>Ga0326728_10012626_pt1 | contig 18688 bp, 16 predicted proteins | sample MB3enrmetagenome_FD_207602 | JGI IMG/M metagenome (GOLD analysis project Ga0326728, IMG submission 207602) | Lab enriched peat soil microbial communities from McLean, Ithaca, NY, United States - MB31MN | ecosystem: Environmental > Terrestrial > Soil > Wetlands > Peat | place: USA: New York... | reverse complement strand
CTGGGCGGCGCGCTTCCTGTTTACCCGTGAACAACTCAATCAGCCGGTGGAACGCCTGTCCGGCGGCGAGCGGGCGCGCATCCTGATCGCCAAGCTCATGCTGGAGCCCGCCGACGTGCTGCTGCTCGACGAACCCACCAACGATCTCGATATTCCAACCCTGGAAGTATTGGAGGAAAGCCTGCTGGAATTTCGCGGCGCGCTGGTGCTGGTGACTCACGATCGTTATCTGCTGGATCGCGTCGCCACCACCATGCTGGGACTGGATGGAAACGCCGCCGCCGAACCCTTTGCCGACTACTCGCAGTGGGAGACTTGGCAGCGGAGCCAATCGAACGCCCGCGCGGCGAATCGCAATCCGACCCCGGTCGAGGCCGCCGATTCCACGCAGCCCGCCCTGGCACGCCAGGCGCCCCGGAAGAAGCTGTCGTATATTGAAGCTCGCGAGCATGCGGCGCTGGAGCCGCGTATTGCGGAAGCCGAACAGGTGCTGCAGGCAAAACGCGCCGCGCTGGAAGACCCCGCCATTGTCAGCGATGCTCCCCGCCTGCTAAGCGCCACCGCCGAACTGGAAGCAGCGCTGAAGATTGTTGACGGCCTCTATGCCCGTTGGGCGGAGTTGGAGGAGAAGTTAAGCTGAATGCGGGACGACCCACAAGCCAAATACAAGGACGAGGCGGCCGAGCGCGCCGTGGCCATGGTGCAATCGCATTCGGTGGTGGGGTTGGGAACGGGATCGACCGCCTGGTTTGCGATTCATCGCCTCGCCGGGCGGCTTCGTGAAGGCAGCTTGACGGACATCACCGGAGTGCCCACCTCCAACGCGGTACGGGAATTGGCGAACCGTCTGCATATTCCCCTGGAGCCTGACGATATCCCGCGGCCCATAGACATCACCATCGATGGCGCCGACGAAGTGGCTCCCGGACGTCTGCTCATCAAGGGCGGTGGCGGAGCATTGCTTCGAGAAAAGATTGTCGCTCAGGCCAGCCGGCGCGTCGTGATCATCGTCGACGAAGCCAAGCTCTCTCCGCGCCTGGGCATGAAATGTCCGCTTCCGGTCGAGGTGCTTCCCTTCGGCTGGCGCTCGCAGATCGGCTTTCTGGAGGCACTTGGGGCCGCCGTTACGTTGAGAACCGTCGCCGGAAAACCCTTTACGACCGATTCCGGAAATATAATTCTCGACTGCAATTTCGGCGAGATCGCCGACCCGCACAAGCTTGGCGCCCAACTGGGCGCACGCGGTGGAGTTGCCGGCCACGGCTTATTCCTCGGCTTGGCCACGGACATCGTCATCGCCGGCCCCGGCGGTGTCCGGCAAGAATAATGTAAGGCGTCTCGCACCCCCCAATGAACGTGCCTTGGTTCATACGTCGTCGGTGTAACGCTGCTGCATTTTGTGCGCGTGCTCCAGGTTTAAGCTTTTCCGAAAATCGAAGCGCAGGCCACGATCTGTTCTGGTAGAACTCCATCATGAACAAATGGTTTAAGAACTTCGGCTATCGCCTTCTCAAATCTAGACTTTCTATCTCCCAGGACCTCGGGAGAGGTGTTCGATTTGGACAATGCGCGTCCGACCAGGTCGGCCACCGTGACCTTACGGTACTCGGTAACCAACGCCTCGCCAAGCCCTCGAAAGCACGAGCCGGCAAACCACTCCTTCGGGTCAATCCGGTGGCGCCTTTCTTCCGGTTCCGCAGCCCAGCTGCGGCGCGCTTCCTCGTAACGCTTCACCCAAGCGGTTTCCGGAGTTTCCGCGCTGAAAGCACGGCAGATCAGGATGCGGCCGGAGTCCGGAACCAGCCGGTCCAGCACGGGCAAGGTCGTACCACGCTCCATCCAATGAAGGGCCCTGCCGATGGTAATGACATCGTAAGTTTGAGTGGCGGGAAACTCCTCGATTCGGCCATGAATCAACGAGAGCGCAACGCCCGCCTCCGCTGCCGCGGCCTTGGCCGCTGCAATCATGGCTGTTTCCGGATCGAGCCCCGTACAACGTCCAACAGATGGGGCGAAGCCAATGGCCAGCAGACCCGGCCCACAGCCCACGTCAAGCAGGCTTTCGTCGCCGCGCAACCCGAGCTGCTTCGCCACCCTCTCGAAGAACTTTGGCGGATACGGCTCCCGGTAGCGAGCATAAAACTCAACCGTTGATGCGAAGCGGCCCATGGGTTCCTGTCTTGTCAGAAGTTAGCAAATAACCTTGCGGATAACATTACTACCCCTGTCCTCGCTGCAAGAGTTGCCGGTAAAGGTTCGTAATCGTGCAAAGTAGTTGTCATCCTGAGCGTAGCGAAGGACCTGCTGTTTTTGTGCACGCGCAAGAGGGAGCAGGTTCTTCGTCCGCCGTGGCGGACTCAGAATGACAATTGATTTTCTGCTCGCGCCGCTACATCTTCGCGCGCCCATACTGCACCGGCCAGCTGATTTCCTGTCCGAGCGCCCGCGCCGCATGCAGCGGCCAGTATGGGTCGCGCAGAAATTCGCGCGCCAGCAATACCATGTCCGCATCGCCGTTGCGAATGATCTGATCGGCCTGTTGCGGCGCGGTGATCATGCCTACGGCGCCGGTCATCACGCCGCCTTCGTGACGCACACGGGCTGCGAACGGCACCTGGTATCCGGGACCTGCCGGAATCTTCGCGTGCGGCGCCGATCCTCCAGAAGAACAGTCGATGAAATCCACCCCGAGCGGCCGCACCATGCGGGCCAGCGCCACGGAATCCTCGATCGTCCAACCTCCTTCGGCCCAATCGCTCGCCGAAATCCGCAGAAACAGCGGCAGCCGCTCGGCCCATTCCTTGCGGATCGCCTCAATGACCTCCCGCAACATGCGCGCACGATTCTCCAAGCTGCCACCGTATTCGTCCGTACGCTGATTGGAAAGCGGTGAAAGAAACTCATTGAGCAGATATCCATGCGCCCCGTGAATCTCAATCACCTTGAAACCGCATTCACGCGAGCGCCGGGCTGCGTCCCCAAATGCCCGGACAATCCGCGCGATGCCGGCCTTATCGAGCGCCTCGGGGACAATCGATTCCGGCGTAAACGGAATGGAACTGGGCGCATAGATGGGACGCCATCCGCCGCCGGCCACATCCAGCGGCCCGCCGCCCAACCACGAAGCGGCGGTGCTGGCCTTTCGTCCGGCATGGGCGAGTTGCACTCCGGCAACCGCGCCCTGCTTCCCGATGAAACTCGCGATCCGCGCCAGCGGCTCCATCTGCGCGTCTTTCCACAGGCCAAGATCGGCGGGACTGATGCGGCCTTCCGGCGTCACCGCCGTCGCCTCCGTGATCACCAGCGCCGCGCCACCTACGGCGCGGGCTCCAAGATGCACCAGATGCCAGTCCTGGGCCAATCCGTCCTCGCACGAGTACTGGCACATGGGCGAAACGGCAATGCGATTACGAAACATTATCTCGCGGATGGTAAGCGGCTCGAATAAGTGCATGGATCTCCTTCGACTCAAGGAGATGATAAACAATCGCCGGGCGAACGCGCAGCTCAGTGGAGGGCGGGTTTGGCGCGTGTGGACGGACGGGAAAGAATACGCAGGCGCAGAACCCGTTCGCGACACCGCTCCGCATTGAGGCTACGCAGTCTGGCGGCTTGTAGATCACGCAACGACAACATGCCATCCAGCCGGGCGGGATCGTCGCGGTCGATCACCGGGAGCCGCGTCAATCCGGTCTCGGCCATCCGATTGGCCACCACCCGCAATGGTTCGTCCGGGTAGGCCGTAACCGGATGGAGCCGGATGATTTCGCTCACAGAAGAGTTCCCGTTGTTCGACGAATGTTCCTGGGCCCAGCGTTCCAGGTCGGCGCGGGTTACCACTCCCATCAAGTGTTCCTGGGCATCCAGAATGGGAAACAGGCCCTGACCGTCCGGATTGCGGCTGCGCAACTGCGCGAGCAGCTCCTCCCTTGTCGCCGAAGACGAAAACGTGAGCGGCTCGGTCTGCATGACATCGCGAACCAGAAATATTTCCAGCGGATCCACCGCATATTCGCTGCTCAAGTGATAGCCGCGCCGGCTCACCTTTTCGGTAAGAATGGAGCGCCGCATGGTGAGCACCGTCACCGTATGAGAAATCGTCACCGCCAGAAATAGCGGCAACAGCGCGTTCATGTCGTGGGTAACTTCCAGCGCGAACACCACCGCGGTAAACGGCGAGCGTATGGTTCCGCCAAGCACCGCGCCCATGCTGATCAAAGGCCAAAACCCAATCCCTTCGTGGGGCAGAAAGGTTGCTTCCAAACCGCCCAATGCCCCGCCGATCAGCAGCAACGGCGCCAGCACGCCACCCGAGGTTCCCGACCCCAGCGCCACCGCCCAGATCAACCACTTGACCAGAAGAATACCCCAGAGGACGTGCCCCGGCACCGTGTGCGCAACCAACAGGTCAATCGTGTCGTAACCGACGCCCAGCGCCCGCGGAAACCATAACCCGCCCAATCCGACCACCATCCCGCCAATGGCCGGCCACCACATCCAGTGAATGGGCAACTTCCGAAAAGCGTCTTCCGCCGCATAGACCGACATGGTCAGCAGCACCGACAAGCCTCCGGCCAGCAAACCCACCAGTACGCAGCCCAGCAGGCCGGCCGGGCCAATCAGCAGGGGATGGGCGGGCACGGGAAAAACCGGTCCGGGACCCAGGATGTATCGCCTCGTCGCCGCCGCCGCGGCGCTCGCCAGGGCAACGGGGATAAGGCTGCGCGGTTTCCATTCGAACAGCAGCAGTTCGACCGCCAGCAACGCCGCGGCTACCGGCGAAGCAAAGGTAGCCGACATCCCCCCGGCCGCGCCCGCCACCAGTAAGGTTCTGCGCTCCATGCTCGTCATTCGCATGAATTGGGCCACTAACGAGCCGAACGCCCCGCCGGTCATGATGATGGGGCCTTCGGCGCCAAACGGCCCCCCGGAACCAATGGAGATCGCCGACGAGAGCGGCTTGAGAATGGCCAGACGCGGTTCGATCCGGCTGCCCTGCATCAGAATGGATTCAATCGCCTCGGGAATGCCATGGCCGCGAATGCGCTCCGACCCATAACGCGCCATCAGCCCGACGATTACGGCGCCTCCCACCGGCACCAGCACTTCCAGCGCCCCCAGCCGGTTGCCCGCGGGCGACATCCCGGCGCTGCTCCAGCGCTGGAAGAAGAACAGGTTGGTAAACAATCCAATCAGCCGCAGCAACGCCCAGGCGACAAAAGCGCTGAGCACGCCAATCCCCACGGCAATGACCGACAGCCAGATCACGCGCACCGTAGTGGTGAAATCACCCAGTTCGTTGACCGCCGCGTTTTCCCGGCGGGACGGCGCGGACGACTTTCCGGCCGCGTACGGAGGGGGTGCCGCTTCCCGGATTGGATCGTTCGCATTCACGCTCTAGGACAGCCCACTCGCAGGCCCCGGATAATGCTTTTCGCCCCCGGCTTACGCATCGCTTCACGATATTCTTGTTGCCCTCTGTCGGATGAGCCGGACGCCGCGCAGGTTGCCTCGCCCCCGGGGAAAGGATAGGTGCGGCGGCTTGACCGCCTCCTCTGCCCTGGCAACCCCGCCGGACCGGCCCTCATCCTCTAAATCGTGGAACGATATATTTCCTGGTTCGCTCCTCTGGCAGGAAGAAGGGAGTCCGACTATGCCTCCATCCGTCAACCGCCTCAGCCGATCTTTCGGAAGCTGGAAGGCAGAGTGGCCTTTTTTGCCGCCACGCTCTTCCCTGTTCCTCATGATGCCGGCGATGCCGCCGCCCCGGCGGCAATGGCCGACGCCTGCCGATCCAGCCTTTGCCCTGGAGCACCACCTGCGCGCGGCGGAGCGCCGGGAGGCGCTGCGAGGTTTCCTCCGCGCATTGGCCAGGTTGGCTTCCCGGCTGGTATTGGAGGGCGACGATCCGCCCGATGCCTAGACGCCAGTCCGGCTCCGGGGGCTGCTCGCGAACGTCTCAGCGCATCCTATCAATTTATGGACTAACCTATGCCGCTGACCGGGGACGGCAGCCGGTTTCCCGCAGCCTCCCCGGAGCAGCCGACTGCGAGGAGGTAAACAGATGTCTTCCATGCAACGATCCGAGCTGACCATTGCTCCCCAAGCTTTGCCCAAGCTCGCCAACCCTGCGCCGCTGGGACTGGCGGGGTTCGGACTCACCACGGTATTGCTAAGCAGCATTAACGCGGGTCTACTGCCTCCGGACGCGGCCACCGCCGTGGTCCCGCTGGCCTTCGCCTTCGGTGGCATTGCACAGATCATCGCCGGCGTACTCGAGTTCGTGAACCGCAACACCTTTGGCACCGTGGCGTTCACGTCGTACGGACTGTTCTGGTGGTGGTACGCATTTCTCGTCTGGACGATCGGGGCCGGTTGGATCAAACCGCCAGCGCCCGCCGGCGTGGCTACCGCCTTGCTGCTGTGGGGCGTATTCACTCTTTATATGTGGGTGGCCACGTTCCGCGCCAACAAGGGCGTCTGGAGTGTGTTCCTGCTGCTATGGATTACGTTCTTTCTGCTCGCGGCCGGCGATTACGGCTGGGCCGCGGGCAAACGGATAGGCGGCTGGGTCGGCTTGTTGACCGGCATTGCCGCTCTCTACGTCTCGTTTGCCGAGGTTACGAATGGCGCCTTTGGACGCACCGTGATTCCATTGGGCGATCCCATCGCCAAGGACCATACGGTGACACCGCCGGGCGACGTACGCGCCGCATAGTCTGGGTAAAGCCGCCGGTCCCGCTCGGCGGGACCGGCGAAGGCGGCGCTTCGCGCCATGGGCTTTAGCCAAGGTGCAGGAAGCCACGGCAAAGCCCAACTGACTCTGAAATTGTCCGATCAAGGCGCCTTCGGATTCGTGTGGGGGAGCGCCGGCGGCAGCGTACTACCAAATCCCGGGAAACATGGCTGCCGTTCGGCGCCGGTATTCCCCGTACTGCTCTCCCAAGCGGTCTTCCAGTTCGCGCTCTTCCGCGACAATCATGAAGTAGCCGGTCAGAACGCCGAACAACGCGAGCCCATAGGCGGCCACCAGGCCGCTCCCCAGGGACCATCCCAGTAATTCGAAAAAGTGGCCGAGGTAATAAGGGTGCCTGATATGCGCGCGTATCCCCGCCGTCCTCAGTTGTTGCCGATGCAGTTGCGGCTGCAGTTCGGGGAACCCCAGGATTTGGTTCGCGGAAAAGCTCCGGCTGGCGAAGCCGTATAACGCGAATCCGGCCAGGATCAGAATGGCGGCTGGAATCCATGTCCAGCGCAGTTGATAGAGGGTGGTCAACCGCCACGGCCAGGTGATTGCGCCCGCGATCCCCCATAACAACAGCCACACCGGCCCGATCTTCAGCAATCGCTTTCCGCCACTACGGGCCCAATGCCGCGCCCGGCCATGCACAATCAGCCAATAGGCGGGGATGGTCGAAGAAACAATCGCGATCAGCCATGTCAGGGTAAGCAGCACGAACATGGAATCGATTCCAGAAGCCCGCCCGGACTACTCGCGGAGATTTATGGCGAGTTACCCGGACGGACCTTCATCCTGGCCGGTTGTCAGAACGTGACCTTGCGAATGGCGCTGTTACCTGTGTCGGCAACATAGATATTTCCGGCGGAATCCACCGCCACGCCCCACGGGTTCGACAGATTAGCACTGGTCGCCGATTTCGTGTCCCCGCTATAGCCCGCGGTTCCGTTCCCGGCCACCGTCGTAATCACACCGGAAGAAGCCGCAACCTTGCGGATGACACTGTTCAGCGTGTCCGCGATGTAGATATTTCCGGCGGAATCGACCGCCACGCCATGGGGATCGAACAGCATGGCGCTGGATGCTGCGCCGTTGTCCCCGCTATCGCCGTATTGGCCATCTCCGGCAACCGTCGTGATCACTCCGGAAGAAGCCGTAACCTTGCGGATGACCATATTGCCGACGTCCGCGATGTAAAGATTTCCGGAGGAGTCCAGTGCCACGCCATCGGGATGTTCCAGCGTCGCACTGGTGGCCGCACCGTTGTCTCCGCTATAGCCGTAACTGCCATTCCCGGCGAACGTCGTGATGACGCCGGACGACGCCGTAATCTTGCGGATGACGCTGTTTCCCGAATCGCTGAAGTATATGTTTCCGGAGGAGCCCAGCACTATCGACTGGGGACCACTCAGCGTGGCACTGATGGCCAGGCCATTGTCCCCGGTGTAACCAACGGCTCCCATCCCGGAACTCGTCATCGTCCCAGCAATCGTCGTGATGATGCCGGAGGAAGCCTTAACCTCGCGAATAACATTGTTGCCCGTGTCGGCGATGAAGATATTGCCGGAAGAGTCCACCGCCACGCCATCGGGGCTGTTCAGCGTAGCGCTGGTGGCCGCATCGTTGTCCCCGGTATAACCAACAACCCCGGTCCCCGCTACCGTGCTGATATCACCGGTGGAAGCCGTAACCTCGCGAATAACATTGTTGCCCGTGTCGGCGATGAAGATATTGCCGGAAGAGTCCAATACGACACTGCGTGGAACTTGTATTTCGGCGCTGGTGGCGGCTTTTCCATCCCCGCTGTAGTCTGCTGTCCCATTGCCGGCCACGGTGGTTATGATGCCGCCTGCCGAGCCTCCGCAGCCTATAAGCAGCGCCATGGACAGGAGCGCCAGGGACAAAGAAAGAAAAGCAGGCAGCGTTCGGGCAAGCCGGAACCGGGTGGACTTTCGCATCAAAACCTCCAGCACTCCATCTGTTTAGGGCCTCACCCCACAGGTATCCCGAAACCGGAAACCATGTCTGGATGAAGCGTGATGTTCAATAACTCTTGTATAACTCAGCCGCCGCGCTGAGATCCGGGGCGGCATTTCATTTCCCTGCGCCCGTTATAGATCACTCCAGCGCGGCAATGATTTCTTCCGTCGTCCGCACCCGCCCCAGGCGCGGGAAAATCTCCTTCACCGCGTGCTGGTGGCCTTCCGCGGAGATGGCCGTCATCGCATCTTCGGCAAAGATTTGCTGATAGCCATATTCGTATGCGAAACGCGCCGTGCTTTCCACCCCGATATCGGTGGCAATGCCGCAAAGAATAATGGTATCGAGGCCGCGCCGGCGGAGTTGCAAGTCAAGTTCCGTGCCGTAGAATGCTCCCCACTGGCGTTTGGTCACGACAAAATCGGATTCCCGCGGATTCATTTCCGGAACGATCTCGCTCCAGTCGGGCGGCATGATGCCCCGCATCCCAGAGCTCTGGTCGGCCATAGGCCGCAGACCGTCCTTCAGGTCACGCGAAGGCGTCACGCGCACCAGGAACACCGGCATATCGTTCCGGCGCAACGTGTCCGCGAGTTTCGCCGCATTCCGCACCACCGCCTGGGCATCATGCGGCCGGGTCGGCATGCCGACGATGCCCTTTTGGAGATCGATTGCGACAAGAGCGGTCTTTTCTTTCGCAATGTTCAACGCATCCATGGTGTTTATGCCTTCTCCGCCGGATCGCCGGCATGATTCCGCTGTGGCATCCGGCCGGTCAGTAGGTAACCTCCCGGATGACATTGTTGCCGGAATCGGCGATGTAGAGTTTGCCCGAGGAGTCCACGGCTACGTTCGTGGGGCCGTTCAAGGTTGCCTTGGTTGCCGGACCGCCGTTGCCGGTATCACCCTTCACCGCGTTCCCGGCGGCCGTCGTGATGATGCCGGAAGTAGCCGGGGCGGAAGGGGGCGTCACCTTGCGGACAACATTGTTGCCCAAATCGGCGATATAGAGATTTCCCGAAGAATCCACCGCCACGCCCGTTGGGTCAAACAGTAACGCGCTGGTGGCCGGGCCATTGTCCCCGTAATCGCCGGGCGGATTCGCCTCGGTCCCGGCAATGGTCGTGATGTCGCCGGAAGAAACTTCACGAATTACATTGTTGCCGGAGTCGGCGATGTAAATATGATTCCCGGAGGGGTCCACCGCCACGCCTCTGGGACCATTCAACAGCGCGCTGGTCGCCGCACCGCCGTCGCCGTCAAAGCCCGCCACCCCAGCCGTCCCCGCAACCGTCGTGATTACGCCTCCCGCAACCTTGCGGATGACATTGTTCCCCAAATCGGCAATATAAAGGTTCCCGGAGGAATCCACCGCCACGCTGGTGGGAACGTTCAACATGGCACCGGTTGCCGGACCATTGTCACCACCATAGCCCGGCGTCCCGTTCCCGGCCACCGTCATGATGTTGCCGACGGTAGCCGTACCGGAAGGCGGCGTTACCTCGCGGATGACATTGTTCCCCTGATCGGCAAAGAAAATGTCCCCGGAGGAATCCACCGCTATGCCAATCGGATAGTTCAGCGCAACACTTGTCGCAGAACCGCTTTCCACGGTGGTACCCACCTGACCGTTGCCGGCCACCGTCGTAATGATGCCGGTGGAAATCGTCACCTTGCGGATAAAATTGTTGCCGGAGTCGGCAATATAGAAGTTTCCGGAAGTGTCCACCGCGACCCCGGCGGAATCCCGTAATTCGGCGTCAATGGCGACGCCGCCATCCCCGCTATAGCCGGCCGCGGTGTTGCCGGCCACCGTATTGATCGTGCCGCCTGAGGAGTTCCCGCAGCCCACGAGAAGCACGCTGGCAACCAGCGCCAAAAACAAACCGAGGATGATTGGCCGGATCGAGAAGAGCCGGGACCGTGTGGAAGCGCGCACTATAACCTCCAAAACATGCATTGGGAACTCATTTCGCAAACCTCTGGAACCAAAGCCACTGGGTTCAGAGGTTGTACGGTTTCAATGAAGTATTGTAAACCCTGCATCGGATAGAGCGGTTCCGGCGGGGGCGCTAATGGCAAATACACCAAGCCGGCATTTCCACGAGAACCGCCGGGCCGGGCCCGCGTGCTGCCCGGCCTAGCATGGCTCGCCGGCACTTATACCGGGGTTTAATACATCCAGACCATCGATGCCGCCGGCGATCGGGGAGCCCGGGCCATCGGTGGAACCACTCTGTCACGTCCCATGTTCATAGAGGTATCCCCATCCGCCTGTGCTGTGATACGCTTTCGACCAAACCAGAAAAGAAGTTCTGACTCCTGGAGGCTGGCCATGCCGGAAGACGCCGTCCGTCAAACTATTGTTGACGAAGAACACCTCAAACTGTTGTCCCTGGGATACATGGTTTCGGCCGGCGTGAATGCACTCTTCGCTTTATTCGGCCTGTTTTACCTGCTCATGGGCGCAGCCATGGTAGTCGGCTTTTCCCACGTGTCGCCGAACCCCGGCCACCCGAATGAGGCGCCTCCGGCATTCATTGGCTGGATTTTCGGCGGCCTCGGCGCGGCATTTTTCATTGTCGCCATGACCGTGGCCCTGCTCAAGGTCCGGGCGTCGCGTTGCATCAAGCGCCGAAAATCGAGAACCTTCTGCATGGTGATGGCAGGCATCAGTTGCATCGAGTTTCCTTACGGCACATTGCTGGGCGTGCTGGCCTTCATGGTTTTGGGAAGAGCTTCCATCGAGGCGCTTTTCGCTCCCATGCCCACTTCTGCGGCCATGGAGTGAGAAACCTGTTTTCTTGATTTTTAGCAGCCTGTTTAGCCGCCAAGGAGTGCGCCCTCGTGGCCTGAAGGCCGATGGTCGCGGACCGACATATTGCCGGCAGTCAGGATATGCCTCCTCTTGGCAGGGCCGCTTGCTGCCATTCTGGAACTGCGCTAATCACATCCCCATTTCCGTTCCCAAAGCCTTTTGCTGTGAGCCAAGATTCGCCAGAGCGTGAGTCAGCCTATCGGCCGCCTCCGAAACCTTCTGCTCATTGACCTTGGCGCTTTCCAGTTCCCGGCTGACGGTCTTTCCCTGGGCCTCGACATCATCGTCCGCCTTACGCAACTTCTTGATCAGGCTCTTCAGTCCCGAGGCTTGCGCCTTGCTGAAGCTCTGCAGAAATTCCGCATCGGCACTCCGGACCTTCTCGAGCGCGACCTTCAATTCCGCCGCCTGGCCGGCATAGTTCGGCGATGCGGCGGTCTTGGCGGCGCCTTGAGACAACTTTTCCGCCAGCTTTTTTGCCGCATCGGTGTTCTTCGCCGCCGCCTGGTATTGCGCCCGCTGCGCCTCCGTCGCCTGTTCTGCCGCCGCCTCCTCCAGGCCCGAGACGGTGGTGTCCGTTCCGGGAGCGGTCGTCTGCCCGCCACCGGCGCCACTGCGTCCGCCGCGCCCGCCTCCCCGCTGCGCCATCAGTGCACAGGGAGAGGCCAGGACAATAACCGCCATCATCAGCAACGCAATACGCTTCACCCCGAGCCTCCTCATCTATTGGTTGACCGTGACCGTGACTTGGGTGCTTGCCGAAGTGCTGCCACTGGTTCCGGTTACAGTTACGGTGTAGGAAGCACTCCCACTCGCGCCACCGCCGGAACCGCCTCCACAGCCTATTCCCGCCACGCAGACGATAACGGCAAGCAACCCGAGCACGGTCCACCAGCGCCGTCGCCGCCCCGGGCCGATGAATAAAATCATGGCCAGGCCGAGTCCGCCGGTCGTGGCAAAAAGCTTCCTCAACGGGTTGACCAAAGCGCCGCTCGTGGAGGTGGTTGTGATCATGAGTTTTGTGGTAACGGCAGCCGTACCGGTGATGTTCGCCGTGGTGGGCGAAACGCTGCATCCCACCGCCGTTGCGGAACCGGATACGCTGCAGCTCAGGGCGATGCTGCCCGTGAATCCACCTAACGGCGTTACTGTAATGGTGGAAGATCCCGAATTGCCTTCCGTCACCGTGATGGCGCCACTGTTGGTGAGTACAAAGCCGGAAGTCGTGACCGTTACGGTCGCGCTGAGCGATTTGGCATTGTAATTCGCGTCTCCCGCATAACTCACCGTGACGGTATAGACACCCAGAGACGTGTTTGCCGGAATGACGATCGTGGCCACTCCCTCAGTAGCAAAGGTCGTCGAATCCACCGCCGCACTCAAGGCAGCCGAAGTGGGAACACCGGATGGGAAACCGCTTACCGTAACGTTGCCGGTGGGAGCCGTCGCGGGAACGTAAAAGCCCGAGGGATTGGCGCTGTTTTCAACCTGAATCGTAAACCCTGTCGATTGCGCCACTGCGCTGGGTACGGCAATCGCTGGCGTATCACGGACAATGCTGAAGGCAATGGCGGTAGCACTGGACCCGTTGTAGCTGGCGTCTCCCGAGTAGGTTGCGGTGACCGAGTGCGAACCGACGCTCCAGGGAGCGTTATATTCGGCATCGCCTCCGCCGTTGACCGCGGCGATATTGACCGTGGTTCCGTTATCGGCGAAAGTGACAGTGCCGGTGGGATTAGTGAAGTTTGCGGTCGAACAGCTTCCAGAAACCCTCAGCGAGTTGGGGCACTGGTTGTAATAGGTGGTGGGGACCGGCTCGGCGTCCGCGATCAACTGCGTGCCGTATTCAATATTCGTGGCCCCTGAATGGATGGCAACCGTGCCGGTGGTGGGGGTTGCCACATTTAGGATATTGAAATAAGTACTGCTGGATTCCGGGTTGACCGTGATCTGGGTTTTGGTTGAGGAACTGGCGGCATGGGTTCCGTCGCCGCCATACCGGCCCCAGACGTTGTAGGTCCCGCCGGGCAAATAATTTAAGCTGCCGCTGAAGGTGCCGTTGCTGAGCGTGAAAAGCGTTTCGCCCTGGTTTAACGGAGTAGTGCTATCGGTCATAAGAGCAACATCGCCGGCAGGCTTGCCGCTGCCCCCGGTGACCGAACCGCTGAGCGTAATCGAGGTCCCATGGGTAAAAGAGGTCAGCGAGGGCGTCAGCGTGGTAGTAGTGGCGGCGAAAGAAACCAAGCCCCAATCGGTTACGAGGTTGGCGCCATCGATCGTGCCGAGGCCGGTGGCCAGATTGTATCCGGCGGCGGCATTAAAGTCGGCGGTGGCCCCGATGCCCATCTGGCCCTCGAGGGCCAGGCCATACTTTGGGTCGCTTACCGTGAGGGCATTCGCGACGGCAATGCAATCCGGCGAACTCGGCGAATAACTGCAGGGCACAGAATTGGTTCCATTCGTCACGTTATGGAAGCCCACCGAATACTGCATCTTTAACGGATAGAGGACGAAATCCGCCTGCCCTTGGCGTCCATACTTCTGATTCACCAGCGCCATAATGCCCGCGAACGCCTGCGCCGAAACGGAGGTGCCGCCGATGCTGGTGATCTGGACGAGATTGCTCCCCGACGGTTGCTGGCAATCGCCGTCCTGGGCGCAAATGGGATAGTAACTGTAATTCGCTCCGTCGGCGGCAAACAGCGAGACGTCCGGTAGATCACGGACCTGGTCGGCGGGAACTCCGGTTCCGCTTTGCCATGAAGGTTTGGGATAGCCGGAAAGAGTGCCCGTACAATTTCCTGACGCGTTATAAGTATTGGTGCTGCAAACAGCGCTGCTGCTGGCGCCGCCACTGCCGGCGCCGATGGTCGTCGCCGCGGAGTTTCCAACGTCCGTGTAGTAATTACCGATATTCAGGCCATATTGACTGTCATTCCAGGGCTGCTCGGGAACCACGTAGAACAACGAAGCCTGCGGCTGCTGGGTGGGAGTGGTGTCCCAGTAATCTTCGATCTGCGTGTCGGCCGCCGTAGTGTTGTAATAGTCGCTGTAAAAGAAATCTGTGCCGCCGACCGCAACATTGTAAGGCGTGGAGGCAAAACCGCTGACCGCCAGTCCCTTGACCGCATAATACTGCGTCTGGTCGTCATCGCAGCCTGCCGGACCGTTATCTCCGGCCGCAACCGAGACGGTGATGCCCTGGGCGGCCGCCTGTTCCCAGAGCGTATTGAAGAAGTTGTTTCCGCTGCCCATACCCGCTTCGCAGTAACCAAAACTCACGCTTATCACGGGAGCAAGGTTCTCATAGACGGCGTGCTCGGCGGCGAGGGCAAGGCCGCTTTCCAACGCGGTGTCGGCGGCAATCACCAGATCGATGGTGGCGGCCGGAGCCACCGCTCCCGACCATTCGACATCGATATAAGCCTCGATGGAATCGCCATTGGGGCCATCGGGATTATTGACGCCGTCGATTCCCGGGTCATTTCCGTCAATGATCACCTGGGGCGAATTGACGCTGAGGCCAAACAGGCTGCGGAACTGGTTGACAAGTGCCGGATCGATATTCGAGTCGTTGACCACGGCAATGGTCTGGCCGCTGCCGTTAACGTTCGCAAAGTAGAGCGTATTGAGATCGTATTGAACGGCGAAGTCGGCAGGCGCCAGCGGAAAAGTAACGCCCTTGCTGTTGCCGTACGTCCATTGCGGCTTCGCCGTGTGGGTCTTGGCGTTAAAGATGGCCTGGCCGAGTTTGCGGCTGTAATTCTTAATCCGGAAGTTATTCAAGGAAACAAAACCGCCGATGACCGGCGCCAGCGCCGACGGGATCTGCGGATCGTTGGCATTGGCGTAATGGCCTTCGCCGTTCACGACATAGCTGTGAATGGAAGTATGGAAGGCCTCGCGCAGTTGCGCGACGTTGCCGGAAAACTCGATCACCTGCTTCCCGGGCTTGACTTCGCTCACCTGGAAACCGTGGGACGCGAGCCAGGATTCGACGGTGGCAATGTCCTGATCGCTGGGCCCGAACTCGGCTCCGAACTGATCCGGGGTGAGCCACTGGTGATAGCGCGCCGAGCCGGGCGTATGCAAATCTTCGATCCGCTGCCGCAGCGATGCTTCCTGGGCCGGGCTGCGCTTCAGCACCAGATGCAGGCGCTGAAGCTGCATGCTGTCAGCCGCCGCCCCGCGATCGTTGGCGGCCTTGGCTAGAGGATGAACCGTCCCCGCGAGTGTGACCAGGGAGTTTTCATCAATGCGGGCGGTGATGCGGTTGCTCCCCAGCGCCGTCTGCGCGGTCTGCGCGCGCAGCGGACTGGCCAGCAGCGCGGCGGCGGTCACCGCCACGGCGAACAGTACGCGAGCCAAACGTGGGGCTGCCAATAACATGCCAATCGTCTCCCGTGCTCAATCGTCGAGGGCCGCTGGTCACAAAAGGTCACGAAGCAACGGCGATTACAAATTCTGCGTCGCTTCGCGACATCTCCCCGCGTCACACTCACGTGACGTCCACAGCGAACGGGAGTGATCCAGGCGAACTTTGGCGCTTTATGGGAAGCTTAACAGCTTGAAAATTCGCGGGCAATGGACGCTGGGGCCCTTTGCAATCCTCCCGGAAATTGATCCTGCCGCAGGCGTACCTCATCGATTGATAAACCCGGCTCAATTCAGGCCGATTGTAAAATCTTTGTTAAGAGGCAGATCTATCGCAACAGCGACAGCACCAACTGCTGCGCCGAGTTGGACTGCGCCATGGCTGCCATGCCGGTTTGCATCAGGATGTTGTCCTTTGCCATATTGGCGACGGTCTGGGCAATATCCGCCGAGCTGATGCTGCTCTCCGCCGAAGTGAGGTTCAGCACCTGGATGGCCATGACGTTGGTGGCCGCCTGCAACCGGTTGATGGACGCGCCCACGGTGCCGCGCTCGAGCGCCACGGCGGCGATGGCGCCGTTGATATCGGTCAACGCTTCCTGCGCGCCACTGCTGGCGTCGCCCGCCGTCAACAGGTTGTCGCGCCGCAGGCTCACCGAACTCGTGCCAAAGGCGCCCTGGCCCAGCGTGCTTACGGTGACTCCGATCGAACTGCTGGACGCCCCATCGCTCAGGAAAATCGAGGTGGTCGAACCGCTGAAGACCGAATTGCCATTGAAAGTCGTGTTCTGGCCAATGCTGTCGATTTCAGATTTGATCTGCGTGAATTCCGCGTCCAGCGCGCTGCGCTGCGTGTTGGTGACCGTGCCGGTGGAGGATTCGGTGGCCAGGGTGACGGCGCGATTCAGCAGCGAGGTCACCTGCGACAGCGACCCATCAGCCACCTGCAGCATGGCGACGCCATCATTGGCGTTTTGCTCGGACTGGGTCAGCGCGGTGACGTTGGCCTGCAGGCCATCGGCAATGGCCAGGCCGGCGGCATCGTCGGCGCCACTGTTGATGCGCGATCCGGATGCCAGTTGCGTCAACGTCTGTTGCAGGTCGGCCTGCGTGGAGTTCAGCTGGTTCTCCACCATCAGCGACGTGACGTTATCGAGGATGCTCAAGCCCAACTTTCGACTCCTTGTGTCCGGCTTCCGGCTGCCTCAGGGGCGAAGCTCATTTGTCTTCTCTCCCCGCCGGCCAATGGCTCTCCTCCGCGCGCCCGGCCGGTTTGCTCCTCATCTAACTTATCGGCCTTTATACGCAGGGCTTTAGCCGAGCAGCAGCTTGTGTCGCGCCCCGGACATTCCTTGAGAAGACCCTGGGGGTGTATCTTTGTTGATGCGATAAACATGGCATCGAAGCGATCCATCCAACTCGGCCGGGTGCAGGAGTCGCTGCTCGTTCCGCTTTACGGCCGCGCGCTCGACTCCCTCAAGAAGCGTCCGATCCTGAAAGATCCGAAAGCCGTCGAAATCGTCGAGTCCCTTGATTGGAACTTCCAGAGATTCAACCAAAGGCGGCGGATGGTGGCCGCTGCCTTGCGGACCGCGCTGTTCGACGAATGGGTCAAGAGCTTTCTGAGCCGCCATCCGGAAGGGACTGTGGTCGAGATCGGCGCCGGACTTAACACCCGCTTTGAACGGCTCGACAATGGCGCCGTGCACTGGTTCGACCTCGATCTTCCCGATACCGTGGAACTGCGGCGGAAGTTTTTCACCGACAGCACGCGGCGTGTCACCTTGGCCGCATCGGTTCTCGATCCCGATTGGATGGCCGCGGTGCGTCAAGGCCCCGGACCATATTTCTTCGTCTCGGAGGCGGTGTTCATCTACTTGAGGGAGCCGGAGGTCAAGGCGGCGCTGGCACAGATCGCAGCCAACTTTCCGCACGCAAGTATCGCCTTCGACACAGCCACCCTCAAAGGGATAAGCCATGAGAACAAAGACCACGCGCACCGCAAACTGGGGGCACGTTTCAGCTGGGCATGCCAAGACCCGGGAGAGATTGAGCGTTGGAAGATCGGATTGCGTCTGGTGGAATCCCGCCCTCTGCTGGACATCCCTGATTCCTTGAGGCCACGCCTTTCCTTGTCGATGCGAGTCGTCCTTCGCCTTTTTGCCAAATTGCTTCCGATGGTCGCAAAAACTTACCGGCTTAATCTATTCGCTGTTCAGTCAGAAGCCCAACCGGCAGCGAATGGGGGCCTCTCCGTCGCCGAGAGCGTCGGACAATGCCCTCTGCCGGATCGTGAAACGTGAGACGGTAAGAGGTTGACAGTTCACCGTTCAGAGCCAGTAGCCGAAGGGTTTCTCTTCGCTGACAACTGCAAACTGCAAACTCTAAACTTCCTCGCCAAATGCCAATTGCGGGTTTCAACGGGGAACGCTAAATGGCTTTGGGCGGGAGACGGGGGACGGGAGACGAAAAACGGGAAACGCAAGTGATTGAAAAGAATGGTGGCCTGGGACGAAGCTGAATCGCAGCGCTTTGCGATGCAAGCGCCAGTACCCCGCTTGGTCCTGTGGGTCGACATCATGCCGCCATCCGCCATCTACAGCTCTCCGGTGGCCGCGCACCGGGAGCATTCCTGTAGTTTCAGTCACTTTCCCTGCAGTTTTAACCGTACTGTAACAATGCGAAAAAACCGGCAACGACACCGGCTATGGCAGCTTTGACGTCATTACCGGATTGCTCTTGCGAAACGCTCTGCGTGACGTATAATTCGGGCATTC
>Ga0326728_10012625_pt1 | contig 18689 bp, 16 predicted proteins | sample MB3enrmetagenome_FD_207602 | JGI IMG/M metagenome (GOLD analysis project Ga0326728, IMG submission 207602) | Lab enriched peat soil microbial communities from McLean, Ithaca, NY, United States - MB31MN | ecosystem: Environmental > Terrestrial > Soil > Wetlands > Peat | place: USA: New York... | reverse complement strand
TTCCCCGGGAAGCGTGGCGTACGCAATCGGGCGCATGCTCTTTGTGGGGGATACAGTGTTGCCGAGAGACGTCGGAAGGGTTGATCTTCCCGGGGGAAACAGGAAAGCTTTGCTTTGTTCGGTCAGAAGAATTATTGCCTGCATGACTGAACAAAGTACCTTGTACCCAGGCCACTGGGAACCCGTGGATTTGCGTTGCCTGCTCGAGAACAATGAGCAGGTTCGGCGCTGTCTTGAAGATAGAGGATCAGCGGAGGAGGTTCAGGAATCGCCGCCAGGACCAGGAGTCGCATGATGCAACGTCCAGCGGCAGAAATTGTGGCGATCGAATATTCTCTCCCTAAAAAGGTGGAGACCAACGAAGAACTTCGCGCACTGTATCCCCACTGGGATATCGATGCCGTGGCCAAGAAGACTGGCGTCTTCCAGCGGCATGTGGCAAGAGCGGAGGAATGTGCTTCGGACCTGGCTTACAGCGCCTGCCTTCGTCTGTTTGAGGCCCAGGAGATTCTTCCAGCAGAAATCGATGGTTTGCTCGTTTGTACCCAATCGGCGGACTATGTGATGCCACCGACGGCCACGCTACTCCAGCACCGCCTGGGCTTAAACAAGTCGGTGGCGGCCTTCGATTACACCCTCGCATGTTCGGGATATGTGTACGGGCTTGCCATGTGCAAGGCTTTTATAGAGTCGGGTCTGCTGCGATCGATTCTTCTCGTCACTTGCGACACGTATTCGAAGTATATCCGGCCGGATGATCGAGCAACACGCACCCTGTTCGGTGATGGAGCTGCTGTTACACTGATTCGCAAAGGGACTCCAGGCATCTGTGAAGTTGGTTTGGCGACGGATGGCTCCGGAGGCGAGAAGTTTATCGTCCGGGGTGGAGGGTGTCGGAACGGCTCGCGACCCGGCGAGCGGAACGCGACGGGGACCGACGTAAAGCATATCGAAATGGACGGCCTTGGAGTGATTTCGTTCGTCAAGAAGGAAATTCCTTCGTTCACTGAGAACCTGCTTCGCAAAGCTAACCTGCGCCGAGAGGATATTGATCTTTTCATTTTTCATCAGGCTAGCAAAATATCTCTGGACCAAGTCTCCCAAATCCTGGGCATTCCTCCGGAGAAAACTTTCATTAATTTCGCGAACATTGGGAACACCGTCTCCTCTTCGATACCGATTGCCATTAAAGATGCTTGGCAAGGGGGAAAGCTCAAACCGGGGATGGTGGCAACGCTGGTCGGGTTCGGTGTGGGGTTTTCCTGGGGAGGCGCGCTCGTCCGGTGGACCAATAACTTCAGGGGAGGCTTGGGATGACGACGGCGACAACGACAACGAGGAATCCACTGCTTTATTTCTTTGACCAGTTTGCTCAGGCGACCCAGTATGAGTGCGCAATTTTCGACGGGATAGCCTGGACCTATGGAGATCTTCTTCGGGAGACCTCACAGGATTCGGAGACCCTGGTCGAGCGTGGAATTTCTTCCGGCCACGTGGTGGTGACAGCGGGGGAATTCTCGCTGAGGCATCTGTCGCTGTTCTTTTCGCTGGCAAAGCTCGGAGCGGTGAATGTTCCACTCCCCGAAGTCGGGGACAGCGAAGTCGGCAAGTGTGCCGCGATCGCAAATGCGACTCACCTTCTAGTAGTGACTCCAGATGGGCGTTGGACTTTGGAGCCCACCAGCCGCTGTGTGACCAATCCACTCTTGAATCGATTTCTTGAGCGAAAAGAGGCTGGGCTCGTTGTCTTTACGTCCGGATCGACTGGCGACAAAAAAGCAATCCTCCACTGCATGTCCAAGCTGCTTGGCAAGTTCACGGTTCGCCGCAAACGGGTGAGGACGATTTCATTCTTGAAGTTAGATCATGTTGGAGGAATTAATACGGTTCTCCACGCTCTCTCGAATCTGGGTATGGTTCTTTTTCCACGTACCCGCAGCGTGGACGAGATTTGCAGGCTGATTGAAGTCCACAAGCTACAGCTGTTGCCTACCACACCCAGTTTTCTCAATTTGCTCCTGCTATCCGGGTCGCATTTGCAATATGACCTATCTTCCCTCGAATTGATCACGTACGGAACGGAAGTGATGCCTGACCTCACCCTGAAGCGTTTGCATGCGGCCTTCCCCGGGGTGAAACTGCAGCAGACATACGGGCTTTCCGAATTAGGTGTCCTTCGCTCCAAGTCACGAGAGTCAGATTCCCTCTGGGTGAAAATTGGGGGAGGGGGATTCGACACCCGAGTCATGAACGGGACTTTGTGGATCCGCGCGGATTCGGCGATGGAGGGTTACTTGAACCATCCCAATCCGTTTATCGAGGGTGGGTGGTACGATACGGGTGATCAGGTGGAAGTGGACGGCGAGTTCGTCAGATTCCTCGGCCGCGAATCCGAAATCATTAACGTGGGGGGTGAGAAAGTTTTTCCGGCAGAGGTGGAGAATTTCCTTCTCGGGCTAAGCGACGTAAAAGATGCGATTGTTTCCAGCGAGCCCAACCCGCTGCTGGGAAATATCGTTGTCGCGCATATCGTGCGAACAAGCGATGGGACTGAGGCCGAAGCTCTTCAACGCGTTAAAACAGCTTGTCGTCAATGCTTACGACGCTATATGGTGCCCGTCAAACTCTACTTCGTTTCAGAGCTTGAGTACTCCGACCGATACAAGAAACTCCGCAAGCGAACTGTAGCCTCACCAGCCTCCGCCGAATTGGCAAAAGGGTTGCGTTGACATCAGTTTCGGGTGGCGTATCAATGTGCGCAGATAGCTCCACGAGCAAGATCCTTGAACGACAAAAATTAGAGAATATCCAAAAGTCGGGGCTGGACACTCGCCTGGAGGCATTTTCGAAGCAGTGGAAAGAAAATTGTGGATCTTGATCGTTGACCAGCAACAGTACAGCGAGCGCTTCAAGAAAATGTGCGCCCTGGCGCCGAGGGCCGGCGCAACGAGCGCGAGTTCATCCGCGACACGGTCGACGTGAAGGAAGCGACCCGCATCGGCCTGCGTCGCCTCAAGGATTCCCCGGCCGCTTTCGATGAGACCCTGGGGGTGCTCCGCCTTCTTCGGGAGCACTGCGAGGGGTGCAACTTCTTGAGCGACCACGCCGTTGGGGCCCCGGAGCCCGGAGCCAGAAGCGGAGGATGACACCCCCCTCTCCCGCCCAAACCACCGCGCCACGCCGGATCGGGGGCGCGGCCCGAGGCCGAGCCCGACAGCGAAACCGGTGAGGAGGCTGAACAGGCAAGTTAGATAAGCGAGGTATGTGGTCATTCCCGGACACCGCGGTCAGTCCACCGCGAGGCGAGGGTTTCGTGTGCCTCAAGTTGGCCGGGAATCGGCTTCGACGGCCGTGACCGGGCTTCTTTTGGGCGCCGCGGGGCGCGCAGGCCCTTGGGGATCGCAGATTTGAGATGGCAGATTTGAGAAAAGACAGATCGGGGGATCAGAAGGCGGTATCTTGGAGGCCTTCGGTCCTTTCGCCTTCAACCTTTGACGTCCGGCTGTTTTTGCAGGAAACGAAGCCACGTGCGCCGGGATAAACCGGCTTGGAGTCGCGGATGAAAGAGCCGCACAGGAAAGGAGTAGCGATCCACCCTGACGCCGAGTCATGCGCCAGCAGCCGTAAGGATGCGGGTGAAGCGTTGACAGGGGCACACGCAGGCCAGGTATTGAGCTCCGAAATCGTTTATCGTCCGGGGTGGCGACGCCCATGTGGCTGGTGCGGAAGGCAACATTGGGGTAGGAGAAAGCTTAAGCCTACTCCCGGACCCTGCGGGGTCGTAGACCCTGGGCATGCGTGGAAACACCAGGCGCGAGAACCGGGAGACCCCAGGAACGCCCGTAGCCGGTAGGGCGCGGGCCGGCTGGCGAAGGCCATGTGCCGTACGGCCAACATGCACGTTGCTGGGGAGTCGGACGGTGGCATAGTACCGAGGAAATGCCCGAACCAAGGCAGGTAGGAGACTGTCGGCGGAGGGCAGGGAGGGAAGGCCATCGGCCAAGGAGAACCATCGTGCGGCCCACCGCTTCCGGACACAGGGCGGAATTGGACTGCAGGGTTGTGCGCGACGCCAGCCATCAGGGCATCGGTGACAGGTGTCGACGCAGCATCCGCGGCAAGAGCCGTATGAGGTAATTCTTCACGTACGGATCCGTGCGGGGGGCGTCGGGTGACCGACGTCCCTACCGCGACCATGTTATTGAAAATAAAGGACAGGCCCTTCATCAAAGAATTGTCGATTGACGATTGAGAAACTCGGAATGGCTCGCGTCTTCTCTTCCAATCGTCAATCGACAATCGGCAATCCTCTGATGGGGTGGCGGGACAAAGCCGCCTCTACCACGCGCATCCAAAGTGCGGTAAAATGAGAGTATTGCTGATTGACGATTGATTGGAGACCGAAATTCGAAACTGGAAACTGGAAAATCGAAACTCGAAGACCAATGCTGTCAGCACGGAACGTCGGCTTTGCGGTGAGTTTCGAACGCCGGAAATCATGAATCGGCAATAACAGATAAACATGGGCAATTATTTTCAGCTTGCTTTAGGCAAGGTCATCGGAACCAAGAACGAGCGCGAGTTGAAGCGCCTGAGCGGCCGTGTGGCCGAGATCAACGCTCTGGAGCCCGCGATGAAGGAGCTCCCGGACTCTGATTTCCCGCTGCGGACCGAGGCTTTCAAGAAGCGCCTGGCGGAAGGCGAGACACTCGACGACGTTCTTCCCGAAGCTTTTGCGCTGTGCCGCGAGGCGGGCCGCCGCACCCTCAACATGCGTCACTTCGACGTGCAGTTGATGGGCGGCATGGTGCTGCACGAGGGCAAGATCGCGGAAATGAAGACCGGCGAGGGCAAGACGCTGGTGGCCACGCTGCCCGTTTATCTGAACGCGCTGGCGGGCAAGGGCGTCCACGTGGTGACGGTCAATGACTACCTGGCCAACCGCGACGCCGCCTGGATGGGTCCCATCTACCGGCTGCTGGGCCTTTCGGTGGGCGTCATCGTCCACGACCTCGACGACCAGGAGCGCCGCGACGCCTACGACGCCGACGTCACCTACGGCACCAATAACGAGTTCGGGTTCGACTACCTCCGCGACAACATGAAGTTCGAGCTGGCGGACCTCGTCCAGCAGCGCGGCCACAATTTCGCCATCGTCGACGAGGTGGACTCGATCCTGATCGACGAGGCGCGCACCCCGCTCATCATCTCCGGCTCCTCGGACGAGTCGGTGGACCAGTACTACCGCGTCGACCGAGTGGTCGCCGCGCTCGACCCGAAGACGGACTACGAGGTGGAGGAAAAACACCGCCAGGCGACCCTTACGGAGTCGGGCGTCCAGAAGGTTGAAAAGGCGCTCGGCCTCGAAAACCTCTACGATCCCGCCAACCTCGACTGGGTCCACCACACCTACCAGGCGCTGAAGGCCCACACCCTGTTCCACCTGGACAAGGACTACGTGGTGAAGGACGGCGAGGTGATGATCGTCGATGAGTTCACCGGCCGCCTGATGCCGGGCCGGCGCTGGAGCGACGGGTTGCACCAGGCGGTGGAGGCCAAGGAAAACGTCAAGATCGAGAAGGAAAACCAGACCCTCGCCACCATTACCTTCCAGAACTATTTCCGCATGTACAAGAAGCTCGCCGGCATGACCGGCACGGCGGAAACCGAGGCGGCGGAATTCGAGAAGATCTATAGACTGGAAGTGGTGATTATTCCCACCAACCGGCACCTGATCCGGCACGAGCACCCGGACGTGGTCTACCGCACCGAGCGCGAAAAGTTCAACGCGGTGATCGAAGAGATCAAGGAATACCACTTGCGCGGGCAGCCGGTGCTGGTGGGCACCATCGCCATCGAGAAGTCGGAGAAGCTGAGCGCGGCGCTGCGCAAGGCCGGCCTGCTGCCGAATAGGCTGAATGAGTTGCTGAAGGCGGCGGGCCTGGAAGGGCCGAAGCTGGAGCGCTGGGCGGCGGCGCTGGCGGAGAAGCACGGCCCGGCCATGGACTGGCTGATCCGCGCCGCGGTGCCGCTTTCAAACGTCAGGAAGCTGCTCTCGGGAGGGAAATTCCAGGCCCTCCGGGCGAGCGCGGACTCGGGCCCCAACGGTGATCGCAGCGCCTTCCTGCAAGCGGTCTTGAAGCGCGCCCACCAGGACTACACCCTGCAGGCGCTGCCGGAAGCCGACCAGGCCATGGCCCCGCAGCTTGCGGCCCTCTCTGCCAGCGTTGATGAAAAGACGCTGCCTCTGGTCGACTACCTCATCGAGGTCCACTGCCGGCCCTCGCGCCTGTCGGAAGTCATCGCCCAACGCGAGGCCAAGCACTTCGTCTTGAACGCCAAGCAGCACGAAAAGGAAGCGCTGATTGTGGCCCAGGCCGGGCGCATCGGCGCGGTCACCGTCTCCACCAACATGGCCGGCCGCGGCACGGACATTCTGCTGGGCGGCAACCCGGAGACCATGGCGCGCGAGGAATTCCGCCGCGTTCCCGAGAAATATCGGGAGCAGGGGATCGATCCGGAGCCGCCCGATCGTCCCACGGGCGGGACGGCGGAGGAAAATTACCGGGCTTACGTGGACGCCTACCAGAAGTGGCGCGAGACTTGGACGAGCTTCGTTGGCCGCTTCAAGGGCACCACCGATGCCGAGCACGATCGCGTGGTGGAACTGGGCGGGCTGCACATCCTCGGCACCGAGCGTCACGAGGCGCGGCGCATCGATAACCAGTTGCGCGGGCGCGCCGGCCGCCAGGGCGATCCCGGCTCGTCGCGCTTCTACCTTTCGCTGGAAGACGACCTGCTGCGCATCTTCGCTGGCGAGCGCATCTCCAAGATCATGCACAAGCTGGGGATGGAAGAGGGCATCCCCATCGAGTCGCGCCTGATCTCGAAGCGCATCGAGTCGGCGCAGAGGGCCGTCGAGGCGCAGAACTTCGAATCGCGCAAACACCTGCTCGAGTACGACGACGTCATGAACAAGCAGCGCGAGACCATCTACGGTCTGCGCCGCCAGTTGCTGGAAGGAGGCGACCAGAAGGAGTATGTCCTCACTGCCGCCGACGGCGTGGTCGACTGGCTGGTCACCGAGCAGTGCCCCAAGGACCGGACCCCCGACCAGTGGAACATCGAGGCCCTGCGCAAGGAGTTCTGGAACCGCTTCGGGGTGGACCTGCGCGTCTACCAGGACCTGAAGTTCGAACCCAAGACCCTGCCCCAGGCGATCGCGAAGCTCAAGGAGGTCGTGCGGCAGCGCTACCTCGAGCGCGAGCAGTTGTGGACGCCGGAGCGCATGCGCCAGCACGAACGCATGATCATGCTGCAGGTGGTCGACAGCCAGTGGAAAGATCACCTGCTGGCCATGGACCACCTGAAGGAAGGCATCGGCCTGCGCGGCTACGGCCAGAAAGATCCGGTGGTGGAGTACAAGCGCGAGTCCTATGACATGTTCGAAGCCATGATGGACCGCATCGATGATGAGACGCTGCGCTACCTTTTCCTGCTGCGCACGCCCGAGGAAGAAGAGGAAATGATCCGCGCCTACCAGCGTCGCAAGCGCCGCGAGCAGGCAGAGATGAGGATGATGGGCGCGGGCGCCAGCGAGAAGCCGCAGCAGGTGATCCGGCGCGAGAAGGTCGGGCGCAATGACCCTTGCCCCTGCGGCAGCGGCAAGAAGTACAAGAAGTGCCACGGCGCGGCTGCCCCGCCCGGCGGTGCCAAGACCTCGGGCGGCGATCAGGCTTCACCCGCCACCTAGAGACGGCTAGGCTCGCCGCCGATGCGCCAGGGCGAGTTGAACGGGAGAAAGCAATCATGTCGGAAGAGGTTCGCGAACTCGCAGAACATGCGGAGCACGCAGGTAACGATCCAAGCCTGGCGCCGGTGACCGTCACCATGGCGATTATGGCGGTGCTGGTGGCGGCGGTGGGGCTGCTCGGGCATCGCGCCCACACGGAGGAGATCCTGCTCCAGAATAAGGCCACGGATACTTGGAACGAATACCAGGCGAAGAGCATCCGGCGTCACGGCTACGAGCAGTTCACCGATCTGCTCTCGATCTCTGACTTCAAGAACGTCGAGGCGGCCGCGAAGATGAAGGAGAAGTACAGCCGGGAGATCGAGCGCTACAAGGACGATCAGGACAAGCTGCAGGCGGAGGCGCGCAACCTGGAGGATGAGGTTGCAGGGGAGGGGCGGAAGGCCAACCGTTTCGACCTTGGCGAGGTGTGCCTGGAGGCCGCCCTGGTGATCGCCTCGATGACGCTCATCACCCGGCGCCGGCCCTTCTGGTACGGGGGAATCGCGCTGGCTGTGGTGGGCCTCGGAGTGGCTGCCACCGGCTTCCTCGTCCACTGACCAGCTTAGGGAACAGGGAATAGGGAACAGGGAATAGGGAACCGGAAACAGTAAAGAAGAACAGGGAACAGAAAGACAAGACAAGCGCCTTCTTTACTATTCCCTGTTCCCTATTCCCTGTTCCCTACTCCCACTAACTGGTTTACTGGTCGCCGCCGTCGTTACCGCCGTTGTCGCCGGGGATGACGACGAATCCGCCCTCGCCCTGGCGGTTGATGCGCAGCAAGGTTCGGCCCGTGGCTTGTGCGGCGAGCCGGTTGAACTCCGAGGTATTGTGAACGGGCTGACGGTTGATGGACTCGATGACATCGCCCTGGGTCAACACCTGAGCGGCCGGGCTGTTCTCGTCGACCTCCGAGACCACGACGCCCAGCACAGCGGCCGGGACGCCCAACTGGTCACGCAGGGAGGGGGTGAGATTCTCCACCGCGACGCCCCGCAAGGCGCCGTGCGAAGGGGCTGCGCCGGCCCCCGCCGTCACCGGCAAGTTCTCGGGACGCTCGCCCAGCGTGACCTTGATGGTGATGGACTGGCCGTTGCGGAGGATCTCCAAAGTGGCCGCCGTACCCGGGTCGCTGGCCGCCACCATAGCCGTCAACTGGTTCTGGTCGTCCACCGTTTGCCCGTTGAACTTGCGGATCACGTCACCACTCTTCAAACCGGCCCGGTCGCCGGGCCCGCCGGGAGTCACGTCCTGAACAACTGCTCCCGCCGTGTCAGGCACTTTGAACTCGGCGGCCAAATCCGGCGTGATCATTCCAATCGCAGCCCCGAGGTAACCGTGCGAGACCTTGCCGTTATCGATCAAGTCCTTCATCACGTGCTTGGCCATGTTGACTGGAATGGCGAACCCGATTCCCAGAGAGCTACCCTCGCCGCCGGGGCCCGCACCGCCGCTGAGGATGAACGTGGGAATACCGATCACTTGTCCGCGGACGTTGACCAGCGCTCCGCCCGAGTTTCCTGGGTTAATGGCAGCGTCGGTCTGAATGAAACTCTCGGGCAAGCCATGCTCGGGTGACATGCCTGCGCGTCCGAGCGCGCTCACGGCCCCTCGCGTGACCGTGAAGTATTGCTGGAAGGGATTCCCAAAAGCCATCACCGTATCGCCCACGTGAAGTGTCGCGGAATCACCGAGGGGTGCGGTGGGGAGATTGCTGGCGCTAATCTTGACCACCGCGATATCCGACTGTGCATCCGCCCCCACGACCTTGCCCTTGAACTGCCGCTTGTCGTGAAGCAGCACGTCGATGGATGTCGCGTTCCGGATGACGTGGTTGTTTGTCAAAATATACCCATCCGCGGAAACAATGACCCCGCTACCGAGGGCGTGCTCCCTCTGCTCCCGCGGGACGCCAAACCCGGGCATGTTTCCAAAGAACTGGCGGAAAAACGGGTCCGTGAAAAGCGGCGATTGCTGGGTCTTGATCACCTGGGTCGACTGAATCGCGACAACGGCCGGGGTCACCGATTCCGCGATCCGCTCGTAAGCTTTGTTCTGTTGCTCCAGCAGATTGATGTCTGCACCATCCAGTGCGCTACCTTCCGCCAGGGCCAACGGCGAAAATCCGCGACGGCTTGAGTAGAGCACCAGTGAAAGGGCCAGGCACGCGACGCCGATCAGCGCCAGGCTCAAGCCCAGAAAATTTTCGCGCAAAAATTCCTTCTTGAAACCACGCATAAGAACCCTTTCCTCCTTAGCTTGCTGGGGAGGCCAACGCCTCTACCCACGACTGTTTCATTTCGAGTCCAACATCACTTAGACGGTCAACGAGCCTCTTCGTAAGCAACCGACCCGATGCCACGTTCCCTTCGAAGCTCACGCTCCTCTTTGAAGCCGGGCACCGAGCCAGGCGAATCGCACGTCCTGCCGTCCAGCCTGTTAGATGCACCTGCCGCGTCAGAAGGTCTTGCGACCCAGCCCTGTCCCTACGTGCCTCAGCGCGGCAAAAAGCCCGGGCGCTCCGCTAGAGCGTCTCGCTGCAAGAGCGCCACCGAGTCGAGGCAAACGTATTCCCGCAGGGAGTCGGCCCCAGACCCTACCGGCCGACGACCACGGGAGGCCGGCTGGCGGCGAGCGGCAAGACGGTTACCAGGTTGCCCGGCCCCGACCCCACTTCCTGCTCGTTCTGCATCAGATCCCGCAGCGTGGTCTTGCTTAAGACCTGGTCCACGACGATCTGCACCGTGCGCCAGAGCGAGCGGATGGAGCAATCGACCGAGTTCGTGCAGACATCCCCCTCACCCGAGTGCTTGTCGCAGAAGGCGGGATCGTAGAGCCGCGCGCCGAGCAGCGCCATGGCTTCGCCGATGATCACCTTCTCCGGCGGGCGCGAAAGCGTGTAGCCGCCGGTCTGGCCGCGGGCGCTGGTGAGGAATCCGCCCCGCCGCAGGATCCCCAGCAGCTTGGCCACATACTGGCTGGAGATCGCCTCGGCTTGGCTAATCTCGGGAATGGTCAGACTCCCGTTCTCGCCTTCGCGCGCAATGCGAAGGAGGCAACGCAGCCCGTATTCTTCCTGGGAACCAAGTTTCATGGTGACCTCAACCCAAAAGAAGTCAGAAGCCAGAAGTCAGAAGCCAGAATGAAGAAGCCGCGTCCGAAGCTTCCTTTCGACGCCTGGAGAAAACTCGGTAGAAGTCGGATTCGAAATAAGCATGTGTTCTCTTCCTTCTGGCTTCCGGCTTCTGACTTCTGGCTTCTCTCTTCAAAACATCCCCAACTGCAGCCTGGCGGCTTCCGTCATCTTACTGGGGTCCCAGGGGGGATCCCAAACGACCTCGACTTTCACCCCCGCCACTCCAGGAACATCTCTGCTCTTCCACTCCACCTCTCCCGGCAGCGAGATCGCGGCTGGGCAATTGGGCGTGGTGAGCGTCATACGGATATGAACCTCGCCCGACACGCTTATTTCCACGTCATAGACTAGCCCCAGCTCGTAAATGTTTACCGGAATCTCAGGGTCGTAGCAGGTGCGCAAGGCCTCGATCACCTCGTCCCGCAGCGCGCTCTGCTCAGCCGGGCTCAGCGATTTGGTAGGCCCTGCGGCGGGAGCAGCCTGAGCGCCCGAGGACGGCGTCACGCCCGAAGTTGAGGCTGTTGCAATAGGAGTTTGCTGCTCGTTGCTCATCGTCAAACAACCTCCCGGCCAGTCTGAGGAGCGCGGCAAGAACCTTGTCCAGAGTGCAGCAAAGGGCCTGTCTTGAGCGTAGCGAGGGAATGCCCGTCGCCACAGCCCTCAAGGCGCCCGCGCTACAGACGGACTACTCCGGCTCGGGCGCGGTAATCTCCCCGGCGTCTGTCTCTGTTGTTGCGACTTCGCTGGCGCCGCTCAGCGCGCTCTCGAGCGCGTGCCAGGCCAGCGTGGCGCACTTCACCCGCATGGGAAACTCGGAAACGCCGTTGAAAACCTCCAGCTTGCCCAGCGGTGGACCCTCGTCGCGGCTGACACCGTTGTCCGCGCTGCTGCCCGCCTTCTTGCCGCCGCCCTTGCCGGTGACGAGGTCGTGGAACTTGCCGAACAACGCCTCGGCCTCCTCGCGCGTCTTGCCTTTCAGAGTCTCCGTCAGGAGCGATGCCGACGCCGTGGAGATGGCGCAACCCGAACCCTGGAAGCTGATGTCGGCGATGCAATCTCCATCCAGCTTCACGTAGATCGTGACCCTGTCGCCACAGAGCGGGTTATAGCCGTCCGCGTGCTCGGCCCCTGCAATGACGCGGAAATTGCGCGGCCGCTTGCTGTGGCCGAGGATCACTTCTTGATAGAGAGCGCGTAAATCGGACATAGGAAAAACCAGAAATTAGAAGTCAGAAAAAAGCCTTCTGGTTTCCAATTTCTCATTTCCGAATTGCTACGCAAACGACTTCCCGCAACTGCACGTATGCGTCGCGTTCGGGTTATGAAACTCGAAGCCGCTCTGCAGCAGCGACTCCTTGTAATCGAGCGTCATTCCTTCCAGGTGCTTGTAGCTCTTCGGGTCCACCCACAACTTGACGCCGTCGAACTCAAACACGTTATCCGTGGGTTTGGGCTGCGACTCGAGTTTGAACTTGTAAGTCAGCCCCGAGCAGCCGCCGCCCACCAATCCCAACCGTAACCCGCCCTGGACGTGGTTGGCGGCGAGCAACTGCCGAATTCTGGCCACCGCTTTAGGAGTTACATTAATCATCTTCGAACTTGCTCCTTCGACTTTTCAGGGCGCGCAGCAAGCGGCCAGGGCCGGCGTCCGGCTGCCCCTGCCAATGCCGGGCTAAAGCCCGGCACTACACGAGATCGCTGAAAATCTCCTTCACCTTTTGGATGCCCCCAACCAAGGCGTCGATTTCCTCCCGGGTATTGTAAAAGGCCAGCGACGCCCGCACCGTGGCCGGAACCTTGAAGCGATCCATCAACGGCTGCGCACAATGGTGCCCGGTGCGAACCGCGATCCCCTCCTGGTCGAGGACGGTGCCGATGTCGTGGGGGTGGATGCCGTCCAGCACAAAGGAAATCGCGCCGATCTTCTCCCGGGCGGTGCCGATGATCCGCACGCCCGGAATCTGCGAGAGCTTCTCGGTGGCGTAAAGGAGCAACTCGTGCTCATAAGCTCCGGCGGCGTCGAGCCCGATCTGTGTGACATAGTCGATGGCGGCGTCGAGCCCGATCGCCCCGGCGATGTTGGGCGTGCCCGCCTCGAATTTGTAGGGAATCGCGTTGTACAGCGTCCTCTCAAAGGTGACTGAGCTGATCATGTCGCCGCCCCCCTGGTAAGGGGGCATTTGCTCCAGCAGCGCCGCCTTACCATAGAGCGCGCCGATGCCCGTGGGGCCGAAAACCTTGTGGCTGGAGAAAGCGTAGAAGTCGCAATCGAGGTCGCGCACGTCCACCTTGACGTGGGGCACTGCCTGCGCACCGTCGATGAGCACGGGGATGTTCCGCCAGTGCGCCGCGGCCACAATCCGCTTGACCGGGTTGATGGTGCCGAGCACGTTCGAGACGTGCGTCACGGCCACGAGCTTGGTGCGGGGCCCCAGCAGCTTCTCGTACTCCTCGAAAATCAGCTCGCCCTGATTGCTGATGGGCGCCACGCGCAACTTCGCGCCCCGCTCCTCGCACAGCATCTGCCAGGGCACAATATTCGAGTGGTGCTCCATGGCGGAAATCACGATTTCGTCCCCTGCCCCGACGTGTTTCCGGCCGTAGGTGGCGGCCACCAGGTTGATGGCTTCCGTGGTCCCTCGCACCCAGATGATCTCGCGCGACGCGGCGGCATTCAGCAAGTGCTGGACCTTGACGCGAGCGTCTTCGTACGCCTGCGTGGCGCGTGCGCTGAGCAGATGCACACCGCGATGGACGTTGGAGTTGGTGCTGAGGTAGAACTGCCGCTCGGCCTCGATCACTGGCCAGGGCTTCTGGCTGGTGGCTGCGTTGTCCAGATAGACGAGGCGCTTGCCGTGGACCTTTTGCCGCAGGATGGGAAAGTCCTCGCGGATTTTCTCGACGTCGAAGGTGGCGGTCGACGGCAGTTGAATCTCATCCGCGCGAGCGGTGGTAGCTGCAGATCCCATTACCTTGGCCTCCTTGCCATGACTCCCCCACCTCCCGGTTTCGGTCTTGCATCAGGCTTCCTTACGCCTGCCATGCGCGTCGCGTTCGAGGCCGTGGATGAAACGATCTATGTGCTCGAATAGCGCAGTCATCGCCGCCGTGATCACTTGCGGGTGACCTTTTCATCCAGGGGCTTCTTCATTCTGACTCCTGACCCCTGGCTCCTGACTCCTTCTCTGCCAGCCGAGCCACCAAGATGTCCTCCAGCTTCGCCCGCAGCGGCTCATACTTGATGCGGCCGATGATGTCGCTCGCGAAGGCCTGAACGAGCAAGGCGCGGGCATCCTCAAGGCCGATGCCGCGCGAGCGCAAGTAAAATACGGCCTCTTGGTCCACTTGGCCGATGGTTGCCCCGTGCGTGCACTTGACGTCGTCGGCGTAAATCTCGAGTTGGGGCTTGGTATCGATCACTGCGTCGGCCGAAAGCAGAAGGTTCTTGTTGCTCTGCTTGGAGTCCGTTTTCTGGGCATCCTTGCGGACAATGATCCTGCCGTTGAAGACGCCGTGGGCGCGGCCGTCGAGCACGCCCTTGTAGGACTCGCGGCTGCCACAATGGGGCTTGGCGTGGTCGAGGGTGGTGTGGTTGTCGACGTGCTGCTCGCCGCGAATGACGTAGAGACCGTTGAGTGTCGATTCGGCGCCCTCGCCGTCGAGCACGTTCCGTACTTCTTCGCGTACCAGCCGGCCGCCAAACTGGATCGAGCAGGTATTCACCGTCGACGAGCGCGCCTGATGGAACACCAGCGTGGCGACGTGGAAGGCGGACTCGCTCTCCTGCTCCACCTTGTAGTGATGGACGATGGCGCCTTCGTCTACGATCAACTCGGTGACGGCATTTGTGAGGTACACGAAACTGGAAACTGGAAATTGGAAATTGGAAACTGGAAACTCGAAACTGAACGCTGGTCCGGATTTTGGATCTTGGATTCTGAACTGTGGATTCTCGCTCGTGGAATTTGGAGCTTCCACTCTCGGACCTCGCGTTTCCATTTTCGAATTTCCAGTTTCTAATTTCCAGTTTCCAGTTTCCAAACCGATGTATCCCTCAATAACCGTCGCCTGGGCGGCGCGGCCCGCCAGGATCAGATTACGCGGATAGGTTACAGCAGGCCTGCCGCCAGGCACAGAAACATACAAGAGGTAAATGGGCTTCTCCAGGATTACGTTCTTGGCGATCTCGATGAAAGCGCCGTCCTCCATGAAGGCCGTATTGAGCGCCACAAAGGGGTGCTTCTGGAAGTCCGCGTAGCGAGTGAGATGTTGCTCCAACAGCGGCGAGCCTGCCGCGAACGCCGCCTTCAGGCTGCCGGCCTTCACACCTGCTGGCAAGGAACTCGAAAGCTCCGGCGCGTAGCGGCCGTTGACAAACACCAGCCTCGCGCAGCCGAGGTCCGCGAACGGCGATTGCGCCAGTTTCCCGGCGACCGCGGCGTCAGCGATCGGCGCGGCGGGCTGAAAGGGAACGCTGGTGATGGGAGAGACGTTCGTGAATCGCCATTCCTCATTCTTGGTCGTGGGGAACCCCATCTCCGCAAAGCGCTCGATGGCGCGGCGGCGAATCTGCTCGATCCACGGGTGGCCCACTCCGGCGAGCTCTTTCTCGCGCTCGAGAAAGTTTGAAAGGTACACGTCCTGCTTTTCTTTCACGGCAATCATTGACTTCGAATCCTCTTTTGCCTTTTGTAGCGCAGACCTTTAGGTCTGCAGTTCTCGGATCTTTAGAGGTCTGCGGTTCTTCTCTTTTGGAGGTTTGGCAACCAAGTCTGCGCCGTCCGCGCCGAAGAGCCGCGGACCTGAAGGTCCGCGCTACAAAAGGCGCACCTAGCTGGCGACTGCCTCTTCCTCGACCCAACCATACCCTTTCTCTTCCAGCTCGAGCGCCAATTCTCTGCCTCCCGACTTCACAATGCGCCCCTCGGAGAGAACGTGCACGAAGTCGGGAATGATGTAGTTGAGCAGACGCTGGTAATGGGTGACGACGATGATGGCCCGCTCCGGGCTGCGTAGCGAGTTGACCCCCTCGGCGACAGTCTTCAGCGCGTCGATATCAAGGCCTGAGTCGGTTTCATCCAGGATGGCGAGCTTCGGTTCGAGAATGGCCATCTGGAAAATCTCATTACGCTTCTTCTCGCCGCCCGAGAATCCTTCGTTCACCGAGCGATTGATGAGCGTGTCGTCCATCCCCAGCAGTTTCATCTTCTCGCGAGCGAGATGGAGGAAGTCCATGGCGTCCAGTTCCTCCAGTCCCTGCTGCTTGCGGATGGTGTTCAGCGCCGAGCGCAGGAAATACAGGTTGTTGACGCCGGGGATCTCCACCGGATACTGGAAGGCCATGAAGACGCCTTCACGGGCGCGGTCCTCGGGCGCCATGGCCAGCAGATCCTTGCCCTGATAAGTCACCGCCCCTTCGGTGACCTGATAGACATCGCGGCCCGCCAGCACCTGCGCCAGGGTCGACTTCCCGGAGCCGTTCGGTCCCATGATGGCGTGAACTTCTCCCGCGTCGATTTCCAGGTCGATGCCCTTGAGGATTTCGCGCTTTCCAACTTTCGCGTGCAGATTAGTTATCTTCAGCATTGGTCCTTTGTCCTTGTTTTCGAAGCTGTCAGCCATCACCCTTCAGCCGCAAAGCGAATTGGCCTTGTTCGCTGAAAGCTGATAGCTGAGGGCTGAGAGCTTGCTCTTCACCATGCCATCCGCTTCCTAAGCGCCGTAATATGGGCCACGTGGTGCCGGCCGTGCCAGGAGTACATAGCCAGGGTCTTTTCCAGCGCCACCACGCCCAACTCGGGGTGGCGGAACGTGCGCGCCCAGTCCGTGGGCGTGAGCGACTTCAGCAGGGTCACCCAGCGGCTGTGCAGCGACTCAAGCAATGTCAGCGACGGCTCAACGGGCGCCGTTTTGGCGTCGATCAACTCCGCCCACTGAGCCTCGTCATACGGCTTGATCGTGGGCTCGTCCTCGGTCAGGGCCAGCCGGTAGCGGACGTAGGCGTTCATGTGGCTGTCCGGGACGTGATGGACCACCTGGCGGACTGTCCAGCCGCCGGGACGATACGGCGTATCAAGTTGCTCGGGCGTCAGCCCCGCGACCGCGGCCCGTAATCGGGCCGGCGTCCGCTCGATATCGTCGACTTGGGCCCGCTTCTGTTCCTCGGTGCTCGATCCTTCCCACTTGAACTTGCCGACCGGGTACCGCAAGTCTGCTGCTTGCGCTTCTGCTGGCATTTTGCCTCCTCTTTTGACGAAACGCGAAATTCGAAATTCGAAACTCGCGCTGACCCATTCGGTCAGCCTGCCTGCGCCTTGGCAACACCACCCAAATCCTGCATCACAAGATAGTCAATCGCCGGCGCCTGGGCGCCCAACTGGCGCAGCAGCGTCGTGATCTGCCCGCGATGGTACGTCTGATGATTGACCACGTGGAACAGCGTCTGCCCCAGAGGATACGTCCACCTCTCGCCTTTCATGTTGATATAGGTCAGAGGTCGCCTGAGGGCCTGTTCGCTCAGCTCAGACAAGTACCTGCGCACTTTGTCTTCGACCACCCGCCAGCGGTCGCGAACCACGGCCAAGGTGGGGAATGTTTCGGCCGCGAACTCTCTAACGTCCACCTGATTCGGCGATCTCCCACGCCAGCGCTCATGCCAGATCCACTCCACTATGACGAGATGCGCCAGCGTGTCCCTCACCGATGAGAAGCTGCTGCCCATGGGCCGAAGAAAGTGCTCTTCGGTGAGGGCGGCGCAAGCCTCAACCTGGCGATCGCGCGCCCAGTAGTTGTAGTCGTACAGCTCTCGTAATGTGTCGACTGGAATCACGGTTCACCCCTGAACGTCCTTCACTAAGGCGAAGCTGCTTCTTGCTCTTCGAGCCGGCTGCGGAGATTCTTGATTAAGCTTCGCGTCGCACTGTGAAAGCCGGTGTAAAGGTTACCCCACGCCTTGGAATCGCTCCACAGGCTCGTCCCCGTCTTCGGGTCGATTACGGTGAGGTGCGTCCGACGATAGACCACTGGCGTGGTTGTACTCTCAGATTCGCCCGAGACCTCAATATTTCCGCTATCATCCACCGTTCCGTGTTGCTGCGCGGTGCCACTGGTGACGTAGCCACCTCGATATTCCGAGGCGGACAGAAGAAGAATCAAGTCTGCGTTTTGACGCTGGTCCACGACCTTGAAACGGCCCCACTTAGTAAGCTCGTCGTACGCCTTGTCGCCCAAGCTGGCGAACCCACTCTGGTTATCAAGATAGACCGTCTTGGCCTCCAAAACTTGCTTGGGCAGAGGCGCGTGCACCTTGGGCCGCTTTGCGTCGGCTCTCAGCGCTGTCAAGAACGCGACAAGCACCAAAACCCGACTGGCCCGATATCTCCGATAGGCGTGAGGCACCGCAATCTCCCCGAGCGGAAATTTCAACCTCGCTCCGCCGCTATAGCACCGCTTCGTAACACTGAGCAGCAATCCACTGCTCAAAGTACGGAAAATCCGTAACAACGCGCTGACGCGCAAAACCAGCCTGCACAAACTCGGCGGCGAGACGACTATTATCGCTCCCGCAGCAGATTGTGAGTTTCGCATCGCGATTGCGTTCGTCGAGAACCAAACGTCGCGCATGGCCGTCTGCGCTCGGCAAGCTGTATCCGACGATCACAATTTCGTCCGCTTCCCCAAGGGCCTTCGCTGCCTGCCCCCACAGAAGACTCCAAAAGTCCTTCCTCTCGCCAGGGTTGCTTGAAGTGCTGACATAGA
>Ga0326728_10012623_pt1 | contig 18691 bp, 16 predicted proteins | sample MB3enrmetagenome_FD_207602 | JGI IMG/M metagenome (GOLD analysis project Ga0326728, IMG submission 207602) | Lab enriched peat soil microbial communities from McLean, Ithaca, NY, United States - MB31MN | ecosystem: Environmental > Terrestrial > Soil > Wetlands > Peat | place: USA: New York... | reverse complement strand
GCTCCACGCTTCTTTCAGACCCCGCCTCGCGACGACGCCCTTGCGCTTCGCTATCACTTCACCTCCATCAGGTTGTGAAAAGGACTTTCACCTTCGAGCTGTCGAACATGCTCGGCACACCCGCGGCCGGCGGCGCCCATTCCAATGGCGCGGCCCCCAGTTGAGGTCTCCTCCGGTTGGTTCAACGAGATCAGGGACCGTCTTGTCCAGCGTCTCAATCGCATCGATCCTGATGGCAGAGCAAGACCATTTCAGCAGCGAGTAATCGGGCTGAGAAATCAAGATAAAGTGCCGAGGAACACGGCAAGTCTGATGCTTACGTGGACGGCTTTTAGTTAGGAACGCTGTTGCCTTTGAGCTTTATCGCGTAACTGAGCGGGAGGGTTGTCTCGCTCCCAACCCGATATGCGCCAGAGCTGCAAAGTATTGGCCTGGAGTTCCTCGTGGCCACCGCGTCTGTATCTTTGCTTTCAGCAGTAACAAAATTGCACGTGTGGGCGCCAAGGTGGATGACGTTTTGCTCTTATCATCCGATCTTGGACCGGGGCTTTCGTACGACGCACTCGACAAGTTTGAGGTTCACTCGGGTCTCCGCCTTCAAAATGCTGGATCAATTAAGGCTCGTTCACAAGTCTTGAGCACTCCGCCAGATGGTTGTGTTGAAGCTTCGGGGCGCCTGGGTCTCGCGGCTCATGCCCCAATCCTATCAGGAAACATTGCGAGATTTCCCGGTTTTGACTTTGCCCGGTTGCGTATATGCTGACCAAAGACTTAGTGCACCAATCTGGATCGCGGAGATTTCACTTGAGGAAGCCGAGGTTCTTCAGCAGAGCACGGCCGAGAGCATTGCCATCGAGGGGCGGAGTGGGCCGGTTGAGTTCCTCGGTCTTTTTGCGGTGATCCTCCGCCCTTTTTTCCGAGCCTTGCACGAACGCGGCCAACTGGTCTTTGTGCATCTGCCCGTAAACCGCGGCTTCGGCCAGCGCCAGCCTCAGTGCTGCCTTGGTGCCTGAGAGGATCCGGATTTGCTGTTGGAGCTCGGCATGGTTGGCAGCACTGGGCAGGCTCTGGACTTGATTGCAAAACTTATCCATCTCCTCGAACATCTTGTTCAGGCTCGGTGGTTCGGTTGCATCGCCTGCAGCCGCTCCGTCAAGCGATGGCGCGCCCGCGGCCGCGCGAACCGGCAGCGAGCTGGAGTCCACCATGAAATCGCAGGAAGGGCAGCAAATATAACTCCACATCCGGGCGATGCAGTCTTGCTTCATGCACCCCAGCACCGCACCGGGGCTCAGGGCGATCGGTTTCTTGCAACGCGGGCAGTCGATACTGGGCGGGGTCAGCGTGTGGCAGAACTGGCATGCCGGCGCCGGAGGCGGGTCAGCCGCGATAGCAATCAAAACATTCCCCACGATCTCGGAGTTGGAAAAGTACGGCTGCCATAGCGCGAGCAGTTCGGCCTGGGAAAGGCGCCTCGACGGACCGAAGGACGGATCGTGCAGGACCACATCGTTGCCGTCAAGGTCCACCATTACCGTGTAATGGCCTGTGGCCGAGTTAGCCTGCAAACGATGGTTCAGAATCGCCCGGATTCCACCCTCATGGCACAGCCGCAGGGCTTGTAAAGGGTGCCGAGCCTGGATGGCCACTGCTGCCAAGCCGCGGCTCAAGGCGTCCTTTGCCATTAAGTGGGTAGTGGACGCCAAACTGCCGGCCTGGTTCTGCTTGGCAATTGCCGGCCAGATCTCAACCTGCGGGACCTCTTTGCCGAAAGAGCGATACACCATGCTCAGGCACGCCGCGCCACACATCCGTCCGGTCTGCGGGTCAGCCTGTTTCTCATATGGAATCGTCCCTGACGGTGCGCTCATAGAATTGCAATCCTCAACCGATCAAAACCGTGGGTAGACCCATGACAATGACGCCTCCATGAGCGGTCATATCGCCTATCCGTGCAGCAGGCAATCCGCCGATCAACACCGTAAACGAACCCAAAATGATTACGTCGGGTGGACCCACACAAGTTGCCATGTCGGTGACTCGGGCGGCCGGCAATCCGCCAATCAGCACCGTCGGGCAACAGGGCGGAAGAATCGGTCCTCCGACATGCGGCACCAGGGCGGTTACCATCGGACAGACGTGCATGTCCGTCATGCGAGCGGCTGGCATACCCACGGCTCAATCCTCCTGACTCATGCTCTCATCTCTGAAGAAGACTTTCCGCCTACATAAAGAGGCCCGCGGCCACTCCGACTCCCAGTTCCACGTACGATTTTTGGGTTTCGATAATCCTGGCAGGGTCGCTCTTCGTGCAAGCGAGCTTCACTGCGTTGGCGATTGACCTCGCCGCGGCAAATGGCGGCACCGGTACCGATGGCCCACCTGGTGAAGCGAATCCGGGGCCCGTCTGGTATGCCGCCATCGCCAAAATGCCCGCCACTGAAGCCGGACCCGCGGCTTCGGCCGGTACTTTCGCCGCGCCTCGAGTGGTGTCGCCCGGCCGAAGCATCCATTGAACAGCGGCAGTGACAGCCGCCTTGTCCGCCGCAGCCATTTCACTGCCGCAGGCATGTTGGAAGCACAGGCAACCCCACCATAGTGCTTCACGTGGCGGCAGCGCATGCGCAAGGAATTCGATTCCCGCAATATATTGTTTTTGGGCCATCAAGGCATCGATGAATGGAAGCGGCCCCATTCCGTCCTGCATCAGAGCGCGCACCTCCCTGGTTAGAGGAAAGCGTGCACAGATTTCAGCTGCTGTCGCTGCCTCGATCTTAACCAGTGGTGCGTTGCTCACGGTCCAATCCCCCACTAATTGATTTGGACGAGGACGCCCTGGACTTGGATCTGCATCCCTTGGATGGTAATGCCCTCTGGCGTCATGGTGATCGTATTCATTCCGCCCGCCACCGACAGAGTGATCTGAGTGAGGCTTTGGATCGTGATGGTCCCCATCCCGCCGTCAACGGTGATACCGCTCGGGGTTATCTCGATCTTCTGGTCCACGCCGTCGAGGAGCCCGCGTTTGATGGTAACGCTCTGCTCCTCGCCGACCTCAATTTCAACGCCCTGGGTGGAGTTTGACGCAGTTGCCGGAAGCGGCGGCGGCCCAGCCGTAATGCGGACGCCACCCATACCGCGCAGATTCACGTTGCCCTTCAGCTCATCGATGTCGCTCGACAGAAGTGTAATTGCGCACGGGTCGGGCGGGGCTGGCGGAATTGCCGGCCGGCTGACGAACTCCATCTGGTTAGCTACAACTGTGTAACTCCCGTCGAAAGTGCGGGCCTCATCCCTCTTGTTGTCTCCCCCGCCCGATCCGCCGCCAAAATCGCTCTTATTCTGACTCATCAGAATCCTCCCTTTCGACTCACGCCAATCTTTTCATTCATGGCCTGCCCTGCCTACTTTAGCTCTGCACCGTCCCGATCTGGGTACCACTGCTGTCAACCACGACTTCCGGCGGATCGGGTGTATCCAGCCTCCTTTCACCGGCAATACCCAGGAAGATCGGGAGAGCCATCGCACTGACGAGGCCCGTGACTTCGAGTGCTCCTAAAATCGTGGACGTTGCGCTGAACTGCTTCCGATTTGTGAAAGCACCTGAATCTGGCTTATTATCGATCGTTGCTTGTTTGGGATCCGCGCTGTAAAGTATGTCCAATTGGAATTTGTAAATATCCTCCATATGCTTGTGTATTCCTTGAATATCCATCAGTGCCATAATCAGGGCGTCCGTCAGGAGCTGAAATGTGATTACGATCGCCGCGCGCCAATCGTCGTCATGGGTCGCCGCGTTGGCTATCAGAAAGATGGTAGTCGCGGCCATGAGGGCGGTTCCGAGAACCCTGCAGCAGGATTGAATTCCTGTCTTGTTGTGCACGTCGAGAGTAATGCGCCGGGGGCCAAGGTTGATGTCGAAAACCTGCCCAATCACGAAATTCGCGCTCGTGCCCATCGTGAGCTGCATATTCCCGCCCAAGTCGCTGCCCAGCATAGTATTGAACTCGTTCGGCATGCTCAAGCCCCCGTCCATGTACAGCGTTTGCCAAGCGTTTGGGTTGATACACACCTGCAAGTTACTGCCTAGCGCCAATTGGAAGTTAGTCGGAAAGGCGATCTGCACATTGCTGCCGTACACCACGGCTGAATTCAACCCCAACATAGCCTGCGGCTCAGGTTGAGGGTAGAGATTCTTGTTTGGCCCGCCGCCGCCGCTACCCCCGGTGCCGGGTATGCCGCCAAAAGCCGTGGCTCGAGCGCTCAGAGTTCCCATTCTGTTCTCCTCCTGCTCTTTACGACGTACCGGGCAACCTGCCGACGGTCACCGTTTTGGCGCCAGGCACTCTCTGGCCGATCTGACGCCCAGTAGTGTAGGACGTGTCGAACTCGGTGTTTATGACCATGTGGCGCTCCGAATGAATCGCCAGGTGCTCTTTCCCCTGTTCATCCACGAATAGAATTCCGTTAAAGTTTTTCCCGGCGGTTCCATTCACCGTCGCCGACTTGATGCCCGCGAACTTTTTCGCCCCCGGCAACCGGAACGCCGGCATGTTCGCCGCATTGTACACGCTGCCGATGATCATGGGCTGGTCAGCATCACCTTCTTCGAAAATCACCACCACTTCGTGGCCAATCCGCGGCCAAAAGAATGCGCCCCAGCCTTTGCCCGCCCACACTTGGGCGACGCGCAACCAGCAGGAGCTATTGGCGTCCTTCTTCCCTTCGCGGTCCCAATGAAACTGCACCTTCACGCGGCCATACCTATCACAAAAGATCTCTTCGCCTGCGGGACCCACTACGGTCGCGGTCTGGATGCCAGCGATCACCGGTTTCGGAGTCACGCGCTGCGGGCGATAGCGCAGACTGGCCGGAATGCAAGTGAAGTGATTTTCGTAACTGTACTCCGGCGTCTCATCGTGGCTGCGGTAACCGAATTGACGCGCGCCGTGCTCGACCTGTGTCAACAGGTACTGGGCGTTGGCATCGAAATGCCGCGCCAGCGTGAACTTGTACCCCGCCGCGAAGTTGCCGCAATTGCTCGCTCCCCGGATCTCCAGGCACGCAACGTCTTCCTGCTCCATGCGCAGCCGAACGGTGCGGTCGCGATCCTCGAAGATGCGCTTGAGATCTTGTTGCCGTGGAGCTCCGTTGGGGTCGATCCCGTCGAAGCGCTGCGCATACCCGCCGGGGTAATCGTAGATTTCCAGTTTGTCGTTGCCGCCAACGCTGAGCGTGTGGGTCACCGTGCCCACCTTTACGCTGTCCAGGGTCTTTCGTTTGGCTTCCAGATGGTTGTTCGGGAGTTCGAAGCAGTGGTCCCAAAGGGTGTACTCGCCTGACCGCAGTTCCTGGGTCTTCTCCCAGTCCGTGATCCGCATATCCTCTCGCGTGCCGCCGGACACCTCATCGTAAATGACGCTGCTCTGCCCCTCCACCGTGGGATTCTTGATATCGGTCACCACCAGTTGATGGCTGCCGTCAGCGTGCTTGAAGAAGTAGTAGATCCCTTCCTCCTCCATCAGCCGGCTGGCGAAATCGAAATCGGATTCACGGTACTGCACGCAATAATCGCGCGCGTAGTAGGTTCCCGAAATTTGATAGTTGACGTCCAAGCCGGTGAATACCTGGCGCAGAATGTCGGGCACCGAGAGTTGCTGAAAAATGCGGCAGCGGATTTTCTTCGTCAGCAGCCAGAGCTTGGGAACCACTTCCGCCCGGAACGTGACGAAGACGGCGTCGCGAACACCCTGGCTGAAGCGTTTGACTAGCCCGTTGAAGTGCCGCTTTTCTCCGTTGATCAGCCGCAGCTCCACCGTGACGCTCTCGCCCAGGATCTTGTCAAAATGGATTTCGGTTCCCCGTTCGGCGAGCAGATCAAGCTGAAAGCCAAACAACTGCGAAATGCCTTCATGACCGCGAAAGCCTGTGAGAAGCAAAACATCCTGGCCCAGGGGCGTAGTGACTTTCAGCGGCCTGTCCGTCTGCGTGTAGGTCGGCATAGTGACTCTTCCATTTCACTGAGCTATTGGGCCGTGGAGCCAGCTTCGAGGAGGTCGCCGATATTCTGGCAACAGCCCTGAAATCGTGCGGAAGCATTACGGGAAGTGGTCGGTTGCCCGGCAATCTGACCCGCAAGCCAAATAGAATCAAGCAGATATATGGCGGAGGAAGAGGGATTCGAACCCCCGAGCGAGTCACCCCGCTAACGGTTTTCAAGACCGCCGCCTTCGACCACTCGGCCATTCCTCCGCTCCCAATCTAGCGAATTCGAGCGCCACGCCCCAATGCGTCCGAACTGACCAAAGTTAAGTGCACCGATACTCTATCAAGAGGACACTCCCGCGGCCCGTGACCAATTCGCCGCCACGTTGCCTTTGGATTTGCCGGCCGCGTCCACTTGAGTGTAGGTCCATGAGATGGCGTCGTAAGACAGGGTGACCGTCTCTGTCGGATAATTGGACGCGCCACCGGAATCGGCATCCATGCCGACACCGGAGACGACCACGTTCTTCATCTCCGTTACCATGTACTTAGTCGGCTTGCCGCCAATCGGCTTGGAAAATTCGACTGTCACCTTGTTGAGATGCTTGCCGTTGCACACCAGCTCATAAATCTTGGCGGTGGCCTTGTCGACCACTTTTTTGAACTGGAAGTCACCGTGCTCAGCCTGGTTAACGGTACCTCCGCCAATTGTTCGTGTCGAAGCCTGGGGTTGAACTATCTGGTGACCACACCAGGTAATGTCAATCCAGTCTGTATGATCTTTGTCGAGGCTCTCGCCTTTGGCGTCGTCCCCCATATTGATCCACGCAGAGAATGCCATTTTTGATCCCTCTCCTCCTTGTCATTGTCAGTTATCGCTCATGCCACCCCCGGGCATTAGAACTACGGTTCTGTGGACATGGGCTACACAAACCAGAAACGCCAAGGCATTGTCAGGCCGACACTCCCGAGGCCCGTGACCAATTCGCCGCCACGTTGCCTTTGGATTTGCCGCTTGCGTCCACCTGAGTGTAGGTCCACGAGATGGCGTCGTAAGACAGGGTAACCGTCTCTGTCGGATAATCGCCCCCAACACGGTCATACGTTAGCAATCCCTTACCGGATCCCGCGCCGCCGCCACTCCAACTCTGACGGCTACCCGTGGTGTTCTCAATGGCAGGCCCACCGCCACCGGCATCCATGGTGATACCGGAGACGACCACGTTCTTCATCTCAATTACCATGTACTTAGTCGGCTTGCCGCCAATCGGCTTCGCAAATTCGACTGTCGCCTTGTCGAGATGCTTGCCATTGCACACCAGCTCATAGAGCTTGGCGGTGGACTTGTCGATCACTTTTCTGAACTGGAAGTCACCGTGCTCAGCCTGGTTAACGGTACCTCCGCCAATTGTTCGTGTCGAAGCCTGTGGTTGAACTATCTGGTGACCACACCAGGTAATGTCAATCCAGTCTGTGTGATCTTTGTCGAGGCTCTCGCCTTTGGCGTCGCTACCCATATTGATCCACGCAGAGAATGCCATTTTGATCCTCTCCTCCTTATTGTTGTCAGTTATCGCTCATGCCACCCCTGGCATTGGAACTACGACCATAGTTTTTGCAACGCGCGTCGCAAACGATAAAAACCTTTCTCAGCCCCAGGTTGGCTAGCCCTTCAGAGCCGGCAATTTCGCCACCAGGAGCAGCGACACCGCCAGTGCCTCTAACTGGAAAGGCGGCCTCAAAAACCATGCACAGCGGAGTCTATCATGATCCCAATTTAGAGTAAACGTCTGTTTCCAGGAGCTTGCCCTGCTCGCAACCCGCTGTTTTCATGGCCATCGCAGGTTAGTCATCGCAATCTGGCTACCAGCCCGTAGCCGCCCTCTCGACTGTGCTTGTATTCGGCGCAATCCCTTTTGTTTCCTATAGTTAGACCTGGGACACCGCCCGACAAAGAGTTGCCGGGTGAAGATGAAAGCTATCCAACTGGATAGTCGGGCTAGCAGAATGGATAGCACGGCGCTGGTAGGACGGCCACCTTTCGCAACGCCGGCTGCTCAGAGGCAAATCGAGTTCCAAGGATTATGGGTAAGCCGTTTTGGGACTTGTCATTCCGTCGGGTGTGGTGCTAGTCTTGTTTTCGATCGTGACCGAGAGAATCTCGGCGTCACGGTTAGTGATCGCGTGGCGGAGTGGTTTTGTGTTCACAGGCACAGCGTACACGTTCCAGATCCGGGCCAAAGCTTTCCAATTCAACCTCCACGCCGTGCAACCGCTCCAGCCCGGTTCCCGACATTCCGAAATTGCCTGTTTCGAGTCCGCGGGAGCCTATTTTGAGACGCTCAGAGCGCTTGTGCACTGACACAGAGCTGCCGGTGCGGGATTAAAGGGGGAGGAGTAGCAGAATGGCAAGACAAAGCACACAACATAAGCTCGATCGGGTGAGATCGCCACGCGTGCACATTACTTATGACGTGGAGGTGGGCGGCGCGATCGAATTGAAAGAATTGCCCTTTGTCATGGGGGTGCTCGGTGACTTCACGGGCCAGCCGACCGAAGCCATGGCGCGGTTGAAAGATCGGAAGTTCGTGGAAGTAAACCCCGACAACTTTGACAGCGTGCTCGCGGGCATGAAACCGCATCTAGCGTTTTCGGTCGAGAACAAGCTCAGCGACGACCCGAATGCCGGCAATTTGAAGGTAGACCTGAACTTCAAAAGCCTGCAAGACTTCGAACCGGAGCAAGTGGCTCGCCAGGTGAGACCGCTGCGCGAACTGCTGGAGTTGAGAACCAAACTCTCCGACCTGCGAGGCAGCCTGCAAGGCAACGACAAATTGGAAGAGCTGCTGCAGGATGCCATCACGAACACCGAGAAGCTGGGCAAGCTCAAGGAAGAAGTGAAGCCAGAAGGAGAGCCCAATGCCTGAGAAGGAAAAATCAGCAGTTGCCGCCCAGACCGCCGAGCAGCAAGTGGCAGGTGGTCTGCTCGATCAGATTGTGGAGCAGGGCCGCCTGGGCAAGGACCCGGCCGCGCGTGAGCGTGGTAAGAGCCTAGTCAAGGAATTCGTCAGCCAGGTGTTGCAAGGCGAGATGACCATCTCGCGTGATACCGAGTCGATGATTAACGCGCGTATCGCGCAGATCGACCACCTGCTTTCCATTCAATTGAACGAGATTCTCCATCATCCCGAATTCCAGAAGCTGGAAGGTACCTGGCGCGGCTTGAAATACATGCTCGACCAGAGCGAAACCAGCGATATGCTGAAGATCAAGATTCTCAATTGCAGCAAGAAGGATATGCTGCGCGATCTGCAGCGGGCGCCGGAATTCGACCAGAGCGCGCTTTTCAAGAAGGTATACGAAGAGGAGTTCGGCGTTTTCGGCGGCGCTCCATTCGGTGCTCTGCTCGGCAACTATGAATTCGGCAAAGGTCCGGAAGACCTCGAGCTGCTCGAGAAGATCTCCAACGTGGCATCGGCGGCCCACGCGCCATTCCTCACCGGGGCGTCTCCCGTGATGTTCAACATGGACGACTACACCACCCTGGACGCGCCACGCGACATCGCCAAGATCTTTGACACGACGGAGTACGCCAAGTGGAAGTCCTTCCGCCAGTCAGAAGATTCGCGCTATGTGGCCCTGTGCCTGCCGCATATTCTGATGCGGCTACCCTACGGCAAGGACAACGTGCAGGTGGACGGCTTCAACTACGAAGAGGCGGTCGATGGCACGGACCACACCAAGTATCTGTGGGGCAATGCGGCGTGGGCGCTCGGCGCCCGGTTGACCCAGTCGTTCGCGCAGTTCAGTTGGTGCGCCTCGATCCGCGGTGTGGAGGGCGGTGGACTGGTGGAGGGATTGCCGACGCATAACTTCCGTACCGACGAAGGCGACATCGCGCTCAAATGCCCGACCGAAGTGCAGATCAGCGACCGCCGCGAAAAGGAACTCGCGGATCAGGGCTTCGCTCCGCTGGTGCACTGCAAGGGCACCGATTATGCCGCCTTCTTCAGCGTGCAGTCCTGCCAAAAACCCAAGCTTTTCGACAAGGAGGCCGCCAACGCCAACGCGCGGCTTTCGGCGCAGATGCCCTACATTCTGGCAGTGTCCCGTTTCGCCCACTACCTGAAAGCGATGATGCGCGACAAGATCGGCAGTTTCATGTCGCGATCGGACTGCGAACGGTTCCTGAATCAGTGGATTATGAACTACGTCACGCCGGACGATAATGCGTCGCCCAGCGTTAAGGCCAGTCACCCGCTGCGCGATGCCTCCATCGAAGTCAGCGAAGTGCCCGGCAAGCCCGGCGTCTATCGCGCCGTGGCATTTCTGAAACCACACTTCCAGCTCGATGAACTGTCGGTATCCCTCCGCCTGGTCGCGGAACTGCCGGCATCGGCAAGGAAGTAGCTTGGTCTTGTCGAAAAAGCGTAAAGAAACAGGAGAGTTAGCCGAATGGCTAAAGCTGATTATTACTTGAGGGTCGAAGGTATTGACGGAGCAGAACGTTACGCTCTGAGCCTGCCGTTTCCCGCTGAACCATGAACGCTCAGGCGCAGTTTCAGGCCGGAAAGCTCAATGAAGCGGTGCAGACGCTTGGCGCCGAGTTGCGGGACAACCCGACCGATGCCAGGCGCCGCACGTTTTTGTTCGAGCTGTTGTGTTTCGCGGGCGATTACACACGCGCCGAAAAACAACTCGACGTGCTGGCGGCGGACGGACGCGCGGCGGAAATGGGCGCGCTCTTATACCGCGCTGCGCTCCACGCCGAACGGATCCGACAGGCCATCTTCGAAAAACAGGACTACCCCCTCACTGAACCGGAATCCGACGCGCCTCTTTCCGGGACTCTGAACGGCAAGCCATTTGAGTTCTTCTCCGACTCCGACCCTCGGTTGGGCGCCCGGCTCGAAGTTTTTGCCGCCGGCGATTATTTATGGATTCCCTTGCACCACATTGCTTCGATCGAGTTGCAGGCGCCTACCCGGTTGCGCGATCTGCTTTGGACACCCGCCATCGTGCGCACCGGGCCGGCCTTCAAGGGCAAGGAATTGGGCGAGGTTCTCTTGCCCACGCTTTCCGCTCTTTCCTGGAAGCACTCCGACGATCAAGTCCGCTTGGGCCGCGCCACGGACTGGCAGGATGATGGAACGGGAAACGTCGTTCCCGTCGGACAGAAGATGTTCGCCGTCGACGACGACGAGATTCCCATCCTCGATATTCGTAAGGTGGAGTTTGCCGCGGCACAGGCGGCGCCGTAATTCCCCATGCCCCTCCGCGACGATCTGCTAAATCCCATTCCGGGTGAGAACCCGAGTGGCGCAAATCTTCGCTACGCTCCGGTCTATGACAAGATCAAAGAGGCCCGGCGCGAGGACGATGACGCCCCGCAGGGCGAATGGACCCACGAACGCAAGGTCGCGGACTGGAAGCAGGTCATCAAACTGGCAGGCGAAGCGCTGGCTACCCAGAGCAAGGACCTTCAACTGGCGGCCTGGCTCACCGAAGCCGCGCTACGCAGCGAAGGTTTTCCCGGGCTGCTCGCGGGCCTTAGACTTCTCCAAGGCCTGGTCGAGAACTTCTGGGATTCTTTGCATCCGGAAATGGAAGACGGCGACGTGGAGATGCGTTTGGCATCGCTCGATTGGGTGGGTTCGCGGCTCGACCAGGCCGTCCACCAGGCGGGGATCACGCGCAATGGACTGGACTGGTTCCAGTTTAAGCAGTCGCGCCAGGTGGGCTATGAAGCGGACGCCGCGGCAAGCACCGCGAAAGCCGAAGCGCGCGCCCAAGCCATCGCCGAAGGTAAGATCAGGGGAGAAGACTTCGACTCCGCCTTCAGTGCTACGCCGAAGGCCTTTTACGTCGAATGCAAACAAAGGTTGGACGAGTGCCTGGAGGCAATCGAAGCCCTCAGTGGCGCTTGTGAACCGAAATTCGGCGATACACCGCCGGGGTTCAGTGGGCTGCGCGGCGCCCTGGAAGAGGTTCGGTCCACCGTCAACAGCTTGCTGCAGAAGAAGCGCGAGCTGGAGCCGGATGAAGAACCCCAGGCGGAAGCTGCGCCGGAGGAAGAGGCTGCGGCGGAAGAATCCGACCAATCTGGCGTTGCCGCAACTTCGGCGCAGGCGCGCAAGACGGTAAGCGCGGAACCGGCCGATAAAGACGACGCCTTTTCGCGCGTTGCCGCGGTTGCGAAATATTTGCGCCGCGAAGATCCGTATAGCCCGGCGCCTTACCTGATGCTGCGCGGCCTGCGCTGGGGAGAATTGCGCGCGGGAGGAGATTCACCAAGCCTCGAGTTGCTCGCGCCGCCGGCCACGCATGTTCGGCAGGAGATCAAGCGGCTCGCCGTCGAGGGGAACTGGGCGGATCTGATCGAGGCCGCCGAGAATGCCATGGCCCTACCGTGCGGCAGAGCTTGGCTCGACTTGCAGCGCTATGCGGTGAAAGCCCTGGACGAATATGGTTGTCCGGCGGCCGCCAACGCCATCCGGTCCGAAGTTCGGTCGTTGTTGGCCGATCTGCCACAACTGCCCCAGTGGACTCTGGCTGATGATACTCCCACAGCCAACGCCGACACGCAGGCATGGCTGAAAGAGGTTACCGCACCGGCTGGCGCGGCGAACGGATTCGACGCCATGTCCTCGATGGAGGAGGCGGAGCCGTCGGAGAATGGAACCGCGGCGGAAGCGCCAGCGGATGCGTTCCAAGTCGCCATGGGCGCGGCGCGATCCGGCGACGTGCAATTGGCGGTCGAAATCCTGAGCCGGGAGATCGCGCACGAGCGCTCCGGCCGGGCGCGCTTCCAGCGAAAGATTCAACTGGCGCAGATTTGCATGTCGACAGGCCACGAAGCCATCGCTTATCCCATCCTCAACGAGATGGCGGACGAAATCGAGCAACGCAAGCTGGAAGAGTGGGAGGCGTCGGAAGTGCTGGCGCATCCGCTCGCGCTGCTCTACCGCTGTATGAACCAGTTGGATGGGGACCGCGAGGCCAAGCGCAAGCTGTATGCCCGCATCTGCCGTCTCGACCCTGTGCAGGCGCTGGCCTGCGCGAAATAATCATGGCGCGGCGGGAAACAGACGAAACCGTCACGCAATCGGTGCTCGAGCGGCTCATTGATCTCGCTCCGGGCACGCCGGCCGATGCGCCGCAGACCCGTGCGCAATCGATCCGGCAGCTCAAGGCAGTGCTGCGCCGCGATCTCGAGTGGCTGCTCAACACCCGCCAAATTCCCGGCGGCGCTCCGGAAGCTTATCCGGGCCTGGAAGCCTCGCTCTACACGTACGGATTGCCGGATGTCACCAATCTCAGCGCCAACTCCGCGCACGACCGCACTCGTCTGTTGCGGATGCTGGAAACTACCGTGTCCGCGTTTGAGCCTCGGCTGAGCGGCGTGAAAGTATCGCTGGTGGATGCCGGGTCGAACAACGGCCGCCAGCTTCGGTTTCAGATTGAAGCTCTTTTGCTGATGGATCCCGCGCCCGAACTCATCTCCTTCGACACCGTTCTGCAACTCTCCAGCGGCGAATACCAGGTTAAGGGAGAGCAAAGTGCGGGATGATCTGCTCCTCTATTACGAGCGCGAGTTAACTTTTCTGCGCCAGATGGGCGCGGAGTTCGCAGACAAGTACCCCAAAATCGCGGGGCGCCTCATTCTCGATCCCAACGAGGGCCGGGACCCGCACGTCGAGCGCATGCTCGAGGCGTTTGCCTTTCTCGCGGCGCGCGTTCATCTCAAGATCGACGACGAGTTTCCGGAGATTACCGAAGCGTTGTTGACCGTGCTCTATCCACATTACCTGCGGCCGATACCCTCGATGTCTACCGTGGAGTTCGAGCTGGATCCCGCACAGGGGAATCTGAGTACCGGCTTGCCCATTCCCAAAGGCTCGGTGCTCTATTCTCCGCCCGTGAGCGGCATTCCCTGCAAGTACCGCACCTGCTATGACACTACGCTCTGGCCGCTGCGGGTGGTGGATGCGCAATGGCGCACGCCCGACCGTCTCCAGCCCCCCATCAAGTCCGATGCGGTGGCCGCGCTGCGCTTCGAGATTCGCTGTTTTCCGGACGTGACCTTCGACAAGCTGGCCCTGCGTTCCTTGCGTTTTCATTTGAACGGCGAAGGCGCGCTGGTTCACACGCTGTACGAGCTGTTGTGCGGAAAATGCACGCAGATCGTGATTCGTGATCCCGCAACCGGCTCGCGCGCGAAGCCGCTTTGGTTCGAGCCGGACCGGCTGCGGCCCGTCGGTTTCGCGGATAACGAGGGCATGTTGCCGTATCCCCTGCGGTCGTTTCTGGGTTACCGGCTGCTCCAGGAGTACTTCGCGTTTCCCGATAAATTCTTTTTCTTCGAGCTTTCCGGCCTGGAGCAACTGGCGCAGGCAGGCTTCAAGGATCGCGCCGAAATCCTTTTTCTGGTCTCGCGATTCGAGCGGGCCGAGCGCCAGCAGCAACTCGAAACCGGCGTCTCGGACAAGACCGTCCGCCTCAACTGCACTCCCATCGTCAACCTGTTTCCGCAAACCGCCGAGCCCATCCTTTTGAGCCACACCGTTTTCGAATATCCCATCGTGCCCGATGTGTCGCGCCAGGACGCCATGGAGATCTTTTCGGTGGACGAAGTGGTGAGCGTGGACCCGGCTTCCCGCGACACCATCCAGTTCGATCCGTTCTACTCCTACCGCCACGCCACCATGCGCGACAAGAAACAGACGTTTTGGCATGGATCGCGGCGGCTTACCACGCGGCGCAATTCCGAAGCTCTCGACGTTTACCTGACCTTGGTGGACATGACCGGCAAGCCCATGCGGCCCAATGTCGACACGGTTACGATTCGGCTCACCTGCACCAATGGGGATTTGCCGGCGCGGCTGCCGTTCGGCAATGAAAAAGGCGATCTGGACCTGGAAGGCGCCGCGCCCATCAAACGTATCGTCATGCTCAAAAAGCCGTCCAACACCATCCGACCGCCAACGGGGCGAAGCGCGTTGTGGCGGTTGATTTCGCACCTGTCGCTGAATTATCTCTCGCTGGTTGAGGGCGGCCGCGAGGCCCTCCAGCACATTCTGCGGCTCTACAACTTTGCCGATTCGGTTTACATCCAGAAGCAGATCGAGGGCATCGTGAAGGTCGATAGCGAGCGGCACTTTGCCCGCGTCATTTCCGAGCACGGTATCAGTTTCGCGCGGGGCACGCGCGTTCGCATGGAATTGGATGAGGAGCAGTTTGTCGGCGGCGGTGTGTACCTGTTTGCCAACGTATTGGAACGGTTCCTAGGCCTGTATGTCTCGCTGAACAGCTTCAGCCAGTTGGTCGTGCGCACAACCCAGAGAAGGGAGGAATTGGAGCAGTGGCCCCCGAGAGCGGGACACAAAATCTTGCTGTAACGGCGGAGCCGGTGGACGCCACGCCCGAAGTCGCTAAGACCGCCGCGCCCGCCGCGCCCGAGATCTGGGAAGCTCTCGAGCGCGAGCCCTACTGCTTCAATTTCTTTCAGGCCGTGCGGCTTCTGGAGCGCCTGATGCCTGAGCGCGAACCCGTGGGCTTGTTTGTCAATCCCGCGCGCGAGGTCGTGCACTTCGGCGCGCACCAGTCGGTCTCTTTTCCTCCCAGCCAGATTCATTCGCTCCAGCGCACGGAGCATGCACCTGCGCACATGGAAGTGAATTTCATGGGTTTGACCGGTCCGTCGGCGGTCCTGCCGCACTACTACACCGAACTGGTGATCACCCGCGGGCGAGCCAAGGACCACGCAATTCGCGAGTTCCTGGACATCTTCAACCACCGGATGATCTCGCTGTTTTTTCAGGCGTGGCAGAAGTACCGGTTCACCATAGCCTACGAGCGAGGCGAACGGGACCGCTTCTCGCACCATCTGATGGACCTGATCGGGCTCGGTACCGAAGGCCTCCAGAACCGCCAGTCCGTGGCTGATGACTCGCTCCTCTACTACGCCGGCCTGCTGGCGCAGCAACCGCGCTCGGCCGTTGCTCTCCGCCAGGTTCTGGAGGACTATTTCGGCGTCCCGGTCGAGATCGAACAGTTCGCCGGCGGCTGGTTCCAGTTGGATACCGAAACGCAATGTTGCTTCGAAGACCAGTTGAGTTCCTCGGAGCAGTTGGGTTTGGGCGCCGTGGTCGGCGATCAGATATGGGATCAGCAATCCAGCGTACGGGTGAAACTGGGTCCCTTGACCCTCGCACAGTACCTGGATTTCCTGCCCAACGGGACCGCCTACCGTCCCCTTTGCGGCTTGCTCGGATTCTTCGCCGAAACCGAATTTGATTTTGACGTGCAGTTGGTTTTGAAACAGGATGAAGTGCCGGATTGCGAACTGGGCGCTGAGGATGGCGCTGTGCCGCAATTGGGCTGGGTGACCTGGATGAAGTCCGCGCCATTTCCGCGGAATCCCGGCGACACCGTCTTACACATTTCGTGAGGACTCTATGCTGCAGAACTGGAAATTCTTCTTCGGAAAAGTGAACCAGATCACGCGCGATGCTCTGGAAGCGGCCGTCGGCCTGTGTGCCGCGCGCACCCATTATGAGGTCGAGGTTGAGCACTACTTGACGAAACTGCTCGACGAAACCGATAGCGACTTCCAGCACATCCTGCAACATTTTGACGTCGATAAGTCGCGCCTCTCGGCCGAGCTCGCGCGCAGCCTCGACCGTATGAAAACCGGCAATGGCCGTGGCCCCGTGCTCAGCCAGATGCTCGTTCACATGCTGACCGAAGCCTGGCTGCTCGGATCGGTCGACTACGGCGCCGGCCAGATCCGTTCGGCTTTCACCATTCTGGCGCTGTTCACGAATGACGATCTCACGCGCATCGTTCGCGACGTCAGCAAAGAGTTGCAGAAAATCCAGCCCGACACTTTGCGTCAGAACCTGCTGCAAATCGTCGCAGGCTCGCACGAAGACTCGATTACCGCCGCGGCCGAGGAGCCTGGCGCTGCTTCCCCTGGTGCCGGCCAGCTTCGCGCCACCGGCGGCAAAACGCCTAATCTCGATCAGTACACCGTCAACCTCACCGAACGCGCGAAAGGCGGCAAGATCGATCCGGTGCTGGGCCGCGACTCCGAAATCCGCCAAGTGGTCGATATCCTCACGCGGCGCCGGCAGAACAATCCGATCCTCACCGGCGAGGCGGGTGTCGGCAAAACCGCCGTGGTGGAGGGCTTCGCTCTGCGCATCGCCCATGGAGACGTTCCACCGGTTCTGCAAAACGTCACGCTGCGCACGCTCGACCTCGCGCTCTTGCAGGCCGGCGCGGGGGTGAAAGGCGAATTCGAAAACCGGCTCAAAGGATTGATCGAGGAAGTCAAAAGCTCGCCCACGCCCATTATTCTGTTTATCGATGAAGCCCACACCATGATCGGCGCGGGCGGCCAGGCGGGTCAGAACGACGCCGCCAACTTGCTGAAACCGGCGCTGGCTCGCGGCGAGCTGCGCACCATCGCGGCCACCACGTGGTCCGAATACAAGAAGTACTTCGAAAAGGACGCCGCCCTGGCACGCCGCTTTCAGGTTGTAAAGGTCGAAGAGCCCACCGAAGAAAAGTGCCGCGTGATGCTGCGCGGCCTCGTGCCCATGCTCGAAAAGCACCACAATGTCCGCATCCTGGACGAGGGCCTGGCAGCGGCGGTGAAGCTCTCGCACCGGTATTTGCCCGATCGCCAGCTTCCCGACAAGGCCGTTAGCGTGCTCGATACCGCGTGCGCGCGCCTCGCGCTTGGCCAGAACGCGATTCCACCGGCCATCGAAGACGCTACCCGCACACTCGACGATCTGGCCGTCCAGACGCGCGTTCTCGAGCGGGAAACCGCGCTGGGCGGCGATCACCACGAGCGCCTCGAGCAAATTGCCCAGCAGCGCACCGAAACCGAAGCCCGGCTCGCAACGATGCGCGAGCGCTGGGAAAAAGAGCGCGATCTGGTATCACGCATTCGCGACGTCCGCTCGAAACTCGAAGGAACGAGCGCTCCGGCGCCCGCCACTTCCGGCGATGGCCAGGCAGCGGCCGCACAACCGGCTCTCGATCCTGCGCCTTTGCGCGCCGAACTCGTCAAGCTGAACACCGACCTCGAACAAATCCAGGGCGAGGCGCCGCTTATCCGCGTTTGCGTTGATTCCCAGATCGTCGGCGACGTCATTTCCGCCTGGACCGGCATTCCCGTCGGGAAGATGCTGAAGGACGAAGTGCAATCCGTCCTCACGCTCGACCAGCAATTGGGCCAGCGCGTCATCGGCCAATCCCACGCGCTCGGCGCCATTGCTGAGCGCATCCGCACCGCGCGCGCCAGTCTGGAGGACCCCAACAAGCCAGTCGGCGTCTTCCTGCTCGTGGGACCAAGCGGCGTAGGCAAAACCGAAACCGCGCTCGCGCTCTCCGACTTGCTCTATGGCGGCGAGCGCAATCTCATCACCATCAACATGTCCGAGTTCCAGGAGGCGCACACCGTCTCCACACTCAAAGGCTCGCCCCCCGGATACGTCGGCTACGGCGAAGGCGGCGTGCTCACCGAGGCTGTCCGGCGCCGGCCATACTCCGTCGTGTTACTCGATGAAGTGGAGAAGGCCCATCCCGACGTGCTCGAACTGTTCTTCCAGATCTTCGACAAGGGCACGATGGAGGATGGCGAGGGCCGTGAGATCGATTTCAAAAACAACATCATCATTCTGACTTCGAATGC
>Ga0326728_10012622_pt1 | contig 18693 bp, 24 predicted proteins | sample MB3enrmetagenome_FD_207602 | JGI IMG/M metagenome (GOLD analysis project Ga0326728, IMG submission 207602) | Lab enriched peat soil microbial communities from McLean, Ithaca, NY, United States - MB31MN | ecosystem: Environmental > Terrestrial > Soil > Wetlands > Peat | place: USA: New York... | reverse complement strand
GGCCCAGGCTGGTAACCTCGCGAACCGCCTTGATTACGTTTATCTTGTTGGCGCCAACAGCCGTCAGCACGACGGTGAACTCGGTTTTCTCCTCCGCCGCCGGAGCCGCCGCCGTGCCGCCGCCACCGCCGCCGGCAACCATCACCGGAGCGGCCGCCGCCGCCGACACTCCCAACTTCTCTTCGAGCAGCTTGACAAGCTGAGAAGCCTCCAGCAGCGTCAAGCCTTGAATCTGATCCGCAATTGCGTTAATATCCGCCATCTCAAAACTCCTATCAAAAAATCGCCAGTCAGGCCTGGAACTTGTTCTCTTTCACGCCCTGGTCCACCACTACCGCCAGCTCGCGGCCCACGGCGGCGAGCGCCGTCACCAGCCGCTCGGCCGGGGCGTTGATCAGGTACAGCAACCTGGCAAAAATCGCTTCTTTCGGGGGCATGCTGGCCAGGTCGTTGATCGCCCTGACGTCGATCACCCGGCCCTCCACAATCCCCGCCTTGAAGGTAAACGTCGGGTTGGTGCGGGCGTAAGTGGTGAGAGCCTTGGCCAAAGCCACGGGGTCGTCGGTGGTGTAAGCCACCGAGGTCATCCCGCGCAATCCCTTGAGCACCTGCTCCGCGGGCGTTCCTTCCGAAGCCCTCTCCGCCAGGTTGTTCTTCACCACCCGGTACTTGCCGCCCACGCTGCGCACCGCCTTGCGCAGCTCGAAATCCTGCTCCACGCGCAGCTTCTCATAGCCGGTGACAAACAGGTTCTTCAGCCGCGCCAGGTCCTGGCGCAAAGAATCGATCTCTTTCTTTTTGTCTTCCTTCTTTTTCATGAAAACACCTGTTGGCCTTTAGCTGGCCGCCTTCACGCTGAACGGCGTCGTGTCGACAGCCACGCCCGGGCTCATGGTGGAGCACAGGGTCGTGCTCCTCACGTACTTACCCTTGGCCACCGCCGGCTTGGCCTTGATCACCGCCGAGATCAGGCTGGCGGCGTTCTCGATGAGCTTGCCGGCCTCGAAGCTGATCTTGCCGACGGGGGCATGGATGATACCCGTCTTATCCACGCGGAACTCCACCTTGCCGGCCTTGATTTCCCTGAGCGCCTTGACCACGTCCATGGTCACGGTGCCGGTCTTGGGATTGGGCATCAGCCCGCGCGGCCCCAGCACCTTGCCGAGTTTGCCCACCGACCGCATCATATCCGGCGTGGCGATCACCGCGTCGAAATCCGTCCAGCCTTCCGACTGGATCTTGTTCACCATATCCTCGCCGCCCACGAAATCGGCGCCCGCCTCGGAGGCCTCTCTCTGCTTGTCGCCGCCCGCGATCACCAGCACCTTCTTGGACTTGCCCAGCCCGTTGGGCATGACCACGGTGCCGCGAACCATCTGGTCCGCATGTTTGGGATCGACGCCCAGCCGCATGTGGATTTCCACCGTCTCGTCGAATTTCGCGTACTTGATCTTCTGGAGAAGGGGAACGGCGTCTTCGAGCTGGTATTCCTTGGCCTCTACCTGCTTCCGGGCCGATTGATAATGTTTGCCTGCTTTGCGTGCCATGTTACCTCATTGGTGCCAGCGGTTCGTTCCCAAAAAGGCAAACGAACCTCCCATTGAGCTCTTTTCTAAAGGGACTGCAACTACTGTACCAAATCGGGCAGGAGATTGTCCACTGCGCTCGCTAGCCCCAAAGGGCCAAACGACAGTGAAACCTGAAGTGGTTTAAGATCATCTTAATGAGCATGGTGAGCCATGTGCGACGAGCCCTGCCCTTGGTCCTGGGATGCATCGTTCTGACCGGCATGGCTTTCGCTCAAAGCGATTCTCCGGGCTCATTGGCCCCCGCCGCCGTGGTTCCCGCCACGCCGCCTCCCGACACACCGCCCGCCACACCCGAGGACAAGCGCATTTTCGTCGTGCTCCCCAATTACCGCACCGCGGAGGCGTCCGATCGCTTCACGCCCATCACGGCGCGGCAAAAAATGACGATCGCCTTTAAGGATTCCTTCGACTGGCCGGTCTACCCCACGGCGGCCGCTTTTGCCACGCTTTACCAGATCGAAAACCAGAACCCCTCCTTCGGCCAGGGCATGTCGGGCTACGCTAAGCGGCTGGCCGGCGCAATTGGCGACCAGACCCTCGGCAACATGATGACCGAAGGCATTGTGCCCTCGCTGCTGCACCAGGACCCGCGCTACTTCCGCCTGGGCGAGGGTTCGTTTCGGTCGCGCACGTGGTACGCCGTGACCCGCATCTTCGTGACGCGCTCGGATTCGGGCCACACCCAGTTCAATTTCTCCGAGTGGGGCGGCAATGCCATTGCCGTGGCTGCTTCCAATGCCTGGTACCCCGACACCCGCGACGTATCCGACAACGTGCAAAAGCTGCTCATTCAGTGCGCCACCGACGCCTTTTCCCAAGTGCTCAAGGAATTCTGGCCCGACGTGAAGCGGCATTTCAAGAAGAAGCACGAAGACGCCGAGACGGCTTCAGCCCGCTAGCTGGCCGCCGCGCCTGTTTGTTCGAGCACGCAGATATCGTCCAGGTTGCGGTACTTCTCGTCGAAATCCAGGCCGTATCCCACCACGAACTGGTCCGGAATCTGAAATCCCACGTAGCTCACGTGCACCGGCCGCAGCCGCCGCTCGGGCTTGTCCAGCAGCGCCGCGATGCGGATGGAATGCGGCTTCCGCTGGTCCAGCACGTGCATCAGGTAGTTGAGAGTGATGCCGCTGTCGACAATGTCTTCGACGATCAGCACCTCGGCCCCTTCGAGCGAAATGTCCAGGTCCTTGGTGACCTTCACTTCACCCGACGTGGTCTTCCCTTTCCCATAACTCGAAATGCCCATGAAGTCGATGTACACATCGCGCTTCATGGCCCGCGTCAGGTCCGCCAGAAAGAAGGCTGCGCCTTTCAGAATGGCGATCATGTGCAGGCGCCCGTCGGGATAATCGCGGGAAATCTGTTCGCCGAGTTCCTTGATCCGCACCTGGATCTTCTCGGAGGGGATTAACACCCGCAGCGTTGGATCAGTCATGGAGTTTCTCTATTGTAGTACGATACTCACAGGAGCCAAAGACATCCAAGCCGCCGTCCCCAACTGGCTCGTTGCCGTCCGCGCCGCCCAATCCAAGAAAGCCGCCGACACGCAGGTTCTGGACCTCAGAGGCATTACCTCGTTTGCCGATTTCTTCGTCATCTCGACCGGCGCCAACCAGCGGCAGATTCAGGCCATCAGCGACGAAGTCGGCCTCCAGTTGAAGCAGCAGGCCGGCGAACTGCCTTTCAGTATCGAGGGTTACAACCAGGCGGAGTGGGTGCTGGCCGATTACGGCGACCTGCTGGTCCACATCTTCTCGCCCCAAGCCCGCGAGTATTACAGCCTGGAGCGTCTCTGGCGCAGCGCCAAGACCGTCGAGATCCCCCCCGAGTGAAGATCCAACTTTATTTTGTCGGCAAGCCCAAAGACCTGCACGCCAATGCCATGGCCGAAGATTTTCTGGGCCGCGCCGCCCGTTACTGCCCTGCCGCCATGCGGGAAATCCGGCCGGATCGGTTCGATCCGTGGGCCAGGCACGCCGCCGCACGCAAGGTGGTTCTCGACCCCGCCGGCAAACCCATGGATTCCGCCGCATTCACGGCTTTGATCTCTAAAGCCGGGATGGAAGGTCGCGATCTGGTCTTCCTGATAGGTGGCCACGATGGCTTGCCCGCCGGCTGGGCCGCCCGCGCCGACCTGCTGATTTCGCTTTCTCCCATGACTTTTCCGCATGAACTCGCCCGCGTTTTGCTGGCCGAGCAGGTCTACCGCGCCCTGGCGACCTTGCGGGGCCATCCCTACCCGCGCTAAGGTAGATCCTGCATGTCCTGGTTTAGGCGAGAAAAGCCGCCCGACGAAAAACTCCCCGTGGTGGAGAACGGGGAGCGCCGCGTGCGCACCGAAGGCCTTTGGCAAAAATGCGAGGGCTGTCGCCAGATTATCTGGAAAAAAGAGCTCGAGGCCAACTGGAACGTCTGCCCCAAGTGCGGAGCGCACTCCCGCATGGACGCCGTCGCCCGCCTCAAGCTGCTCCTGGATGGCGGCCAGTTCGAGCAGTTCGACGCCCGCTTGCGCTCCTCCGATCCGCTTGAATTCGTCGACAGCAAGTCTTACAGCCAGCGCCTCGAGTCCAACCAGCAGGCCACCAAACTCTCCGATGCCCTGATTTCCGCCAGCGGCACTCTCGACGGCCGCCCCATCCAGATCTGCGCCATGGAGCCGCGCTTCATCGGCGGCAGCATGGGGGCGGTGGTGGGCGAAAAAATCGCCCGTGCCATTGAACGCTCGATCGAGCTCCGCCAGCCGCTGGTGATCGTTTCCGCTTCCGGCGGCGCCCGCATGCAGGAAGGCGCCATCAGCCTCATGCAGATGGCCAAAATCTCAGCCGCGCTCATGCGCCTGGACGAGGCCCGCTTGCCGTTTATCAGCGTGCTCACCGATCCCACCACCGGCGGCGTTACCGCCAGTTACGCCATGCTGGGCGATCTGAACATCGCCGAACCCGGCGCCCTGATCGGCTTCGCCGGCCCGCGCGTCATCGAGCAGACCATCCGCCAAAAACTGCCCGAAGGTTTTCAGCGCGCCGAATTCCTGTTGAAGCACGGCATGTTGGATGCCGTCGTCCCGCGCCTGGAGCTGAAGCCGTACATCTCCAAAGCGCTGAAGTTTTTTGTGGCGTGAACTACCCCGACTCGGTCCACTTCCTCTATTCGCTCGGCAACGAAATCAAGACCGCCAAGCTCGGTCTCGAGCGCATCCGCGCCGTGCTCGAAGCCCTGGGCCGCCCCCAAGACCGGCTCCGCTTCGTGCATGTCGCCGGCACCAATGGCAAAGGCTCGACATGCGCCATGTTGGAATCGGCCCTGCGTGCCGCCGGGGCGCCCTCTGGGCCCTGCACCGGCTTGTTCACCTCGCCGCACCTGGCCGAACCCACCGAACGCATCCGCATCGACGGCCGCCCCATCGCCGCTGATCGCTTCGCTGAAGCCTTCAACCGCGTCCATTCCGCCGTGGAAGATCTCCTCGCCGCCGGCGCCATCGATCTTCACACCACCTACTTCGAAACCGTCACCGCTATGGCGTTGCTGGTTTTCGCCCAAGAGGGCGCCCAAACGGTGGTGCTGGAAGTGGGCCTCGGCGGGCGGCTCGACGCCACCAACGTGGTCTCGCCCGATCTCTGCGTCATCACACCTGTGGATTTCGACCACGAAGCTTTCCTGGGAAAGAGCCTGGAATCCATCGCCGCGGAAAAGGCCGGAATCCTGAAGCCCGGCGTGCCCGCCGTGTTCGCGCGCCAGCGTCCCGAAGCTGCGCGCGTGCTGGACCAGCGCGCCGCGGAGCTTGCCATTCCGGTAGCCCGCACCGCCGATTGGCCGGTATGCGATCTCGATCTGGACTCCCGCGGCAGCCGCTTCCGGCTCACGGGCGAGCGAGATCTCCACATAGCCTGCCCATTGGCCGGCGAGCACCAGGTGGAGAACGCCGTCACCGCCGCCGTGGCGCTGGCATGCCTGGGGGTCGCGGATTCCGCCATTGAAGCCGGCATCGCGTGCACCCGCTGGCCCGGGCGTCTCGAGCGCGTTTCCGAGCGCCCCGAGATCATCCTCGATGGCGCCCACAATCCCGCCGGCGCCCGCGCCCTGGCGGCCTACATCGATCGCTTCTACTCCCATCGCCCGGTGCGCCTGATCTACGGCGCCATGCGCGACAAGGCCATCGACGAAATCAGCGGCATCCTCTTCCCGCGCGCGCGACAGGTGATTGTCACCGCCCCGCTACAGGCCCGCGCCCTTGCGCCCGAGGCTCTGCGCGATATCGCCGGCCACCCCGACCTGCGCACCGCGCCCACCCTCCGCGACGCGCTGGCGCTCGTCGAGGCCGCCTCGCCGGAAGATGTCGTCTTTGTAACCGGATCTTTATTCCTGGTGGCCGAAGCGCGTGCGCTGCTTATGTAGCGCCGGCGGTCTTGCCGCCGGTGATTCTTCTTCTACTTCAGCAACGCATTGATAGCCGCCCGCGAGATGGCTTCATCCACTTCGCTGGCCGCCCCGCTGCACGCCACCGCGCCGATCGTCTTGCCGTCCACCTGGATCGGCAGCCCGCCGCGGTTGGGGAAGCCGTCGGGGTACACCAGCACTCCCAGATTGCCGCTTTTCAACGCATCTTCGGCCGTCGCCGAGGGCCGCCCGTAGATGGCCGCATACTTGGCTTTTTTCTGCGCAAATTGGATCGTGTTCAAGGTGGCCCCATCGGCCTTTTGCAGGAACAGCAGGTTCCCGCTTTCATCCATGATGCAGATGGTCACCTGCACGTTTTGCTTTTGCGCCTCGCTTTCCGCCGCCGCCACCATGGTCTTGATGGCCGCCAGGTTCAGATACTTCCGCGAAGGCAGCTCTGCCGCCGACGCCAACAACACCGCGCTCAGGCACAACACCACAAGTTTCAACATGGGGACATGATAACCGAAAGTGGGACAGGCCATCGCCTTGCGTGGTCTGTCAACCCGCAGTGATCCAGCGCCGCAAGTGGTAGCATGAGGCATATGCAACTCACGATCCGGTTGCTGCGCGAAACGGACGGCCGTTGGATTGCCGACATTCCCGAGTTGCCCGGCGTGACGGTGTACGGCGGAACTCCCGAGGAGGCCACGCTAAGGGCCAAGGCCCTTGCGCTCCGCGTAATTGCCGAAGAAATCGAGCACGGGGAAATGCCGCCCGGAGCCGACACGTTGCGGTTCTCCACAGCCGCATGAAGGCTGATGCCCATTACTTTTCACCCGCACCCCGGCACGGTTCTGATCTGCGACTTCTCCACGGGCTTTCAGCCGCCAGAGATGGTGAAGCGCCGCCACGTGGTTGTGCTGTCCCCGCGCCGTCGCCACCACTCAGGCCTGTGCCTGGTGGTTCCGTTCAGCACCGTCGCCCCCGATCCCATTGAGGCTTTCCATCACGTAATCCCCGTGGGCACGTATCCGTTCTTTCACCCCCACCGGGATGTGTGGGCTAAAGGCGACATGCTCACCTGCGTCGCGTTCCGCCGGTTGGACCGCGTTCTCCTGAGCGGACACTACGTGGCCCCCAGTTTGCGGCCAGACGACTTCACCGCAATTCAGCGCGCCGTCCTCGCCGCATTGGAGATTCGCAACCCTTGACAGCGGGGTATAATGAAAGTGTTCCCGCTCTGCCGCAAGGCATCGGGCTTGCAGAATTTACACCCCGGCGGGCTTCGGCCTACCGGGGTGTTCGCTTTTGTTGGCCCCGCCCCCCTGCTATCATTACCTCGAAGCGATGAGCTACCTCCGTTCCCTGCTCTTCTCCATCCCCCTGATCTTTCTCTCCACCATCGTCATGGGCGCTCTGTCGCTCGCCGCTTCCTTCTTCGACCGCACCGGCAACTCGCAGCATCGCATCGCCCGCATCTGGGCAAAGATGCTGCTGGCCGTCAGCTTCATACGGGTCCGCGCCGAGGGCCTCGACAAGCTCGACCCTCGCGGCAGCTACGTCTTCGTCGCCAATCACGCCAGCTTCATGGATATCCCCGCCATTCTCTCGCGGCTTCCCTACCAGTTCCGGTTCTTCGCCAAAACAGGGCTCTTCAAGATCCCCTTCCTCGGCACGCACCTGCGCCGCGCCGGCCACCTGACGGTGGATCGCTCCAGTGTCCGCGCTTCGCTCAAGAGCATGACCGCGGGCGCCCGCTTGATCGCCGAGCGCGGCATTTCCGTGCTGCTTTTTCCCGAAGGCGGCCGATCGCCCCGGGGCCTTCGCGAATTCAAGGATGGCGCGGCTTACATCGCCATCAAAGCCGGTGTCCCGGTGGTGCCCATCGCCATCGTGGGCATGCGCCGCCTGCTCCCCATGGGCTCGATTCACATTCGCAGCGGAAAAGTCGTGTTGCGCGCCGGCGAACCCATCCCCACCGCCGGCCTCAAGCCCTCCGACCATACCGAGCTCACCCTGCGCCTGCACCGTGAGGTATCGCACCTGCTCGAAGAGCCCGCTCCGGCACCCGTGCGTTAAGCTCGAATTATGCGCCCTACCTTATGGCGCCGCCTCGGCGCGGCGATGTGCTTTCTCTCTGCGCTGCCGGCCGCTGAATTCACCACCTACATCGGCGATGTCAACGATTACCACGTGGCGGGCGTCGCCGCCGATTCCGCCGGGAACACCTGCCTTGCCGGCAGCCGCAATCTCGGCACGTTGTCCGAAGCCGTCGTCATGAAGCTTGACCCCACAGGCAAAATCGTCCTGTTCACCATTCTCAACGGCAAAGGCAGTGACGCAGCCAACGGCCTCGCCCTGGACGCCGCCGGCAACATCTATGTCGCCGGCTCCACATCCTCCCCGGATTTCCCCCTGCACAACGCGTTTCAATCCACGCCCGGCCCCGGCTTCCTCGCCAAACTCAGCGCCGATGGCAGCCAGTTGCTTTACTCCACCTACTTCCCGGAAGCCATTAACGCGCTGGCCGTGGACACCGCCGGCAATGTCTACGTGACTGGCACCACCTACCTGACCAGTTTCCCCGTCACCCCTGGCCTGCCCGCCGGATCGGTCTCGCTCTCCCCGGTTGCCGCGACCAGCGGCGCGTTCCTCACCAAGATCTCCGCCGACGGCTCGCGCATTGTCTATTCGGCGCTCCTGGCCGGCTACACGGTGAATTGCGGCGGCGGCAGCAGTTGCTTCACCGGCGGCCGCTCCACCACGGGCGTCTCCGTGGCAGTGGACGCGGCCGGCGAAGCCTACATCACCGGCAACACCAACACCATCGACCTGCCCACCACGGCCGGCGCCTTTCTGACCTTGGGCACGGGCGCTTTCGTGGCCAAAGTGAACGCCGCCGGATCGGCTCTGGCATACCTCACCTACATCAGCGCCACCAACTTTATCTATGCCCCCAATGCCAATCCAGCCAACATCGCGGCCGCCATCGCGGTGGACGCCGCCGGCAACGCGTACCTCGCCGGCGCCACTTTCGACCCCAGTTTCCCGGCCACCACCGGCGCGTATCAGACCACTTTCGGCGGTCCCTATCAGCCCGGAGTCACCTACCCGCTCCCGCCCACCGACGTTTTCGCCGCCAAGCTCAACCCTTCCGGCGCGGCCTTAGTCTGGGCCACATACATCGGCGGCACCGGCGCGGACGCCGCGAAATCCGTGGCCCTCGACGGTTCCGGCAACGTCTGGCTCACCGGCACCACGGCATCACCGCAATTCCCTAACGCGCAAGGATGGTCGAACAGCGGTGATTTCCTCACCGGGATCAACCCCTCCGGCTCCGCGCTGGTCTACTCCGCCCGTTATCCCAGCGACGCCGTGTCGCAATCCGTGGCCGCCGATTCCACGGGACTTTTGCACGTCGCCGGCCCGACAGGCATTGTCTCGACCATAGCGCCCAGCGGCACACCCCTGATGCGCATCTTCGGCATCGCCAACGCCGCGTATGGCCCCGTCCTGGGCCGCATCGTGCCCGGCGAACTCATCTCCATCTACGGCCCGCACATCGGGCCCGCCACGCCGGTTACGGCCACTGCCGCCTCAGGCTTCCTGCCAACTTCGCTCGCCGGCGTGCAGGTGCTCATCAACGGCCTAGCCGTACCGCTGCTCTACGTCTCCGATTCGCAGATCAATGCCGTCGCCCCGCAGGCCGCGTCACCCGATAGTTCGATGACCGTGCAGATCGTCTCGAACAGCGTCACCAGCCCGAATTTCCCAGCAACCGTGGTGGCCGCCGATCCGCAGGTTTTCCAAAACCCCGTCGGCACCGCCGCCGCCGTCAACCAGGACGGCTCTGTGAACTCGGCTGCCAACCCCGCCAAGGCCGGGTCCATCGTCTCCATCTGGGCCACCGGCACGGGCTCGATTTATCCCCGCCCCCTCGACGGCCAGATCTCGACCACCGCTCAGGATTATGGGTGCTGCCAGGTGGACATCTCGCCCAATTACAGCCTCGGCACCCCACCCCCGCCGGGACCGGTGGTGCTTTACGCCGGAGCCGCCCCGGGCATGGTTGCCGGGGTAGTTCAGATCAATTTCCAGATCCCCGCCCAATACCTCCAGGGCACCGGGTTCACGGTGATCGCCGGCGGTGAATCATCGAGCACGGTAGAGATCTACGTTACGCCGTAAGCGCCTGCCCCGCCTCTACAGAAACGCCATGCTCTTGATGCCCGAGACGTCGAAACGCTTGCGGCAGCGCAGGTTCTTGCAGGCTACCTTGTCGTCCATCAGCACCATGTAGCTTTGCGCTTTTTGGAACTTGGCGCGGTCTCGCTCGTCGGCGCCCCCGGGAAGGCGGTCTTTCTTCTTGCGGACCACCCACCGCAACTCGTACGTTTCGGCGCTCCGGCAATATGGGCAATTCAGCACCGCCGGCTTGGTGGTCTCGGAATCGGTATAAAACGCCCGTTCGTCCATGGCTGGCTCTTACCGTCCTGAATCTAGTGGTAGGTCCGCCCGTGCAGACGATACTTGAGGTCTCGTACCCAATCGGAGATCCGATTCCCTTGAGGGCATTCGCCGGGAGTCACGTCCGGCCAAGGGGGCAGGAATCCGATCACCAGGCTGTCCCGTTCCACCCACAGCTTCTTGTCCCCGGCAGCGCCGGCGTCCACATCCACAATCACCCCGGAACCGCAGGACTCGCCGTCCAGCACCTCGAACCGGCTCACGGAGATGGCCTGCGGACCCCAATCCTGCAGGAATGAGGTCATCGGGTAGTCGCGGCACGGATTGGCGTCCGTGCAGCCCCACAGCGCGTAGGCTGCCTTGTAGTCGTGGGCGGCCATCAGCGCGAAAAACCGCTGCACCTGCCGTTCCTGACGGTAGGTGTGGAAGCTGTAGAAGAGAAGCCCGGCAATCACCAGCAGCGCCGCCACCGCGATTACCGCCCTCTTCGCCATCTTCCCCCGCCGCTCGTCGCCCGCGCCGTACTGCTCGAGAAAATCGGCCATCTCCTCCCCCGATCCCGGATCTATTTCGCCGGTGCCGCCGCAGCCACTGGGTACGCTTTGTCGTACGCTGCGATGGCATCGCTGGTGATCTCCATCGCCGGCTTGAAGTAGACCGAGACAGACACTTCCACTACCAGGTCGTATCCCTTTTCTTCGGCGATCTTCTTCACGATCTCGCTCATCTTCAACGTGGCCTTCTGCAGGATGTCGTTGCGGTCGCGTTCCACATCGGCCTGGAGGTCTTCCTGCAGCCGCTGCAAGTCGCGCTGCTTTTTCTGGCCCTGCGCCGTGAGCTCGGCCTCCGCCTGCGGCGTGAACTTGCCGGCGTTTATCTGCAATTGCTGCGAGATGCCGGCAATGTCCTTTTGCAACTGCTCGATGGCCGCCGTCCGCGGCTTGTACCTGGCCTGCATGTCCGCGTCGGCCTTCCTGATCTCCGCCGATTCGAGCACCGCGCGCTGTAGGTTGATCACCGCGATCTTCGGCTGGGCGGAGGCCATCTGGGCCACCCCCAACAGCGTCGAGCAGACCATCAGCGGCCCGAGTCCCATACGTAAATTCATGAAAACAACTCCTGATTTGGCGTGTAGACCCTTAGATTAGCACACCCTATTCCAACACCCCGAGAATCTCATCTTCTTTCAAGATCAGGTATTCGTCGCCTTCGATCTTGATGTCGGAACCGGAGTACTTGCCGAACAGAATGCGGTCGCCGGGCTTCACTTCGAGCGCTACGCGCTCGCCGGAATCCAGCAGCTTGCCGTTGCCCACGGCCTTTACCTCGGCCTGTTGCGGCTTTTCCTTGGCGGTATCGGGGATGATGATCCCGCCAACCTTTTGTTCGCCTTCATCCAGGCGTTTCACCAACACGCGGTCATGCAGCGGACGCAAATCCATGATTCCAATTATACAGTGGCCTGAGCCGGACGCACCCGCTAACGCGCGAAAATCTCCGGCAGCACGCGGCCTCGCGGCCAGCCGCCTTTAGCGGCCGCGGGCAAAATTTGTTGCAACCTATCGAACCACACCTTCATCAAAATTCAAAAGGCTAAGGAACCGGAGTGACAAAATGCACTTGGAGAACAGACGAACAGAACGCCGGACGAGATGGCGGTTCGGCATAAGGCGCGAGTTGCGGTACAAGTTGGTCGAGGGCCGCAGGGTTGTGGCCACCGGCGCCGGCCGCACCATCGATATGGGCAGCGGCGGAGTAGCATTCTTCGCCCAGGACAAGCTGACGCCTGGCGCCGCCATCGAGATCTCGATCAGTTGGCCGGCCCTATTGGATCGAACCTGCCACATGCGATTGGTGGTTTTCGGGCGCGTGCTGCGGGGCACTGGCCGCACGGCCGTTTGCACCGTGGACAAGTATGAGTTCCGCACCGCCAGCCCCAGCCGGACCAATGCCTGGGTACGCCCGGATTCCATACTCGAGCGCTCGACTGGCCAAGCTAGTGCGGTCGGCGCCTGAACTCCGCGCGCGAATCACTTCTCCGGTGAAGACGTAGACGGGGCCGGCTGGCTCTGGCTCTTCGATTCGGGCTTCGAATCACTCTTGGATTCGTTCTTCGATTCCGATTTCGCGTTCGAGCCGTTGGTCGGGCGCGACTTGCCGCCTCGGCCGTAGTCGTTGATGTAGAAACCCGAGCCCTTGAACTGCAATGCGGACGCGAAAATGATTCGCTCCACTTCCCCGCCGCACCCTTCGTGCACCGTCAAAGGCGCCTCGGCAAACTTCTGCCTTATCTCGAAGTTCTTACCACATCGCTGGCACCTGTATTCGTAAAGCGGCATAAACTTCCGACCGGAATACCCGGAAATCGCTAGCCTTATTATAACAGATGGCTTCCACGGCGCATTCGATTCAGGGCTCACCCTGACGCGCTAAGTGATTGTGGAACAGGGTGATGCCCCGCCCAGGGCGGACTTGTGACCAGCTCCGCGGGCATTTGCGAACTAATTCCCGCTCATCGCTAACTTTTCTGCGGCGGTGCTCGTCTTAACTGGTAAGGATGGCACGAAGAGCTTATATTATCGGAATCCTCACGGTGGGGCTGATGGCCACAGCGTTTCGCAACGCACCAGCCTATGGCCGGCTCGTGTATTCCGCCCAGAGCTTCCAGCACTACTTCCAGGACTTGAAGGGGGCCGGCGCCTCCCTCAGCCCCGTCGAACGTTTCGTGTTCAGCCTGATTCTGGCCAATACGCGGACGCCACACCCGGACCAGCCAGGCACGGCGCTGGAGCGCCACACCTAGTTCGCACTCTTCTTCGGGGCGCTCTTTTTCGGGGCGCTCTTCTTCACTGGCGGAGCGCAAGGCGTCATGTTCAGCCCGGTGATGCTGGCCTTCTCCGTGTCCATGGTCAGCATGAACGGTTCCTTGGTGAAGGATGACGGCACGCCCTCCCACTGGATTTCGGCGGTAGCGCCGGTGTCGGGCTTTCCGGTCAGGGCATCCGGCTTGTCGTCGGCTACCAGCTTGAGGGTGATCACCGACTGCGGAGTCCCCTGTTGGTCCGGCTCGGGGACAGCCACCAGCAGCTCTTTGGAGCGGCACTCGGGCCTGGCCTCCATGATCACGCCCTTGAGCTTGGGAACAGCGGAGCCCTTCAATTGGTCGTCGAAGTACTTTTCGCCGTTGGTATCGGTAAGCTGGCTCTTGATACTAAGCCACAGAGCAAGCTGCGGATACTTCGCGCGGAATTCCTCTTCCTTCCTTTTGTCGATATCGGTCGATGATTCGAGCTTGTAATCGGCCGGCGGGAACGGCGACTTCGACGCCAGCTCCTTGAGCTGTTTCAAGCCGTCATCGTCCTTGCCGTGGTAATTCGTGTAGAGCGTGGTGAGGTAGGTGTCGACCGCTTTCGGGTCCGCGCTTCCACCCAGGGAGGGATCGGTTGCCGCCGCGCGCGCAAACTCGTAAATTGCAACCGGTATCTTTTCCGGCTTGGCCGCCCGCTGGCAAAGCGCGGCGCTGGCCAGGTTGTACGCGATGATGGCGGCATCGGGGAACTGCTGTAGCGACTTGGTGAGGGACGCCTCGGCCGGTTCGCAATACTTGACGTCCTTCTCCGTCCGGTACTTCTGCAACAGTTCCATGCCGGGCCGCATGGCAATAACCCTGAGCGTCCCATTGGCCAGGGTAGTCAGGTCCGTTCCCGTTTTCGTCCAGTCGGCGTCGCTGGTGGCCGCCGGCTTGTTGGCCGCCACGAAGTACGCCGGCACGAAATCCACCAGCTCGTGCGCCGCTTTCTCGCCCACGGCGGTCTGGTCCGCCGTGGCAGCCGGGGCTTTCTGGATATTCACACAAGTCATGTAAAGAACCGTGAGGACCTGCTTGGGGTCTTTGAAAACGGTCTTGAGGTCCTTGGCCAGCAATTGCCCGGCGATATCCAGCTCCTTGCCCGGCTGGTTGCCGCCGCTGTAGGCCTGAACGTAGTAGTACAATCGATCGTCTTTGTAATCGGAGTCGGGATATTTTTGTGCCCAGGTGTCCAGGTCCTGTAGCAGCTTGGGCCAAGTTTGCGCCCCCACATCTTTCAGGACGTTGTTGTAAATGTCGTATTCGCCCTGATCCTTGACTTTCTTCTGGGGCTGCGCCGTCTGGGCCGCTGCCTGGCCGCCCGCCGCCTGCGCGCGGGCGTGCTGTGCCGTCCCCGCCATGACGACGGCACCCATAACGGCGACAGCCGCTATCCCTTTCAACGTCCGATAAAACTTGTCCACGTGAGCCTCCTGCCTGTTTCCACTTCTAACCGACCGCAACGGGCTGCTGATCCGCTATCCTAACTCCGGCGCCGCATCCTCGGCCATACACCTGAGCGAGACGGGCACTTGCGGAAGTATAGCCGAACCAGTCTTGTGGCGCAACCCATTGGACGCCGTTTCCGGCCGTCAGGTTCCGAATCCCAAATCATAACAGATCAACGCTATGCTGGAAGTCGCTCTTTTCATGCGCTACCTGGATTTCGCCATCATCCTCGCCTACCTGGCCGCCATCACCTGGTTCGGCGCGCATTTCCGCCGCGGCCAGACCACCCTCCGCGATTACTTCCTCGGCGGGCGGACCGCTCCCTGGTGGGCCATCGGGCTTTCCATCGTCTCCGCCGAGACCAGCACTCTGACCATTGTGGGCACGCCCGCGCTGGCCTTCGCAGGCAACCTGGGGTTCCTTCAGCTTGTGCTGGGCTACCTGCTGGCCCGCATCGTGATCTCGTTCCTGTTCCTGCCGCAGTACTTCCGCGGGGAGATGTACACCGCCTATGAGCTGATGCGGCGCAGGTTCGGCGAGCGCATTCGCAAGCTCACCGCCTCCATTTTCCTGGTGACCCGCGCGCTGGCCGAAGGGGTGCGGGTCTTCGCCATCTCGCTGGTAATCTCGATTGTGCTGGGCACCGGCGAAATCGCTTCCATCGTCTTAATAGTTCTGCTCACGCTCTTTTACACTTTTGAAGGCGGGATGACGGCCGTGATCTGGACCGACGTGGTGCAGATGAGCCTCTACGTTTTCGGCGCCGTGGTCAGCTTCTTCGTCATTCTGGGCCGGATCCCCGGCGGATGGACCCACGTGGCGGCGGTGGCCGGTGCGGCCCACAAGTTCTCGATTTTCGATTTCCGGTTTTCCCCCACCATGGCATTTTTCTCGCGCCCCTATTCCTTTTGGGCCGGATTGGCGGGCGGATGCTTCCTCACCACCGCCAGCCACGGGACCGATCAGCTCATGGTGCAGCGCCTGTTGAGCGCCCGCAACCAGCGCCAGAGCCGCGCCGCGCTGCTCGCGAGCTGGGCGGTGATTTTCTTTCAATTTACGCTGTTCCTCCTAATCGGCCTTTTGCTTTACGTGTATTATGGCGACACCGGCACGCCGGCCCCGCCGCAAATCGATCGCATTTACCCGGAATTCATTTGGAATCATTTGCCGGCCGGCGTAGCCGGATTGGCCGTCGCCGCCATCCTCGCCGCCGCCATGGCCAACCTGAGCGCTGCTTTGAACTCGCTCGCTTCCACCACCGTGGTGGACTTTCTCCCGGTCCGCGCTGCCGGCGACGCCCGCTCCCTGCGAGTCGCGCGGCTGGCCACCGTCGCATGGGGCGTCGTGCTGCTGGCCATCGCCATCGCCGCGCGCCATTCACCCTCGGTGCTCGAAGCGGGTCTGACCATCGCTTCCATCCCGTCCGGCATGCTGTTGGGAGTCTTTCTGCTGGGAGTTCTCACCAGGAAGCCGCGCCAGGGTGCGGCCATAGTGGGGGTCGCCGCCGGATTCGCAGCCATCCTCTACGTCCGCTTCCGCACGCCCATCGCCTTCACCTGGTATGTGCTCATCGGGACCGCCGTCACGTTTTCCGCCGCGCTGATGGCATCATGGTTTCAAAGGGACGCCAGGGAATAAACCACCATGGAGAATCCATCCACGGCGACGGAGCTGAAACGCGACTTAGGTCCCTGGGCCGCTGCGTCGATCGTGGTCGGCACGGTGATCGGCAGCGGCATTTTCCTGGTGCCCAAGACCATGATCCAGCGGGCCGGCTCGCCGCGCATGGTGTTCGTGGCTTGGGTGGCCGGCGGGATCCTTTCGCTCGCCGGCGCGCTCAGTTACGCGGAGCTGGCCGCGGCCCTGCCGGAAGCCGGCGGCGAATACGCATTTCTCCGCGAAGCTTACGGCCCCATGTGGGGATTCCTTTACAGTTGGACGCAAATGTGGGTCGCGAAAAGCGGGTCGATCGCCACCCTGGCCACCGGGTTTTTTGTTTATTTGTCCAATTTCTACGCGCCTCTCGATACCGTTTTTTATTCCCTGCCCCTTCCGCTCGGGCCTCACGGCGGGCCGCTCGAGCTGCGCTACGGCCAGCTTTTCGCCATCGCTCTAATCCTCTCGCTGGGATGGCTGAACTATTACGGCGTCAAACTCGGCGGCAACGTGCAGGTGGCGGTTACCGTCGTCAAGGTGGCGCTCATCGCCATGGTTATCTTGTCCGGACTGCTCCTGGGCCATGTCCATGCTCCTTCCACCGGGCCCCCGGGCCCAGAGGGCACCCCGCCCCTTACCTTCGCCGGCTTCATCGCCGCCCTGGTCGCGGCGCTGTGGGCCTATGACGGGTGGAACAACGTGAGCATGGTCTCCTCCGAGGTTCGGAATCCGGCCAGGAACCTGCCGCTCGCACTGATCGGAGGAACGCTCGCGGTGATCGGCATCTATTTGCTGGCAAATGGCGCGTACTTTCACGTATTGACCGCCGGGGAAGTGGCTGGCGCCGATCGCCCGCCGGCCGAAATGATGCGCAAGATCTTCGACGGGCCAGGCGCAAACGCGGTCGCCATCGCCGCTATGATCAGCATTTTTGCCGCCCTGAACGGCTCCATTCTGTCCGGTTCGCGGGTCCCTTACGCTGCCGCCAGGCAGGGATACTTTTTTCCCGCGATTGGCCGCGTCAGCCCGAAATACCACACGCCGGGCGTTTCGATTCTTGCGTTGAGCGCCTGGGCGTCGTTGCTGGTGCTTTCCGGAAAGTACGATGACCTGTTCAATCTGGTGATATTCGCCAGTTGGATCCTCTACGGCATGACGGCCGCCGCCGTTCTCGTCCTCCGGAAAAAACGCCCCGATTTGTACCGTCCGTACCATACGCTTGGCTACCCATTCGTACCAGTACTCTTTATATTGGGCGCATCCGTTCTGTTAATATCCACGCTCTTTGACCGTCCGCGTGAGTCTTTCATGGGAATTGGGCTGATCCTGTTAGGACTGCCTTTTTATTCTTATTGGAGAAAACGCCGCTAGGACAAAGCTTTCAGACACACCCGGCGGGGCTGATCGCTGATCGCCGAAAGTCCGGCAGTCGCGGTACTAAACCCCACCAGCGGTACTTTTGTTTGCGATTGGTCCCTAAATCCCTCGCCCTGTCTTGAAAATAAATAGTGATTAGTATATAAATCGAGTGTATACTGAGATCATAAGAAGAATTCTTGTAAGATTTCGGCCGTGGCAGCAACTTTAACCGTGGCCGGCCGGGAGGGCCAGTGAAATGGATGTCACGAAAATCCTCGTTGAACTGAAGGCGGAGCGCGAACAGATCGAAGAAGCGATTCTGAGCCTGGAGCGATTGGCGCAGGGGCGCGGCCGGCGCCGTGGGAGACCACCTTCCTGGATGTCGGAGATGACCATGAAACGCCGGGGCCGGCCGCCCGGAAGCAAGAATAAAGTGGCCGCCACCGACATTACTCCCCAAGGCGCCGCGGTCGCATAGCGGCCTGCCATCTACAGTTCTTGGGGAGCCTCACCCAACTTGACTTGCACCTTCTGGGTTTGGCCGTTCCGGTAGATCGTCAACTCCAGCATGTCGCCGCCGCGTTTGCGGTTCAACAAGGTCGGCAGTGTGTTGTTGTCTGCGATGTTCTGGCCGTCGGCCGCCAGGATCAAATCGCCGCCGATTCCCAGTTGGAAACCGCCCACGATGACCACCCTCGAAGGGCCGCGCAGTCCCGCCGCCTCGGCGGGCGAGCCACGTTCCACGCCCTGAATCAGCAGGCCCCCCTGCGACGGCAGGTCGAGCATGCCGGCCAGATCGCCGGCCACGTACACCGTCTTTATGCCCAGCGTGGGGCGTGAAATGTGCCCGTGCTGCTGGAATTCCTCCAGCATCGCCTTGGCCCGGTTGATGGGCATGGCGAAGCCGATCCCGATGCTGCCCTGCTGCCCGTAGATGGCGGTGTT
>Ga0326728_10012621_pt1 | contig 18693 bp, 17 predicted proteins | sample MB3enrmetagenome_FD_207602 | JGI IMG/M metagenome (GOLD analysis project Ga0326728, IMG submission 207602) | Lab enriched peat soil microbial communities from McLean, Ithaca, NY, United States - MB31MN | ecosystem: Environmental > Terrestrial > Soil > Wetlands > Peat | place: USA: New York... | reverse complement strand
CGACTGGCGCGCTTTGGTGCGCGCAAACAACCGTATTACCGGGTAGTGGTGATTGAGAAGGAGCGGGCTCGCAATGGCCGCCCGGTGGAAGTGGTGGGCACGTATAATCCACGCACCAATCCGGCCACTTTTGACCTGAAACGCGAGCGCATTGAGCACTGGGTTTCGAAGGGCGCCCAACTCTCGGACCGGGTCAGGAAGCTGCTTGCCCTCCCCGCGCCGGCTGCAGCCGCCGCTCCGGTCGCCTAGTCGTCCTTACACTCGCCAATTCAGGAGCCGAGTTCAGGAGCAAAGTCAATGATCGAGCCCAGCGTCAGCCCGTGCGCCATGATTGAATACATCGCCAAGGCGATCGTCGATGCCAAGGGCGAGGTCTTTATCGAAGAGTACGAAGACGGAGACGAAACCGTCATCGAACTCGAAGTGGCCGAGGCCGACCTGGGCAAAATCATTGGACGCTCGGGCCGCGTCGCCCGCGCCTTGCGCAACCTGCTGAGCGCGGCCGGGTCGAAGCTGGGCAAACGCTACGCGCTCGAGATCATTGAATAGCAGAGCGGAGTAGGAGAACATCGAATCGCGGCATCGGGAGCAAGCGGCGAATGGATTACCCTGGCGGTCGTCATCAAGACGCAGGGACGCCGCGGAGAAGTAGCGGTCGAATTGCACACCGGCGTTCCGGACCGCTTCCGGCAAGACATGCGGCTGTGGGCGCTGGCGAAAGACGGCCAGCGCCGCGAAGTAACGGTCGAGGATCTGTGGCCGCATAAAAGTTTTCTGGTGCTGAAGTTTCAGGGCATCGAAACGATTTCCGATGCCGAGCCGCTGGTGGGAGCCGAACTTCAGCTTCCGCGCAGTGAACGCGCCGAGTTGGAACCGGGCTGGACCTATCTGAGCGACTTGATCGGTTGCAAAGTGTTCGATGGCCAGCGCGAGATCGGCGAGATCGAAGACGTGCAGTTTGGCGCCGGAGAAGCGCCGCTGCTGGTGGTCCGCGATAAAAAGCAGCGGGGTGAAGAGCAGAAGCGCGCGAAGCTGCCCTACGAAATCCCCTTCGCCGAAGCGTATCTGGAGAAGCTGGATCTGGAGCGGAAGCAGGTCCGGATGAAGTTGCCGGAAGGCTTGCTGGAAGTAAACGCGCCGCTGGCAAAGGAAGAGAAAGAAAGAAGTCGTTAGTCGTTCGCTGTTCGTCGTTCGCGGTTTCTGCAGTCCGCAAAGCTATAGGTTGTTCCTGGAAGTGTTTTGCTCTGCGACCTCCGCGTCTCGGCGGTGAAAGGGTCTAGCGAACGACCAGCGACGAACGACCAACGACGGTTCTGCGATGAAGATCGACATTCTCACGATCTTTCCCGACTTCTTCCGCGGACCACTGGATTATGGAATTGTCCGCCGGGCGCGGGAAACGGGTCTGGTGGAAATCAACATTCACGATCTGCGGGCGTTCACGAAAGACAAGCACCGCACCGTGGATGACCGCCCGTTCGGCGGCGGCGAGGGCATGGTCCTGAAGCCGGAACCGATCTTTGAATGTTTGGAGTCGTTCGGCGACGTGGAGCCGCGCGAAGTCCGCTTAGGCCCAGGCGCGAAGCAGTCGGTGATTCTGCTTTCCGCACAGGGTCGCAGGCTCGACCAGTCGCTGGCGGCGGAACTTGCCGCGCTGAGTCAAACAGAGATGGGCCGGATCGTCCTCATTTGTGGACGCTACGAAGGCGTGGACGAACGCATCAGCGAGCATCTGGCGGATCGCGAAGTTTCGATCGGCGACTATGTGTTGAGCGGTGGCGAACTGGGCGCGGCGGTGATTGTTGACACGGTCGCGCGGCTGATCCCGGGCGCGGTGGGCAACCAGAATTCGACGCGCCAGGAGTCGTTCACTGAAACGCGCACCGAGTCGGTTACCGAACCGGCGGAGCTGGCCGGCGACGGCCCGAGTTCGACCTGCGTTTCCGGCGGATTGCTCGACTATCCGCATTACACGCGGCCCGCGGATTTTCGCGGCATGGCGGTGCCGGAAGTGCTGATGAACGGCAACCACGACCAGATTCGCAGTTGGCGCCGCAGAACGGCTTTGGAAAAAACGCTGCGCAACCGTCCCGATTTACTGGAGCGGGTGGCGCTGACCGCGGAAGACGAGGAATTGCTGGCCCAGATCAAGCTGGCCCAGAGGAACGGAAAGAGTTAGGAAGGAAACATTATGCGCAATCCGATTATCGAAAAACTGTTGGCGAAATCGCGCCGCACTGACCTCCCGAAGTTTGGCCCCGGCGATACCATCAAGGTGCTGGTCAAGATCAGAGAAGGCGAAAAAGAGCGCTTGCAGGCGTTCGAAGGCGTGGTCATTGCCCGGAAGCGCGGCGCGCAGCCGAGCTTTACGGTCCGCAAGATCAGTTTCGGCCAAGGCGTGGAGCGTATCTTTCCCCTCGACTCCAAGGTCATCGACAAGATTGACGTCATCCGTTCCGCCAAAGTCCGCCGCGCCAAGCTCTACTACCTGCGCGGACTCAAAGGCAAAGCGGCGCGACTGAAAGAAGTCGAACAACAACAATAAGCCGCGGCCGCTTTTCTATCAGCCGGCGTCTGCCCAGACGCCGGCCTGTTGCGGAAGAACCGTGGAAAAACCGGCGTTTCGTATCAGGGCATCGCTTTAGCGATGCCGAGATTTCCTCGATATCAGACGCCCCTTTAGGGGCCGGACTTGCTTCGCGCCTCTTCTTCGGCGAAGATGCAATCAGCTTCCGTGTCCAAGTCCGCGTCCACATCGAAAACTTCGAACGCAGATGAGATTTCTGCCTCTGCCGCCAAGTTGCGCTTCCTGAAGAAACTGCGCTGCACGCTTAATTTTGAAAAGCGGGCGTGGGCCGCAGGCGCCGAACACGTTGCCGGAGTCGATGAAGTCGGCCGCGGATCGCTGTTCGGCCCGGTCGTAGCCGCCGCCGTCATACTCGACCCTCGACACCGCATTCGCGGCCTGCGCGATTCCAAACTGCTTCCCGCCGAGCGCCGCGAAGAACTCGCGCTCCTGATTCGCCGGCATTCCATCGCCTGGGCCATTGCCGCCGTGGATTCCGCCCGCATCGATCAAATCAACATTTACCAGGCTTCGCGTCTCGCCATGCTGCATGCGGTCGAGCAACTGGCGCCGCCGGCGAGTCATCTTCTGGTCGATGCCGTCAGACTCGATTGCCAGCTTCCCCAACGACCGATTATTCACGGTGACGCGCTCTCTGTCTCCATCGCCGCCGCCTCTATCCTCGCGAAGGTCGCGCGCGACCGCATGATCTCCGCTTGGGACCCGGTCTTTCCCATGTACGGCCTGGCCTCGAACAAGGGATACTGCACGCCGCGCCACCTCGCGGCTTTGCGCGAGCACGGCCCCTCGCCTCTGCACCGCCAGTCGTTTTCGCCGGTGTGGAGCGCGCCGATTCCGCAGGAAGTTCTGGGCTTTATGCTGGACCCCGCTCCCGAAGAAATTTCTGGCGACGAAGAACCGATGGCAGCGATCGTGGAGCGCTAAAACGTAGGGACAGCCGCCCTCGGCTGTCCAGCGAGCGCAGCTCGCTGGGGGTTTGGTTTGAACACAACAGTGTAGCGGGGCTTCGCCCCGCCGGACAGCCGAGGGCGGCTGTCCCTACGTTATTTCGCCCGATAAATCTCCGTCAGCAGATCCGGCTTCGACTCGTCCCGCACCAGGTGTGGATACCTCTCGCCGCCGTGATAATCCAGTTTCACGACCCGGAAATAATCTGTGTTCTCGACGATCAGCTCGATTGGCGACGGGCTGGTCTTGGCGGCTTGCATGGCGTCGCGCCAGACATCCGCCGAAAACCTGCGGCCGTTCACCGCGACAATCTTCATCCCCGGCCCGATCCCGGCCTTGGCGGCAACCATGCCCTCAACCGTATCTTGAATCACGCCATCGCTCCCCGCCACGAGTCCCACCGAGTAATGCGCATTGACGCTCCTTCCGTTGCGGTCTCCGTCGCGGTCCTGGGCGCGATCCAGTTCCGAAGGGTTCTCGTCGTACACCAGTTTCCATCCACTTCCTTCGATTCCGGCGAGCGGGGCGCCCGGACCATGGTTGGACAGCCGCTCCGTCCAGAATCCGCGCCAGTCGTAGGCTACGACCTGGTTCAGCCCGTTCACCACGTCGTCGAAGGTGTACGTCTTCACCATGGGCGGACCGCTGGGCGCGCCATGAAACAGTTTGCAGAAATCGTCCAGGGATTTCGCACCCTTCGTTTGCTGCCGGATGATCACATCCGCCCACAGCCAGTTGAGCGCGTCCTCGTCGTAATAATCGAGCGGGCGGCGATAATCTTCCCAGGCGCGGGGAGCGCTTTGCATGCTGGGAACGCCGTCGGCCGTATCCTGCAAATCGCGCCAGATCCGGCCCGAACGATGATCCAGATCCGCCGCTATCTGTGCCAGCCCATCGCGAGCCAACCCGAGCGAATGCTCGCCGCTGCGCGCCGTGAGCACGTCTCCCAGGTATGTCGTCAGGCCCTCATACACCCACAGCAAGTCGGTCTGCATCGGCTGTTCGTAATCGGGCGTCGCCAGATCCGCCGGACGCCGGTACTTCCCGTTCCACGAATGCACGTACTCGTGCGGCAGAAGGCCGGCGGTGAGCTTGCGTCCGTCTTCTTCGATCAGCGACCGCTCTTCGGCGCGGCTGTCGTTCGATTCGTGATGCTCCAATCCGAAATGCGCGACGTGATCGCTCAGGGTCAGCAGAAAGTGGTAATCGGTGTAGTGCCGCGCCCCAAACAGAATTCCCGCTTGCTTCACCAGGTTCCGGTAATGTTCCCAGACTTCTTCCGGAGCATCGAGCGCCGCGGCGCTGTCGGCCGCAAGATCAAGTTCCGCGGGAGGATTTTCGCCGGGCGGCGTCAGCGGCACCACCTTCAAATACTCGCCCGCGATCACGGGACTATCCACCAGCACGCTCAGCGAAACGGGCGCAAAATGAATGTCGCTGCCCGCCTGATTGGAAACATGCAGCGAGGTCCCGAACTTCCACGCCGCGGGCAGCCGCAAGCTCGCGCTATAAGTAAGTTGATCGGAACCGTAGCCGGCAGGATAAAGCAACAGCGCGTTCCAGTTGACGACGTACAACTTTTCCGTCGCCGACATTCCGGAGCTGTATCCAGGCTCAAACGCTGCGGGCGAAGCGTAATCGAGATTCGCGATGACTTCGTTCTCGCCCGCCGGAACCTCCACGTGAAAAGTAAAACCGTCGAGCAGATCGCGGCGCCATTTCAGCGTCTTTCCGCTCGCCGTAAACTTCAGGCCGGTCAAATCCGTGATCGGACCCGTGGGCCCGTGCTCGCCGGGAATCCACTTGGGATAGTAGAGCGTGAGCGTCCCGGGCTTGGCCGGAATGCGCAATTGCGCGTGGAAGATCTTGCGCGGCGCGTCCGACGCATCCACAGAAAGTGCAACTGCCGGACCATTCGCTCCAAAAACTGAAAACGGCGACAACAGAAAAATTGCGAGACAAACAAGTTTCCTGAACCCCCAACGCGAGCCCATTTCCCCTCCAGATCTGCGATTCGCACAACGATGCAAATAGAACCGTACGTAATATATCAGTCGGCCGGGCTGATTCGACAACGGCGGCCGCCGCTGGCAAGAACACATTACTCTTCCTCATTGCCTGTTCCCGCCTGCTATCATTTCGGACGTGGCCGCACGCGGAAAATTTATCACGTTCGAAGGTCTCGATGGCAGCGGCAAGAGTACGCAACTCGAGAAGCTGGCGCGTTCCCTGCGCGCCCACGGCCTCTCCGTCACCGTCACCCGCGAACCCGGCGGCACCACCGCGGGTGAAAGGATTCGCGAAGTGCTGCTCCACTCCGCCACCGCGGGCCTTTCTCCGCTCACGGAAATGGCGCTCATGTTCGCTTCCCGCGCCCAGCATATTCACGAGGTCATTCTGCCCGCGCTCGCCGAAGGACGCATCGTGCTCTGCGATCGCTTCACCGATTCGACCGAGGCTTACCAGGGCGGAGGCCGCAAGCTGGGCGCGAAGGCCGTACTGCAAATGCACGAAATCCTCTGCGGCAACCTGCAACCCGACCTGACCATCCTGCTCGATCACGAGGTGGCGTTCAGCGTCGAGCGCGCCCGGCGCCGCAATCGACGACACAAAGGTGGTGCGTCACAAAAAGGCTCGGAAAGAGACGAGAACCGTTTTGAGCAGGAAAGCCGGGCCTTTTTCGGACGCGTCCGCCAAGCCTATCTGGCGATCGCGGCCCGCGATCCGCAGCGTGTGCACGTCATAAACGCACGCGGCACGCCCAGCGAAACGCATGCGATTATCATGGAGTTGGTGCGGAAGAAACTGAAGATCTAGGGGAATTTGGTAATTGTGTAAATTTGTAATTTGGTAATTTGAACCCGGCTCTCGAGGCTGGGTTCAAATTACAAAATTACCCGATTACCAAATTACAAAATTCACCCGATGCCCTTTTTTGATTTCGCCGGCAATCCGGAAACCATCCATCGCCTGCGCGAGATGCTGGCGCGCAAGCGCTTTCCGCACGCCGTCATTCTCTCCGGCGCGCTCGGATCGGGCAAGTACACGCTGGCTCTGATGCTCGCCCGCGCCATGAGCTGCCTCGAGCAGCCCTCAACTGACGGCGGCTTGCCCGATTTCTGCGGACGCTGCTCGAACTGCATTCGCATCGCGCAATCTGAAGACCTCGACGCCCGCTTCGCCGAAGCCGTCGAAGCTCGCGAAAATCTGCGCGACACTGACAAGAAAGAAACCCGGCTCTTCGTCCAGACCCACCCCGACGTGCTCATCATCCCGCCCGATCCTCCGCAAATGATGATCAAGGTCGATCAGGTTCGCCACGTCATCGAGACCATCTACTATCGCCCCGCGGAAGCCCGCGAACGCGTTTACATCTTCACCAGTTCGGCCTTCATGAAAGAGGCTGCCAACGCGCTGCTCAAGGTTCTCGAAGAGCCGCCTGAGTTCGCCACCATTTTTCTGCTCACCGAAAACGCGGGCGAATTGCTGCCCACCATTCGCTCCCGCTCCATGACCTTCAACCTGGGAGCGCTCGCTGTCACCGAGATCGAGAACCGGCTCGCCCAGCTTCGTCCCCAGTGGAATGCCCGGCAGCGCGCGCTGGTCGCCCGCCTCAGCGAAGGCGCCATCGGTCGCGCCCTGTCCTTCGATATCGAAAGCTACGTCGCCGCGCGCAACCACGCCCTCATCATGCTCAAGTCCGCGCTCGGCGGCAACGAGGGCGGCCACGCCGAGTTATTCAAGGTTACCGAGAGCTACCGCTCCGGCGCCGAAGGCCGCGAGAAAATCGACAATCTTCTCCGCACCCTCTACGCGTTGCTCGAAGACCTGATGTTTCTGCAATCGGGCGCGGAGCAACTGGTCCGCAATACGGATATTCTGGGCGAACTTAAGAAAATGTCCGAAGCCGCCGACTTCGCCTGGCTGCAGCGCGCCGCCGACGGTCTCGGAGAAGTCGAGCGCGGCCTGCGCCGCAACCTGCTGCGTTCGCTATCGCTCGATGCTTTCGCGACTGCGCTCGAACGCGTTTCCTGAACTTGCCGGCGCAGCAGACCGGCGAAGTGGAAACGTCCGGCAGGGAGTGCGCTGCTCCACGGCCGGCACTTCACGCCGCTTGCTTACCCTGCGAGAACGCCGTCGATCTTGCGCAACTCGTCGGCTGAGAATTTCAGGTTCTTCAGCGCGGCCACGTTGTCGTCCACCTGCGACACTTTGCTCGTGCCCACCAGCGCGCTGGTCACGCGCGGATCGCGCAGCACCCACGCCACCGCCATCTCCGCCAGCGTCTGCCCGCGCTGCCTGGCGATTTCATTGAGTGCGCGGACTTTGGCGAGCTTGTCTTCTCCAACGTCCTTTTTCTTCAGAAAAAAATCGCGCGCGGCCCGCGAGTCGCTGGGAATTCCATGCAGATAGCGATCCGACAGCACTCCCTGCGCCAGCGGGCTGAAGACGATCGATCCCACGCCTTCTTTCTCCAGCACGTCGAGCAATCCCCGCTCGGGATCGCGCACGAACATCGAATACTTCGGCTGATGAATCAGGCAGGGCGTTCCAAGATCGCGCAAGATCTTTACCGCCCTGGCTGTTTGCTCGGCGTTATAGGCCGAAATGCCCGCGTAGAGCGCGCGGCCCGAGCGCACCGCCGTGTCGAGCGCTCCGAGCGATTCTTCCATCGGCGTATCGGGATCGGGCCGGTGATGGTAAAAGATGTCGACATACGCAAGCCCCATACGCTTCAGGCTCTGATCGAGGCTGGCCAGCAAGTATTTGCGCGAGCCCAGATCGCCGTAGGGCCCGGGCCACATATCCCAGCCGGCTTTGGTCGAGATGATCAGCTCGTCGCGGTAGGGAAGAAAATCTTTCTTCATGATCTCGCCGAAAGTTTCTTCCGCCGATCCATACGGAGGGCCGTAATTATTGGCGAGATCGAAATGCGTGATACCGAGATCGAAGGCGCGGCGCAGCATGGCGCGAGAATTCTCGAAGTTGTCCACGCCGCCGAAGTTGTGCCACAGTCCGAGCGAAACGGCGGGAAGTTGAATGCCGCTGCGTCCCGAGCGGCGATACTGCATGGCGTCGTAACGCTTGTTGTCTGCAACGTACATCGTGGCCTCCTTGATGGAAATCAGAGAAACATCATTCTACGAGGTTAGGCAGCGCTCTGCTCGGCGGAGCTGTTCGCCGGACGCGTCGATTCGCGCGAACTTGCACTTCTTGTTAAGCTGACGTTCGAGAGGAAAACATGGGACACCGCATTTGCCCGTGGTGGCTGGGCTACGTACTGGCCAGTCCGTTGCGCCGCCTGTTACAGGACCCGGTTGCGATCGTCAAACCTTATGTCCGGGAGGGAATGACAGTCCTCGAACCCGGGCCTGGCATGGGATTCTTCACGCTGGAAATGGCTCGCCAGGTAGGTGCAAGCGGACGAGTGGTCGCGGTCGATGTTCAGCCGCGCATGATCGCCGGGTTGAAACGCCGGCTAACGAAAGCCGGACTGCTCGAACGGACCGATGCGCGCCTGGCTCCGCCCGATTCCCTGGGCTTGCAGGATCTGCACGGCAAAGTTGATTTCGCGCTCGCGATGGCGGTGGTGCACGAGATGCCCAGCACGAGCCGCTTCTTCGCCGAAGTCGCGGAAGCCATGAAACCCGGTGCAACGCTCTTGCTGGCAGAGCCTTCCGGGCACGTGAAGAAAAATGCATTCGAAGCCGAACTGCAGGACGCCGCCGCGGCCGGTCTGGAAGTGACCAGTCGTCCCGTAATTCGCCGCAGCCAAGCCGCCTTGCTGAAAAAATCTGGAAGCGCTTGAGCCGGGTTGCGCCACGTCGGCGCCGAATAGTGAGGGGCTCGGTCGTCCCTCCGGGACTCGGTCTCAAATTTGGCTGCCTACCCAGCGCTGAAGCGCTGGGCTAAGGTCGGTCGCCCCTCCGGGGCTGGATTTTTCTGACAGCCGACAACCGAGAGCCGACGGCTGACAGCCCCTTATTCTACCGTGACCGACTTCGCCAGGTTTCGCGGCTGATCGACGTCGCAGCCGCGGCGCACGGCGATGTGATAGGCCAGCAGTTGCAGCGGGACGATCTCCAAAATTGCCGACAGTTCTTCTGGCGCCGGCGGAACGAAGAGGACGTGATCGGCTTCCTCGGCAATTTCTTTGTCGCCTTCGGTGGCGAGCGCGATCACGATGCCGGAACGCGCTTTTACTTCTTTCAGGTTCGACATGGTTTTTTCGTAACGAACCATCGACTGCGCGCTGGTCACGTCGCGCGTGGCGATGATGACCACGGGCAGATTTTCGTCGATCAGCGCATTGGGGCCGTGCTTCATCTCGCCCGCCGGATAACCTTCGGCGTGAATGTAGGAAATCTCCTTGAGCTTGAGCGCGCCTTCGAGCGCGATGGGATAGTGAATGCCGCGTCCGAGAAAAAGGAAGTCCTGGGCGCGGATATAAGTTTTCGCCAGCTCGTCGCAAGCCTCATCGTGCGTGAGAATCTGTTCCAGCTTGCCGGGGATGCGCATCAGCTCTTGCACGGCGGCCTTGGCCTGTTCGCGGGTCATGGCGCCCCGCACCTGCGCCAGGTACAAGGCGAATAAGTAAAGAGCAGTAAGTTGTCCGGTAAACGCCTTGGTCGAAGCCACGCCAATTTCCGGGCCAGCATGGGTGTAAATGGTTCCTGCGGCCTCGCGCGTGATCATGGAGCCGACCACGTTGCAGATGGCCAGCGTCTTCGAGCCCTTGGCCTTGGCTTCACGCTGGGCCGCGATGGTATCGGCGGTTTCGCCCGATTGCGAAATCAAGAGTGTCATGGTGTCGGGCCCGATGATTGGGTCGCGATAGCGCCACTCGCTGGCGTAATCGATTTCGACCGGTACTCTGGCAAAGTTCTCGATCATGAACTTGCCCGCCAGTCCGGCATGCCAACTGGTGCCGCAGGCCGCGATATTGATTTTCTTCAGCGCTTTGAACTCGGCTTCGCTGACGTGCATCTCGTTGAGGAAGATGGCGCCGGTGTCCTGCGAGACGCGGCCGAGCGTGGTGTCCTGGACGGTGCGCGGCTGCTCATAAATTTCCTTGAGCATGAAGTGCTTGAAGCCGCCCTTCTCCGCCATAATCGGATCCCAGGTGATGCGCTGCGCCTTCCGCTCCAGCGGATTGCCGTCGAAATCGGTGACCCGCACGCCGTCCGCGGCGATCACGGCAAGGTCGCCATCGGCCAGAAAGAAAAGATCGCGGGTGTGATCGAGGAGCGCGGGCACGTCGGAGGCGACAAAGTACTCGTCCTTGCCGAGGCCGATGACGACCGGCGGTCCATTGCGCGCCGCGACGATCTTATTCGGTTCGTCAGCCGCGATCACCACCAGCGCGAACACTCCGGTGAGTTCCTTGACCGCTTGGCGCACCGCTTCTTCCAAAAATGGGCGCTGACCGTTTCCAGCTTGCAGGTAGTGCTTCTCAATCAGGTGCGCGATGATTTCCGTGTCGGTTTCAGTGGTGAACTTGTGGCCTTCGGCGGCCAACTTCTTTTTGAGCGACAGATAGTTCTCGACTATGCCGTTGTGCACGACCACGATTGTGCCCGTGCAGTCGCGATGCGGATGGGCGTTTTCTTCGGTAGGGCGGCCATGGGTGGCCCAGCGGGTGTGTCCGATGCCGTAGGTGCCGTCGAGCGGCTTGTGGCGGATCGCTTCTTCCAGATTGCGCAGCTTGCCTTCGGCGCGGCGGACCTGCAAGCCTTCGGCGCCTCCGGCTACCGCGATTCCTGCCGAGTCGTAGCCGCGATACTCCAGTTTTCGCAGGCCCTCAATGATGACGGGGACGACCTGCTTCTTACCCACGTATCCCACAATTCCGCACATTGGCTAATTGGCTCCTTGATGAATGTTTCGGTGGGGGACCCGGTGATGATTCGCGTAGAGACGCGGCTTGCCGCGTCTCCCGCTGCGTCCAACAGAAGACGGGGCAAGCCCCGTCTCTACAACCTGCTAGTCTTCGAGGGAGAAACGAAACTCTTCAATGACCGGGTTCGTCAGAACTTCGCGCGCCATCCGCTCTACTTCGGCTTGCGCCTCATCTCTTGAGATGCCGCCGTTGAGAGTAATTTCGAAATACTTTCCTTGCCGTACATCTTGCAAACTCTTGTAGCCGATTTTCGTAAGGGCGCCGTGGATGGTCTTACCCTGCGGATCCAGAACGCTCTTCTTCAATGAAACGTAGACGTAGGCTTTCATTAACTCATCAATTATACGTCAGGTGGCAGCGAACAGGACCGTGGTTTTCCTTATAGGAGGTATGCGATCGGGCCGCTCACCTTTGTAACGTCGGGTCCGCATCCTCTTCAAAAGAAGATAGTTGACGATCCAATTCCGCGGCCGACTGCTCCAGCATCTGGCGGTGACGGGGGTTGGTGGCGGCCTGCAGTTGTTGCGTGAGGCGCTCCCGGGAAAGAAGCAGGCCCTCGCGTTTCCGGTTGCGTTGCTGCGCGGCGGGCGAGAGCGGCGCGCGGACGGTTTTCCGCTGCGCTGACATTTCCTCTTGTTGCTGTTCTACCGACTTACTCTCCCAGCCGCGTGCCATCTGAGAAATCTTACCCTATGAGACGGGGCAAGCCGCGTCTCTACGGGAAAAGGCTGCAACCCATCCTACTGCTTCGCGTCCTCTTCCTTGGCCAGCTTCATCTTCGCGGAATCGAGCTTCTTCTGCACTCGCGCCGCGTCCGCCGGATCGACCTCGGCGGCAATGGTGCGGTTCCACTCGGTAAGCGCGCGCTCCCAGTGGGTCGCGGCCAGCTTCAGGCGTCCGGTTTTCTGGTACAGATCGCCCAGGTGGTCGTGGACGGTGGGATCGGTATTGATTTTCTGCGAAGCCTTCAGCAGGTTGTCTTCCGCCAATTCATATTTTCCCAGGCGGAAGTAAGCCCAGCCCAGGGAATCGAGGTAGGCTCCGTTGGCGGGATCGAGATCCACTGCGCGCTTGATGTAGGCGAGCGCTTCTTCCAGCTTCAGGTTCTGGTCGGCCAGCATGTAACCCAGATAATTCAGCGCCGAAGCATGATCCGGATCGCTCGCCAGCACCTTCTTGAACTGCTCTTCCGCTTCCGTGTAGCGCTTCTCCCGCTCAAACGTGGAGCCACGGAGAAACCAGACATACTCCTTGTCGTCCGTCTTGGTGGACAGCTGTTCGGCCTTGTCGAGCGCCTGCTCGGCATCGCTGAACCGGCGCAGCCGCGTGTTCATCTGCGCCAAGGTGATATAAACCTGGCGGTCGTCAGAGTTGGAGTTGGCGTCGCCCTTCAACATCGCGCGCACGTCTTTGAGCGCCTTGTCGGGCTCGCCCATATCGGCCTGCTGCGCCGCCAGCACCATTTTCAGATCCCGGCTCGTGGGCAGCTTCTGCACCGCCTCTTTGGCCACGTCGGTGGCCTTCTGCCATTCCTTGGCTTCGCGCCAGGTATCGATGATCTGCTGATAGCCGCGCTCAATGTTCTCATCGCCGCCCAGAGCGACGATCTGGCGGAAGATCTCGTTGGCGGCCGCATTGTTCCCCTGGTCGCGGTAGATCGTGCCCAGCCGCTCCAGAAACACCGCCCGATTGCTTCTCTCCCCGTTCGAGTACTTGCCGTCGGGCTTCTCCGATTTCTTCAGCAGGTCGCGCATGATCGGAACCGCTTCGTCGTAACGCCCCTGCGCCTGGTAGATGGCGGCGATGTTGTAGGGAACTTCGACCGAGTCCTGCACCATGGACTCGGCTTTTTTCAGGTTGTCGAGCGCCAGATCGAACTTGCCCTGCTTGCGGTAGATTTCCGCGATGCGAACGTAGGTTTGCGCATCTTCCGGATTCGCGTCCGCGATCACTTTGTATTGTTCGAGAGCGGCATCGGCCTGGCCATCGTTCAGCAGGTTCTGCGCCAGCCCGCGAATGGCGTCCAGATTGTCGCGGTCCAGTTCAATCGCGTGCCGATACGCCTCGACCGCGTCCTTATACTGCCTTTGCTGTTCATAGGTGTAACCGAGCGCCGAATAGAGCTTAGCCGAGCGCTCCACGTTCGGCACCGAACTGAGCACCTGAGCAGCACGAGCCGTGTCGCCCAGTTCGTTGTAGAGATAGGCCAGGGTCGTGATCGCCTCTTCGGAATCCGGCTGGAGCTTGACTGCAGTTTTGAATTCGTTCTCCGCTTTTTGCAGGTCGTTGTTCAAACGATAGAGCCGCCCAAGAAGCAGGTGGTCATCCATGCTGTCGGGCTGCAGGCGGACAATCTGCTCATACTGTTCGATCGCCAGTTTCAGCACGCTCTCCGAACCGCTGCCGGGCTGCATGTCGCCGAGCGAGCGCAGATAGATTCTTCCGAGCAGGCGGCGCGCTTCCAGATTGTTGGGATTGCGCTTGATGATGTCCTGCGCCTCGACCACGGCGTCGCGGATGCGGCCGGTCTTGGCATAAAGCTCGGCGAGGCCGGAGGTCAGGAACGCGGAGGTCGGGTCGGCATCAATAGCGGCGCGGTATTCCTCGATGGCCTTGTTCGCCAGCTCGCTGCGCCCGTACGTCGCCACTTGTTCCTCGTACATGTGCGCCATGGCGAAGTGGTAGTAGGCGGCGGCGCGGTCCGGCGTCTTGCCCTTGGTGGCGGACTGCGAGCCCGCAGCGGCCGGCGAATCCGTGGCGCGAGCGGGCTGATCTTTAGCCGGTAAACCAGCCGGTAAGCCTTGGGCAAGCAAAAAACTGCCGGTAACAACGAAACTGGCAATCCACAACTGTTTTTTCATGAAAAATCCTGCATCCTGCAAATTCCGGCCCACACGTTCATTGGATGCTGATCCGTGGCCATCCGGATTTCCTTATTCTACAGTGGGCAGGCCCTCCGGCGGCGAGAAAGCGCGGAATAGGCCTAAAGCCGGAGGTACAGGGGCTTTGGGCGGTTTATGTGGAGAGACGGGCGTCTCGCCCGTCCAGTCGGGCGGGGACGCCCGACTCTCCACCGGCAGACCTGCGGCGCTTAATGTCTGAAATGCCGCACCCCGGTGAAAATCATGGCCAGCCCAAGCCGGTCAGCCGCTTCGATGACCTCCTGGTCGCGCACCGAGCCTCCAGGCTGAATGATCGCGGTGGCCCCGGCTTTGGCAATTTCCTCGACCCCGTCCGGGAAAGGGAAGAAGGCATCGGAGGCAGCCACTGTGCCCTTCAGCGGCAACTGCGCTTTCATGGCGCCCAGCTTGCACGAATCGACGCGGCTCATTTGCCCCGCGCCCACGCCCACCGTCTGCCCATCGCGGGCGTAAAGAATAGCGTTCGACTTCACGTGCTTCGAAACTTTCCAAGCGAAAAGCAGCGCCCGTTTTTCTTCCGGCGTCGGCGGACGCTTGGTAACAATTTTCAGGTCTTTCTCGGTCAGCTTGTGCAGATCGGAATCCTGCACTAGCATGCCTCCAGAAATATTTTTCAGAACCCAGTCTTGCTGTCCGGCAGGAACCTCGACCAGCCGCAGATTCTTCTTCGCGCCAAAAGCTGCCTTCGCGCCTTCATCGAATGCGGGAGCGGCGATCACTTCCAGAAAGAGCTTGGCCATCTCGCTCGCGGCCGCCGCATCCACGGCGCGGTTCACTCCGATCACTCCGCCAAACGCCGAGACCGGATCGCATTCCAGCGCCCGCACATAAGCCTCGGCAAGCGTCTTGCCGGTCGCGGTTCCGCAGGGATTTGTATGTTTGATAATGGCGCAGACCGGCTCGTCAAACTCCTGCGCCAGATCCCACGCGGCTTGCAGATCGACGATATTGTTATAGGAAAGCTCTTTGCCCTGCACCTGACGCGCATTCGCCACGCCCGAGCCCGAGCCGTCCGAGTACATCGCGGCCTTCTGATGCGGGTTCTCTCCATAACGCAGGTCCATCACTTTTTGAAACGCCAGCCGCAGATTTCGCGGAAATCCCTCCGCCGCATGCAATTCGAAGTCGCCGCCCACGCGCTCAAGCGTCGAGGCGATGGCGGAATCATAGGCTGCGGTCGTCGCAAACGCTTTCTGCGCCAGCCGCCACTTCGTTTCCCGGGACAGCGCGCCGCCCGAGCGCGCCAACTCCTCGGCGATGGCAGCATAATCGGCGGGCGAGGTGACGACGGCGACATCCTGAAAATTTTTCGCCGCCGAACGAATCATAGAAGGCCCGCCGATATCGATGTTTTCAATCAACTCGTCGAAGTGCACGCCCGGCTTGGCGGCGGTTTTTTCGAAGGCGTACAGGTTGACCACCACCATGTCGATGGCCGGGATGCCATGCTCAGCAACCGCCGCGCGATGTCCGGCGTCTTCGCGCCGATGCAAAATTCCCCCGTGAACTTTCGGATGCAGCGTCTTGACGCGCCCATCCAGCATTTCCGGGAACCCGGTCAGCTCGGAAATATCTTTCACCGCGATGCCGGAGTCGCGCAACAGTTTGGCCGTCCCCCCGGTCGAAACCAGTTCCACGCCCAACGCGGCGAGTTGGCGGGCGAAATCGACCAGTCCGGATTTGTCGGTGACGCTAAGAATGGCGCGCTGGATTTTAGACATGAGCCCCTCGGTTGCGGATGAGAAATTGGAGAAGAGAGATTCTAGCAGTACCCTGCACCCAGTACCCAGTTGCCAGCACCACTAAGAAGCAGTGCAGGTGACGTCCTTGACATGACAGTGAGTGTCGGAAATTGCAGGACTCTGCCCCGTAAGACTGGCAACTGGCAACTGGGCACTGGCTACTGGGTTTTCGCCTTAGCCTTAAGCTTGACGTGTCCGCCCTGCATCTCGACCGAGTACACCACCGTATCGCAATGGTGCTGCTTGCGAATCTCGCTGGTCTTCTTCTGGACGAACGCCGCGAAAGAATCGAGGTTGCCGGAAACCTTCTCGCCCGCCTTTTGCTTGGCCTCGGTCAGCGCCTGGTAGAGCGATTCGACTTGTTCCCGCTCGGCAGCCGCGCCCGAGCACTGTACCGAGAAAGGCTGGTCCGCTCCCTGATCGACCCCCGGCGGCGTTTCGGCGCCCGCGGTTTGGGCCTTGCGGCCGACGCCATACACTGGACGATGCTTCACTTCGCGCTCTTCGTTAACGCGCACGCCCTGCACCGAGAGCAGCGCATCCTGCGGCCGGCGGTAGCCCTCTTCGCGAATCCGCATTTTCTTGCGCCACAGGTCGCTTTGAATCGCGTAGCGCTGTGCCATCTCGTTGTACTTGAAGCGCTGCGAAAAACTCAACCGGGCGCTGTCGCTGAACTTGCGAATCAACGAGAGCACTTTCCATTCGACGTCGGTGGGAGGCCGTTTGGCCGGATTGTTGAAGAATATCTCGTACTCGATCTTCAGCCGGCGCAGTTGCTGATCGAGCAGAGTCAGTTCTTCATCAGTGGTCACAAATATCCCCCAGCCAACAGCTTAGCGTTCGAAGCACAAGGTTGGCGAGGTTCCCGCCGGACACGGAAGAGATAGTACGAAAGTACCGTAAGACAAGCCGTCAGCACTCAGCCGTCAGCACTCAGCAATTGTTCTTTACGCAAGATTGCCCGTCGAGGTATGGGAGGGAACTGGGGGCGCTGAGGGCTGACTGCTGAGTGGACGGCTAAGATCTATTTCGAACTCGACGCCATCTTCTTCACCATCGCCAGCACCAGCTTCCGGTCGCTGTCGTTCAGATTCGCCGAATATCGCCGCATCTGGCTCAGGAAGCGGACTTCATCGTCCGAGAGCTGCGGCAACCCCTTATGGCCGTTGCTGCTGCCCTCGGCAAAGAATTGCGACAGCGCCAAATCCATCGCCCCAGCGATTTTGGCAAGCGTGTCCAGCGAAGGAATGGTGTGGCCGTTCTCAACTCGCGACAGGTAACAGCGCAACAAGCCAGTGCGCTTTTCGATGTCGCCCTGTGACATGCTTCGTTGGAGCCGGAAGTTACGGATGGTCTCGCCGATATTCATAAACAAGCGACTAACTCAATCTCAACACTGAACGCCAAAATTTAGGGATGCGTGCATAGTAACCAGAGTATTAACTTCTGGCAAGTGGAAATTCCTTGCGTCCCCGCTGCAAATGGTTTCACGAACAAGACGCTCACCGGAAATCGGAGTCGTCCTCTTCACTTTTTCAGTGTCGCGGCCAGAAAATCGACCGTGCGCTGCCACGCGTCGGCCGCGTCCTCAGCCCGGTATCCCTGCTTATTGTTGGGATTTTCAAACGCGTGTCCCGCGTCCGGATAGATCTTCACCTCGATCTTCTTGCCCAGCTTTTCCATGGATTGCTGAAACTTCTTCACATCGTCCGGAGTGATGCCGCGATCCTGCCCGCCAAAGAGTCCCAGAATCGGAGCGTTGATCTTTTTCAGTTCCGACGGTTCGGTCGCCAGACGCCCATAGTTGATGACCGCTGCCGCCAATTGCGGCTCGGTGAGCGCCGTATCGAGCGAGTAGCCCCCGCCCATGCACCAGCCGATCGATCCGATCCGATCTTTTTTCACGTTCGTCTGCGACGCCAAAAAGTCGTAGGCGGCGCGCAAATCACGGGTAGTCCGGTCTTCGGGCAAGCCCCGCATCAGTTCGTGGGCCAGGTCCGGATTGTCGGCGACTTTGCCGCGATACAGATCGACCGCCAGCGCGACGTAACCCTGGCCGGCAAGCTTCTCCGCCTGCTGCTTCACCCAGTCGTTCAGTCCCCACCACTCATGAATCACGATGAGCGCCGGAAACGGCCCTTTTCCGGCGGGCGTATAGAGAATTCCACTCACGGTCTCGTCACCCGACTTGTAGGAAACAGCCTTGCCATCCGCGGCGATGGACGCGCCAATATTGCCTCCGGCCCCCACCAGCATGTAAACATTGCCCGCGACTTTCGTGACTTTGATTTGAACTTTGCTGAAGTCCTGATTTTGAGCAAAACACCAGCCCGCCGAGAGACAAGCGAGTATCGCAATGCGAGAGGTAGTGCGCATGGTCTCACTCCTGAGAGGGGAACATTGTAAATGGAAAGTGAGGGATTGAATCATTGAGGCATTGAATCAATGAATCAATACCTCAATGATTCAATGGCTCAATAATTACGGAGTTCCTTCAAACAGCGGCCAGAGCCGGTCGGCGGTCACGCGGTAGATGGCGTAGGCGCTGCCGCTGTCGAAGGTGCGCCGGAACAGCAATTCGCCGCGGCCATCGCC
>Ga0326728_10012619_pt1 | contig 18694 bp, 18 predicted proteins | sample MB3enrmetagenome_FD_207602 | JGI IMG/M metagenome (GOLD analysis project Ga0326728, IMG submission 207602) | Lab enriched peat soil microbial communities from McLean, Ithaca, NY, United States - MB31MN | ecosystem: Environmental > Terrestrial > Soil > Wetlands > Peat | place: USA: New York... | reverse complement strand
TTAGCCCTGATATTTCATATCCCTGGCGGAACATGCCACACCCTGAATGGTAGGGCGGCGCTGCCGCGCCGCCCTGAATTAGGGCGAAGCAGCAGGTTCGCCCCACCAAACTGTGAAATATCCAGGTTAGAGGCACAAAATCTGTCTCCTGTTCCAATTCATAACTTCAAGCCAGGTCAACCCGCAACCCGTCGTAGGCAAACCAAACGCCGTCCGGCAATTCCGCCTGGGCCGCGTCGTGATCAAAATCATGCGTCAAATGGGTGAGGAAAGTTTGCCCCGCGCCGATGCGCCGCGCCGCCGTCAGCGCCTCGTCCAGGCACATGTGGGTGGGATGCGGCTCCCGGCGCAAGGCGTCCAGCACGGCGGCTTGGACCCCGCGCGCCTGCTCCACCGCCGGCGGCGGCACTTCCTTGCAATCGCTCAAATAAGCGAGGCGTTTTTTGCCCTCCTGCAAAAAAAGGTAGCCGTTCGTCCCCGCGCGCCCGTGCGGGAGAGCCAGCGGAACAATTTCCAAATCCCCCAGCGCGAACGGGCCGGTGACCAGATGCGGTTCGGGGATGAAATAGCCCTTGGGGGCGGGCTGGCCGGTGAAGGCGTATTGGAAGACGCGCCGCAAGTCGTCCATCGTTTTTTCGCCCGCATAAATCGGCAGGGCGGCCCCGCCGCGCAGATCGCAAAAGCGCCGGCAATCGTCCAATCCCATGATGTGATCGGCATGGGAATGGGTGAAGAGCACCGCGTCGAGCCAGCGGATGTTTTCGCGCAGGATTTGAAGGCGGAATTCCGGCGTGGTGTCAATCACCAGTTTGATTTGCGGGGTGGCGACATAAAGCGAGGGGCGGGTGCGATGGTTCTTTGGATTGGCCAGGAATTCCGGCGGATAATCCCCGCCGATCACCGGCACGCCCTGCGACGTGCCGGAGCCTAAAAAAATAAAGGAGAACGACATGACCCGGAAATGCTAAATGCAAAATGCCAAATGCGCAATTTGCATCCCCCGCCCCTAGGGACGATAGGAAAGTGGCAGCCAGGCAAAAACAACTTTGCAAAAAAGAGGGGACATGGGAGGCGGACAAAAGGCGCTGGATCGCGGGAATGAGGACAGGAGAGCGATGGAGGGATCGCCAGGGACAGGCACTGGACAGGTTCCAAAGGTGGCGGTGGACGACACGCCGGGAGCCGGACGGCCTGACAAGCGAAACCGAAATAGGGAGCTACCTGGGGAGCAGGGAACGGAGCGCGTGGTGGAACAAAGTGCAAGCAGGGACACTCAGGAGGTTCAACGATTTCAGGGAGGGCGTCAAAAAGAATTACCGCCCGATAGGAAGGCCGGGGATGCGAAAGAGCAAAGGCAGCCTGAGCCGGGAGGAGATCAAGAAAATATTCGCGGCCTCGAGGACGGCGCGGGAAAAACTCATCCTCGGCCTGGGCTACGAAAGCGGCTTGCGGCCGGGGGAGACGGCGGCGCTGAGGCAGGGGGACATAAATACAAAGTGCCGGACGGCGGAAGTGGAGAGCAAGGGGCGGAGGCGCACGGTATATATGACAGAGGAAACGCTGGCGCAGATGGCAATCTACCAGGCGAAAGAGCGCCCAAGAAGCCAGGAGCAAACCATCATCGTCACGGCAGCGGGGACAAGGGCGAGGAACGCGGACATAACCCGCTGGCTCAAGGAGCTGGGCAAAAGAGCCAGGATAGGGCGGGACATAGCGGCCCATATGCTGAGACACACATTCGCGGCGGAGCTGCGGGAAGGCGGAGCGGACCTGCAAACGATCTCGGACCTGTTAGGGCACGCCCACCTGGACACAACGAGAATTTACGCAAAGGCCAGGCCGGAGTGGATGAGAGCGCAGCTCGAAAACCACCATGAAGGATTTGGAAAAGGGAAAAGGAACGAAGCAATTTCCCACATGCCAGGAGAGCGGGGAAGCAAACCAAAGGCCACCTGGACGAAGCCAGGGGGCAAAAGAAAGGCAAAAACATGAGAAAAACAAGAAGACCAAAGATCAGCACAGAGAGGAGGCGCGAGGAAATGGCAAAAGCGAGGGAGGACGAAAGCGGGAAAAAGTGCAGCGCGTGCGACGGCAGAGGATCGTGGCGAGGAATCGAATGCAGTTGCGTAAGGGAACAGCGGAGAAGAATCGAAGAGAAGAACAAAAGCCAAAGGGGGACGCCATGACAGAGTACCAAGCAAAGGTGAAGCGAGTGCTCGAGCTCTGGGAAAAAAGCGACAAGAGCAAGAGCAAGGCAAAGCGTAAAGAAGAAAGAAAACAAAAAGCCAGAGCGCGGAGGCGGGCCTTCAAGATGTTCGCCCACGCCCATCCCCTCGAAGCAGCAAGGCTGAACCCAAAATGGTTCTGCGAACTGGCAAGGGAAGTCCAAAGACGCCAGTGCGCCGCGATGGGAAGACCGGACCAAGAAGAATCGAGCGACGAAGAAATAATGAGGGCGGTAGCGGCGCAGGAAGAGATGGAGCAGCCGAACAAGTGAAAAAAGAGCCGCCCTTCTTGATACCGGGAAGAAGCAACCACAAAAATTCAGAGCAGATGGAGGAGGCGAACAAATGAAAAAAGTGGCGGCGCTCCTCGTGTCGGGGCGGTCCATCTATAAGCACATGGCCGGGGTGGAAGCCTACGACGAGAAAAGGGACGCGAGGACGTGGGATGCCAAAAGCCCGGCCGTAGCGCATCCGCAGTGCCGCTGTTGGTCGAAAAGCCTGGCAGCACAGGCCAAAGCGCCCGACAGGAAGGGGGAGATGAAGCTGGCAACATGGGCGGTCAGGGCGATAAGGCAAAGCGGAGGGATCGTGGAGCAGCCTGCCGGGAGCAAGGTCTGGGGGGCAATGAGGATGCCGATGCCAAATGCGGGGCCAGACAAATACGGAGGCTGGACGTGCTACGTGGAACAAAGGTGGTTCGGCTATGTGAGCCGAAAGCCGACGTGGCTCTACATGGTCGGGATACCAAAGCACCTGGTGAATCCGCCATTCAGGATGGAGGCGCAAAAGGGCAGCAAAGCAGGGAGCAAACAGGAAAGAAGCAGGACAATGCCAGGGCTGGCAAAGTGGCTGGTGGAACTCGCAACAAAGGCCAAAAAGACTGGTGCATAAAAAGAATGCCAAAGGCCCCGGCCCAGGGAAGGAGCGGAATAGGGGGGCTGGCGGGCGGCCTGGCGGGGTCCCCCCAACCCTCCGCCAGGCCAGCCCTTGCCGCCAGCCTATATCCCTGGACGTCAGGCCGGGAAAGAGGGAAGTCAGAAACCGCGAACCCACGAATGCGGCCCCCCGCCACGCCGCCGCAAGCGTCGAGCACGAAGGCGGGGCTTGCGGGCGCACAGACAGCAACAGATGGCCCGGCATGGCCCATGGAGGCAGGTCCGCTCAGGAAGCCAGGGCGGGGGGAGCGGAGCAGCCTGTTGGCGCGTCCTCACCAGGCCAGGCCATGCCACGCAGGCCCCCGGTCAGTTCCCCCGCTGGCCGGAACCCCACCCCCCCGGCCAGCGCACCCCCAGAGCGCCGCATCCCCGGAAACCCTGCGGCGCACGAGACGCCCATGCCGACTTGTTGCGGGCTGCCCTCACACCCGCCCGCAACAGCGGCCCCACGGCCCCTGCGCGGGCAGTCGGACGGGCGTCGCCACGAGGCAGCAGCCTTCGCTCCACATATCAGGGGCGCTGCCTCAAAGCCCAGGGGGAGCAGCGGAGCCAGCGCCCAGGCGAGCGGCCCCGCAGCCCTCCCGCCGCCAGCAGGTTGCCGCGCGTCGTGCCGCCTCATCCCCCTCGCCCGCCGCGCCCCTGAGACCCCCTCGCGCGGCATTCGGCGGGCGGCCAGGCTGCCCACGCCTGACCGCCCCGCGCGAAGACCCCTTGAGCCGGAGGCGCGGGCACCGCAGAGAGGAAAAGCGAGCCGCCAGGGGCGGCGGCGCGGCCCCGCGGCCCAGGAGTTTCCCGCCGCCCGGCTGGAAGGCGGGCGCGGCCCCTGCCGCCGCGCCCGCCAGGAACCCGCCAGCCCAAGCCAGATGCGACAAGCGAGCCTTTTTTTTTCCGCCCTGACCGTCCCGCCGCGCCGCTGCGTCTTGTTTCCGGGAAGAGGTTGCGTCCGCTCCGCGCAATCAATTCTCGCGCCAGCCCGGCCCTCAGCCCAGGCGGGCTGTCACGAGAATTGCTCGCGCTCCGCGGACGCCAAGTGCCGGAAACAAGACTCCGCACCAGTGAGGCGCGGCGGGACGGTCAGGGCGGAAAAAAAAAGCTCGCAGCAGGCAGCAGGGATCGAGAGGCGGGCGAACAGTCAAAGCTGAGAGCGGAAAAAACAAATATGAAAACAAAGCAAGACATCATCAAACTGCTGGTGTGGCTGGCCAGGCAGACCAACCGAGACGCAATGCGAACGAGGAAAGCATACGGCTGGCGGCAAGCGGCGCACTCACGCGGAATGCGAGATGGATTGATGCACGCAGCCAGAATAGTCAACCACGAGGCGCAGTAGGGAGAGAACCAGAGGGAAGGCCAAAGGCCGACGGCAAGGAGCCAGGCGGCGCATGGAGAGAGCGGTGGCCGCGCAGGCCGGGGGCGCGGCCAGGAGAATTCTGCGCCAGGGGCGGAGAATCCAGGGAGGGAAGCGGAGGGAAGGCCAAAGGCTCACGGCAAGGAGCCAGGCGGCGGGGGAAAAGGCGCGGCGGAACCTCGAAACCGCCGCGCCCCAACAGCATGCCGGAAAACCAGATTATAAAGATCAGAGGGTTTTAGCAAGCTCACGGAGCAAGGAGCGGAGCTTGCGCCGGTGAGGGCAGGAAAAACAAGAAGGAGGAAGACGGCCATGCAGAGTGGAAGGCCGGGGCAGAAGCAAGCTGACAGCCCGCTCGACAAGACGAGCGCGGCGCACGGCAAAAGCCTGAGCAGCCAGGAGAATCCGAGAATTAGGGACACGGCGGCGCATCAGAGGAGGAGAATACCAAAGGCTCGCCGAAGGAAAAAGGGCAAAAAGGGCGAACAAGCTGTGAGCAACTTCCAACAACTAAAGCTGGACGGCCAAGTGGAGGCAAAACCAAAGTCGAAGCGTGACGATAATCTGGACGAGCACAGCGACGGAAAACGCAGCCAGCCCGCGGCAGAGCAGCGAAGCGGCTGGACAAAAAGCAGAACCAAAGAAGAACGAGACGTCCACAAAGGACGCCAGAGGGCAAGACGGCGAAAGGCCGAAAGGCCAGAGCAAAAGCAACTTTGCATCCCCCGCCCCGTTTTGCTATACATCGTCTCCTTGAGCCGGCCGCGCGCCATCTTCCTGGACCGGGACGGAACCCTGATCCAGGAAAAAGAATACCTCCACCGCCCGGAGGAAGTCGCCATTTTGCCCGGCGCGGGCGCGGCGCTGCGGCGCCTGCGGAAGGCCGGCTTCCGGTTGTTCATCGTCTCCAATCAATCCGGCGTCGGCCGCGGCTGGTTCACCCTGGACGATGTGGCCAAGGTCAACGCGCGGCTGGCCGCCGATCTGGCGCGCGACGGCGCGCGCTTCGACAAAATTTATATCGCTCCCGAAGCGCCGGACCAGCCCTCGCGCGGGCGCAAACCGTCGCCCCAATTCCTCCTCGATGCCCGCGAGGAATTCGGCCTCCGCCTGGAAGAGAGTTTCCTTGTGGGCGACAAAATGATGGATTTGGAATGCGGCTGGAACGCGGGCGTGCGGAAAAGCATCCTGGTGCGCACCGGCTACGGACGGGAAGTGGAAAAATCCGGCGACCCCCGCCTGGCCGCCGCCTTGATCGTGGACGACCTGCCCGCCGCCGCCGCCTGGATTCTTCTCAATTGTAGCGGCGGTCTATGACCGTCGCCTTCGCGATGGGCTTGGTTTGCGGCGGTCACAGACCGCCGCTACAGCAGTGCTTCTTCAGAAACGCGGCGGCTTTCTTTTTGACGGCGTTTCTGCTGTTGCCAAGCTGGCGCTGGACGAAGGCAATGACCGGTTCCGGGTCGGCAATGTGCTCAAAAAACAGGTCCAGCGATTTCACCACATGACCCAAGGCCACATTGCGGCATTCCGGGGTTTGATAATTTGCCGCCTCAACCCGCAGCAGCGCGCGAACAATCCGGTCCGCAAACCGCGGCCTGGCCCGCGCGATTTTCCCCGCCCCGCCAATGGTGTTGGCGGCCGTGATCATGACCGGCCCGGAGATCGGCTGCAAGTAACGCTCCAGAATCCGGCCGATCTTGTCGTCCGAGTCCACCGCGGCCAGATTGCCAATGATGATGATGGCGCCCCATTTGAGGATGATGTTCTCGCTGTCCAGCAGAGCAACAAACCGGTCGAACTCGGGATAAAGAAGCGCCGGCTGCTTCTCGCTGATCGTGCGAAGCGCCTTGAGGCGCCCGTACTTGATTTTTGGCTTGTCCGCGCGCAAGCCGGCAAAAAGCTCCGGGAGCGATTCGGCCGGTTTGGCAACCCGTTTCCCGCGGGCTTTCCGTTTCGCCGGCGGCGCGGCGATTTTTGTTTGCAGAGGTTTTTTTGGCATATTAGGTCCTCGTTTTGCGGGCGGCCAAATGACCGTCTCACCGATGCGGCGGAGCCGCATTTGATGCAGTGCCTTCATTGGGCCGGATGATCTCGCAGTCCCAGTTGGTTTCACCCAAAGCCCCGATACTAAAGCTTTTGCCGTTGGTAAGAAGACGAATTCGCGTGCCCTTTGGCCGTCCTTCAAGATCGCGGGTCAATTCTGCCTCAGGTACCTCTACGAGGCATCTTAAGTTATAACGCTCGCCAGCCACCGGCTTGATCCAACCATCGGCATCAACGTCAAAACCGTGTAAGTACGGGATGATGTCTTCCTTTGTCGGAACTGCCGCCCCTGTCAGGCCATGCTCCAAACCCCACTCCGCTTTGGCACTGTCAAGCAGCCTAAGACGATACCTGATGCCATCAGTTTTGCTCGGACCGCCGCCGTACTGGGGCCTCGTTAGAAATAAGACCACGAAAAAACATACAACGACGGCGCCGAAAACCAGAGCGACGGGCCATGGGCGATTTGTTTCACTCATAGCTCAAAAGCATCGTATGCTGAACGCGGAGCGCGGTTGCCGCGCTTTTCCCGGGCAATCTTGAGGCGATCTCAAAATGTTTCGAGTTCATGGGCCAAGCGAACAAAAACTGGAATGGTTTCTGCCGACTCTGGCCCAAAACCGTGTCGCAGGCGGCAGCCAAAGTCAAGCCCTTTGCATTTTCAAAAACTCCGCCTCGTCAATCACCCTCACCCCCAGCTCGCGCGCCTTTTCCAGCTTGGTACCCGCCTCCGCCCCGGCCACACGCCCAAACAGGTCAACCTTGAGTCAGCCCGGCAGGCGTCGTTTGCCCTTTGAACTGGTTTGGCGCATCAAATGGAATTCCTTCCACCTCCTCGATAATCAACTGACAGATGAACATTCCCGGGTAAAGCAAAAAATTCAGCGGGCCAAGATTGGCGATTTCCAAAGTGATTGGTCCTTTATATCCCGCATGGATGGTTGGAGCCGTGAAATGAACAAGAATCCCGCACCGCGCCAACGAACTTCGCCCTTCCACCCGGCCACTGTGACAAGGCCCATCGGAGGTGAGAGGGAAATCAACCCGCTCGATGGTTTGGGCCAGGACAAACTTCCCTGGCGTCAGCGTGAACGCCTGCTCATTTGTTATGGTAAAGGTGTCAGAAATCTTGGTCAAAAACTGTGCGATTCCCGGCTGGCGCAAATCCAATGCCGCCGGATAGGGTTTTGGAACCTGAATCTGGTTGTTCAGCCTCAAGTCAACGGCGCTGGTGTTGAAAGGGCTTATCGTCGGATCGTGGCCGGCGAGCGGGCTGATGTTAAAACGGCCCGCCGCAATGCCGGACAGAATCTTTCGATTGCTCAGGATCACGCAGCGACAAGAGTGGCGGGCGGGACGGTGAGCCATCGCGAGCCGGTTTCGAAGGATTCGGTTGGCAGCAGGACGGTGCGCGCGGTCGCTTCTCCATTGGCCGGAACCAAATACACTTCGAGGAAAAAGGAATCCCCGCGTTCTTGCACGAGCGATTTGTCCGCAAACAGGGAAATTTTCGCCGGGCCGTCCTGAATTTCAACCGCGTACTCGCTCTCGAACATCCCCGGCTGGACCTTGCATGGAATTAATACTCGCATATTTGGGTTGTGCGCCAAAACCCGGTTTCCGGTTAGGCGCTCAGATTCAATATAATCAGGGACTCTCCCTCGTCAATAGTTCTGCCTCCGCAGCTTCTTTTGAGGCGACCCAAATCCCCGCCCAAGGAAACTTTGATAACCGCGAAATAAGCGAAATACACGAAAAGGAATCGGGTTTCGCGTATTTCGCGTATTTCGCGGTTTCCTCTGTCTTCTATCCAAGGCAAGATTAAGAGCCGGAATCGGTCCCGACCATTTTCAAAAACTCCGTCTCGTCAATCACCCTGACCCCCAGATCGCGCGCCTTTTCCAGTTTGGAACCCGCCTCCGCCCCCTCCAGAACGAAACTGGTGTTCCGGCTCACGCTGCCGCTGACTTTGCCCCCCAGCGCCTCAATGCGGGCGGACGCCTCCTCGCGCGTCATGGACGGCAGCGTCCCTGTCAATACAAATGTCTTCCCGGCCAGGGGAAGGCCTTCCTTTTTCCCCGCCGCCTTTTCGCCGCGAGGCTGGATGCCCAGCGCCGCCAGCCGCGACAACACCGCGCCCCCGGCCGGGGAGGCGAAATAATCCAGCGCGCTGCGCGCCGCCACCGGCCCGACTTCCGTGACGATGCCGAAATCCTTCTCGTTCTGGCTCCGGCTTCTTTTGGCAAATCCCGCCGCGATCAGCCGCCCGGCGGCCTGCTCAATTTCCCCTTTCATTTTCTCGTAACGTTCCGGCGCGTCGCGGCGCAGCGCGCGGGCCTCCTCGGTTTTCTCGTGATAGAAAACCACATCCTGGAGAATCGGCGAATGGGCGGTTTCCTGGATGCTGTCGTGAAAGGCGGCGAGCCGGGCCGCGGTGGTTTTGCCGATTTCGGGTATGGCCAGGCCGAAAAGCCAGCGGGAGAGCGGGGCGGTTTTGGCGCGTTCGATGGCCTCCAGCGCTTTCTCCGCGTTCTTGCGGCCAAAAACGCGCGGCGCGTCTTCCGTTCCGAGATTCAAGGCCGCCAGCGGCTCGACTTTCAATTCAAACAAATCCAGCGGCTCGCGCACCAGCCCGCGCTCGACCAGTTTATCCGCCACGATTCCGCCCACGCTGACGATGTCCAGCGCGCCGCGCGCCGCGAAGAATTCCACCCGCCGCGTCGCCTGGGCCGGGCATCGCAGGTTCTCGCAGCGCCAGGCCACATATTGCGGATCGCGCGCGACCCCCCCCCCGCACACCGGACACTGGCCGTGAATATGTTGCAGAAAATCAAAAGGCCGGGTCCCGGGCGGCCGCAGCGATTCCACCACGCCCACCACCGCCGGAATCACCTCCCCGGCTTTCTCCACCACCACCGTGTCGCCAATGCGGATGTCTTTGCGTTTGATTTCGTCTTCGTTGTGCAGGGTGGCGCGGCTGATCGTGCTCCCGGCCAGAAAAACCGGCTCCAGTTCCGCCACCGGGGTGAGCACGCCGGTGCGCCCCACCTGCACGGTGATGCCGTTGAGGCGGGTGCGCGCCTGCTCGGCGGCGTACTTGTAAGCCATGGCCCAGCGCGGCGCTTTGGCCGTGTAACCCGCCTGCTCGCGCAAGGCCAGGTCGTTGAGCTTGATGACTGCGCCGTCCGTCTCGTAGGGGAAATCGCGCCGCAGTGTGTCCAGTTCCGCGATGGCGGCGAGCAAACCGGCCTCGCCGTCGCAGAGCCAGATTTTTTCCGGCGTCTTGAATCCCAGCTCGCCCAGCCAGCGCGAACATTCATAATGCGTGGCCGGAGCGCGCCCGCCGGCGATTTGGCCCAACCCGTAAAAAACCGCCTCCAGCGGACGCTGCGCCACAATGCGCGGGTCCAGTTGCTTGAGCGAGCCGGCCGCCGCGTTGCGCGGGTTGACGAACGCCTCTTCGCCGGCCGCCAGCCGTTGCTCGTTGAGTTTTTTGAATCCCGCGCGCGGCAGATAAACCTCGCCGCGCACCTCCAGCACGCGCGGCGGCGCAAACAAGCCGGCCTCTTTCCGCAAAAACTGCAACGGGATGGAGCGGATGGTTTTGAGATTGGCTGTGATATCGTCCCCCGTTGTGCCGTCCCCGCGGGTCGAGCCGGCGGCGAGCCGGCCGTCCTCGTAACGCAGATTCACCGCCAACCCGTCCACCTTCGGCTCCACGGTCCATTCGAGCCTCAGGCCAGGAAGCAGGCGCTGCACCCGCGCCAGGAAATCGCGCACCTCGTCCTGGGAATAGGTATTGTCCAGACTCAACATAGGCAACCGGTGGCGGACCGGCTGAAACGCTTTGACCGGTTCGCCGCCGACCCGTTGCGTCGGGGAATCCGGCGTGCAAAGGCCGGGAAACTCTTTTTCCAAGTCCGCCAATTCCCGGTAAAGCCGGTCATACTCCTGGTCGGAGATGACCGGCTGCGCCTGCGTGTAATAAAGGAAATCGTGGCGGCGAATCTCGGCGGCGAGATCTTCGTGGCGCGCGCTGGCTTGAGCCGGTGTCATGGCAAACATTTACGCCTCAGCCTGCGGGCAAGGCAAATGGTAATTCTGGAAAAACTGAATGCACCGGCGCCTTCGAGGTTGTTAACTCTCAAGCGATCTCTCGTTTCAGGTATGGCATTGCATTAAGTTTGAACTCGTCGAGCGAAGTGAACTGCTTGTCGCAAGCATTGGTCAACCGGTTGCGGTCTTTCCGTCCCAGGTTATCAATGTCCTCATGCACGGCAATGCTCTTGAATTTCAGCGCATGTCTCTGAAATTCCAGGCAACTAATAGTTGCCAGGCGGGCACGGTTCGCATCCCTGACTGCAAAAAGGTAGAGCGGCACCCCGTTCGGGCGAAACTCCCAATCCACTTCAAGGTCATCGCGGTCAGGAATAGGCAGGCGGGTTTGCTGGGGCATAAAGGAGGCCAATTCCTCTTGAATGAACCCGGCCAGCGTTTCCTCGAACAAGCTGGCCAGCACTTCACGCTTAAAGTAGCGCATGTTGCATACCTTCGAGACAGCCTGGGAAAACTGCAGCAAGGCTGTGGACAGAGTGTCCGGTGTGGCTTCAATAAACAACACACCGTTCTCCTCGCTGACGCCGTTCTCGGCCAAGATACGGCGGAAGATTCGTTCCTTGTTGGGCGTATCAATGTCGAAGGTGTATGAAAGCCGCATCCGCGTCAGGCCATGGTCGCTGACGCGAAGGCCCTCCGCCGCTTTGGCGGCGCCGTTTTTGGGCATATCGAGAAAAATATCCATCATGTCCCCGTCTTCATGGAAAAGCGGAGCGATGAGTTGAAAAACGCCGGGGCGTTTTTCGCGCACAGAAACGCGCGAGTTGAATTGCTCTCGCAGAAGTTCGACAGTGTTCATAATTGCACCTCATCTCCCGGGAACAGCCGGGCCTGGTCCAGGCCGGGGAAATAATCGTCCGGCTTTTCCACTTGCACCCTTCGGCAGAACTCGGCGAGAGCCTCTCGGAAAGAAGCGTAGGTGGTCGCTTTTTCGATATGGCGAGGCTCAAAAATACCATCATTGATGTCGTCCGCCTTGCAGCGATGGACATGAAAGACAGCATGGCGAGGATGGACAAGATCACCGCCATGCCGGCCATTGAAGCGGATAAGTTGAAAGCTGCCGGGCTCCTCGTTTGGCTGATATATCAGGCCAACAGAGAAGTTTTCACTGAACTCCTCGCTCTGACGCATGAAGACACGGAAGGCATGTTTGCCATCTGCCGATTTCAAGGTCATATCGTTCCTCTTCATTTTGCCGTCCAGCCGCATCTCCCGCCGTGGCGGGCCGACGACCTGCTTCGGGCAGGCAATAAGGGCGTCCAGTTCGTTATCTGTAAACGTTCTCATTTTCTTGACAGACCATTAAATAAATATGCCACGAAACCCGCGCCGTGGCGATAGACTTTTTGTCGGTCGTCGCGGATCGTGGCGGCCTTGCGCCAAGCCAGGACCCGAAGGCAAATCATCCTTGACAACACACTCTCCTTGCTCTATTCTGTTCAAGGAATATGACAACGACCTTGACAGGAAAGAATCAAGTGACCGTCCCGGCCGCCATTGCCCAACAACTGGGGCTGCTCCCCGGCGCTCAACTGGACTGGGCCGTGGGCGACCGGCCGGACAAAATCATCATCACCATCAAACCGACCCGCAAGCGGCTTTTGGAGGAGGTGCGCGCTATCGGCCGCAAGTCCAAGAAACCCGGCCAGGACCCCGTGGGCGACCTCATCCGCGAGCGTGTCCGGGACGACCTTGACGAAGGGATGATGAAATGACACCGCCCTATGTGCTCGACACCTCCGCTCTCCTGGCCCACTTCCTGAGCGAGCCGGGGTGGGAAACGGTGGAGCGCCTGCTGGAAAAGGAAGAAGTTCACATCAACGCGGTCGCCTGGCTGGAATTCCAAGTCCGTCTCAAGGAGATCGCGCCCGATAAAACCAAGCGCGCCCGCGCCCTGCAAATCTACGCCGAACTGCTGGCCGGAGCTTTGCCTGTCACGCGCGACACCGCCGCCGCCGCCTTTGAACTGCGCGAAGCCACCGCCAGCCGTCTGCCCAACTCGGACGCCTTGATTGCCGCCACTGCCAAATTGAAGGGGGCCATGCTGGTCCACCGCGACCCGCACCTGGCGGCCATTCCATCCAGGCTCTTGCGCCAGCAAATGCTTCCAGATAAAGTGACTCTGTGAAAATGATGTTTTCCTCCATCCTTCCGCGCGTCCGGCTCCCGGTGGCAGGATGGATCCTCACCATCGGTCTGGCCGGCCTCTGCGCCTCCGCCGCCTCCCCCAACGACTCCCCGCGCCAGCGCCTCCTCATGGACTTCGGTTGGAAGTTTCACTTGGGCGACGAGTGGGGTACCGCCGAAAACCTCAACAAGGCCGGCCAGAGCACCGGCCCGGCCCGGCCCGTGTTCAATGACAGCGCCTGGCGCTCCGTCAACCTTCCCCACGATTGGGCCGTGGAGTTGCCCTACGATCCGGCAGGCACCGCCACCAACGGTTTCAAACCCGTCGGCCCCGGCTTCGCCAGCAACAACGTAGGCTGGTATCGCCGCTCCTTCCGCCTGCCGGACGAAGACAAGGACAAACGCCTCTGGCTGGAATTCGACGGCGCTTACCGCGACTGCCGCATTTTCCTCAACGGCTTCCTCATCGGCCATCATGAAGGCGGCTATGACAACTTCCGTTATGACATCACCGACGCGGCCAATTGCGGCGGCAGCAACGTCCTGGCCGTGCGCGTGGATGCCTCGGAATACGAAGGCTGGTTCTACGAGGGCGCCGGCATTTACCGCCATGTCTGGCTCGTGGTGGCTGGTTCTCTGGCCATCGCCCAGGATGGAACGTTCGTTTACTCCCAATTCTCCAACAATGTCCCCCGCGGCCCGGCCACCATCCAGATCGAAACCCAGATTCGCAACACCCAAACCAAATCCGTGGACGCCGCCCTGCAATGCCGCATCCTCGACCCGGACGGCAAGGAGGTAGCCAGGTCCGACCAAACCGCTGTCTTCGACCCCTTGTCCCTCAAAACCGTTCTGCAATCCACCCTCGTCCCAGCCCCCGTCCTCTGGTCCCCGGAACAGCCGCGCCTCTACAAACTGGTGACCGTCGTGACTGCCGGCGGCGCAACGCTTGACCGCACTGAAACGGAATTTGGCATCCGCACCGTGGCCTTTGACGCCAACAAAGGGTTCCTCCTCAATGGCGAGCCGTGCGTCATTAAAGGCACCTGCAACCACCAGGACCACGCCGGCGTCGGCGCGGCCCTGCCCGACGCCCTCCAGTATTTCCGCGTCACCCGCTTGAAAGACATGGGCTGCAACGCCATCCGCACCTCGCACAACCCGCCCACCGCCGAATTGCTCGAGGCCTGCGACCATTTGGGCATGCTGGTGATGGATGAGAACCGTCTGCTTGGCAGCGACTCCCGCAGCCTGGGCCGCCTGGAACGCCTGGTGCGCCGCGACCGCAATCATCCCAGCGTCTTCCTCTGGTCCCTGGCCAACGAAGAAACGGCGCAGCGCACCGCCGCGGCCGGCCGCATGGCCGGCACCATGCAACGGTTGGTCCGCCAGTTGGACCCGACGCGCTTTTGCACCGCCGCCATGAGCTCCTGGTCCGCCGGGGCGGCCGACGGCATCTCACTGGGCATTGATGTGCAAGGCTTCAATTATGGCTTCCATTATCCGGAAAATGGCAACATGGACCGCTTCCATGCCGCCAATCCAAACATGCCCGCCATCGGCACCGAAGAGGCCAGCGCCTTCTACACCCGCGGCATTTACGAAAACACGGCCAATTACCACACGGCCTACGACACCAACAAGCCCGGCTACGGCGCGACGGCGGAGGAATGGTGGAAGCAGTTCAGCGCGCGTCCGTGGGCCAGCGGGGGCTTTGTCTGGACGGGCTTCGATCATCGCGGCCCCCTGCCGTTCGGCTGGCCGGGCGTCCTCAGCCCCTTTGGCATCCTCGACACCTGCGGCTTCCCCAAGGATGTCTTCTTCTACTACCAATCGTGGTGGAGAGACCAAGTGGTCCTCCATCTCATGCCTCATTGGAACTGGGCCGGCAAGGAGGGCCAGGACATTGATGTCCGCTGCTTCAGCAATTGCGAGGAGGTCGAACTGCTCCTCAACGGACAAAGCCTCGGACGCAAACCCATGCCGAAGAATTCCCATTTGCAATGGATGGTCAAATACTCTCCCGGAACCCTCCTGGCCCGCGGCTACAAGGGCGGACGGCAGATCGCCGAAGCCAGGGTGGAAACGACCGGCGCTCCCGCCGCCCTCCAGCTTTCCCCCGACCGCCTGGCGGTCCGCGCCGACGGCGAAGACCTGGCCATCATCGCGGTAAAGATACTTGACAGCCAGGGCCGCCTCGTGCCGGACGCCGCCAACCTGGTTCATTTCGCGCTGGCCGGCCCCGGCGCGATCATCGGCGTTGGCAACGGCGATCCCATTTCCCACGAACCCGATGTTTTCCTGGCCGCGGCGGGCAGCTCTTCCGCGCCGGACTGGCAGCGCCGCGTTTTCAACGGCCTGGCCCAAGTGATTGTGCAATCCGCCAAAGCTCCCGGCAAAATCCAGCTCACCGCCCGTGCCGACGGCCTGGCCGCGGCCAGCCTGGAAATCACCGCCCAGCCCTCCGCCCCCCGTCCCGCCGTGCCGTAGGAATTCACTTTTTGGGGGCTGTGGGTGCCTCCTCATAATCTTAATCTTAATCTTAATCCTAATCTCAAAACTGCCACAAACCAGGTCAACAAAGATTACGATTAAGATTAAGATTAGGAGGGGAACCCCAAAAACTGAAATGTCCCGCCGTGCCGTAACGCCTGGATTCCGCGCTGGCAAACGCCGCGCCGCTCCTGTAGTATGTCTTGTGTTTCGTCCCGCGCCCGTTAGCCTTCCGCAACCGGCGGCGCGCGAGCCGCAACGCCGGCTCTGAAATCGAAACCGGTAATTTGTATATTGCTATGAGGCGCATCATTCACGGCGTCACCGGCTCCATCGCCGCCTACAAGGCCGCCGAGCTGACCAGTTTGCTGGTCAAGAACGGCTGCGATGTCTCGGTGGTGATGACGGCCGACGCCCTGCGCTTCATCACGGCCCTGCCGTTCAAAACCCTCTCGCGCCATCCGGTGGTGACCGATCTTTACGACGAGGCGGAAGGATGGAAACCTTCCCATATCCAACTGGCCGACGAGGCCGATTTGCTTCTCATCGCCCCCGCCACCGCCAACACCATTGCCAAACTGGCCCTCGGCCTGGCCAACGACGCCTTGACCTGCATCGCCCTGGCCTTAAACCCCAAGGCCAAACTCCTCATTGCTCCGGCCATGAATGGCAAAATGTGGCTCCATCCCGCCACCCAACAAAACGTCGCCACCCTCAAAAGCCGCGGCGCCCAGTTCATCGGCCCCGAAAAAGGCCTCCTTTCCTGCGGATACGAGGGCTTGGGCCGGTTGTGGCCTTGCGAACAAATTGCCCGCCGGGCCGCGCGCCTGTTGCGATAAACCTTCCCCGGTATGGTCCTGCCTGGCGAACAAACTTTCCAAAAGCTCTCGCGCCTCCTGGTCGCTCCGACCCTGGAGCCAAGCCAGAGGGCGGCGCGCATTCAGTCCGTGGAGAAGGATGTGATTTTGCCCTTGCGGCTGCTCCTCATTGCCGTTCTGGGCTACTTCTTTTTCCTGAGCGATTGGTTCGACCTGCCCCACCAGCCGCGGGGTCTGGGCCTTGCCCTGCTGCGGGACTACTTTTGGTTCTATCTTCTGGCCAACATGGCGGCGGGCGCCGCTTTCATCTGGGTGCGCCAAATGAGCTTGAAAACCACCCAGTGGATCAATGTCACCATCGGCCTTCTGGACGTGCTCTTGATGACCGGCCTGACTTTCATCGTGGATGGCTTCGACAGCCCTCTTTATTGGGTCTTTCCGGTCTTGATCTTGCACAACGCCCTGGCCATCCCTCTGGCCCTGCCTCAAATTCTGCTCAATTTGGTGGTCACTCTCGGCTACATTGCGGGCGGAGTCTTGGATCGGAGCCTGATTTTTGAGCCGGACGACAAGGTGGTGGCGCTGCTGGGCAAGCTCCTGCGCCAGGAGCTGCTGGTGGGCGACCCCAATTCCGAGTCGCGCACGGAAAACCCCGTCCCGCGCGTGATCGTTCTGGTCATTTGGGCCGCCTGCTGCTACGGCATCCAGGTCCTCTTTGAAAAACAAAAGCGCGCCGAGGCCGAAGCCACTGAATTTGCCGTCCGCCAGGAGCGTCTCCGCACCGCCGGCCGCCTCGCCGCCGAAATCGCCCACAAAATCAAAAATCCCCTCGGCATCATCACCAACGCCGCCTTTTGCCTGCAACGCGCCATCAATGACGGCGAATTCAGCGTGGAGGAGCAAATCAGCATCATCCGCGAGGAAGTCAGCCGCGCGGACCAGATTCTCACCGAACTGATGGGCTACGCCCAACTGGCCGAAGGCCGCGTCGAGCGCCTGGAGGTCGCGGCCGAAATTGACGACGCCATCCTTCAAGTCTTCCCCCCCGCCGCCAAATACGAAGTCCGCATCAAGCGCTATTACTCCTCCGATCTGCCCGCCATCCTTATGCAACGACAGCACCTGTCGAGCGTCCTGGTCAATTTGCTGCAAAACGCGCGCGAGGCCCTCGACGGCCGCGGAGAAATCGAAGTCGCCACCCGCTACGGCGAGCACGATTCCATCATCATTTCCGTGGCCGACAACGGCCCCGGCATCGCCCACGACAAACTGGGCAAGATATTCGACGCCTATTTCACCACCCGCGCCAAGGGCACCGGCCTGGGCCTGGCCATCGTCAAACATAACGCCGAAATGTACGGCGGGGCCGTCAAAGTCCATTCCGAGCCTGGAAAAGGCACCCGCTTCACCCTGGAATTTCCGTCCCGCATTTTAATGAGGTTAAACACATGAGCCCGCCCCTTCCTCCCCTCCTGGTCATTGACGACGAAAGGAACATGCGCCTGTCCTTGAAGTCCATCCTGCACGGGGAAGGTTATGACGTGCAGATGGCCGAGTCCGCCGAAGAAGCGCTGCTCGCCCTGGAAAAACTGGAATTCCTCATGGTCATCACCGACGCCCGCCTGGGCCAGATGAGCGGCTACGAGTTCCTGGCCCAGGCCTGCAAACGCTGGCCCAACATCCCCTTCCTCATGATCACCGCCTACGCCACTCCCAAGCTGGCGGTCGAGGCCATCAAAGCCGGCGCCATTGACTACCTGGCCAAGCCTTTCGCCCCCGAAGAGCTCCTCCACGCCGTCTCCCGCTGCGCCGAGCGCTTCCGTTTGATCCGCGAAAACGCCACCTTGCGCGCCCACGCCACCGAGGCTTACCAACTGGAACAAATCATCGGCGATTCCCCCAAGATCACCGAGCTGCGCAAACTCATCCAAAACGTCGCCCCCACCAAAACCACCGTCTTGATCCTCGGCGAAAGCGGCACTGGCAAGGAACTGGTCGCCGGCGCCCTCCACAGCCTGAGCCTGCGCCGCCACAAGAATTACATCCGCATCAACTGCGCCGCCATCCCCGAAAACCTCCTCGAAAGCGAACTCTTCGGCCATGAAAAAGGCGCCTTCACCGGCGCCATCCGCCAAAAACTCGGACGCGTCGAAGAAGCTGACGGCGGCACCATTTTCCTGGATGAAATCGGCGACATGAGCCGCTCCCTTCAGGCCAAACTCCTCCGCTTCCTGGAAGACGGCTCCTTCACCCGCGTCGGCGGCAACGAGGAACTCAAGGTGGACGTCCGCCTCATCGCCGCCACCAACCGCGACATCATCCAGGCCATCCGCCAGAACAATTTCCGCGAAGACCTCTTCCACCGCTTGAATGTCGTGACTCTCAGCCCCTCCCCGTTGCGCGAACGCGGCAGCGACATCATCCTCCTGGCCGAGAACTTCCTGCGCCACTACAATACCCTGATCAACAAGCACATTCGCGCCGTCGCCCCCGCCGCCCGCCAAAAGCTCCTCGGCCACCACTGGCCCGGCAACGTCCGCGAACTCCGCAACGCCATCGAACGCGCCGTCATCCTCGAATCCT
>Ga0326728_10012618_pt1 | contig 18696 bp, 13 predicted proteins | sample MB3enrmetagenome_FD_207602 | JGI IMG/M metagenome (GOLD analysis project Ga0326728, IMG submission 207602) | Lab enriched peat soil microbial communities from McLean, Ithaca, NY, United States - MB31MN | ecosystem: Environmental > Terrestrial > Soil > Wetlands > Peat | place: USA: New York... | reverse complement strand
GCACGTCGGACTTTCGCAGCGAGCCACCCTGACCCGGTTGAAGGCGATGACCTCGCGCGGCCTGCTGGTCGAAATCGGCACGGGTCCGCACGACCCGAAGCGCCAGTATATGCTGGCCTGATTGTCTCGGCCTCCCAGACTCACTATGCGAAGAGACCCGATTGAACACCAGATCGAATTGGCGCTCAGGCCGGGAGCATTCATTCACGACCGGACCTGCTTCTCGTTCGTGAGCGAACTTGAAAAAATTGTCGGCAGGATTGAGGGACTGATCGCGACCGATGCGGCCAGGGCCGCCGGACTGTACGAGACCTTCCTGGCGTGCTGCCATGCCAAGGCCGAGGAACTCGACGATTCCAGCGGCAGTTTCGGACAGTTTGCCCAGGATCTCATCTGCCGCTGGGTCAAAGCCCGTCAGGCTTCGGACGCCGATCCGAACGGGACGGCCGCAAGGCTTCTCGCCTGGATGGACGATGACCCTCACGCTTTCTGTTATCAGATCGAGAAGGATGTCACGAAGGCATTGGACAAGGCCGGGCGCGTTGCCTTCGAGAAGCTGGCCAGAGCGCGTTTCGAGGCCGCGCCCATCCAACCCGAGTACAACCGCCGGCGCTGGAGCGAGGTTCTGCGCGCGATCTATCTGGCACGGAGAAATGTGGCCGCCTACGAGGCGCTGACTCAGGAGACCGGCCTTACCGCGCAGGACTGCCTGGCCCTCGCCACAATCCACGTCTCTCGCAAACCGAGTCTTGCGCTGGGGTGGGTCGAGCGCGGAATCGATCTGGACCGCAAGACCCCGCACGGCTCCGCGGCTGGCTACGATCTGGCCCGCCTCCAGCGTGAACTGCTCACCAGACTTGGCAGGGGAGATGAGGCGCTCGATGCTGCCTGGGCCGAGTATCAGGAGCACCCCTCCAAGTACGCCTATGAGGAAGTCATGCGGTTCGTGCCCAAAGCCCAGCGCGCCGTTTGGCACGAGAAGACCATGGAAGCGGCGGTGAGCGCCGATTTGCACTCGGCGATGGAGTTGTTCGTTGGGACCAGGGAAACAGAACGCCTCGCGGACCGGGTGCGTGGCGCTACCGGCGAAGCGCTGGAAGCTGTGAGCCATTACGCCACCGAGCCTGCGGCAATGAAGCTGGAAAAGACCCACCCTGAAGCTGCCGCCCGCCTCTGGCGTTCACAAGCAATGCGCATCGTCAAGGCCGGGAAGAGTAGGTACTACGATGCCGCCATCTCTAACTTTGAGCGTGCCCGGCGATGCTACGCGCGGGCCGGGCTGGTGGCCGAATGGGAAGAGACGGTACGTCAGGTGCGAAGCAATCATCGCCGCAAGACCGGTTTCATTTCCGGATTTGAGGCAGTCGCGGCGGGCGCCGGGCACAAGAAGCAGCCATCGTTCGTGGAACGCGCGAGGGCCCGCTGGGGCGGAGGGCGCGAGGGAGACCGCTCATGAAGAAGGAAGACCGGCCAGGCATCGAAAAAGCTCTCGACGAACTCGTCGAGGACATCACGGTTGACGCAAACGGGGAAGACGAGCAGTTGTGGGCCTTCCGCCAGGCCTTCGAGGACGACATCCCAGTGCCTTGCGAGGCCACGGTGATCGGCGAACCAGTTCAGGTGAAAAAGTTCGACTACGACGGGAACGAGCGGCGTGGGCTCACCGCAACATGCCGCCGGGCGGATGGCACGAAACACGCAGTGGCGGCTTCCGAAGTGGTAATGCCGCTCAGCACGCAGGGCGGGCGTTACCTTGCTGCGTACCGCAAGTGGATGGGGATTGCGCCGTTTCCACCGGGCACTCGCGGCAAGGCTCGGCGCCAGACTGCCGCGGCCCTCCACCCTGACGGCACTGTCGAGTTGGTGGTCCTGTCGGTAAGGCAGAAGGTCGCTCGCTGCCGTCTTTTGAATGACGACCGGACCCTCACGTTCCGTGCCAGCCGACTCAGGGACGTGGCGCCCGGAGAGATCGCCGTGGTCCGGCCGGCGAAGCAGTGGACATACGCAGGCAATCCTTATCTTTCCGGCGCTATCGAGTCAACGCGGCTCGATGCGAAGGCGTTGGCGTTGGTCCCGTTGCGGCTGGACGAGCGAGGCATCTGGAATCCCGCGGAGCACTATTGGGGCGAGGAGGGGGAGCCGATCGAGGAGTGGGCCAGACCGATCATCGCCCGCGGCCCACGACCGGAGTTTGAGATGGAGCAGGTCCTGCCGGGGCTGGACTCTGACGATCCATTTTCTGATCCCATTGGCGAATCGAACGACCGTAAGGACTCTGGCGACCGGGCGGGTGCGTACAAGATATTGATGGATCTCTGCCAGGCCGATCTCCGCTGTCTGGACGCGCACGCCCACCTTGGAAACTTAGTCTTCGATGGACGGCCGGAGGATGCTATTCGTCATTACGAGGCGGGATTCCGGATCGGCGAGTTATCGTTCGGCGAAGGGTTCGACGGTGTGCTGCCGTGGGGTTGGATCGACAACCGGCCGTTGCTGCGCTGCATGCACGGCTTCGGGCTTTGCCTTTGGCGCCTGGGCCGTTTCGAGGAGGCTGGGCGCATCTTCGACCGCATGCTATGGCTGAATCCGTCTGACAATCAGGGCGTGCGCCTTCTGGTCGATCAGGTCCGGGCGAAAGACTCCTGGCAAGATTGCCGATGAGCGGCTGCGGCCACGCCACTGGTGATTGCCGGTCGCTTGCGAGTGCTCGGCGATTTCGCGTTCCCGGCAAAATGCGAGTGGATGTCACTTGCGTTGGATTGCCCGACGCCCAGCTTTCCGACAGGCGCTCGGCGATCCGACTCGAACCTGTGACCTCCCCCGTCTGAGACGGGCCGTCCACACCGTAGACTACCCGGACATCGAAGTGAACGCGAGTACATCGAGACCGGTCCGGGTCTGCACAGAATTGCACAATATCGGGGATGCAATGTTATGAAAATAAAACAGGCATACCCACCTTGCAAGGCTGTGACTCTACCATTGAGTTACTCCCGCCCGGCTTTCTCAAAGCTATCATGGGGCGCGGTGGAATCCTGCTCCCTCTGGTCGCGGCTCAGCGGCGATAGAATTGGGGGCGGACTTCAACGCCGTGAATCGAAGCGTCGGTGCGTGCGCTGAATCCGGAGCCGGCGTAGGCGGAGGAGGCGGGCTGAGAGCCCGCCGCGGCCGGCGAGGCCGCCCCACGGCCCGGTTATTCGATGCGCGCCGTGCCCTGCAGCGGGAGGTCGCGCGAGGAGCCGCCCACCTGGATGGTGTACTCGCCGGGGACCAGTTCCCACGCATTCTTCTCCTCATTGAAGATGGACAGGTAGTGCGGGTTGAGGTCGAGCGTTACGGGTTTGGATTCGCCGGGCTGGAGCCACACCTTCCGGAAGGCCACCAGCCGTTTGAACGGCTCACCCGAGGCCTGCGGAAGAGTCGCATAGACCTCGGCGATTTCCGCGCCGGCTTTCGTGCCGGTGTTCTTCACTTCGAAGCTCACCCGAGCCGGCGAGACCTGCAGGTTTGAATAACCGTACCTCGTGTAGGAAAGGCCGAAGCCGAAGGGGAAAAGCGGCTGCCTGCCGCGGGCGTCGTACCACTTGTAGCCAACGAGCAGTCCTTCGTCATACTCGATATCGAAGCGGCGGGTGTTGATCTTCCACGGTGCGCCGGGGAACATGGGAACCTCCTCACCCGCGCGCGGCGGCGGCTGCAACTGTTCCTTCGGGTGCGGCAGATCGGCTTCCGAGCGGGCGAAAGTGACGGGCAGCTTGGCGGTCGGATTCACGTCGCCGAAGAGAATTCCGGCGATGGCCTCGCCTCCGCGCTGGCCGGGATACCAGGCTTCGAGCACGGCGCTCACCTGATCGATCCACGGCATGGTGACGGGACCGCCGGACTCGACGACCACGATGGTGTGCGGATTGGCGGCGGCAACGGCGCTCACCAGGTCGTCCTGTTTATCGGGAAGCGAGAGGCTGGGCACATCGGCGCCTTCGCTGGTGGGCTGATTGACGAACACGATGGCGACATCGGAAGCTTTGGCCAGCGCCGCGGCGGCGTTCACGTCTTTGCCTGGATCGTATTGCACTTTCGCGCTGGGCGCCTTTGCCTGAATGGCTTTCATGGGCGACGAGCGATGCCACACCACCTGCTCCCAGGGATTCCCACCGGGCACCGCGTTGCCGCCGATGGCATCCACCTGCGCGGAACCGCCGCCGGAGAGCACGCCGACGTCCGCGTGCGAGCCGATGACGGCGATGGAGTGGACGGCGGAGGCGGACAACGGCAACTGTTCATTCGCGTTCTTCAGCAGAACGATGGTTTGTTCGGCCACGCGCTCGGCCACTTCGAGGCCGTGAAAGATATCGGGAACGCGGCGATCGTCGGGCTTGTCGAAGAGGCCGACGGCGAATTCACTGCGCAGAATGCGGTGCACCATGTTATCGAGGCGCGCCATGGGGACCTCACCGCTCTCCACCGCCTTCTTCAGCGGTTCGTTGAAGAAGGTAGGCTCGGGCATCTGCATATCGAGGCCGGCCAGGGCCGCCTTCACGGTACTGTGCGTTGCGCCCCAGTCGGAGATGACGAAGCCCGGGAAGCCGAAGTCCTTCTTCAGAACCTGATTCAGAAGGTAGTCGTTCTCGCAGGCGTAGTCGCCGTTCACCAGGTTGTAGGAGCACATGACCGCGGCGGCGTTGGAACCTTTGAGGGCGATCTCGAAGGCCAGCAGATCGCTCTCGCGCATGGCGCGCTTGCCAATCCTGACGTTGACGAAGGAGCGCCCGCTCTCGGTGTCGTTCATGGCGTAGTGCTTCAGGTCGCCGACGATGCCCTGTTCCTGGAGGGCCTTCATCTCCGCGCCGACGATGGCGCCGGCGAGAATGGGATCTTCGCCGCGGTATTCGAAGTTGCGGCCGTTGCGCGGTTCGCGGGTGATGTCGATGCCGCCGCCAAGCGACATGGTGTAGCCCTGATCGCGCAGCTCGCGGCCGATGAGCGCGCCGTATTCGCGCGCGAGATCCGGGTCCCAGCTCGACGCCTCGGCGATGCCGTCGGGCAGCGGGGTGGAATAGCGGCCGAAAACGGAAGAGTGGGTGACACCCACCGCGGCGTCGGCCATCTGCAGATCGGGAATGCCCAGCCGGGGAATGCCGCGAATGTATCCCGCGTTGCCCAGCGACCCGGAGGTGCTGCCCGGCCGTGTCTGGAAATCCCAGCCAACCCCGTGTACGAGGGAAATCTTCTCGTCGAGGGTGAGCTGCTTGACCACCAGATCGGCGCGCTGGTCGGGGGAAAGGCTTTTGTCCATCCACGGGCCCTTCGGCTTTTGGGGAGCGCCGAACTGCGCGAAGAGAGACGAGGCGGCAAGGATCGAAACTGCGAGGAAGAGTCTTTTCATTGTTTGAATTCCAACAGTGGCGTTTCTTAGTGAACACGATTTGAGGGGCGGGCACAAGACCAGAATCAGGGCGCGACCGTCGCGCCCCACGTCGCGAGTGGAACCGGTTTTCTCTCATAGACTTGACGCGGGTGTCCCAAATCGTCGCGAGATATAATGTGTGCGGGCAAATGGCGCTTCCCAGGGTTTCCGAGAGCATCCCGCCGCCGGCCGGGGCATCCTTCCCGGAAACAGAGGCGGAGCGCAGCGCTGTTCGCGAGGAACTGGAGAGAGTTCTGGCGCATGCTCTGTTCGCCAACAGCCGGCGGTACCCAAAGCTTCTTCGTTATGTCGTGGAGAAGACACTGGACGACCCTTCCGAGGCGCTGAAGGAGCGAACGCTGGGCGTTCAGGTCTTCGGGCGCGAGCCCGATTACGACACGAATCTCGACCATGTGGTGCGGACCACGGCCGGCGAGGTTCGCAAGAGGCTGCAGCAGTACTACCTCGAAGAAGGGCAGCATGACGGGGTGATCATCGAGCTGCCGTTGGGCTCCTACGTCCCCACATTCCGCCCTGCGCCGGCGCCGGCATTGCTCGAGAATCTTCCCGCGGCGCGAAAGACCAGCCGGGTTCGGTGGCTCGTGTTGGCCTGTGTGGTGCTGGCCCTCGGTGTTGCGGTGGTCCTGTTGGCGCCGCGGTTCCGGCGGCCGGGGGCCACGGCGTCGGACCGGTTCTGGGCGCCGGTGCTGGCGTCGCCCAATCGCGCTGTCCTGTGCATCGGGAGCGCTGAACGGGCCATACCGACGGGCTCCACGGCTGGGTCATCGGAAGAAACGCTGACGCTGTTCGATCTGCATCGCTCGGAACGGGAGAAGGTGGCGTTTTCGGACGCGCTGACCATGGCCCGGCTCGCCGGATTGCTCCGCGCCAAGGGGAAGCAATTCCACATCCGGCAGGAGGCGTCGGCCACACTGGCGGATCTGACGGAAGGTCCGGCGATTCTGATTGGCGCGTTCGACAACGACTGGACGCTGCGGCTCACCGGGCCGCTCCGCTACCGCTTCGAATTCGATACGGTGCGCCAGGTCTCTCTGATCCGCGACCGGCAGAACCCTCTGCGCGCCGACTGGACGGTGGACTGGTCCGTGCCGTATCTGCAGTTCGGCCGGGATTATGCGATCGTGTCGCGCGTGCTCGACCGGACCACGAAGCAGCCGGTGGTGGTGGCGGCGGGCATCACGCGGTACGGCACGATCGCGGCCGGCGAGTTTCTGGCGGAGGAATCGCGCATGGCGGAACTGGATCGCGTGGCGCCGCGCGGCTGGGAACGCCGGAATATTCAGATCGTGCTGAGTGCGCCGGTGATTCGGGGAAGCTCGGGATCGCCGGAGATTGTCGCAACGCACGTGTGGTGAGACCTATTTCGTCGGCTTCCAGAGGCGCTCGGCAGGCACAAAGAAAACCGCGATGGCGGCAAGCGAAAGCCCGTTCATCACGATGAAAGTCCGGGCAGGAGAAGTGAGCCGCTTGAGAGGAAACCCCGCGGGCATCATGGCGTCGAGCAAACCGAGAGCGGGAAGCGCGGCCTCGGCGAGCAAAAGCCAGGTGCGAAACAGCGAGTGCGGCAGCGCCCGCGTTGCACCCACGAAGACCAGGAGCGTCCACGGCAGCACGAGCCGGCTGAACTTGTGCGAGAGGAAGTGGAAGCGCATGCGGTTGGCGCTGGTGAATAGTTGCGGCATACGCGTGAACACCTGCCACATGCCGGCGAGCGTGCGAAAGCGGCGGTAAAACTCCACGCCCCTGCTGGCGGGATAGTCGAAAGCGATGGCCGCGGGGTCGAGAATCACTCGATAGCCGCCGAAGAAAGCTCCGAGGGGCAGCGCTGCGTCGTCGGTAAGCGTGTCCGGCGGCATGGGACGAATCAGGCTGCGGCGCATGGCGTAGACGCAGCCGGTGGTGGTGTATATCGAATCGATCGCCGAATGCCGCTTGCGGGCCCACAGTTCGTAACGCCAGTAGAGTTCCATGTCGGCCTGGCGGCCGGTATCGCCGCGAAGCAAACGCAGTTCGCCCGAAGCCGCGCCGACGGTGGGATCGGCGAAGTTGGCAACCAGGTGGGTCAGCGCCTGCGGATCGAGCGGCTGGCGGACGTCGGTGAAGAAGACGACTTCGCCGGTTGCGTGGGGCAGTGCATGATTCAGCGCCGCCACTTTGCCCCCGCGAGGAACGGATAGCAACAGAACCGCCTCGCCTGCGTACGCGCGCACGATGGCTTCGGTTTCATCGGTGGAGCCGTCGGAAACAACGATGATCTGCACAAGCTCCTTGGGATAAGCGAGCGCGAAGAGCGTATCGAGCTTGGCGCGAATGAACGCCGCGCCGTTGTGCACGGCGACGACGATGGAGACGCCGGTGCGCCAGGAGAGGTCCTTCGCGACGGGCGGGGCGCTCCGCCGGCAGTTCAGCGCGAGCAGGAGCGGATATCCGGCGACGATGTAGAGGATAAGCAGCCCAGCCGCAATCAGCAGGACCCAGGCGGTGACCATGGCCACTCAGACCGCGCCGCGGGGGCGTGGCCGCGGTCCTCCACCGAGCAATGTGCGCGCGAAAATCTCCAGGTCGAGCAGTGGCGACCCCTGCTTGACATAGTACAGGTCATATTCGATCTTCAGCGATTCATCGCAGGGCGTGTGCTCTCCCTGCACGTGCATCTGGGTCCATCCGATGATGCCGGGCTTGACTGAAAGACGGTGCGAGTAGAAGGGCATCAAGGCGATCAGGCGATCGGCAAAATCGGTGCGAACCGGACGCGGGCCGACCAGGGCCATCTCGCCGCGGACGACGTTGATCAATTGCGGCAGATTGACCAGATGGAGCGCGGAGATGAAGCGCCCGATGGGGTTGCGCGAACCGCTGCCGTCGCGACGCCGCGTGCGGAAACGGAGAAGGTAGAAGGGGATCTTGTGGAAGCCGAGGCAGGGGATTGTTTCCAGCACGGGGCCCCGTCCGGAGAACAGCGCGATGGCGATGCCGATCACGATCATGACCGGCGCGAGCGCCAGCAGGAAGAACAGGCCGATGAGGTTGGTGTAGATGGATTGGAAAGCCATGGTCCGGCTGTCGGCCTGCAGAGCGGGAGAAAGCAACACATCGGTGGGCCGCAAACGCTCGGCGCACACGCGGTACAGACGCTTTTCGTAGAGAGCCGGGGAATCGTGCACGAGGATGCCGCTTCGGCTGAAGCCGAGCAGCAGCGCCGGCGGAATGGACGAGGCCCACTGCTGCGCGGCGATCACGATGTGGGCTGGATGGAGGCGGGACACAATCTGTTCGAGCTGGCCCTCCTCCCCCAGCCAGGGGACGCCGGCGGGAGCATGAGAACTGTCGGGACTAACCACGCCGAGCGGCGGTTGGCGCAGTGCGGGGAGGATCTCGCGAACGACGGAATCGTAACCGACCATCAGCAGGCCCGATGCGGTTCCGGGCGCCGCGCGTATGCGCACGAGCGTGAGCGGGAGTGCGGCGAAGGCGCTGCCGGCGACGCCGAGAGCGGTGGGCAGGCTGAACAGGAAAAGGTACGCGAGCAGAGCCTGCGCGATAAGGGTGAGGCCGGCGCCCAGACAGAGTTGTTCGAGGAAGAATCGCCAGAGATCGCCGTCGCCGTGGTGCGCCAGACGGGCGGCGAACCAGACGGCCAGGATGGAGACAAGGACGCCCGCGGCCAGGTCCCCGGCTGAAAGGGACGGGGCCGGCCAGCCGTACGCCAGGGTGGCCGCCAGGAGCGCGGCGGCGAAACATGCCGTTATGATTGCCAGATCGCGCAGGCCTGGAGAGAAGCGGGATCGCATGGGGGGCGTCAGGAGAGAGCGGGCTCGGTCCATTCGCGGCGCTTGCCGGCGATACTGCGGCGGATCGCCTCGCCAAAACCAATCAGGTCCAAGGACGATTGCGCCGCGGGCAGGGCGCCGTCCAGTTGAATGGTCTCCCCGTCCGGGAGGATGACGTGGAACGACCAGGCCGCGGTCCGGTCGGTCAGGATCTGTTCACGGGTTCGGCCCTCGCCGATCCAGCGCACGCGGACACAACCCGCGTCGCGAGCGGTGGCGATCAGCGCGCTCCACCATTGCTCCTCGCTGCGGGAACGGTCGAGAGCGGCGGCGAGTTGCGCCGTGCGTAACTGCACACCAAGGGCGCGCTGCAGCTCTCCGCCAAAGAGGAGTTTTCCGGCCACTTCAAACTCAGCGTAGCGCAGTTGCCGGACACCCGCCCAGGCGACCAGACAGACCAGCGCAATCAACATCCACTGATAGCCGCGCGATCCCGGATGACTGAGCAGCAGGGCAAGAGCGGCTACCAGCGCCCCGAACAAATAAAGGGACAGCACGGCGCGGCGGGGGGACAATCCGAGATCCAGAAGCCGGTGGTGAATGTGTCCGCGATCGGCCCCGAAGATCGGTCGGCGGCCGAGGAAGCGGCGCACGATGGAGAGCGCGGCATCGAGCAGGGGAATGGAGATGGCGAGCAGGGGCACGGCCACGCTGACCAGAGTGGCCGTTTTGTCGGTCCAGATCATTCCGTAGCAGCCGAGCAGGAAACCGATCAGCAGCGCGCCGGAATCGCCGAGAAAAACGGTGGCCGGGCTGAAGTTGTAGCAGAGAAAACCGAGCAATGCGCCGGCGAGCGGGAGAGTAGCGTACGCCAGCGCGACATTGCCGTGCAACTGGGCCGCGCAGAACAGAGCGAGGGTGGCGACGAAGCCCATGCCGGCGCAGAGTCCGTCCAGGCCATCGATCAGGTTGAACGCGTTGGTGCACAGCAGGAGCCAGACGACGGTAATCGGCAGACTCAGCCAGACCGGCAGTTCCAGTCCGCCGATTGCGGCGACGCTCAGGCCGCTGAAGAAGACGGCAAGGGCCGCGCCGATCTCGCCGGCCAGTTTCCAGCGCGGCGAGAGATTGAAGAAGTCGTCGCTCAGGCCGGTCGCGAAAATGATGGCGGCCCCGGGGAAAAGCTTCCAGACCGGCGAGTCCCAGGCGGGCAGGGAACCGCTCAAATCGGAGAACGAGACGAGAGCGGCGGTGAACGCGACGGCGATGGCGATACCGCCGACGCGCGGAATCGGGAATGCGTGCACCTTGCGGCGGCCGGGGCGATCGACCACGTCATAAGAGCGAAAAATGTCGCGGACGATGGGCGTGAGAACGAGGGCGACGAGAAACGCTTTTCCGGCTGCCCAGAGCAGTTCACTCATGGCAACGATTCTCTGGCCTCACCGCGGGCCCTGCCACACCTGCTGGATGGCCGCGAGCGCCGCCCGATCGACGATGTGCTCGACGGAGATTCGTAGCACTGCGCCGCGGACACCGTGCACTTCGCCCAGATAGATATGGGTCGAGGACTGGACCTCCACCAGCGCCCCGGTCTCCAGAAAGGCCGGCGTGTCCGGAGCGAGTTCGACGTCGAGGAGCGCGCCCCGCAGACCGCGCTCGACCCCGGAATACGTTTTGCCGTCGGGCAAACGACGGACCGTTATTCGCCGTTCCGGTTCCGCCATGAACCTGAATTATACTAACTCCAATATGTTCACTTAGCGCTTCTTCCGCGGTGGGACACGCGGCGTAAGCCGCGTTTTTCCCCGACACCGAAGAGACGCGGCTTGCGCCGCGTGTCCCTCGCTCCGCAAAGTGAACAGTATTGATACTAACTCGATTTTTATTGCAGCGGTTACGGTATTATTCGGCGCGAATGGCGTCCACCGGATTTGCGCCGGCTGCCCGGAGCGCCGGTCCCAGGCATCCCAGCGCCGCGGCGGCAATGAGCAGCAGCAAGGCGATCGAGTAGGCCAGCGGATCGACCGAGGAGACGCCGTACATCAGGGATGCGAGCCAGCGCGAGCCGGCGGCGGCGCCCATGAATCCGAGCAGCAAACCGATCATGGTCAGGGTCATTCCCTCGCGCATGACGAGACCGATCACATTGCGCCGATTCGCGCCGAGAGCGATTCTTATGCCCATTTCGCGGATGCGCCGCGAGACCTGATAGTGAAACAGACCGAAGATGCCCACGGCGGCCAGCAGCAGGGCCAGTCCCGCGAAGATCTCCGCCAGCGTGGCGGTGAAGGCCGCGGGCGCGAGATCGCGCCGGACATACGACTCCATGGGGCGCACATTCGACAACGCCAGGTGGGGATCGAGGGCGCGCAGTTCGCGGCGAATGGCGGAAGCCAGAGACAGCGGGTCTTCCTTCGTGCGCAGAACGTAGCTCAGAGGACTACGCGGGCTTTGCTCGTACGGCATGTAGATTTCGCCGCGCAACCGCTTCGCCAGCGAATGATTCAGGACATGCTCGGCGACGCCCACCACCTCCGACCACATGGGCACAAAGCCGTCGGCGGTCAGGTGCTCCACTTCAATCCTTTTGCCGAGGGCGGTCTGGCCCGGCCAGGCAGCGTGGGCGACCAGCTCATCGACAATCACGACGGAGCTGCTGTCCGCGCGATCGCGGCGATCAAAGTAGCGGCCCTCCAGAAGGTGAACTCCCATGGCCTCGAGGTAGCCGGAGGTGACCGAACGATAGTCGGCCAGGTTGGTGGCTGCGTCCACTCTGGTGACGCCCTCCCCGCGAAAGGGACCGTACCAGTTGCCCGCGTCGGCCAGCGGCAGGTGCGAGGTGGCGCCCAGCGCCTCCACCCCGGGCAATGCGGCCAGCCTGGCTTCCCAGTCTCTTTCGCGGGTCAGTTGATTGCCGGCGTACAGCCAGGGACTCAGGGCAACCTGGAAGGTGAGAAGCTTCCGCGCCTCGAATCCGGGCCGCACGCTCTCCAGGTTGCGCAGGCTTCGCGCCAGCAGCCCTCCGCCGGCGACCAGCACGAACCCGATCGTGATTTCGGCGACGATCAGAGCAGCGCCAAGACGGTGGCCCAAGGACCGGTGAGCGGCGCCCGGAGTCTGGCGGATAGTACCCATCAGGTCGAACCGCAACCATTCGACGCCGGGGACGAGGCCGAACAGCAGGACAGCGGCGGTGGACACGAGGGTGGCGAACAGCAACACCGGCCAGTTGAGCCCGATGGCGCCGGTCCGCGTCAGACGATCCGGGGCAATCGCGATCAGCATGCGCAGCGCAGCCCATCCGACAGCCACGCCGGCACAGCTCGCGGGAGCGCATAAGACGAATCCTTCGATGAGCAATTGACGAATAATACGAATCCGCGAAGCCCCCAAAGCCAGCCGCACGGCGACCTCCCGGCGGCGATAGCTGGAACGCGCCAGCAGGAGATTGGTCACATTGGCGCAGCAGATCAGGAGCACGAAGGCCGCGCCGCCAAACACGGCCAACACCGCGGGACCGATGTCGCGGACCGCGTCCGCCTGCGTCTTCGCGACGGTGAAGGTCAGCTTTTCCTCTTCCAGATCGCCGTAGACGCCGCGGATCTCGCGGGCGACGCGATTAAGATCCTCCTGCGCGCGCGCGAGCGACGTGGCGGGTTTCAACCTTGCGAGGACGCGCAGATAGTAAAGAGTCGGCGGGTCCCGATAGATGTTATCCGGGAAGGGGATGAACGCCTGCACGTCCGCTGTGACGATTGAATCAGGCGAGAAGAAAATCCGGAAGGAAGGCGGGAGTACCCCGATCACAATCGGATCGTCGCCGCGAAAGCGTACGGATTTGCCGACAATGTTCGGATCGGCGCCGAAGCGCCGCCGCCAGAGACCGTCGGTGAGAACGATCGCGGGCCGGCCGCCGAACGATTCCTCCTGGGCAAATCCACGGCCCATGGCCATACGGCAGCCCAGCGTGCGGAAGAAATTGGGAGTCACCAGGGCGACATACACCTGCTCGGGATTCTCGTCGCCCGTGAATGTGCCCGTGGTCACCCAGTTACCGGAGACGTCCTGCAACGTTCGGCTGCGCCGCTCGAGTTCGCCCAGCATTGGTCCGGAAGTGGGGGTGTGTTGCCCTGCGGTCTTCTGAAAGTTCGACCAGACCATGACGAGGCGGTCGGGCTGCTCGAACGGGAGCGGTTTCAGGAGCACCGCGTAGAACACGCTGAATACGGCCGTGTTCACGCCGACCCCCAGAGCCAGGGTCGTCAGGGCCACCGTGGTGAAGCCGCGACTCTGCAGCAGACTCCGCCACGCCTGGCGGAAGTCGTGAGAGAGCCCGCCGAAGACTTCGCCGAACAGATACCGCTGCAGCGGGCCGTGCACCAGTTCCACACCCTGAAACTCGGCGAGGGCGGCGCGGCGGGCGGCCTCCGGTTCGAGCCCGCGCTCGATGTACCGGTCCACAAGCAGATCGAAGTGACAGCGGAGTTCCTCGTCGAGCTCGTTGTCGAGCCGCTTGCGCCGGAAGATGCGGCCTGAGAGATCCGCTATGCGAGTGCGCCAGTTCACGCGTTACGCCTCCGACTCCAGCATCCAGTTGATCGCGCTGACGGTCTTGTGCCAGCTTCGTTTCTCCCGCTCAAGCTGCCTGCGGCCCGGCGGGGTGAGGCGATAGTAGCGGGCGCGCCTCTTGTTCTCCGATTCGCCCCAGGAACCCACGATCCATCCACGTTGCTCCAGCCGCCGCAGAGCGGGGAAAAGCGATCCGGCGCGCACCACAAAGACGCCATGCGTCACCTGAGCAATGCGATCCGAGATGCCGAGACCATGGCGCGCGCCGGCCTGCAGCGCGCGAAGGATGAGGAGGTCCAGCGTGCCCTGTATGATCTCCGAGGGATCACTCATATCGGACACCTATCTTAACATGCCATAATTCTGGCGGATTCAGGTGGTTGCCCTATCGACGCTCGGTATGACCGGGAGAAAGACATGCGTTCAGGCTGGTTGTCGAGAGAACAGGGTGCGGATTGCGCTGAGCAGGACGAGAAGATCCAGAGCCGGCGAGAGGTTGGCGAGGTAATGCAGGTCGTACTCGAGCAACTGCAGTGCATCGAGCGATTGACGGCCGGGGCCGGTGCTGACCTGTTCCCAGCCGGTCAGCCCCGGTTTGATGAGGTGTCTCTGGCTGTAGAAAGGGATCAGCTCCTGGAGGCGCTGCACGAATTCGGGGCGAATCGGGCGGGGTCCGACGAGCGACATGTCCCCGCTGAGCACGTTGATCACCCGCGGGAGACCGTCCAGCCGCGCGGCTCGCAGCAGGCGGCCGATGGCCGTGGTTTCGCCACGCAGGTTCTGGCAGCGGAAACGAAGAATCCGAAACGGCGTCTCCCTCAAACCGGTGCGCGGGTCCCGCGCGAGCACCGGGCCGCGCGACGTCAGCTTCACCAGTGCCGCAATCAGCAGGAACAATGGCGCGGTTAACAGGGCGGCGACCAGCGTCAGCAGCAGCGAATACGCCGACTGAAGGGCGATGCGGGCGGGCGCAGGCCGCAAGGTCTCATCGAAGATCAATTGGTCGGGGCGAACTTCCCGCACCGCCACGCGGCCGAACGTGCTTTCGTACAGACTGGCCGCCCGCTCGGAACGAATGCCGCCAAAGCGGAGTTCCAGAAACTCGTCCGTGCACCGGGGCGGGATCTGCTCGCTTTTGCCGATGACCAGCCAGTGCGGGTTGTGCTGCTCGATGACCGGGATGAGGTCCGCAACCGAGCCCAGCCGAGGTATCGCGACGGAGGCAGCGGCGTCCTCCTGGTCGAGATATCCGATGGGCGCGAGTCCAAGTTCAGGATGCTGGCTGAAATGGCTGGCCAGGCTTTCGACGGAAGGGGTGAATCCCAGAAACAAAACCCGGCGCGCACGTACGGCGTGGCGGACCGCCGAGGTGAACAGCATGCGCAGCCCAAACATGATCGGCAGGGCCATGCAGCTTCCGGTCAACATGATTTTGCGGGGCAGCGCCAGATCGCGGTTCCAATAAGCGAGCAGGGCCTGAGCGAGGAAGAGCACGCCGAAAACCAGGCTGAGTTGCTGCAGGAGAAGGATTGGATTACGCGGCCGTACGTCGCCGTAGAGCCCCTGCAGGTAAAGAAGGAACACGGCAAGGGCGACCATCGTGCCAATACGCGCCGCGCCGGATTCGTAGATCAGGAAGATATCGCCGTCGAGATCGGGATCGATATAGGCGGCGGCCGCATAGCAGCCGAAGATCACGACCACCTCGGCAAGGAACAACGCGAGGACGCTGACGGGCACCAGCACTCTGAAGATACGAATCATTCTCTACCGCTCCGCGCGGCTCTACCGCTCCGCGCGGCTCTACCGCTCCGCGCGGCTCTACCGCTCCGCGCGGCTCTACCGCTCCGGGGCGAGCGCCGTTCGTGGCCGTCCGCTGGCAGATGCTTCAGAAGGCCATGCTACCACCGTCGTTGTCCCCTGCCGCTCCCTGGAAATACTGCTTACCCGCGACAGGCGGGTCTTCGGACACGCGCACCCGGTCCGCCAGCTCAACATATTCGGTTCGAGGCGCTTCGAAGAAACACTCCGCATACCTGGCCATTCCGCTGCCCAGGAGCTTGGTGCGATACATGTTGAGTCCTTTGGTGGTCTGCACGTAGTCGATGGCTTTGTTGGCGAAACTGAAGCTGTATAGCATCGCCATTTTCTGTTCGACCACTTCATCGATCACCACGATTACGTTGGGCACCGTGAGTCCCCACACTTCGTAGCCGAAGACGCGAATGTTGCGGTGAAGGTCCCTGATCGCGTCGGCCACAATGTAATTGGCGGTGCGATGGTCGGGGTGACCGTCCAGCATCCAGGGGACGAACAGCGCGTCCACCTTGCGGTCGACGATCATTCGCCGAAGGGCATCGGTTGCGGCGGACATGTTGGTCCTGAGATCCGCGTAACCAGTAAAGAGCGGAGGTTCGATTCCGAGTTGCGCGATGGCACGGCGCGATTCCTCGTTGCGAAGGGTCGAAAGCGCCTCACGGGTCATGCGCAGTTCTTCATGACCGTCGGCGCCGTCCTGTAATATCACGACGAGAGCGGCGCGACCAGCGCGGACCTGCAGGGCAAGGGCGCCCCCGCAACCGATAATCTCGTCATCCTGATGGGGCGCCACGACTAACATGGAATCCCCGAACGGAGCGCGAATGGGAATGGGGCGGACGAATGGGGAGAAATAGTCCGTCATGGAAGCGAGTTGCTGCACGCGCAGATCGATGTCACCGAACGCGGCCTGCAGAAACAGCCGGAACCGCGAGCGCGCATAGAGTATCGGCAGGAGAGTGCGCCAGGCTCGGCGAAGGTATTGGCGAATCATGAGCGTTGACGCAGCTTCTGCGTCCAGGCGAGGGCTCTCAGGTAAGTCATCTGGAGATGTCTGCGCGTGAACGGCTTGCCCCGGCTGAACCAGAACCAGGAAGGAGCCCACCAATGAAAGCCGGCGTGGATGGTCCGTACGTCCAGGAAGTCGTTACTCCACTCGTCTTTGTAGGGCTCCGCGCCAAGAAGCAGGTCGATTCCCTTCCATCGCCAGCGGCAGGCTTCTTCGATCAGCATGGCCATATGGATCTTGCCCGGCGAGTATTCGCCATAGCTGATGCGGTACGAAGGACGATACCACTGCAACCAACCTCCCGCAAAGAAACCAAAATGGTAAGCGACGTCGACGCTGCCGCAGCGCAGCGTGGAAAAATGAACGCCGTGCCCCCACATGCGGCGAAGCATGGCCTGAAAGTAACGGCGCTGCAGAGAATTCTGGAACAGTCCCGGCAGGCCGCGCGTGAGCCAGCGCTCGTCATGGACGCGGAAAAACTCTTCCAGAACGGGCTCGGCCTGCTCGAGAGTCGCCGGCTGCCACAAAGATAACGGGCCCTTTTGGGAGAGGCGCTTGTGCTGGCGGCGCAGGTCTTTGCGGTGGCTGGAACTCCAGTTTCGTTCGATCTCCTCGAAACCGGCGCCATCGATTCGCAACCGCGGGGCTCGTTCCGGCTCTTCGATGAAGGGCATGCCGCGCGACGCATAGAAGTTGCGAAGCAGTTCCAGCGACGGATCGGTCACGGGGATGTTCGGCCACCAGCACACGCCCCGCCTGCCGAGATGTCGAAAGCCAAGGTCGAGCATGGCGGGAAGCGCTTCGGCGGCGGCGGCTGGGTCGACGACGGGCGGCTGATAATCCCCGCGCGCGAAGGGCGCGATCAGCGTGAAGAACAGGCCGCGGGCATCGGTGCGAAAGCGGGCCAGCGGCAGGACGCCGACCAGCCGGCCATGCTGCCGCGCAGTCACCATGGCAATCCTTGAGGTGCGGAAGACATCGAGCCAGGCGAGATAGAGTTGCGGGCGCGAGAAGGCTGCTGTAAACGAATCCCCGACCAGAAGGTCCCATTCACCGGCTATCGCTTCGATCGCTTCTCTGCCTTCCGACAACTGAACCGAAAGTGGCGTATCTTGACGCTAACGTAGGCGCCGGAGGCGAGTCAAGCCGGCCTGGGGGGACGCAAGAAAGGCGGTCACAGGATTTCGCAGAGACCTGCGGCAGCGACTATCGGCAATACATTCAGACGTTTGAGGAAGCCAATTATCCCCGCAGAGGAGTGAGTGCGCATAGCTTTTGCTAAAATTCCGAACCAGAGGAAATCATGGGCGGAATCGCAAGTAAGTATGTCCTGTTGAGTGGCGCTTTGATCGCTTCGGCGGTGGCCCAGACCCAGATTGATCTGCGGACCCAGACGAAGAACGTGAACTTTCAGGCGGCGCCGTATACCAGCCCGTTACAGTCGGGCTCCTCACTGCCGTCCACCTGCAGTCCGGGCCAGTTGTTTTTCCTGACCTCCGCGGCTGCGGGCGCGAACGTTTACGGGTGCGTGGCAGTGAACACGTGGGCCGCGCAAGGCGGCTCGTCCGGCGGCGGCAGTGGGGCGCTGACGATCGACAACAATGGAACATCGGTGGCGACGCGAAGCATCGCCAACTTCGTTCCGGGCAACGGAATCGTGGATGTCATCACCGACACCGGAACGATGATCGACATTCAGCAAACCATCGATTCCGCGGTAGTGACAACGCGGGCGGGACTGCAGTCCGGACAGACTTTGCTGTGCGCCTCGAGCAGCGGTTCGGCATCGACTTACACCTGCCGGATGACGCCCACGCTGACTGCTTACCAGAGCGGCATGGTGCTGAACTGGACACCGGACGTGAATGGCGCGGGCGGTCCCACGACTCTGAATGTCGATACGTTGGGAGCGCACTCGGTCAAGCTTTCCGACGGAGTGACGGATCCAGCTAACGGAGATGTGACCGGGGGGAGACTCTACACCGTGTGGTTCGACGGAAGTAACTTCCGGTTAGCTGTAACACCTATGGTTTCGGGTGGCGGCAGCGGGCAGCCTGCCTGCAGCTCAGCGACGCGCGGGCGGATCTGGACCAGCTTCG
>Ga0326728_10012617_pt1 | contig 18696 bp, 18 predicted proteins | sample MB3enrmetagenome_FD_207602 | JGI IMG/M metagenome (GOLD analysis project Ga0326728, IMG submission 207602) | Lab enriched peat soil microbial communities from McLean, Ithaca, NY, United States - MB31MN | ecosystem: Environmental > Terrestrial > Soil > Wetlands > Peat | place: USA: New York... | reverse complement strand
CAGTTTGGACATGCCTTGAGTCTAAGTCCCTTTGTTCGGATGTATTGGTGCATACTCTTGGTAAGTTCCGTGTAACTGAGCAGAGCTCCCTTTGGTTGACCGGTCAGCAACGAGAGCGTGTCGTCTGCGAAGATCGACTTCTGTGTAAGCATACTCTCTCTAGCCATACAATCACCTCCGAACATTCAAGCGACCCAAATCCGAGGCCAACATGCAGCTTTCGCGTTCTGGCTTCGTTAGTCTGAGAGAGAACCGGACCCGATTTCTCGATTGGACACTACCACGTGCCCAGCCAGCATAGAAACTAGGGCCAAATTTCACACGTTCAAGGATGGTTTAACCGCTTACAGAGCCGTGTTTTGGCTTAAATTCCGCCGACCACGGCACGAGCTAGCCCCACCATATAAGACGCAGGTACTCGGAGAGAGGCGTACACTGGCCCGTTTGGTACTCGGAGGCTTATAGTTGAGAAGCCTCAAAATCAACCGATTTGCCTTCATGAATTCAAAAAGCGTTGAACGTTAGTTTTCCAACCCGCTCTCTGAGCCAGAATGGACCTTAGCGGTCGGAAAACTAGATTATGCTTAGAGCAATCCTGTCAAGTTGGAAAACATTGAGCAAACAAGACGTGTTGGATTTTCTATTATCGATAAGATCCCTGATGACCGTCGGACGCTTCAGTGTCTACAAATGCCATTTTCGGGAGGATGTTGCTCAGCACTCATACTTCACAACTCTGTACGCCATGATTCTAGCTGACCTTGAGCGAGAGAAGGGCACAAGGGTCGACACTGAGCGCTTAATGAGAATGGCGCTTCTGCACGACGCAGAGGAAGCGCGAACGGGCGACATACACCACCCCTTCAAACATCAAGACGTTCCATTCGCAGAATGCTTGGACGCCCGAGCATTTGCATGGTTCTCAAGTCTGATGGGAGGCCTGCCACAAGACCTCGCAGACGAATATGTTCGGCTTCGAAGAGCCGAGAGAGATGATTCAATCGAAGCGAACATACTGAAGGCTTCAGACAAGATTGAGGCTCTGCTCTGGGCATACGACGAGTATCTACTAGGAAATATACACGTCCGCAAAGCACTGATAGTAGAGGATATTCTCTCTAAACTCGACCAAATCGAGCTCGCAACGGTCAAGACCCTCGTCTCGGAAATCAGAAAGAGGCTCGACACGAACCTGTTAGCCAACTAAGATAGATGGTGAGATGGTTTGGCGAGACGAAGACAGATTCTCGTAGTCGGCTTCGGCAAAGACCACTGCCCCGAATTAGCATACCGCACGGCCTACCAGATCGGCCTTGAGATAGCAAAACGCGGGGCAGTTCTCCTTACAGGCGGTTTGGGGGGAGTAATGGAGGCTGCTAGTCACGGAGCCAAGGACGCTGGGGGTTTTGTAGTGGGCATAATCCCCCAAGATGACAAGCGCGCTGCGAATGATTTCTGCGATGTTGTAATAGCAACGGGTTTGGGGTATGCGAGGGACTTCGTTACCGCGTATTCAGCTGACGCAGTGATAATCGTCGGCGGCGGGGTAGGCACAATGATTGAAGCCGCGGCCGCTTACCAGATGTACATTCCTATCGTCGCCGTGAAAGGGACGGGAGGATTTGCTGATCGGTATGCAGATACGTACTTGGATGATCGAAAGGTAGAGAGGGTCCGGGGGGAAAGTACAGCCGAGAAGGCAGTTGACACAGCCATCGCAGCCGCCGAAGCCAGCTAGCCGCTCGGAACTCAGGAAAGAATGGGGGTCTCCCTAGTTCTAGCCTCACTACCGAGTTGTCCAAGAGGGTAGACGGGGAGTTTCGGTGCCACCTAGTTACACCCTTATCAGCAACCCGGGTAGTCTCACACGCTTTGTTATCCTACCGTTGCTATAGAATCATATTTTAGACTCCGTTGGATGCTTTTTCTTTCCATGCGCTTTCGTTACGAACGTGCACCAGACGTTTCTGAACTGTTAGTGAATATTATCGATAAGCTTCAGTTCACGCATGTGCCGAAGAACCGAGTTTACTGTTATCGGAGTTATGGATCAAAGGCCAGCAACACGATCGCCCGCGTCCATTCACTGCCCCGAATCTGGCAGCAAGCCCTAAGCGAACCAGCATACTACGCGGTCGAGGTCCTAGCTGAACAGTACGATTCACTACCGTATGACGAGAAGGAGAAAACTCTGATTCACGAACTCCTACACATACCGAGAAGTTTCGGCGGAGGATTTCGGCACCATAAGGATTGGGTGACCCGACGCCGCGTGGAAGATCTTCACCGAAAGTTAAGACAGTCCTAACGAGCCTATAGGCGCTCTAGGTCGTATCAATCGCGTAGTTAGTCTCAATCCAATTGAAATCATCAGCGCGCGGATTGCGGAAGCCGGATTTGCTCGAACTTCTTTCGGCGAATAGCGATCACTGCAGCTACCGCCAGCAATAGGACGCCAAACAGTGTTTGAGTTTGCTTCAGATCTGGTACTGGAGTCATGTTTGGAATGCCTAATACGGTTCCTTGACTACCTGGAGCTGCTGGAGCACCTACCACTAAGCCGAACCCGTTTGGTAGAATGTAGATTGAGTTGAGGTTGGGGTTGCCGGACAGCGGAGAGCTGGGTGTGAATTGGTTCCAGCTTATCCCAGTCCATTGAAGAATCGTTGCGGAATCGCCGACCGCCCACGCCGACTGCGGACTACTTTGGACTACTGAATTGAGGTTCATTGTAATCGAATTGGCAACGTTGAGCCAGATTGAACCATCGAAATTCAGGATTGTGCCACCCGCGCCTACTGCCCAACCATGGGTTGAGTCCAGGAGATTGACGCTGTTCAATTGCGAACTTGTAGGAGATGGATAGTTCTGCCATAACCCTGATTGATATCGTAGAATAGCGCCAGAAGCTCCAACCGCCCAACCGTCTGAAGAGTCCAGCATGAAGATACTGCGTAACGTATTGGATGTTGGAGAAGCAACTTGTGCCCATGAACCCCCAGAATACCGCAGTATGGCTCCGCTATCGCCCACAGCCCATCCATTATTCGAATCTATCATGAATACAGACCGCAACAACCCCGTGATTGGCGGTACACTCACTTGTGTCCATGTTCCGCTAGTATAATGCAGAATCACTGGCGTCGTCCCAATACCGCCAACCGCCCAGCCTTCGGAGGTACCGAGCATGAAGACTGAGAAAAGATCGGATGTAATAGCCGATACCGTACCGCGCGTGAAGGCGTTTCCAGTCCAATGAACTACCACCGGTTCCCCCGTCCCGGACCCACAACCTCCCGTTGAACAGCCCACAACCCAACCATCGCTTGAGCCCGAAAGGTAGACTGACTCGAAGGTAGCCGATGGCAGACCTGACGGCGTCTGTCCGTTTATTGAGAGAAGCGTTCCAGCATTACCAACCGACCATCCAATTGTTCCTGAAAACGAGACTGCGTTCAGATCCTGGCTTGTTCCAAGTTGGTTCTGTATGAGTGACCAAGCACCATTAGAATAATGCACAATCGTGCCGGACTCGCCAACGGCCCAAGCTTCCGACTGGCTGATCATGTAGATTGAGTTGAGGTTTTGGTTCCCGGGGCCCGGTGAGATTGGGCCGGTCCACACACCGGAATTGTACTGGTAGATAGCGCCACCTACGCCCACTGCCCAACCATCGTTTTCGTCGATCATGAAAACTGAATTGAGAGTTTGAGAAACGCTTGTGTACTGTGTCCACCCGCCTCCCGAGTACCTGTAGATGATGCCACCAGCGCCTACCGCCCACCCATCGGTTGGGCTGGTCATGAAAACTGAATTCAAACCTGCCGAGGCGGAAGAGGCCTCATTCCATCCACCCCCCAAACCAGCCGAACCTGACCAATGCCAGAAGGCCCCCGAAACAGAGTCAACGGCCCAGGCGTCGGTTGCACTGAGCGCGAATACTGATGAAAGCTTAATCGCACCGGCTCCGGAGAGTCCACTTGTAATTGGGAACCAAGAAACGCCGCCCCAGTAAATCGCGGTCGCGACGCCTCCGCTTCCGCCGACCGCAAAACCTGCATTCGGATTCGAGTTGCCAGGAGGACCGAATGAGAGTCCGAAGAGGTCTGTTGTTACTCCAGAGGCTATGAGGCTCCATGCGGAGCCATCAAAATGCTGGATTGTCCCGGCGTTTCCTACCGCCCAGCCATTACCTGTGTCAAGCAGCACTACCGCGTTAAGGTTGTCGGTCGTTGAGGCAGACGGCGCCATGGCGTTTACAGCCGTTGTCACCGCGATCGAAAGGATCAGACCAAACAGAATCAATGCATATGAGGTTGGCCGCATTCATCCCATCTTTCTATTCTCACAGATATGCATCTGGCCATTTAGTAGCTTCGATGGCCGGTTAAACTAAGCTTACCATCATCAGCATGACAATTCCGGCAACTGTTCCATGGGTCATTCGTGCGTATTCCTCGCAACCCGATTAATAATCACAGGTTACAAAGTGGAAATGGATGAATCATCCTCAAACCATTATTTGCACAATAGCATCCAGCGTCGTAATCTTAGAACATGCGAGTTGAAGTTAGCTTTGAGCATTCGAGAGATTATCGATAATTTCGCAAATTGGTTAGCGGACAACGCAAAGTCATTTTACTTGCTGCCCGATTCCCTTGAACTAGCCCTAAGCATAGGATTGGTCATCTACTTCGCAACTAAGTTTGTCCAACAGGCATAATCAAATTCTCATACTCGTACCCAGCAAAATCTGATTCTGATATTCTGCGCTCAGTTTCGTCATTTTACTTCCATTGGTCTCGGGAACAAGTTGATGATTCAGCAGTGATGCTCATAGGTCTCCATAGCGCGTGAGGCCGAGGGGAATTCTACTTTCAGTTTTGGGGAAGCGCACTTTGTATTTTGTCGAATCGTCGTCTACGTGAGGACTTCTTCACTAACACACTCACTAAACGGACGCGTCGTTCACTAGGCTGGATGGGGCGTGAGTGCAACCTCCATCGTTGCAAACATGCGCCCAAGTTCAGATCTATGTCACTATTCCTTTAACTCAATTCGGAAGCAGTGTTGTCGGAATTGATGAGGCAGTCAGATGTTTCGAGAATCATGGCAAAACCAATCCTTCTGAGACGAGTCCTAGTGAACCTTATCTTGGATGTAGTTCAAGCCATGTCGAACGGCGGCAAACTCACCATTACCGTCGGTAGGACAGAAGAATCCGTTGCCTTAACCGTTCAGGACATTGGCACATGGATATCTCATGAGAATCTGGGCAAGATCTTCAATCCGTTCTTCACCACAAAGGCCAAAGGACAAGGCCTAGGCTTGGCTGTGTGTAAGCGTCTAGTCGAAGCTCAAGGAGGCGTAATCAGTGTGAGGAGCGAGTTGGGCAAGGAGTCGGCCTTCACTATCCTGCTACCCACTGGCAGAACTTCAGGAGCAACTTAGGTTGGACAAGAAGTGCATTCTACTCATCGATGATGACGAACACGTGCGTCAATCGATGGCAAGAGTTCTTGAACTTGAAGGCTACCACGTGGACACTGCCAAGACCGGTGCTGAGGCGGTTGAGAAATCCAAGCTGAACTTCTACAATCTCGCCTTGATCGACATCCGCCTTCCAGACATGGAGGGGACTGAGTTGTTAACAGCAATGCGAGACACCGTTCCCAGAATGGTGAAAGTACTCGTTACAGGCTATCCATCCGTGAAAAATGCGATCGACGCAGTCAACAAGGGTGCCGACGGATACGTAACCAAACCAATAACAGACATCGACACCTTCCTCCAGAAAATCAAAGAACACCTAAAGAAGCAGGAAGAATCCGAACGTTTCAGCGAAGAAAAACTCGCCGACTTCGTAAAAACAAGAATCAAGAAACTAGAAAACGAAAAACCTGACGATGTTATCTGACGATCCGGATCATGTCGAAGGAATGCGGTTTCGCTCAATTGTTTGTGCTGTGCCCTAGTCGGAGTTCATCAATTTCTTTCAGTAAGTATTCGATCAACATAATGTAAAAGATTGTCCCAAGAAGGATTATGACAAAGACGATTTCCCAAGATTGCCAGATTGTGAATTGTAGCCCCAGGGGCCAGTGCATTATAAGTTGTCGACTTGGCGCGATGAAGCCTATGATTTCGTCGCCCACCATGAGGAAAATCCCGATGAGCATGCCGATCAGCGTGACTAGGACGTGAAGAGAGAATCTGGATAACCGTTTGCGAAAGAATAGGCGCAATCGAAGTAGATTGTTAGCCTGATCGCCCTTCAAGAGTCTCCACGCATGGTGGTTTGTGAATTCTCCACCATAGGACCCTTTCTCATTGTACTACTTCTTTTCTATGCAACCAGATTACATGAAGGTATGTGATGATCACTTATGCACATATTGAAAATGAACTAATCCTATATGCGTAGTTACAAAGCATTGCGCTCGTGATAATCGGACAGTCGAGGGGGCGTTCATCGTTCGATAATCATCGATGCGTCGCGCAAGTTCTTCGCAGAGGGGTGCGATTACCTGCCAAAACCGGGAGTGTTGTTAGAGTCGATTTTAATGTACACACGAATGGATCTCCCGAAGGCATCCACGAAATTGTCGATGTCATTGCACGCGCAAAGAGAGTTGGACTTGATGGAATCGCGATCACGGACCATAACCGGCTAATGTCCAGGAAAAGGGCCGCTGAATTGAGTAAGATTCACGACTTCTTGGTAATCGGAGGGATCGAGGGAGGTGATTTGCTTCGCAGGAATGGCCATGGAAATTCACACAAGCACTGGATTGGACTGAACTTGGATGAGGCGCCCGCTAGAGGTGATATTGAGGAGATTACGGAGACTGTTAGGGAGGAAGGAGGACTTTCGATAGCTCCCCATCCCTACGCTAGAAACGGCTTCAGTGAGTATAACAAGTTGGGGTTCGATGCTGTTGAATGTCTGAATGGAACGCGGAAGGACGGGGAGATAGACGCCAGAGGCCTAGCGAGAATAGGAGGAACAGACGCCCATGCAAAATACATGCTTGGACACACGTGGACGGATGTCTACGGCTCAAACGGTACTGTAGAGAGCGTTCTTGAGAATGTACGAAACGGAAATTGCGCACCCAATGGATCGAGGATACCGCTTTGGGTGTTGGCGCGATTCTACGCAGCCGTTTTGGGAAGATACTTGTTCTGTGAACCTTGCGAGCTGATCCAAAGTGGGAGTAGGCAGCTACGAAAGTATTGTTAGTGCCGACAACCGAGGGCTACGGGCATATAGCCAGAGCGAAGGCGATCACAAGCGAACTTGAGCGGCGCGGAATCCCATATGGTGTTCTGACGGATAGGAAGGGCGAGACTTTTCTTAGGAACAACGCCGTGCATGTAGAGGTCGACTCGACCTTTCACGGCATCTCGTACTGTTTCAAGAAAAACGGAAATGAGAAGAGTCTGGACCCGTTGATGACCGTTGGCAAATTATTGATAGACACCCCACAATATTTCCTTGACTACTTGAAAGTCGTCAAGCACGTCTTGGAAGACGGATACGATGTTATAGTGAATGACGTCAACCTGCAGATCACTCGAGTTCCCGTAGTAAACGTGATGAACGTACTCCATTGCACTCTTCCCCAAACCAGAGATGACATAAGGAGGGTCTTCGGAGGGCTACAGTCGATTTTCTACGAGGGGCTCATAGAACCCGCTATTAACGCATCGTCGATTCTTACTGACCGCTTCTGCATGGACCTAAGGAAGCATCGAATAGACTATCAGAACACGTTTCCCCCGATCGTATCCAAAGTAATAAAACCTGTGACGCAAGTCAGACGTGAATTGGGTCTAAGAGCAAACGACAAGTTGGTAGTCGATGGAAGAAAGAATCCTCCCCTGCGTCTCTATACGAGGATGGGGAACGAGTATGTTGGACTGAAGTTTCTCGTAAGATCAAGCCTGGAAGTCAGTGAGCATGTCAGGTCGATGAGTTTCATACCGAATATGATCGATTACATAGCTGCTGCGGACCTCTTCGTGACTAGCTCGGGTTTTTCCTCCCTCAGTGAAGGCGCTATCTCGGGGACTCGTATGCTTATTGATCCACCGGAGTTTCATTTTGAGGGATTGAAGAACTTGGCTATCGCAGAAGGAGAGGATTATGGTAGAAGAGTCACTTGTCTTAGAGAGGATATATTGCGTGAAGTTGACGACAGAAGAAGGCCTATTGCTTCCTTAGAGAACGGGCTACCATACGTTATCAGGATGCTTAATCATCTCTCAAGCCAGAGGCCGCTACTGCAAACTCTAATTCGCAACGCATGATTAGGAAAATGTTGAATGAACATCGACGCATTCACCACATCACCAAAAATGGTCCAAGTTTAGCTCTCAATGAGATGAAAGCTTCTGTGGGGAGTCATGAAAGTGGCTTTCAGGGGCGTGCGTCATTGATGCTAAACCATGCCGCTCCATGTCGTTACCTTTTCTTCGAGATCCAGTCAATAAATAGCCTGAACCTCAGCTCAAGGTGAATTAGCTGAAAGGATGAGTTGATCTGAATTGAAGTTTGGAGTTCAACATCCCAATTTTTCACATGACGGAAAGGGTGAAGAGATCGCCGATTCGTTGAGGAAGGTATCGACCACAGCGGAGCGCTTGGGATATGATTCATTCTGGGTGATGGATCATTTTCACCAAATCCCGAATGTTGGCGAAGAGAGAGAACCGATGCTGGAAGGATGGACCACCATTAGCGCAATAGCCGGATTTACCTCGAAGATCAAGCTAGGCACAATGGTCACAGGGAACATCTACAGGCACCCCAGCATCCTAGCCAAGATAGGCGCTACACTAGACGTGCTCAGCAAGGGTAGGCTCTTCATGGGTATAGGCGCCGGATGGAACGAAACCGAATCCAAGGCTTACGGTATTCCATTCCCCTCCACAAAGGAACGTTTTCGTCGTCTCGAGGAAGCAGTGCAAATCATAACTAAAATGTGGACAGAGGAGCAAGCAAGTTTCAACGGTCAATTCTACAAAATTCAAAGTGCCTATTGTAACCCTAAGCCCATCCAGAAACCGCATCCACCCATCTTGATAGGTGGCAGCGGCGAACGTGAGACGTTGAAACTCGTAGCAAAATACGCTGACGCCTGCAACGTATTCGGCTCCCCTGAGACCGTCAAGAAAAAGCTGGACGTTCTTCGTGGGCATTGTAAAACAGTTGGGAGGGATTATGGCTCCATCCTGAAGACTAGGTTGGGCGTGGTAATGATGGACGAAGATAGAGCAGCACTTGAAAAGAGAATCGGGGAGCGCTTCAGAAACGTTCCCGTGGAGAGTCGAAGAGAGTTCGCTGTCACCGGAACCCCTGAAGATGTTATGCGCCAGGTGGAGTTGTTCAGGGAGGTTGGAGTCGAGTACTTCATTACAAGCTTCGAGTGGAACCGAGAGCTTCAAGGTATAGAGCAATTCGCCAATGAAATAATGAAAGGTATCTAGGCGCGGCGAGGTTTCACAATCTTTCTTCTGAACATAGGACTACTAGCAGCTTCACGCGAGTGTGGTTGCACTCCGTAAGGACACAAACACTCAGGCATTTTCCACTAATGCACGAGAAGGCTCATCGTCAAAATCAATAACACAAAGAGCGTGATGAATAGGTACTTGCTGATCGAAGTTTTTTGTTTCTAGGATTCTCTTGCAGATCGGGAACGTAGCGATGTGAAGAAAGTCCGCTCATACGAATAATGGATGCACTGTAGTCCCCAGCGGCTTACTCGACCGCGAGTATTGCTTGTGCTGAATCTCCTTGGTTTCCAGTTAGCTGAATTACATATTGGCCCGGCAGAACGTTTCCAATTATGAAGCTTCCTTGTGGGGTTCCACTTCCGGCCTGTATCGTGCAAGCCGCAGTACCAGTCAAGATAGGATTAGGTGAAGAAGGGCTGGATATGGTGCACGTGGTGTCAGTTGGTAGGAAGCCCACTCCTCGAAATGAAACGTCAGATCCCGGTTCACCGGTGGCACCGCTCAATCCCATCTGAGCGCCACCGTCAATTTGCAAAAGCGCCTGCGCGAAATCCCCTTCGTTTCCCGAAGCCTGAACCACGTATGCCCCCGGCAAAACATTACCAACTGTGAAACCTCCCGCAAGGGAGCCACCAGTTGTCACGCAAGCCGCGGAGATGACTAAGCTTGGAGAGGAGGGGCTGGAAAATGTGCAAGTTGTATCGGTTGGCAAAAATCCGCTACCACTAACTGAAACCTGCATACCAACATTGCCGCTACCTGAACTCAATGCAATTACTGGCTCAGCCTCGATGTTTTGCAGAACAGTCGATCCTGCTGCGCCCAAAAGGCAGACGAAGAGCACCGCGATGAGAAGTTTCAACGAAGCTCAGGATATTCTATGCTGATTGCACGAAATTATGACTTGTGATTGTGTTTGATGTTCAATTTTGTTTGTTCAAGAAGCGTATTCGGATGAATGTAACTGGATAGCAAGCACAGTCAGATGAGGATGGGCCGTAGACTGATATGGTTGACTTTGTTTGAAGCTTAAGATTGGTGAATACGAGATTCCTGAGCGCTGCTTAACATCAGTTACACTGTACTATGAGTCATCGTCCGTATCGTTTGCAGGGGTACTCGTTGGAGACCAGGGGCTTGAGGCGGGAAGAGGTTTACGTAGACTAGCGCAGATGAGTGCCATTCCCTTCGAAGCGGTTGACAGGAACGGCGTTCTCAGTTCAGGTATTTGTACGATAAAGGACTTCAAACTTGACGGCGAGAGCGCTTCGAGAGTCAGGTTCTCTGGCCGGTTGGTCCGTCCATTTCAGAATTGATAGAAAGAATCGAGCGCCAGGAATGAGCCTGGACAAGATCCAGATTCCAGTCTCAGACTAGGAATTGGAATCAGAGAACATTAGTATCTTCCACCGCGAACAGTTGCTATATTAGGTGAATCTAGAAGCTTGAACCGTTTTGCGTACCGTAATCCTATTTCGAACGGCTTGTAGCCGAGGTCACCTTAGGCCGAGATCACAGTGCAGGCATGGGGTATATTTCGGCGATGCACATCTCAAGCATCGTTCACAGCTATCGTTCAAGTAAGCATAGCAGTTAGAGCAGCGGAACTCTAAGTCGTCACCGCTTGTGAAAGATCCTCGCTGGAGCAGAGGATTCTCCAACAGCGTAGAAGTCGTCCCTCCACTGCTCACCTGAAATCACCTCCCTCATCCGTGTTCAGCCAGGGTGCGCTATCGAAACCCCTCAGCTGTTCCTCGGACAGAGGTTTGTTCTCCTTGTGCGCATGCTAGGCCTCTAAAGATAATTTGGCCGTGTGGCTTGAATAGGGTGAGAAGAAGATCATCTAAGCCTGCGTCGACTAGTCCACGAGCATTATACGTGCATACCGCTGAGAGTGGAAGATTGAAACTACGACCCAGCTCTCGTTCGTATTGAAGCAGGTCAGACGGCGATCCGTAGTTAGAATAGTGTGGTTCCGTGCTTGTCGTGAAGGTTCGTGTCCCTTTGAATCCGAACTCTTCGTCCTCCTGTATGAGCTTCAAAGCAGAATGAAGCGCTTTCGTGCTACTCAACCGATCCTTGTCCAACAGGAAGTCGGCGATCAGCACGCATCCTAAGCGTTTGTCATTCTCTAATGACTCAATGTTGACATTCGTAGCTTGCAGAAAGTTCGTGTATGTTTCGTGGTTTGGAGTTATGAGGTGAACCGCTTCATCTCTTTCAAGTCCACCTTGTAGGTATGAGTCGAAGATTTGAGCGACTTCATTTTTGTTACTGTAGCAGTGAATTGCATGTGAACCCAATGGGAGAGCTGCTACATATTCGAGAACCACAGGTGAGACCACGGACGAATCGTTGCTCAGATTCGAACCAGGGGTTAACGATTTCCCCAGCGGTACAATATTTGTGGCTAGTTTGATTTACTCTTATCGGTTTTGCCGGATCGCATCATTAATATTGCAACCTATAAAATCAGACGCGAAATGGGGCCATACAACGGATTTCTCACGCGTGCGCGTAGAGTGCTGCTCCACACTCTTAGGTCAGTCGCATTCGTTATGCGATTTGAGGGATGATGGGACAGATAGCTGCCAACGGAATAAATATCCACTATGACGAGATGGGTGCCGGTTTTCCACTCGTCATGATTCACGGCCTCTCAGGCAATTCAGCCCTATGGGCGGACATGGTCCGGGAGCTGTCCACTCAATACCGCACTATCGCCTTAGACCTTCGTGGTCACGGGGAATCGGAGAAACCTGACACGCCTTAACCGGTTCAACTTTTCTCAGAAGACCTCCATCGTTTTCTTCAGAAGCTAGAAATTACAAGCGCCCATATGCTGGGCTTCTCTTGGAGCAGCTGTCGCACAGCAGTTAGCCCTCGATTATTCAGAGAGAGTTTGCTCCCTGAGCCTGCTCTCGCCTTTTGGCTATGTTGATGCTGATCTTCAGAGACCAGAACTTTCGGTCTCTGTACTACAAGCGATTTTGCCGTTACGTGTCTGCTTGCTGAATAGCGCTCATTTCCACTTTAGTGAGCATCCGATTGGCTTGGTTTCGACTTTGGGGGGCACCGTTCCGGATAGAACCGCGTCTAACGCATCACGAAGATATTTCGCTTTGACTTCGGCTGGGTCATCGTAGTTATCGTCAATGGCACCATGGTAGCGCAGAATACCTGTCTTGCTGAATAGGAAGACTTCGGGCGTTCGTTCCGCCCCATAAGTCCGAGCCACTTCCTGGCTCTCGTCGCGTAAGTAAGGAAAGTTGAAGTTCTTCTCGCGAGCCCGTTCCTTCATCTTAGAGAAGTTGTCTTCAGGATATTTCGAGGCATCGTTGGCGTTTATCGCGACTAGTTGGACACCCCTAGATGCGTAATCCGCTTGGATTTGGATCATGCGATCTTCCCAAGCTCGAACGTATGGGCAGTGGTTACAACTGAATATTACAACGACCGCGTTCTTTCCAGAGTACTCCCCTAGAGCATGGTTTGTCCCATCTATACCGGGAAGGCTGAAAGGAATCGCCTTGTCTCCAATTTTCAGCGCCGCCATTCTATCGCACCTGCTTGTCACTTTGACCGTACTCGCGGGTGCTCTTAAGATTCCCCTTGGCCGCGCGTATCGCTTTGCGGATCATCGAGATCGAAGGCAGAGGCGAAACTCGGCCGTCTTCTAACACGTAGGCTCGGCAGGCTGGCGCATATCGAGAATTTGGGATTGGGCAAATATCTTGCCCGTCGATCATGATCGTTGGCGAACCCGGATAACACTCCTTCTCCGCTTCTTCGAACGTATCTACTTGAACGACTTCAACATCTGCTACAACTTGTTCCTCATCGAGGGCGTTTCGAAGCCGAAGAAGGGCTTCGTCATGTGAAGGGCAGTCTTCAGAATAGAGGAAGCGAACTCTCATGTTCTTAGTCCCCAAAAAAATCGAAGATCTTCCTCGTCTCGATTAACTTTGCCTTCCACCTATTAGTGAAGTACTCCAGCGTGGGTTTTCATAGAAACCCTTGATATGCGACTCCTGTTTCTCGTTTCTCCGATGCTTCAATGCCTAGTAAATTCAAGATAACGAAAGTTCTTGGTCGTGAGATTCTTGATTCGCGTGGGAATCCCACGGTAGAGGCAACTGTATGGGCTGGAGAGGTGTGTGGTGTTGCCGCGGTTCCTTCTGGCGCTTCAACGGGAACGCATGAGGCGCTTGAGCTTCGGGACGGCGATCCAAAGCGCTACTCAGGCATGGGCGTCCTGAAAGCGATAAACAACATCGAACACCTCATCGCTCCAAAAGTCAAGGGCCTCGACCCACGAAAACAGGCTGAAATCGATCACGTAATGATCAAGCTAGATGGAACGTCTAACAAGTCTAAGCTGGGCGCGAACGCAATACTTGCAGTTTCTTTAGCCGTTGCGAAGCTAGCGTCAGCCCTTGAGGATGTTCCTCTCTACAATTATCTTAGCAAGGGGCGGGGGCGAACGCTTCCGGTCCCAGTCATGAATGTCATCAATGGCGGTAAGCATGCGGGAACGGGGTTGAAGATTCAGGAATTCATGATCATTCCATCAGGAATCAAGAACTTCGCCGAAGCTCTAAGGGCGGGCTCTGAAATCTATCATGTGCTCAAGCGCGTGATCCAAACCAAACACGGGAAACTAGCAACAAATGTGGGCGACGAGGGAGGCTTCGCACCACCCCTTAACCAAACCCCTGAAGCCCTTGAGCTCCTAATGCAAGCCGTCGCAGAGGCAGGCTATAGCGCCGGCAAGGAAGTTTTCGTGGGATTCGACGCCGCATCATCAGAATTCTACAATAACGACCACTACGAAATCGATGGGGAAAACAAGACTCCGGAACAGTTGACGGATTTCTATTCCGACTTGGTTGACCGCTTCCCAATCCGCTACATCGAGGACCCATTCGAACAGGAAGCCTATGAGAATACAGCCGAGTTAACAAGGAAAATTGGCAACAAAGTCGAGATTGTTGGTGACGATATCTTCGTCACAAACGTCACACGCCTAGAGAGGGGTATCAAGATGGGCGCAGCGAACGCCCTCCTACTCAAAGTCAACCAAATTGGGTCCCTAACCGAGGCCATCGAGGCTGCCACGTTAGCGAAGAAGAACAAGTACGGGGTTGTGACTAGTCATAGGTCTGGGGAAACTAGTGACACAACAATTGCAGACCTCGCTGTCGCACTAAATTCCGGCAAAATCAAAACCGGTGCTCCATGCCGAAGTGAGAGAACTGCCAAATACAACAGACTGCTCGCCATCGAGAAGGAGCTGGGCAAGAGAGCGTTGTTCGCAGGCGCGACCTAGCCACATTAAGGCACCCTTCAATACACCTACGCTAACTCTATCTTTCCGCAGGGTATTGGTCACTCCGCGGTATTATGAATGGACGCGTATGATTGTATTAGGACGAAGCTTGATGTTCGAGAGTTCGATTCCAAAGCCGTTCCGGCAGACGTGAAGTTGAAGGTGCTCGAGGCCGCTCGTCTAACGCAAAGCGGCATCAACACCCAGGACTGGCGTTTCATTCTGGTCCAAGATCCAAAGCAAATCAAACTACTAGCAAACGATAGCACTACGGGGCAATGGGTTGCTGGGTCGAATTTCGCCGTCATCGTTCTCACAAGCCCCAAGTACGGTTTTCATTTGATTGACGCGGGTAGAGCGGTGCAGGATATGCAGCTCGCCGCTTGGAACTATGGCGTCGCATCCGGCGTCTTCACCGGCGTGAAGGAGGCTGAGCTTCGCAAAGACTTCGCAATCCCCAAGCACCTAACCCCCACCATCACGGTAGGCTTCGGCTACCCCGTAAGAAAACTATTGGGAAAGAAGAAGCGCCAACCATTAACCGAGCTCGCGTACCTAGAAAAATACGGCAACCCACTCGAACCCAACCAAGCAAAATGAGGAGCAACGCAGCATGCCACTCTCAAAGAGCGAGTTGGAGGCGTTTCTGGAGAAGCCGCGGCTCGCACACCTCGCGACAGCCACTCCGAAAGGGAAACCGCGAGTCACGCCCATATGGTTCAAGTACGAACGCGGCGTCTTCTACTTCACCACCCGTCTTCACCGCGTAAAAGGCCAACACCAGAAACGAAACCCATTCATGGCCCTAAGCATCGCCACGGAAGAACAACCGTACGTCGCAGTCTGCGCCTTCGGAAAATCGGAGGTCATCAAAGAGAACAGGGACGAGTGGTTGAAGAAAATCGCCTACAGGTACGGAGAGAAGGAAGGGAAAGCCTGGTTCGAAAGCGTCATTAAGCAACCCGACAGAGTCGTGCTGGCACTAAACCCCGAACGTGTCCTATCTTGGCACTACGGCCGAGATGACGACGCCAGACAGGACGAAGGCGAATCAATGGCCACACCGACGGCATGAATCGCGGACCTAAGGCTTGAACTAAGTCCTAACCGTTTCATCAGTCGTACGATATCAGGTATGAATTAGAACCTAGACAATCATATGCCGAAACACCGTTTACCTTTCTCCGTTTCTACTCAATGCTTCGCACGAAAGGTTCGTCTCCTCTTCTGGGTAATCCTTCTTCTCAGCTGCCGAAAGTGTTGATCATGCGCACTCATTTCGGTTTCAAAGAAGTTTGTCGCGTCCTGGCAGGCCTGCGGGTCGACGCGGGCGTTTGTGGATAGGAATGGGATCAGTAGATTGTAGGATTTCTCCCTGAGTTGTGGTTCAGTGATCTGGCCTTCCACCGATTCAGAAATCAACGCTCTCAAAGATTCTTTGAGCCGATCGAACTGGCCGGTCTTATCCGTTCTAGGTGGAGTGCTCACAATTTTCTGGAAAGTGAATATGAAGTCGCCTACGAAAGCGCCGATTTGCATTGCGTGAAAAGTCGTATTGTAAGAGCGTATTGGGTTCTGGTATACGGCACCGTCTGGAAGTAAGGTTAAACCCGCCTTCGAGGCGGCTAGTACGAAGCTAGCGACGATTCGGACATCTTTGCTGTTGAAGGTTGACACTAGGTATCGGTCCGGTTTGAGAACCCTGTAACATTCCGAGAGGACGGAGCCTAGCAGTGCCTCGTAATCTTCTCGCCGTTTTCCCTGTGTTCTATTGATTATGACTTCTTCATCCTTCTCTATCGTCCTGCCTTCACTCATCCATATGTGCCAATAATCGGAAAGTTCAGCGTAGTTCACATTTCCGCCATACGGCGGGTCAGTTATGATCGCGTCAACGCTGTTGTCGGGTAAGGGTACCACGGAGGAGCTTCCCGTTACTAGGAGGCAAGTTGCAGTGCCTTCGGTGAGATCAACAAAATTCCGACCAAGCTTGGCATATTCGCCCAAGTGTTCGTTGCTGTATTCCTTCCCTCGAAGAACTGCAGCGACTCGTCTCCGGAACGTGTTCCACACGTTGATCTCCAAACTCATCGGGTATATCCAGTAGGCGTGCATCGCCCAGCCCTCGACGATCTTGCCCCTCAAATGTGACTGTCGACTAGCCCACTTCAGACAGCTGCTAAATGCAAACTTCAGAAACTCCCTAACCTCATCATCGCTCACTCGCTCAATCTCACCTAAGAGTTCGGATAGGGCGAGTAAGTTTCTGGGTGTGAAAAGCTCATTGAATGAATTGACGCCTCGAGAGAGTAGGGAATCAGTCTTGTCTCCACTCGGGATACGCGTAGGAGGGAACCACAACTTCCTACTCTTTACAACATCATCGAACTTCTCAGCGATCCTCTTAGCGAGCCTTGCATCATCCTGCCCGGCGGGTCTCTCTAGTGAACCGCAGTTAGGACAATTATACTTGAGCCGGTTGATTGTGCCTGTTCGTTCTTCCCACTCAATCCAATCAGCAATCGCTTGCGTCTTGCACTTGCTGCACGTTGTCTTGTAAAGTGACGATACTTCTTGGCCAACATTAGTTTCGAGCAAATGGGTTGCGTCCCGAAACCGGCCAGGATCTAGTTGCTTGCACTCCATCTCCGTAACGTACGTAGCAACGGGGTTGACATCGATTCCAACGGCTTTCCGTCTTAGCTTCAGGGATTCGACAATAGTCACTCCACCGCCGCAGAAAGGGTCGAGAACGATCTCGCCGGGAGAAGAGTAGCGTTGGATTAGTTCACTAAAGACATTCCATGGCCTTCGCGCAAAATACTTGTGCATTGTGTAGACTGGGGTGTGCGGCTTCGCTTCGATAGTTGCGATAACGCGGGAAGCCGTCACCGTCAATTCAGCCCTCTCAGCTATGAGCGACTTGTCTCCACGTAGTAAGATAATTGAGTTCCCCGGCAGGTATGGCTTCTTATATTCGCTATGTACCTTTGATCGTAGAGTTGTGGAAGCATGATTGAGAAAGCGCTCTTTATGGAGGGTCACGCTCCGAAGGGAGGCACGTGTCTCTCCTCATTTCTCATCCTCAAGGGAAAGGGTGGAATCCTTGTGGGTAAGATGGCTAAGCCGGAGGTTTGGGTGGAGAAGTTTTTCGTGGGCGAGAAGTTTGCTCCTACCTATGCTGCATCTAACAAATGGCTACTCCCCGCCTCTCATCTCAAGTACGGAGAAAAACCAGACGAGGCCGCAAAACGAATACTCAACGAGCAGGCCGGGCTGAAGAACGTCAAACTGACTCTTCGTGAAGTGCAGTCACATTTGGCGGAGGATCCCAACGATCCCGAAGCCGCACACTGGGACATCTGCTTCATATACGAAGGAACCGTGAAAGGCAAAGTTGAACGACCCGAATGGTTCTCTGAACTAAAGTTCGTACTGCCAAAAGAACTGAGCAGCGACCATTTCACTCGCGGCCACGGCGATGTGCTCAAGGAATCCAAGATAATACGCAAGTAGAATTCCAATCTCTGAAGCTGACTGAGCTGGCTTCCACTCAGTCATGACGAGCTTCGACCCAGCCCAGTCGCTAAATGACGCCTCACATCTACTTTACGTACTGTTCGTAAGGAGGTGTTGAGAATATGTGTGGATATGGTGAGCGTAGATACCTAACTAAGGAAGAGAAGGTCGAGTGGCTTGAGGAATACAAGAGCAACCTCGAGAATGAGTTGAAGGGCGTAACGGAAAGAATTGAAGAACTGAAACACTAAGGTTCAGCACTGAACCAATCCTCCTTCTTCTCTTTCTTTTCTTCTAACTTGATATGGAAGATCATTGTCTTATCT
>Ga0326728_10012615_pt1 | contig 18697 bp, 16 predicted proteins | sample MB3enrmetagenome_FD_207602 | JGI IMG/M metagenome (GOLD analysis project Ga0326728, IMG submission 207602) | Lab enriched peat soil microbial communities from McLean, Ithaca, NY, United States - MB31MN | ecosystem: Environmental > Terrestrial > Soil > Wetlands > Peat | place: USA: New York... | reverse complement strand
ACCTGAAATCTGAAATCTGGAATCTGAGATCCTCCGACCTGCCCATCTGCCCAGTTGCAGCAGGTCCGCCTCCCTTGATAGATTAACAAGACTTGATGACGGCGAGGCGCGATTCACCGATTGCCTCGGACAGGAGAGACTCTGGCTGGCGAGAAACTTTCCAAGCTTGTCCAACTGATGGCGCACTTGCGAGGGCCTGAAGGCTGCCCCTGGGACCGGGAGCAGGACTACGACACCCTCAAAGGTTTGATGATCGAAGAGGCCTACGAAGTCGTCGATGCGGTGAACGAGCGCGATTTCAAGGGCCTTGAAGACGAATTGGGAGACCTGCTCTTCCAGGTGGTGTTCTACTCCCGTTTGGCGGAGGAGGAGGGGCGCTTCAATATCGACGGCGTTATCGAGGCGGTGCATGCGAAGCTCATCCGGCGGCATCCGCACGTTTTTGGTGAAGTGCGCGCCCGTGATGCCGGCGAGGCCCTCAAGAGTTGGCTGAATGCAAAAGAGCAGGAGCGCGCCGCCACGGCCCAGGACAAGAACGCGGAGAAATCCATATTGGACGGCATAGCCGGGTCCATGCCCGCGACCCTCGTTGCTTATGAACTCGGACTGCGAGCCGCGGAGGTCGGTTTCGATTGGAAGAAGGCCGAGGACGTGCTCGAGAAGGTCGAGGAGGAAATTGGAGAGATACGGCACGAATTGAGAGCCTCGGCCGGAACAGGAGAGACGCCGGCGCTTCGCCCGCGAATCGAGGAGGAAGTGGGCGACCTTCTCTTCTCGGTAGCAAATCTGGCGCGCTTCGTGCGGTCCGACCCGGAGACTTGCCTTCGGAAAGCGAATCGGAAATTCATGCGCCGGTTCCAGGCGCTCGAAAGGGAAGTCACGGCGCAGGGGAAAAAGCTGCGGGAGTGTTCTCTGGAGGAGATGGAATCGCTTTGGAACGAGTTGAAGTCGAAAGAGTGAACTACACCATCCGGCCCTGCGAAACGCTGAAAGAGCTTGCCGCCCTCGTCAAGATTCAGCGGGAGATTTGGGGATACGCGGAACACGAAGTCTACCCCCTGAGGTTATTCGTAACCCTGCGAAAAATCGGAGGGCAGGTGCTGGGGGCATTCACGCCGCGCGGCGCGCTGGTGGGTTTCGTTGCTTCCTTGCCTGCTTGGCATGGCGCAAAGCGTTACTATCATTCGCTTTCGCTTGGCGTTTTGCGCGCGCATGAGAACCGGGGGTTGGGTAGGGCACTCAAAATGGCTCAGAGGCGCGAGGCGCTGCGATCGGGAATCGGGCTTATCGAGTGGACCTTCGATCCGCTGCGGGCGAAGAATGCTTTTCTCAACATCGTCCGGCTGGGGGCCATCGCACGCTGTTACCAGCCGGACTATTACGGTGAGGTTGAGAGCCGTTTTCAACGCGGCCTGCCCAGTGACCGCCTGATTGCAGAATGGCATTTGAGTTCCGCGCGCGTCAAGCGGGCAATGGCGGGAAAGTCACCGCGCCCCGGCAAAGCGGAGCCGGCGGCGACGCTCGAGATTCCAGCCGATATTGATGGTTTACGGCAGTCAAACCCAGCGGAGGCGCGCCGGTGTCAGTTGGCGGTTCGCAAGCAATTGGAGGAGCTTCTTGCCCAGAAGTTGGCCATCACAGGATTCGAATACGACGTGAGGTCAGCCCGTTATATATTGGACCCTTATGAAGATTAATCGCGTGGAGCTTCGGGAAATTCAGATGCCGCTCGTCCACCCGTTCGAGACGAGTTTCGACAAAACGACGCTACGCAGGATCGTGCTGGTGCGCGTGGACGCGGACGGCCTCACGGGATGGGGCGAAGTGACAGCGGGAGAGGCGCCGCTGTACAGCCACGAGACTTACGAAACCGCCTGGCATGTGTTGCGGGAGTTTCTTGTTCCTTGGGCTCTCGAAAAGGACTGGGCATCGCCCTCTGAACTTGCGGCGCGGTTCCGCCCTATCCGCGGTCACAACATGGCCAAGGCGGCCCTCGAGAACGCGCTCTGGGTGATCGAGGCGCAACAGAAGGGCATTTCATTGGCGAAAGCCGTGGGCGGGACGCTGGAAGAGATTCCGTGTGGCGTATCCATCGGCATTCAGATCAGTATCGAGGTGCTGCTGGAAAAGATTGCGCGGGAAGTTTCAGCCGGCTATCAGCGAATTAAGGTAAAGGTTAAGCCAGGTTGGGATGTCAATGTCCTGGATCGCATTCGCACTGAATTTCCGCGTATTTCCCTGATGGCGGACGCGAATTCGGCTTACACGCTCGCCGATTTGGACCACCTGAAGCAATTCGACCGGTTCTACCTCATGATGATCGAGCAGCCGCTCGGTTGGGACGACATCATAGACCACGCCAGGTTGCAGAGGGAACTTTCTACGCCGATTTGCCTTGATGAGTCGATTCACAGCGCCGACGACGCGTGCAAGGCCATCGAATTGGGCGCGTGTAAAATCATTAACGTGAAACTGGGTCGCGTGGGAGGCTTCACTTCGGCCCGGCGCCTTCACGAAGTGTGCCGGGCAAAAAACATTCCGGTTTGGTGCGGGGGGATGCTCGAGTCCGGCATTGGGCGCGCCCATAATGTTGCCATGTCTTCGCTCCCTGGATTTACTCTCCCGGGTGACGTTTCAGCCAGTCGGCGGTACTGGACGGAGGACATCATCTCCCCCGAGGTGACCGTCAGCGCTCGCGGAACCATCCGCGTGCCCCAGACCCCCGGGCTGGGTTATGAGCCCGACCTGAATCGAATCGAAAGAGTGACCACACGAAAGGAGCAGTTCAGCTAGCGTGTTTCAGGTGCAATGGGCGACCAGTCGCATTGGCGTGCGCTAGAGGTGCCTGCCGCGAATGAAGACTTCAGCCCCGAAGGGGCGCTCCAGCACAGCCCAGGCCGACGGCCTGGGTCTGGATTCACGCCGCTGGCTTCGTAAGCCCTGAAAGGGCGTAACAGTGTGACGCGCCCGAACAAGTCGACCGCGCGGCGTTGTCGCCAGGGTTATTTCGCCCTTGCAGGGCTTTCGGACCAGGGGTCGGTGGATCCTCGGACCCAGGCCGCTGGCCTGGGCTGTGGTAGATCGCCCCTTCGGGGGTGTAAGGAATCAGTTGGGACTCCAGACTAACTTTCCTGCGAAGGACATGCAGCACGCTCCATCCCGGGCTTCAGTCGAGCACCATCGCCACAGCCACGCCCTGATGCACGTCCTGATGTTTTGGGGGACGGTGTTCTGGGCTTCGAACATTGTGGCGGGAAAAGAGGCCGTGAACGGTTTTGGCGCCATGGGACTGGCGCAACTGCGCCTGGCGGGCGCCGCCATGCTTTTTGCCGTATTGTTCCTGGCGTGGCGCGGCTGGCCTGAGTTGCACTTGGGCGGCCGTCAATGGCTTGTCCTGGTCGGCGTCGCATTCAATGGGCTAACTCTGAATCAGATCTGTTTTATTAACGGTCTGGCCCGGACTTCAGTCGCGCACACCGGCCTCGTTGTAGCGCTAGGCCCGGTGATGACCCTGGCGCTCTCGTGTTTAATGCGGCTTGAGCCATTAACTCTTCCCAAGCTCCTCGGGATGCTGATTTCCTTTGTGGGAGTTGCTATGCTTACGCTGGGAGGGCAGGAAGCGGGGACGACGGCGCACTGGCAAGGCGACCTGATTGTGCTGGCCGGCAGCGCCTCTTTTGCCTACTACACAATTCAGGTCAAGGAAATCGCCAATCAGTACGATACGCTTACCCTGAACAGCGTGACCTTTGCGCTGGGATGCCTGCTGATGATTCCGTTTGCCGCCCGGTCGGTGATGCATATCAACTGGGCCAAGGTCACCCTGGGCGCCTGGGGCGGCCTGGCATTCATGGTCGTGTTGGGCACGGTTGTGGCCTATCTTTTCTATGCCTTCGCGCTGACGGAACTTGCCGCCTCCCGCGTGGCCGCATTCGCGTACCTTCAGCCGGTGGTGGCGGCACTGCTGGCGGCGTGGCTGCTCGCGGAAAAGATCACGCTGCGCGTGATCGTCAGCGGCGCGCTGATTCTTCTGGGCGTGTACCTGGCCGAACGAGAGCGCGGGGAAGAGGGGCAGTAGGCAGGTCGGCAGGTGGGCAGTGGGTTGATGGGCAGTGGATACTTAGCCCTCTCCGAACATAAGGAACAAGCAGAATGAATTTTCTTTCACGATATCGAGGTCATTGGACCTCTCGGCAGCTCTTTGGACTGATCGCCGGGGCAGCGGTTGCGTGCGCGCTCTTGAATCTGGAATTTGGAATCTCGAATGCGGCTGTGCCGCCTGACGGAAAGGATTCAACGTCCAAGCCCGCATTTTCAAAGGGAGGCTCCGGTTCTCGAAAGACTTCGTTTCGCCTTGACGTGCACTCCAACATTGCCGCGATTGCTGACGCCGGTACGTCCACACTGCTCTTCGAGAAGAATGCGAGCAAAGTCACTCCGATTGCCTCGATTACTAAATTGATGACGGCCATTGTTATTCTCGAGGCGAAGCTCCCGCTAACCGACCTGGTCACAGTCAGCGATGAGGACATCGACGGTCTGAAGGGCACGCGGTCTTCCCTGAGCGTGGACACCACCTTGACGCGCGAAGCCATGCTGCACCTTGCCTTGATGTCGTCGGAGAATCGGGCTGCGGCATGCCTGAGCCGCTACTACCCAGGAGGGCGGCCGGCTTTCATTGCCGCCATGAACAGCAAAGCGCATGAACTCGGCATGGACAACTCCCACTTTGTGAGTCCCAATGGGCTTTCCCCGGAGGATGTTTCGACAGCCCGGGACCTGGTAAAACTCGTGAAAGCCGCCTGCCAGTATCCACTGATTCGGCAATTCACCACCGACAGCCAATACGATGTTTACGTAGGCAAATTGGGCAAGGTGCGGCTGCAATACGGCAACACGGACCGGTTGGTTGGCCGTCCGGGCTGGGACATCGAACTCCAGAAAACGGGCTTCATCAATGAATCCGGCAGGTGCCTGGTGATGCAAGCGCAGGTGGACGGCCGGGACCTCATTATGGTTTTCCTGGATTCATATGGCAAATTAACTTGCTTTGCCGATGCTCGACGTGTGCGCAGGCAATTGGCTGCTCTTCACTCGGAATGACATTCATGCTTTCTGGGTGACGCTGGCGGCGAGAGCGACGGTCCGCGTCGCACACCCGGATTTGCCATCCCCCGAATGCTCCCGCCGTGTATACTGGTTACGATGAAGATCAAGGTGCTTTTTTTTGGTGTAACGCACGACTTGGCGGGGCTTCAACAAGACGAAGCGGAGATTCCGGAGGGGGCCGACCTCAACCGCCTTTGGGAGCGGTATGCAGCGCGCTTTCCGCGCTTAAACGACCTCTCGCAGGCGGTTTTGCTGGCCGTGAACCAAGAGGTTGTGAGCCGGGCCCGAGTGCTGCACGATGGAGATGAAGTGGCGTTTCTTCCTCCGGTCAGCGGGGGTTCAAACGAGGACTATTATCTGCTGACGCGGTCTCCTATTTCCACCGCCGATCTGGTGCGCCAACAACAGGCGCCTGAAGACGGCGCTGTCGTGGTGTTTGAAGGCGTGGTGCGGAATAATTCCAAGGGGCGCAGAACTCTTTACCTCGAGTACGAGGCCTACGAGCCGATGGCTATCCGCAAGATGCAGGAGATCGAGCTACAGGTAAGACGAAGATTCGAAATCGACCACATCGGAATGATCCACAGACTGGGGCGGTTGGAAATCGGCGAAACCAGTGTGGCGATTATCGTCACTTCTGCCCACCGGCGCGCCGCCTTTGGCGCCTGCCAATTTGCCATCGACCGGCTCAAGCAAATCGTCCCGATCTGGAAGAAGGAATATTTCGAAGACGGCTCGGTCTGGTCGGAAGGTGAGGGCCAAGGCAGCGTGCTGAGCCCAAATAACAACCCCACATAAGGCTCCCGGATACACTATGGAGAATACCCTGAAAGTTGCAATCGATATCGCCCGCGAGGCAGGCGACCTGCTTCTGGAACATTTCCGCCAGCCTCTCGAGATCACGTACAAGCGGCGCTCGGACCTGGTGACAGAGGCGGACCGGAAATCGGAAACATTAATCGTGGAACGCCTGCAAAGCCACTTCCCTGGCCACGCCATCGTGGCGGAAGAGGGAGGCGGGCAAAAAACCGGCTCCGATTATTGCTGGTACGTCGATCCGCTCGACGGGACAACCAACTTCGCCCACGGGTTTCCCATATTCTGTGTCACTCTGGGGCTCGCTTATCGCGGCGAAGTGGTGGCAGGGGTGATTTATGATCCCACCCGCGACGAACTCTTTACTGTGGAGCGCGGGGCGGGAGCGTTTCTGAATGGGCAGCGCCTCTCGGTGTCAAAGAACGCGGACTTGTCGCGGTGTCTGGTGGCAACCGGTTTTCCGCCTTTCGCTTCGAACCATGATTTAAATGTTGAGTTCTATTTTCGGTTCACTGAGCTCACGCACGGCATTCGGCGCGCCGGCTCCGCAGCTTTGGACCTCTGCTGTGTCGCGGCCGGCCGCTTCGACGGCTTTTGGGAGTTGAAACTTAATCCCTGGGACAAAGCGGCGGGCACCTTGCTGGTTACAGAAGCGGGCGGGCGCGTGAGTGGCATTACCGACAAACCGTTCGACTTGCTCGGAGACGACATCTTCGCCTCGAACGGCCTGGTTCACGATCCGATGGTGGCCGTGTTCAAAGAGGTCCTGGAGCGGCGCGGCGCGGGCGGGCGCTTTTGAGGACAGCGGGACTCTTATCGGCTGCCATTCCGAGCGCAGCGGAGAATGACGCTAGGGGCTAGTTGGTTTAATAAGCGCAATTTCAAACGGCCCTCGGAAGGGCGGGGCTTTAGCCCCGCCGCCTGTGGCTCCAGGGTTGGAAAGGCCTTTAGGCCCTGAAACCAAATCGCTTCAGGGGCCAAAGCCCTTTACTCACCTCCAGTGATCAGCGGCGGGGCTAAAGCCCCGCCCTTCCGCTTCCGACGAATAAGGTCGCTTACTAATTCTGCTAAGCACTACGGGCCAAGGTAGAGCAGAAAGGCTTGAATCACGCCCGTTCAAGATCTCGAGAGGTACCTTTGGTTAGACCCGCACGACCGCGGCGATTCCTCCCACGCAGAGGACTGATTACGTTGTCGCTGAGCGGCCGCGAAACTCCTCCCCCCGCATCGGCTCTATCGCCTGACCCGGAGATTACCGAAACCGACATCTGGCTGCACCGGCTTAGCCCTAGCCACGATGGGTTAAAGATCGCGCAACTGACGGACCTTCATCACGGTCTTTTTACCCCCCTGGAAGAAATCCAACGTGCTGTTCATCTGGCCAATCATTTGCGGCCGGACGTGGCGGCGCTGACGGGCGATTACGTTACCCTTTCGCCAACCTATATCTGGCCGGTAGCGAGAGCGTTGGGGAAACTGCGCGCCCGGTTGGGAGTGTTTGCCGTCCTGGGCAACCACGATTTTCGGGTGGATGCGGACGAGATCACGCACGCGCTTCGCTCACAGCGCATCCGAGTGCTTCGCAATACTCACTGCGCTCTGAGGTCTGGTTCAGCCAGGCTTTGGATGGTGGGTGTGGACGATCTTTGGTGGGAGGCTGCGGACATCCGCGCCGCCCTGCGGTCGGTTCCGGCCCGCGACCCCAAAATCCTTCTCTGCCATAACCCCCTGGGCATCCACATGGCAGCGACGCACGGGATTGACCTGATGCTTTCGGGGCATACGCATGGAGGACAGGTCCGGCTTCCGATGGTTGGCTCATTCTATGGCCGGTCAAAGCTGGGCGAGCGCTTTGTGGAAGGCTGGAATCGGCTGGACGGAACACAAATTTACGTGAGCAGGGGTATCGGCAAAGTGCTTGTCCCGCTGCGCTACGGTTGTCCGCCGGAAATCACCCTGCTGCGCCTCCGGTCGGAGGCAAAGAAATAGACACGCGGAAAGGCCAAAGGCCATGATGCGGGCTCCTCGGGTGGGAAGCGAAGCCCCAAAGGGGCGATCTAACGAAGCCCAGGCCGGCCTGGGCTCGCGAAACTGTTTCTTCTTCCGGTCGCAAGCCCTGAAGGGGCGAAACAGTCCGGTGGTGAAACTGCAAGGGTCGTCTTTTTCATAAGCAGGCACGGAGTCATCAGGTATAGTAGCTGATTGCTGAAAGCTGAGAGCTGACTGATTACTGATGACTGAACACTGAAAACTATGCTGACGCATTTCGTGCCCCTGCTGGGCATCGTGACGATCCTGCTCGTGGCGTTCCTGCTTTCGAAGCAGCGGAGCGCGATAAGCTGGCGCATCGTGGCCTGGGGGATGGGGCTACAGATTCTGGTGGCGCTTTTTGTTCTCCGCACGCATGCAGGCTACTGGCTGCTGGAAAAAGTCTCGGGCGGATTCGTCAAGCTGTTGAATTACTCTTTTGCCGGCTCGTCTTTCGTGTTCGGTCCGTTGGGCGAGAAGGCGGGGCCGTTCGGAGTTGTGTTTGCTTTCCAGGCCCTGCCCATGATTATCTTCATCGCCTCGCTCTCATCGATCCTCTATTACCTCCGCGTGCTCCCCACGTTGGTGTACCTGACGGGAAAACTGATGTTCAGACTCATGGGGACCAGCGGGGCGGAGTCGCTGGAGGTGGCGGCCAGTATCGTGATGGGCCAGACGGAGGCGCCGCTGGTGATCCGGCCCTACCTCGAAGCGTTGACCGACTCCGAACTCATGACGGTCATGACTGCGGGCATGGCGCACATAGCGGGCTCGGTTTTCGGGGCCTATGTGCTGTTTGGGGCGGAGGCCCGCCATTTGTTGACGGCGGTGGTCATGACGGCGCCTGGGACGATTCTGATTTCCAAGATGCTGGTTCCTGAAGTGGGAACCCCGAAGACGGCGGGAAGGATTGAGATGGTGGCGGGAGGAAAAGCAGTCAACGTCCTGGATGCCGCTTCGCGCGGCGTGACAGACGGCCTGTATCTTGCCTTGAACGTTGCAGCCATGCTGATCGCCTTCATCGCTCTTGTGTATCTGGCCAATGGCATCCTCGGTCTGGTGCATACCAATCTTCAAACCCTGTTTGGGTCGCTGCTGGCGCCTGTGGCATGGGTCCTCGGCGTGCCTTGGCGGGATGCCAGGGCCGTAGGCAACCTCATGGGAACGAAACTGGTCTTGAACGAGTTTGTGGCGTTCTCCATGCTTGGCCCCCTGAAGGGTCACATCGCGGAGCGTTCCTTCACCATCGCCACTTACGCGTTGTGCGGCTTTGCGAACTTTTCCTCCATCGGCATCCAGATCGGAGGCATCGGAGCCCTGGCCCCCTCTCGCAGACAGGACTTGGCAAGATTGGGATTCCGGGCGGTCATCGCTGGAACGATGGCGAACTACCTCGCTGCTGCTATTGCAGGTCTCCTCTTGACGTGAATTGTGGGGTAGGGGCGGTTCGCGAACCGCCCCTGCCCTTACGATCGAGCCCCCCGGTGGCCGCCCTCGGGCGACCTCGAGGGGTGCACCTACAACTGATATGACGCCTAAGAAGACTCCAGGATATCCCGAAGCGATGCGAGCCCTGAGGTTTCTCGCGGCTCGCTGGCCCGTGGCCCCGCGCGTAGGGATTGTGCTCGGCTCGGGGTTGGGCAGGGTCTTGCCGGAACTTGGGGAGGCGCGAAGGGTTCAGTGGTCTTCAATCCCGGGTTTCCCGACTCCTTCAGTGGCAGGCCACAGCGGCGGGTTGCATCTCGGTTTCTGGTGTGACGTGCCGGTGGCGGTGCTGGCCGGACGCGTTCACCTCTACGAAGGTTACCAACCCGGCGAGGTGGTTTTCCCCGTGCGAGTATTGGCGTTGGCTGGGATTCGCTGCCTCATCACCACCTGCGCCGCGGGCGGTATTGCGCCGCGCGCCACGCCGGGAAGCTTCATGGTTTTTTCCGACCATCTCAACCTTCAAGGTGCTAACCCGCTGGCCGGGTTTCACGACCCTCGTTGGGGGGAAAGATTTCCGGACATGACCCAGGCCTACGATCCCCGGCTGCGGCTGCGCGCGCTAAAAGCCGCCCGCGCTCTGGGCCTGAAGTGCTTCGAGGGTGTTTACGCAGCCCTATTGGGTCCAAGCTATGAGACTCCCGCCGAAATCCGAGTCCTAAGAGCGCTTGGCGCCAGTGCAGTCGGTATGTCCACAGTACCGGAAGTTATTGCCGTGCGGCAAATGGGAGTGCGCGTGCTGGCAGTGGCCACAATCACCAACCGCGCCGCCGGGTTGAGCCGAAAGCCGCTGAGCCATGAAGAAGTAATGACGACCGGGCAGGCCGCGGCGCGGAATTTAGCGCGCCTTATTAGCGCGACCCTGCCAGCCGCGCAGACCATGCCATAACCCGACGGTTCCCCTCCTCAGCCGAGGAGGGGAGTCAGAAAGGTGAATGACCGATGACGGCGGAAGACCTGCTCCAGCACGCGATGAAGGCCAGAGAAAACGCTCTTGCAACCTTCTCAAGGAGTCTCATTCCCTCGCCGAACTCTTCCCCCGGCCTTTCGATCAGCGCTCGCTCTGACTTTAGAATTTGCTCCCCTGGAACTTCGGCTTGGCGGCTTCTTCCTTCCGCCGGACGAGCTTCTCAGCGGTATGACGGATGACATCGGCGACATTCCGGTTGAAGGCCAGCCGCTTCATATCCAATTCGTTGATGCGAGGGAGCAGGTGTAGGCCTACATCAATGGGGGTTCGAGGATTGTTCGCCAGGGCCCTGATGACCGCGTAGAGTTTCATGAACCTGCGGTTCAGAGTAATGACCCGCAGGGCGTCCTCGCAGACATCTTTCATTGAGGCGTATTTCTCGACTTCGTCCTCGGTGAGTTTCGGCGATTGCATGACGGCGCGGGCCACCAGCTTATTGCTATCTCGGATCAAGAGCATTCGCTCTTCCTTGGTTCCGGTGAGAGCGGCCTTGACCTTCTGCACCACAGACATGCGCTGGGTTCTCTGAATCGCCGTGGTCGGCTTCTGCTTTTGCGGCTCAGGCTTCGAGTCTTGGGCCTCGTCTTCCGAGGGAAGGGGAGTGGGAGGTTCGGAGGCTTCGCTGGATTTGGCCTCGGCAATCAGGGCGAGGGCGTTTGCCAGCCAGTCACGGACGGGGTTGGCCAAGTTCGGGTTTTGAAGCAGAGCCTCGCCCAGTTCTTCGCGGTGAGGCGCCAGGTTCGTGGCCACGAAATCCAGCACAGCGGCCGGAGTGGTGGGGTCCCCGAGCACTTGCTGAAGTTCTTCCGGGGGCCATGACTGTAAGGTTTGAAGGGCGGTACTCTGTTCTTCCCCCTCGCTGCCGGAGGCGAGGTATACGAGGACTTCAATCCGCTCCTGCAAAGACACCGGCAATTCACCCCGACACGCCTTGCGGCGCACCACTTCCGGTACGGCGCCGGTGCGAATTGTCTCGACCAGTCGCTCGGAAATAGGCTATCTCTCAGGGGTGGAGTTTTTCACGTCCTGGCGAGTCAGATGGATTGACTTCACCTCGCCGCGCCGCCCCAGGGGTTTCAAGGTCTCGCCGTTCAGTGTCAACACTATCCCGGAGGCGTTCCCCACCGTCACATCGAAGGATTCGTGAGCCTTTAAATTCTCGACATCGTTGGGGTTCAGCACTCTCTGAAGCACGGTCTTACCGTCGGCATCCACGGCTACCCAGGCGCGCTCCGTCGCGGCCACTTGCAGGGCCAAGTCGGAAAGGCCAGGAGCTGTAAGAGTGGCCTGAGAGGCGGCACTCGGGCCAGCCGGCTTTGCATTCGCTCCAGGTGAGGAAGCAGCACCCTGTGGCGTCGCAGGCGCTGATGCCGCGCCGCCGGGGGAAGCAGGGGGGGCTGTCTGCGCCGGATTGCCTTCCTGCACGGTGGGGGTCGAGGTTCGGCCGGGAGAAGCGTTAGCTGGCGGGTTCGTGCCTGTAGGCGGATTGGCAGCCGGATTCGTCGTCGTAGTCGGGGCAGTGCTCGGTGGAACGACTATCGGCGCGCTGGTGCGCTGCTCCCGGACGCGGCGCGAATGGCGAAACAGGGCATAACCGCCTGCCAGCAGCACCGCTGCCACCACCAGCCCGATCAACCGAGTTCGCAGGGCTGCGCCGTCTTGACGCGCCCTGTTCGCCGTGATGCGGCGGATGTCGACCTCCGGCCTCTGTTTGCCGGCAAGCTGGCAATCCGTCAGCACTCGCTCTTCATCCAAGCCCAAATATCGAGCGTAAGTTCGCACGAAACTGCGAGTGAAGATTCCCCCCGGAAGTTTTGAGAGTTCCTCGCTCTCAATGGCTTCCAGAAAACGAATGCTGATGCGTGTGGCGGCGGATATCTCCTCCAGCGTCACGCCGCGCATTTCGCGTTCCCGGCGCAAGTACTCGCCGAATCCCGTCAACGATGGTTCTTCGCTACGCGTCACCAGGGTTTCACCACGCCTATCTTATTTACCTGCCTCAGGGGTGTCAATTGATTTGCTTTGGCCCCAATCCGCCGATAGCGAGGGTGAAGTGCGTAGGGGCGCATGGCCATGCGCCCCTACGCCCAGCCTGGGTGCACCCAAGTAGCGTAGGCGCAGGGCTTGCCCTACCCTCGTCGGCCTACTGAAACTCGGGGACGGCAAGCCGTCCCCCTACACCGTGTGGCGCTGTCGACGGATCGGGGTTTGGCAGTCCCTTGGCCCGCCAACGGTACTAGGGTACCATTGAGGTTATGAGCAGAAGTGTATAATCTAAGCGTGGTGGGAGACGTTATCAGGACCGCCCCGGGATAACTATGGATCTTCAGGAAGAGGTCATTGAACTCCGGCAGCAAGTTCAACGCCTCTCGCTCTTCCACGAGGTCGGGAAAGCCCTGTTTTCAACCCTCGACCTCCAGAAGATCCTCCAGACAGTTATGGAGAAGATCAGTGACCTGTTACAACCGGACACATGGTCACTGTTGATGGTCGACGAGAAGGCTCGGGAACTCTATTTCGAAATCGCCATGGGGCAGGGCGCGGAGAAGCTTAAGGACGTTCGCCTTAAGCTGGGCGAAGGCATCGCAGGCTGGGTGGCTGAACACGGGGAGCCTGTCCTGGTGGAAGATGTTCAGACCGACCAACGATTCAGGTCCAACTGCGATGAGTTCCCGCAACCGGCTACTCATTCGGTCCTCTGCGTCCCGATTAAAGGTCGCGAACCGGTTCAGGGCGTTATCGAACTGGCAAACTGCTTTGGTAAGCAGAGTTTTTCCCAGGAGCACATTCCCACTCTCAAGAGCCTCGCAGATTACGCGGCGATCGCTCTTGAAAACGCGCGGTACGTGCAGCGCATGCACGAACTCACGATCATGGATGACTGCACCGCGCTGTTTAACGCTCGTCACCTCAATTTCGTTCTGGATGCGGAAATCTACCGTTCCACGCGCTATGGTTACCAGTTCTCCGTGATCTTCTTTGATCTCGATCGCTTCAAACAAGTCAACGACCAATTTGGCCACCTGGTAGGTTCGAGGCTGCTTTGGAGAATCGGCGACATCCTCAAAAGCAACCTGCGCTTGATTGACTACGCGTTCAGGTATGGGGGCGACGAATTCGTCGTGATCCTGCCCCAGACCTCGAAAGAGAACGCCGTCACCGTGGTGCGGCGGCTCAAAGACCTGCTGAGTTCGAAAGTCTTTTTCCGTTCCGAAAATCTGAACATCAGGGTCACCGCCAGCTTCGGCATTGCAACGTTTCCTACCGACGGCCGCACCCACCGAGAGATTCTGCGCCTGGCCGACGAGGCCATGTACCTTGTTAAGAGAACCACGCGCAACAATATCGCCTTGGCAGGCGAAGGCGTGATGCCTCGCGCCCCCCTCCTCGAAGAGCACGCTGAAGCCAACACAGAGCTGTAGAATTCGCCGGCTGGCGCAGACTCCTGCCTTTTGGAGTCTGCGATGTCCCGAAGGGACACGTTGCCCAAGGCGGCTCAATCCAGCCGGTCCATGCGCAGAACGGGTGCGTCGTCGAGGAAGTAAAACCTCCAGCTTGACCAAGGCCAATCCCCGGGGGAACTCACCAGCCCACGCTTCACCGCTGGCCGGCGCAGACTCCGACTCTTGGAGTCTGCGATGTCCCGAAGGGACACGGTGCTTAGTGCGGGTCAATCCAGCCGCGAAACAGGTTGAAACGCCTTTAACCATGCGGGTTTTCAGCAACGCGGCTTCCTTGCTCCTGTGCTAAAAATAGAACGTATGGATGACGCGCCGACCCTACGCACGTACACCGGCTTTGATGAGATGAAGGCGGACGAGTACCGCTATTGGCAAAGTCGGCCCGGGCATGAACGGCTGGACGCGGTTGAGGAAATGATCGAAACCGCCTATGCGCTTAAGGGGTGGGAGATCGAGCCTGATGTACCAAGGCTACAAAGATCTTTTGTCCGCCTTCCAGTCCCATGGCGTTAAATACCTCGTTCGAAGACCTCATAGCCTCGAAACTCGCGTCAGGACGTGCCCGCGACCTTGCGGACGTTGAGGATATCCGCAAAGCGGCGGAGAGCCAAGCCCCGAAGCCCGCAAAAAAAGAGCCTCCCGAACCAACCGGCGGCGGCCCTCGTGAGTGACACGTCTGAAAAGGTAGCTGAAACCATTTTCCACACCTTGGAGTGGCGGGGGAGAAAAGGTACCCGAAACCGTTTCTCCCCACTCAGAAGTAAATATTGTGGTCGAGCAACTGATCTTTCATGCGCAGCTTTAGTTGCAGTGTGCCTGTGTTTCTAGCCGCGCTTCGATTCAAGCATTCTGGCCAGCCCACTTGATCGGCGAGTCCAATCCAGGTACGAAAGGTTGAGTCAGCCGGCACGGAAAGCTCAAATGCTTCATTATCGCCATGCTTAAAGTGCCACTTTAAGTGTTGGCGCGGTTCGAACGGAGGAATGCCATCGCTACCCGAGAGCCAATACCCGGACTCAATGCGGAGTGGCTGTCCCGTTTCGTTCTTGAATGTGATCCGAATCTTTGAATTCACCCATACACCAGTACCTTCCTCACGCACCCACTTGTATTCGACAACGGTGATGTGGCTCAATGATTCTTTCGCCTCATACCTTGCGGCAAGCGCCCTTGCTGTCATTAAGAAATTTTCGCGTTTTTCATCCCAGACCGATGTGCCTGGAGGCTTCGATGTCATCCGCGCATGGATTCGATCTCGCAATTCCCCCAACGCAGGCAGGTCCAGGATGGAGCCAGATTGTCGACCGTAAAGTGCGCCATCGAGTTCTGAAAATGTGACGGGCGGCACAACAAAGGATACAAACTCGCATACCCCGGCGGTCTGGCGAGCCAGTGCCGCCCCAGCTTCTGCTTGGCAAAAGTGGCTTTCGAAATAGGAACGGGTAAGCAGGGCAATAACGAAGTCAGCACGATTAAGGTTACTCAAAATATGCTGCACGAAAAAACTGCCATTTGGGATTGCCCCTCTGGACGAGCTACAGAAGATATTGTCGTGCGGAACGCCGATCCCTAATAGCAGCAGATCAACGAATTTCGTAGCCAATTCCTTGTCGGCGTCTGCGTGGCTGATGAAGAGATTCATGTGTGTGGCTCCCAATTCTTGGGATGATGCAACGTCCTTCGGTCGTAGAGTTGGCGAGGCAGTAACAGGAGCCGACGCGGAAACCGGGTAGGGCGATTCACCTGGCAGTTTACCCCAACCTTGACACACTGTGCACGGGGCCTTGGATTTCGAGCGACCCGTTCCATTACACGACCTGCAAAGGGGGTTGTGAATCCGGTCGTCTGGGAGCCTGCCTGCACCCCTGCAGATCGGGCAGACGGCATCTTCCGTAGGAGGATTTCCTGTGCCGTTACAATATGGGCAGTTCATGTTCTTGCACCGCTGCAATGTCGAAATCAGACTGACGTAGGTTACCACAATTTTGGGGAGCCACGCGCCGTTGTATCCAGCGGCGGTCAGGTGTATGCTTCCCCCCGCATGAGTCGTTAACTTCCTTAGGCCAGGACAGCATTCTTGAGGGGGCTAGCATGGGGCTACAACCCACTTTTGGCGAACACACTATTAACGAATTCACATTGATGTTTCGCAACCGCCAGATCAACCTGGAGCCGGGCTTCCAACGTCAGTCTGTGTGGACATTGAATGACCGTCGTCGATTGATCCAATCTGTTGTTGCGGGATATCCACTTCCGAGTGTCTTTCTTTACCAGCGAAGCCCTCGCGGACGATTGACCTACGATGTCATTGACGGCAAACAGCGTCTTGAAACCATCCTAATGTTTACCCGCGTTGGGCGATTCAAGCGGAGCTGTTTTGAGGTGAAGCTCGATTTGGGCGACGGGGATGAGTGGTGCGATTGGCGCTCCATCTGTAAGCACAATGTGAATTTGCGGGCGGCATTCGATTCCTACAAGATGCAGACTGTCGAGGTTACCGGGGACCTAAATCAAATCGCAGACCTTTTCGTCCGCATTAACTCCACGGGCAAACGCCTGACATCAGCAGAGAAGCGGAACGCCAAATTCCTAGACAACAAAATCCTAAAGGAAGCCCAGCGGCTGGTTGGGAAGTTCAATAAATACCTCAAGTACGAACGAGTTCTCTCACCTGCACAAATCAGTCGGATGAAGGGAACCGAGTTGTTTGCCGAGTTGCTTATGTCCATCAGCGAACGCGGGCCGATCAACAAGAAGACATCGTTGGACCGAGCCATCGGGAATCAGGGGATTAACGGTAATGTGCTGGCCAGGCTCTCACGTGAATTCGTGAACACGATGAATCGCATCAAGAAAGTATTTCCAGACCTAAGGCAGACTCGATTTCGCAACAGCGCCGAATTCTACAGCCTTTTCTTATTGGTTTGGGAAATGGAGAGAGAAAAGCTCGTACTGACTGAAAAAAAGAGGAACAAAATCGCGTCTGAGTTGCTGCGCAAACTCTCTACAGGCGTAGACGAACTACGTGAACAGCTTCGGAATGCTAGGCCCGCAAAGACAGCCCAGAAGCTCTATTCGGATTACTTGTTGACGGTCCAAGGTGATACAGATAGCAAGGCCAACCGCGATAGGCGCCGCGAGATTCTCCGCAACTTACTCGTGAGCTTGTACGACCGCAAGGACGACAAGCGAAGCTTCTCGCAAGAACAGCGCCGCATCATTTGGAATAGCGATGAGAAGCGGCACTGCGCTCGTTGCCACAGAGTACTAACATGGGCCAACTTCACTGTAGATCACAAGTTTCCTTACGCAAAGGGAGGGAAGGCTAGCCTCAGAAATGCCCAACTGATGTGCCGCCCCTGCAATAGTAGCAAGGGGGCGAATTAAACACGTTGGCAGAACAGGCCCTCTAATTTGACACCCAGGCCGGCTGGCGCAGACTCCTGCGTTTTGGAGCCTGCGATGTCCCGAAGGGACACGTTGCTCAAGGCGGCTCAATCCAGCCGGTCCATGCGCAGAACGGATGCGTCGTGCAGAAAGTAGAACCTCCAGCTTGACCAAGGCCAATCCCCGGGGGAACTCACCAGCCCGCGCTTCGCCGGGTTGTTACAGTTCAGTTTCTCCCGCCACTTTGCTTCGCTGTACACATCGAAGGGGTGAAAGCGCCGGTTCCAAAGCCGGAAGTGCGACTCGTCATGGACCGTGGGCGGCAAGCGGAGGCGAGCCAGCATTTTCTGGCACCAGGGATACTGCTGGTTTTCACGAAGCGTTTTGAGGATACGTTTGGCCGTTTCCTCTTTGAGTTCCTTGATGACCACGGGAGTAGATTCGGCGGGATGGGGTTTGAGCAGCAGATGGAAGTGCTCAGGCATTAGGACCCAGCCAATGAGCAGGCAGTTCATCTTCTGCCGGACTTCCTCGAGGCGTTGGACGAAGTACTCACAGAAGCGTGGAGAGCGAAAGACCTGCGCGCGGCGGTAAGTGCTGCTGGTGATGAATTGCAGTTCACCCGGACTGTAAGTGCGATGGTAGATCAGCATAGCGCCGCACAGTATAGCGGCGAAGCTGCCGTGAGGGGAAGCGGTCCCTCCGAACGTCCCTCCGAACGTGTCCCTTCGGGACATCGCAGACCCCAGAAGTCGGGGTCTGCGCCAGCCTGTCGATTCCGTTTGCATTTCTCGCTTGACAAGTCGCGGCCGGAGCGATAGCCTATAATTGTGGTCATGATGTGGACACATTGTCGTAGGCGAGGCCCAGGGGGCGACGCGGCGCGAGGGAAAGCGGGATGATCCCGGCGCGAGGGGTAACCCGGGAAATCCAAAAAATGAAAAACAGTGGGAACGAAGCTAAGAAGTACTTGAAAACAAAGGAAGATCATTTTTTCAATGCTGCAAATTACGCGCGTTTTGGGCGCAAATTGGCACAAATCGGACGTTAAAAGGACCAAGAATCGCACAACTTGCGCAAAACGAACCGAAGCTCCGGCGTGAGATTGGAGGCCGAACAACGACATATTGTCGGCTAGTACGGGCGGTTCACGAACCGCCCCTACACCGCTTGCGGCCGCGGCACCTGATCGACGGATTGGGTACAGCGAGTGTACGCTTGCAACCCTCGGCGTCTTCTGTCACGATGGCTTTCCGATATGCGTTGGCAAATTCGTGAGGTAGACGGAGACGCGGTCGCGCGATTGGGCCGCGACCTAAACATCCCGAATATCATTGCCCGGCTCTTGATCCTGCGGGGAGTCAGCGATCCGGAGTCGGCCCAGCGATTCCTCAATCCTACGCTCGATCAGCTTCACAATCCCTTTTTACTGGCTGACATG
>Ga0326728_10012614_pt1 | contig 18698 bp, 21 predicted proteins | sample MB3enrmetagenome_FD_207602 | JGI IMG/M metagenome (GOLD analysis project Ga0326728, IMG submission 207602) | Lab enriched peat soil microbial communities from McLean, Ithaca, NY, United States - MB31MN | ecosystem: Environmental > Terrestrial > Soil > Wetlands > Peat | place: USA: New York... | reverse complement strand
TCCGCCAAGCGTTGTTCAAGGCCTCATCGACGCGCCTTCCCACGGGCGGTACTTCAATTCGGCCATTCGGGGGTGCTTCCAATGCCATCGCTTATCTTAGCGCTTATGGGCGGACGCCCTCGTCCGCTCCGGACCCCCTGGTCCGGCTCTCCCATCACACCACAAACGGAAATCGATGCGGCCGTCGTCGGCAATCGGTCCACGGCTGATATACTTCACGCATGAAAACAGTGGCAAGTGCTCTCTTGGTGATAAGCGCTCTTGCCTGGGGAGAAGACGCGCCGGAGAAAATGACCAAACTCATGGTCAAGCCGGAGAGCCCGGAAGTTCCGAAGGATAGTTTCGCGGCCCAACCGAAACGGATGTACCGAGCCGGCTCCCGCTACTGCCGGATAGAGGAGAACCCTGATCTTGAGCATGGAATTCATGGCCTGTTGATCACGAACGAGCCAGATGCCTGGGTGATCAATCTGTTGGACAAGACTGCGCGGCACATGGTCGACCCGGGACCAACGTACAATTGCAGGCTACCAGTATTCGCCCATGCCGAGGACATCAAGTCGGCTGAGGATATGAAGAAGCAGCTCATGCAACTTGAGTTCGGGCGGGAGCTTGAGTATTTTCGGTCTCGGTCAGGCACGCCGAATCCGGGTCCCGTACTACAAGGTAAGGCGACGATGGTTTACACCGTCCAGACGGGTGACTCGCCGTTATTCCTCTTCACCGGCGGAGATCCCGAAGCGCCTGTCTCGGTGGTCAGAAAAGACGACAAGACTCGCGAGATTTACTGGTACGGGGAATATGAGCAACTTCCGTTCGATGCGAAGCTGTTCGCCAAGCCCGAAGGCGTGAAAATCGAAGAGACGCAGCCCTAGATCATACCGGGCGATCGTCTTAACATTGGTACGCTTGCACAGTACGTCAATCTCAGGATCAGACCACGAATTCAAGTTATCCAAACCCCGCCTCCTACTCCCCTCTCTCGCCCTCTTCGCCCTAAACGCCTTCCTCTCCTGGCCCCTGTTCTGGATCGAATACCTCGACGATTTCCACTCCAACGAAGGTTCTTTCATCATCTTTGCCAAGTTTCTGCTCGACTACTGGCCGCACTGCCTCTGGTTTCCCTGGTTCAACACCGGCATGCCGTTCGAGAATACGTATCTTCCTCTCGTGTCTTTCCTCGTGGCGGCCGGCTCACTCATCGCGCACTGCTCGCCCGCGCACGCCTTTCACTTCCTCGCCGCGCTGGCCTATTCGCTGGCCCCTGTGTTCCTGTTCCTGTTTGCGCACAAAGAATCGCAGCGCCTCGCACCCAGCCTGCTAGCAGCCGTGCTGTGGTCTCTGTTCTCACCGTCCGTGCTGTTCCCGAAAATCCTCGAAGACCTCGGCACTCCCTGGGGCCTGCGACGTCTACAAAACATCGTCTTCTGGGGCGAAACTCCCCATAACGTCGCGCTGTGCCTACTCCCCCTCGCCGTGCTCCTTTTCTCGCGTTTTCTCGATAAATCCACCCCGCGCCGGTTTGCCTTGTGCGTTCTCGCCGCCGCCTCCGTGATGATCACCAACGCCTTTGGCATGGTCGTGATTTCTATCTGCGCTCTGTTTCTGTTGCTCGCCCGCAAAGAGTACGCCTGGCGCACGTGGCTTTCTGCCGGCGCGATGCTCGCCACTGCGTACCTGCTCATCTGCCGCCTCTTTCCGCCATCGCTCATCCGCTTGGTCGAAACCAACTCCCAACTCGTCGGCGGCGATTATCGTTTCACATCGCAAACCGCGATCTTTGCCGGCCTGTTCCTACTCGCGATGGCTGCCGTCTGGGCCATCACGCTCCGCTTGCCCACCACCATGCTGCGATTCTCCGTTCTCGTTTCCGCCTGCTTCGGCGCCATCGTCGCGTTGGCGTACCAGAATCTCAGCTTCATCCCTCAGCCGCACCGCTACCACCTCGAATGGGAAGTCGGGTTCTGCCTGTTCGTCGCCTTCGCATTCGATCCGCTTCTCCGCCGTCTCCGGCCGAAAGCTGCTGTCGCCTCGGCCGTCGTCGTTCTGCTCTTGCTAAGTTGGGTCGCGTCGAAAGATTACCGCTACGCCCGCCGCCTCATACGTCCCGTTGTGATCACGCAATCTATCCCCTATCAACAAGCCCGCTGGATCGGTACGCACCTCCCCGGCCAGCGCGTCCTCATCGCCGGTGAAGCCGCGTGGTGGTTCAACTTGTTTGCGAATAACCCGCAGCTCGGCGCCGGTCACGAACCCTCCGCCCCGAACTGGATGCAGCGCGCCGTCGTCTACACCATTTACTCCGGCCAGAACGCCGGCGATCAGGACGGCCCCGTCTCCGTCTTCTGGCTCAAAGCCTACGGATGCGGCGCCATCGTCGTCACAGGGCCTGCGAGCTATGACCACTATCACGCCATCCGCAACCCCAAAAAGTTCGATGGGCTTCTTCCCCTCGTTTGGCGCTCTGGCGACGACTACATTTACCAGGTCCCGTTGCGGTCTACTTCGCTCGCGCACGTGATCCCCGCGTCGGCCGTTGTGAACCGCCGGCCGATCCACGGCCTCGACATCGCCCCCGTGCGCCCCTACGTCGCGGCCCTCGATGACCCCACTCTGCCCCTCGCTGAAATCGCTTGGCAAAATCCCGATCACGCTCGAATTTCCGCGGCCCTCTCACGCTTGCAGGTGCTCTCCGTGCAGGTGACTTATGATCCCGGATGGCGCGCGACTGTATCCGGTAAGTCTGTACCCGTCCACTCCGACCAGCTAGGCATGATCATCATCGAGCCCAATTGCGCAGGCCCATGCGACGTCGACTTGGAGTTCACCGGTGGCTCAGAGCGCACCGCTTGCCTGGTGATCAGTCTCTTGACCGCCATCGCCCTGGCGGCGATGCTCCTCTGGCCGGTGAAAGTAACATCTATAACAGCCATTTAACTTGCCCTGCGCACCCGAATCCGGTAACGTGGGAAATACGTTCATTTCTTGAGGAGGAGAAAATGAAGAGACTCACGATACTCACCGCTGCGGCTTCGTTACTATCCGTTGCCGCTTTAGCCGAAACATTCAACGGCACCGTAGTCGATGTCATGTGCAAGGGCAAGGACCTCGCCAGCCACACGAAAAAGTGCGCCGTAGGTTGCGCCAAAGGTGGCTACGCCCTGGTCACGAGCGATGGCAAGTTCATCAAGTTCGATGAAGCCGGCAACGCCAAAGCCCTCGCCGCGCTCAAGGCCACCAGCAAAGAGAATGATCTGAAAGCCACCGTCGAAGGCACCATGGACGGCGATGTCCTGCAAGTCAGCTCCATCGCCATCAACTAACGGAAACTCTGCGTAGCTGCGCGTGGTCTCCGCTAGTTGGGTATATTCACCTATGTGGGCGCCGCCCCATCGAGCGCCGTTTGGATCGTAGTTCTCTTGGTCGCGGTCACAATTGATTGTGCGTCTGCCGCCATACGCTTCGACGACTTCTCGACCATCCAGGGACTCAACCTCGTAGGCAACTCCACCGTCTCTGGCAAAGCGCTGCGCCTCACCCGTGCCCGGTCAAATCAAAGGGGAGCTGTCTGGTTCCGCGAGAAGCAGCCCGTGCTGTCAGGCTTTGAAACCACGTTTCAATTCCAACTGACCCACCAGGACCTGTTTTTCCGCGGCACAGACGGGTTTGCGTTCGTCCTGCAAAACTCGGGTCCGGCAGCATTGGGCGGCATCGGTTCGGCTGGAGGCTTCGGCGTAACCGACCCCACGAATCCCCGGCAAGCAGGGATTCCGTGGACCATCGCGGTTTTCTTCGATACCTTGCGAAACCCGGAAGAAGGAGATCCTTCCTCGAACTTCATCGCAATACGTGCTAACGGCGGACCCTCCGAAACGCGCTGGCCCGCGGCGCGTCTGGCGTTCACGCCGAATCTGAGCGTTCGCTTGAAGGACCGCAAAGTGCACACCGCACGCATCGTGTTTCAGCCGCCCGTTCTTTCGGTTTTTCTGGATAGCTCTCTCGTTCTGAAAACGGTGGCGGATCTTTCGATCGCGACAGACCACCAAGGCAGCGCCTGGGTCGGGTTCACCGCCGCAACCGGTTGGGGATGGCAGAATCACGACATCCTCAACTGGACTTTCGCGGGCGCGGATGTCTCCTCGACCATGTCCGTAGTCTCCTCCGACATCAGTTTTCCGATGTCGGCATGCCTGCCAAATCGCAACCTGTGCACGCCGGAGCGCGCCTTTGTGGAACAGACGGGCGCGGGCTATCACATCGTTTTGCCTGCCAACTTGGAATGGGGAGTTCGCGTCCCAAACTCCAGCGGGCGGCCGGTGGTGGTGACCAATGCCCGCGGCATCGTCTGTTGGGACTTCAAGGCGCGGGGATCGGAAGGTTGCGGCGGGCCTTCTGGGAACGGCACACACGCGGGTGTAGGATTTCTATCGGAAGACTCTCCGGCCGGGGCCTTGATCATGAAAACGCGGGAAGGGCACACCTGGTTTTCGGTGAATGGCCGGAGCGGCGCCGGCTTCTTGGACAATGAGGGATTTTACGAGTTCGACTCGGAGATCAAATAGCTGAACGGCGATCCGCGGGCGCGAATCGCACTCTACCAGTTCTCTTGAATGCCGACCCGCGGATTGGCAGAGGACGGCGCGTCGTCGTGCATGTTGCTGAGTTCCTGCTGGCAGCTCACGCAGTATTTCGCCCACGGCACCGCTTGCAGGCGCTTCGCGGGAATCGGCTCCTCGCAGCCCAGGCACACGCCGTAGTCGCCCGCCTCAATCCGGTCCAGCGCTTCCTCAATCATTCGCAACTGCACATAGTCCAGGCTGTTCAACCGCAGCGAGATGAACTCATCGTGCGAAAGTTGCGCCTGGTCCTCTTCCGCCACCCTGCCCATCTTGGCCAGCGTGTCAAACTTGATGCCTAGGCCGGCCATCACCTGCTCACGCTTCGCAGTCAGCACTTTTCGGTAGGCCGCGGGGCGCATCGCGGGCTCAGGGTCTTTTGCTTTTTTCATTCGGAACTCCTTGTCACGTCCTCGGTGGGCTGACTCGCTCGTTCGAACGCGTGTCCATCACCCGCTCAGACTATGGTTAGAAAAAGGTACCAGAAATCTCAGGGAATTGACAATACTTCTTTAGGTTATTTCTGAATATTTCTTATCGGGAACTTCCGAAGGTCTGTGATAAATCCCGTAGCATCTGCTGTTCCGCGGGGGTGTACCGGCTGCGGAATGCTTCGCTATTCATGCGCTCGTTGCGTTCCGCCTCCGGCATCGCTCGCAATTGTTCATACTCCTGCTTCACCACCGGACGGCGGTCCTCCGGAAGTGAGTTGAACTGGCGGAACAGTTCGCGCGCGCGGTTTTGTTGCTCCGGCGGCAATTGGCTGAATGCCTTGTACCTTTCTCCCAACTGCTGGCGCTGCTCGGGAGGCAGGTTGCGATACTGTTGTAGCTTCTGTTGCAGTTCCCGCCGCCGTTCCGGTGGCAGTTTGGCCAGCGCCTGCTTCCGCTCTTCCGGCGTCATCCGATTCCACCGCTCGAGCGGCGCCGGCGCCTCCCCATTGGTCTTGCCCTTCGCCTTCGCGGCCGGCTTGGGAGCCTTGGGTTCCGCCGGACGTTCCTGCGCACACACCGCTGCCCCTGGCAGCAGAGCACAAAGCCCGGCAATGAGAAGGAAGCGGCGCATACCGTTTACATCGGCTGGGAAGTCTTGGCCTCCTCGGGCGGCGTCAACGCCAGCTCGCGCAGCATTTGCAGATCGTCCAGCGTGCGCTCCACCTGCTCCGGCTCCACGCTTTCCACCCGCGGCGGGGCCGTCGGCGTATGCAGCGCCACGCCGGCAACAAGCAAAAGACACGTAGCCGCCACCGGCACGAGCGGCCGCCAAAGCAGTCGGAGCCAGGAAGCCGGTTTCGCCTGGTCGATCCTTTGGTACAGCCGCCGGTTAAAATCCGGGCTGATCTCCTGCGGCTCCCACTGGCCGAGCGCTTCCCACACCACGCGCTGCTCCGCAACGAACCGCGTGCAGTCCGGACACGCTTCCATGTGCCGCTCAACCATCACGGCATGCTGATGATCCAGCCGGCCGGCCGAATAATCCAGCAGCCACTCCCTGTTTTCCTGAGTCTTGATGGGGCAATCCATATTTCTTCCCTTAAGCCATATGCGCTAGTCTAACGCGCAAGGTTTCATAGGCCCGGAACAAAAGCGATTTCACCGCTGATTCCGAGCAACTTAATATTTTTGCAATCTGTGAATACTCCATCTCGTCGTACTTGTGCATCAGGACCGCAGCCCGCTGCTTCGCTGGCAGCGCGGCTACGGCCCGCCGCACCTCATCCACCTTCACACGGTGTACCATCCTCTGCTCAACCGACGGCGCACGGTCCGGCAGCTCCCGGACTGGTCCGTCTTCGGCGACTTCATCCAGCCGTTCCTGTCCGCGCTCATTTTTCTTGTCCCGCAGCCAGTTCAGAGCGAGGTGGGTGGCGATGCGGTAAAGCCACGTGGTGAATTTGGCAGCCGGCTCGTAGGTTTCTCTCGACTTGTAGACGCGCAAGAAAACCTCCTGAGCCAGTTCCTCCGCCACCGGCTGATCCTGCACCATGCGGTACAGGAAATGGGTGACGGAGACACGATACTTGTCGAGCAGCAGGGCGAAACTCGCCCCGTCCCCGTCCTTGACCCGAAGCATCAATTCGACGTCGCAGTCAAGAGCCAATGAGGCCCCCATATCTTCCTTAACCCACTGGGGCATAAAAGGTTGCGGGATTCTATTCCCCTTTTAGGCTGCGTTCCATGAGCTGGCGGATGGCCTCCTGCGGTGGGCGGCCAAGTTGAAGCATCGCATGCATTTGTTGCGCGATTGGCATCTCGACCGAATGGCGGCGGGCGAGATCAACCGTCGCCGACGTGGTTTTGACGCCCTCGGCGACCATTTTCATCGACTCGACGATCTCATCGAGCTTGCGGCCTTTTGCTAACTCCAATCCCACGTGACGGTTACGGCTAAGATCTCCAGTGCAAGTTAACACCAGATCGCCCAGACCGGCGAGACCGGCGAGCGTTTTTGGCTGGCCGCCCATCGCCATGGCGAGGCGGCTGATCTCGGCTAAACCGCGTGTAATCAGCGCCGCGACGGCATTGTGGCCAAGCCCCAGGCCATGGCAAACGCCGGCGCCGATCGCCACCACATTCTTAACTGCCCCGCCGATTTCCACGCCAACCGGATCGGAGCTGGTGTAGAGGCGGAAAGTCGGGCCGGAGAAGGCGGTTTGCACCGTTTCGGCCAGTTCGCGGTCGGTGGAAGCGACGACTAGGGCGGTTGGGTCGCCGCGGGCGACTTCGCGGGCGAAGGTGGGGCCGGAAATGACGGCCACGCGAGGTGCTAACTTCGGTTCGAGCACCTGGCGGATGACTTCGGATACCCGCATGAGCGTGCCGGTTTCCAAGCCCTTAGTTGCGCTCACGAGATGCATGGCCGGAGTCAGGTGCGGGGCTATCTGCTTGTAGAGCGACCGGGCCAGGTGCGAAGGGACGACGCTGAGGACGATTTCGGCACCGTCGAGGGCGGATGCCAGCTCGTTGTGAATGGTGATCTTGGCGGGAAGCTGGAAGCCAGGCAAATAGACATCGTTTTCGCGTGAGGTACACATGCGCTGGGCGAGGTCCGGTTCGTAGACCCAGAGGCGCACGCGCTCAAAGCGCGGGGCGAGCACGATCGCGAGCGCGGTGCCCCAGGAGCCACCACCGATGACGGCGAGATTCGTCATGAGCGGCGGATTCTCCATCGAGGAGGCGACGCGGTTTTGCGTGAGCCGAATGACAGGACGTGTTCGGTGCCGGCGCGGATACGCGCGATGTTGGCGCGGTGACGGTAAATGATGAACGCTCCGCTGATGGTGGCGGCGGCAACCAGAGAGAGGGGCGGCTGCATCAGGAGCCAGACGGCAAGCGGAAAAGTTCCGGCGGCGAGAATCGAACCCATGGAGACCTGGCGCGTGTAGGCGACGGTGGCGAGCCACACGATCAGCACGGCGATGAGAGGCAAGGGCGCGAGATAGAGATACGCTCCGATGAAACTGGCGACGGCCTTGCCACCTTGAAACTTCAGGAAGATCGGGAAGGCATGACCGAGCATCACCGCGAGTGCAGCGGCACTCATCCAGTTAATGTTGCCGGCGGTGAGTTTATCGGCAAGCCAGACAGCGAAGGCGCCCTTGGCAATATCGAGCAGCAGCGTCACGATGCCGGCGGCGCGGCCCGTGGTGCGCAGCACGTTGGTCGCACCGATGTTGCCGCTGCCGGAAGAACGCACGTCGGCACCGGTTTTCCATTTGACAATGAGGTAACCGAAGGGAATGCCACCGATCAGGTAAGCAGCCACGAGCGCCAGAAGAGGAGTCATCAACGCAACGACTCTTCGATTCTGTCACGTCTCTAAACATTTTTCACGCGCGTGTAGGCTGGCGGCACAATTGCAGGTCAATGAATTATGAAGCGTATTGTTGTCTTTTGTTTCTTAACCGTGACCATGGCGCACGCGCAGTCCGAACACAGTCAGGTGACGTTCAGCGGTGAAACAGCGATCCAGTTCAATGTGCCGCTGTCTGAAACTGCCACGCCGGTAAGTCTGGGTGGGGCCTACAGCTACCGGGTTTTCCGGCACCTTGCACTGGAAGCGGGAATGTTGACGGCAATTCATGCGGCCGGCGCTATTCACCAGGACGCATACGCCTTCTATCCGAAAGACCTGTTCACCTGGGTGCAGTTTGGGCCGCGTGTGATTCTGCCCGTTCGGGAGGGACGGCTGGAGCTATCGGCGGGCGCGGGCGGAACGTACGAGAATTATTCGGACGCCAGTGGCCTCCTTTCTTCACGCAGCGGATGGGGAGGCAATTTCTCTGTGGGCGCAGCAGTAGCACTCGACCATGGCCGGCACTTCTGGCTGGGCACCACGCCACGCTGGATACTCGTGAATGCCGGCGCGGCGCACGACCGGCGGTTCGTTGCAGGCGGAGAATTCAGCTTTCAGTTTTGAAGGGAAACTCGGCGAGCTGCGTGTAGATGGAGCCGGAGGGAGCGGTCTGGCTGCGGTAAAGGTGGAAGCGGTTGACGGTGAAGCGGCCGAAGTCGAGTGAAGGCAGACTCGCCACTGCTTGCAGCAGCGCGGGCTGCTTGCCTGGCGTTTTGATGCGGGCGAGTGTCAGGTGGGGCGAGTAGGGGCGCTGCTCCTTGGCGATGCCGAGAGTTGCCAGCGCGTCTTCGGTGTCGCGGGCGAGTTGCACGAGGACCTCGCCGGCATGGACGCCCGTCCAAAACACGCGCGGCGCATGCGGGTTGGGGAAGAAGCCGAGTTTCTCGATAGCGATGGGAATCGCGGCGCGCGGCGGTAATGTGGCGAGTGCTGCGGCGAGTTCCGGCAAGCGTTCTTCGGGCCATTCACCGATGAACTTGGTGGTGATGTGGAGGTTTTGCGGCGGGGACCAGTTGATGCGGGCGGTGGGTTTGAGGCGGGTGAGGAGATTGGCGAGATTGGTGACGATGTCTTCGGGGAGGTCGATGGCGGTGAAGAGGCGCATGGTTACTTTGAGTCCAGTTCAGTCTTAGCCCAGAAATCGGTGGAGGTCAACACGGGGACGATTTCGAAGTCGATCAGGTCGGACCAGCGAGCGGTCCAGTCAGTGAAGAGTTCCGGGCGGGATGTTTCCATGAGCTGGAAGCAGCGTGCGCCCTTCGCGTCGATCCAGCTCGCGTGGTAGGTGAGGCCTTCGGGCATCTGGCGGCCGGCGCGTTGGAAGCGCTCGCCGATGGGGGTGGGGTCGGAGTTGCGGAAGTGTTCGATCACCATGAAGAGCATGTGGGGAGTGTAGCAGGCCTAAACCGCTTACTTCGCGCGCGGCTCGGTATGGGCTGTATCGGTTAGGTACCGCGTTGAAACGCTAGTCTACTGTTCGATAGACCTCCCGCCATCCGCCGGTAGGAATCAGGAATCCGATGAGAGCCCCTGCGAGGGCACCAAGCGGTGTGAATATCTCCTTGCCAACGTTCGGCAGGTTCGGGCCGAAACAAGTGTGGCAGTTTTTGGAGTCCACCGCCGCACCTACGCCGAGGCCCGCGCCCGCTCCAATTCCGAGTCCGATCAGGGCGTTCCGCCTCCGATGGCTCCTGAGCTTGGACGATACTCGCGCCACGGTCTGTTGGGTGAGTGTCTCCTGGCCTCTTCTCGAGGTGATCAGCAGGGAATCGCCCGTCACGCTTTGGAACTCGCCCAGGACGGCGCCGCGATCCTTCAGCTCAACTCGGATCTCAGCCCCCAACGCGAGTTGTTTGAGGCGGTCCCAGTTGGTCGGTGACGTTTGTGGCTGAGCCAACGCGTGCTGCACAACGACGAGCACGAGGAGGGGTAACCACGCTATGGCGAATCGAGTGTTCCGGCGTCGAGCGATCATACTTCCTTCCAAACCAGCCTGGACTCTACGCTCCACCGGGGGAACATGTCAAGGAAATTGTGATTTCGCGTGCCATGCCGTATCTCTGCGCGATGATAATTGTGCAATGGAATGGCGGGAGATCACAAGAGAGAGCCGGATACTGCCGCGGGAGTTTTACGATCGGGACACGGTCACGGTGTCACGCGAGTTGCTGGGGAAGATTCTGGTGTTTGGGCGCGTGGCGGGGAGGATCGTTGAGACTGAGGCGTATCTGGGGGGAGATGATCTGGCGTCGCATTCAGCGCGCGGGATCACGAAGCGGACGCGGGTGATTTTTGGGCCGCCGGGGCATGCGTATGTGTATTTCATCTATGGGATGCATGAGTGCTTGAATTTCGCGGTGGGGCCGGAGGGGACGGGGGGCGCGGTGCTGATTCGCGCGGTGGAGCCGGTGGCGGGCATCGGTATCATGCATCGGCGGCGGCCGAGTGTGCACTCCGTCGCGAGGCTGGCGTCGGGGCCGGGAAATCTGACGAAGGCTTTCGGAATTACGCGGGCGCAGAATGGCGTGGATGTGACGCGCGGGACGCTGGTGGTGCGCGAATTGAAGAAAGAACCGCGAGTTGAGATTCAGGTGACGACGAGGATCGGGATACGGCAATGCGCGGATTTGCCGTTGCGGTTTGTGATCAAGGGGAATGCGGCGGTGAGCGGGGGAAAGAGCCTAGTAACTGGAAGAACCATCGTAGGTTGAAGCCTACGCTACGAATTTTATTCGGTTGCTACGGGGCCTTCGGAACGCGACAACTCCATTAGCAGTTTTTCGCGGCGCTGGAGGGCGGCGGTTACGGCGGAGTCCATGGAGATCCAGTAGACGATGGCGCCGAGGATGGCGGCGAAGGTCAGGATCAGGACGAAGATGAGCTGGCTATCGAAGACGGCGCGGGCCCAGAAGGCGAGGGTCACGGGCAGCAGGGCGATGGGGTAGAAGAGAAAAATCAGGGCCTGCATGCGGCTGGCGGCGCCACCTTGCGAGACGCGCTCGGGATTCATGGCGCGGGGAAAATGCACAGAGCTGAGATTGCCGATGGCGAGCAGATAGACGCCCACAATGGCGGTCACGGAGAAAGCTTCGGCGATGGCCTCGGGCGGGAGATGAATGCGCAGCGCGAGTGAGGCCACGGTCACGGCCAGCATCTCGGCGAAGATGAATAGCGCGGCGGCGATGTTTTTGCCCAAGAGCGATTGGCCGATGGAGACGGGGACAGAAAAGTAGACCTGGGCGGCGGAGCGATCGAATCCGAAGGTATTCAAGTAAGACACTTGGCCGAGCAAAGTCAGGGCGTAGACGCAGACGATGGTGAGGTAATGATCGGCCATGACGGAATGGCGGTTGCCGCTGCCAAGCGTGATGGGAAGCCAGACGAGCAGGCCGAAGGAAAATCCCATGATGAAGACCATGCGGAAACGGGGTGTGCGGCTGAGCGCGCGGAGTTCTTTTTCGACGATGGCGGCGAGGGGGTCGGGCAGGACGAGCGTGGGGAGGCGGTAGAAGACTTCCATGCGCGATGGGGTGCGGCTGGTGCTGGCGGTGGGGCTGAGGGTGGCCTGGGCGTCGTAGTGCAGGTTGCGCTCGAACTGCCAGGTGCCGAAGACGAAGGCAGCGAGCGTCCAGACGGTGAGAATCAGAGCGGGTAAGAGGACGGCGGGACCGAGCGCGAGGTTGGAGACGGCGGTCCAGGGCCAGAAACCGCCGGGAGCGTGCGTGAAGAAGTAGCGCAGGCCACTCGTGGAGCGGCGCGTGGCGAATAGCAGTTGCGGTAGGGCGGCGAGGGACACGAGGAGCAGCATCAGGATTTCGCGAACGCGTTTGTGCGTGAGCAGACGCTCGAGGAGATTGCGCAGGCCGGCGGAGAGAAGGAGGTTGAAGAGCACGAAGAGCAAAATCGGGAAGATGATGCGCGGCGCAGCGCGGAGGCCACCGTACACTGGATTGCGCAGCAGGCCGATGGCGGCGCCGGTGAGCACGAGCAGCATTTCGGCGCCGGTGGTGAGGCGCAGCAGAACTTCAATAACGAAGAGCTTTCCTTGTGGGACGGGATAGATGAGGAGCTTTTTCAGATCGAGCGACCCGCCGAGGCTGGCGGACATGATGGGCGTGAGCTGCCAGTAGAGGAAGACGAACATGAGGCCGGTGGGAAGGCCGCGGCGAATCATCTCACCGGTTTCGGCTGAAAAAAAAAATTCTTCGGCGACAATGGCGATGAAGACCCAGATGCCGTACCAGATCAGGGACGTGAGGATGGAAAAGATGGCGCCGCGACGGCGGGAGTCGAGGCGGAAGCTGCGCATGCTGAGAAACTGCGCGCGCAGAATGGCGGAGATCACAGCCAGTCCAATCTCTCGAAGGTGTGGTCAGCGCCGACGACGCGCACGAAGACGTCTTCCAACGTTTCGGAAGCAGAGCGGAGTTCCTGCATGGTTCCTTCGCGCACGATTTTGCCCTCGTTGATGATGGCGACGCGGTCGCAGAGGCGCTCGACGACTTCGAGGACGTGCGAGGTGAGAAAGATGGTGGCGCCCTGGCGGACCTGGTCGAGCAGGATGTCTTTCATGAGGCGTGCGCCGACGGCGTCGACACCTTCGAAGGGCTCATCCATGAGGAAAAGCTCGGGGCGGTGGATGAGCGACGCGGCCATGGCGACGCGCTTGCGCATGCCTTTGGAATATTCGGCGATGAGCTGGCGAGGCTGGGCGGTGAGCTCGAAGAGATCGAGCAGCTCACGGGCGCGCTCCTGCGCCACGGAACGCGCGAGGCCGTACATGCGGCCCACGAATTCGAGAAATTCCGCGCCGGTGAGGCGATCGAAGAGCAGCGATTCATCGGGCACGAGACCGATGCGGCGCTTGATTTCGAGCTCGTGGCCCTCCATGGGCATGCCGAGCAGCTCGATTGAGCCGGAAGTGGGCGGGATGAGGCCGGTGAGCATGCGGATGGTGGTGGACTTCCCTGCTCCGTTGGGGCCGAGGAATCCGAAGAAGCTGCCGCGGGGGACGGTGAGGCTGAGGCCATCGACGGCGGCCTTGGCTCCGTAGAGTTTCCGGAGGTCGCGAATCTCAATGGCGGGCGCGGCGTCGGCCATGCAGTTTCATCGTAGGACAGGCTCAGGAGGCTGTCCAATAGACAAAAGTGAACTATTTCTGGATGACGAGGGTGCCGGCAATGATATCGTGCAGCGCTTGTTTCTTCTCAGTGAAGGCGGCCATGAGGAAGCCGATGTTGAAGATGGCGCCCGAAAGCCATTTACCGAAGAAGCGGCCGTTGGCGCGGGCGAAGGAGATGCGCTGGCCGTTGAGATCGGTGACGATGCTTCCCAGCGCCAGTTTGCCGAGAGTGCCCTGGTAGCGGGAACTCTCCATGACGGTGTGGTAGAGCCAGCTTCCGACGGAAAGCAGCAGCAGCATTCCAAGAACGCTGAGCCCGAACATGGCAGCCCCGACGCTCTCGAAATCTTCCCCGGAGTGCAAGATGATGCCGAAGATTCCGGTGGAGGCGAGTAACGCGATGGCGATGGGCGTGAACACGAAGCCATCGATCATCATGGCGACGAACCTTCGCCAGAAACCGGAGTAGCGGAACGTGGGCGTGGCGGTGTAAACGCGTGGAGCAGAAGCGATGGGAGCAGCGACGGGATCGAGTGGTGACCCACAGCCGGAACAGAAGCGGGCGAGATCGGCGTTGGCGGCGCCGCAGCGCGTGCAGAACATGAGGAATTCCGGAGCCAGTATACTCCAACCAGTGATAGTCTTAGCATCATGCGTTTGGCTACCCTGATTTTTATGGTCTCGATTATGTATGCACAAAGCGGCCCTCCGCCGAAGACGAGTTTCGAAGAGCAGCCGGGATTTCTGCTGTCGAATGGAACGCTGGAGTTGACGGTGCTATCGAGGGGCAGCACGTTTGCGAGCGTGGTGCTGGCGGACGATGCGGAAAAACTCAGCCCGCTGTGGAACCCGATTCGCATGGCGCGGGAAGCCGGCGAGAAGAGCGAATTCGGCGGCGGGATGGGACATTTCATTTGCGTGGACGGTTTCGGGGACGTGTCGCAAGAAGAGAAAGCGGCGGGGCTGCCGGGCCACGGCGAGGCGCACCGGGAGACTTATGAGGTGAAGTATTACAACAAGGAAGGACGCACCTCGACGCTGACGCTCGCGACCAAGCTGCCGCTCACGCAGGAGCTATTTGAGCGAACGGTGCGCATGGTGGACGGCGAAAACGTCATCTACGTGCAGAGCGAACTCGAGAGTTTGCTGGCGTTTGACCGGCCGGTGTTCTGGGCCGAGCATGCGACGATCGGATCGCCGTTCCTGGAGGCGGGGGTGACGGTGGTGGATATGTCGGCACGGCGAGCGAAGACGCGGCCGTATACGGAATCGGAGAAAGAGGGCGGGCTGCCGCACATTCTTCCCTCGGACAAGGAATTCACGTGGCCGGAGGCGCCTGGGCTGCATACGCGGAAGATCGATGTGCGGGCCGCGCCAGCGGAGCCGAATTCGGGCGACCACACGACCTGTCTCATGGATCCTTCGCGCAAGCTGGTGTTCATCACGGCGTTACATCCCGGCAAGCGGTTGCTGCTGGGGTATCTGTTCAAGCCGCAGGAATATCCGTGGACGCAGAGCTGGATGTTCTATCCGCCAAACAAGAAGCTGGCGCGGGGACTGGAATTCTCCACGCAACCGTTCGACGTGCCGCGGCGCGAAGTGGTGCAGTTGAACTCGATGTTCGGCTCACCGGTATTCCGGTGGCTGCCCGCGCGGACCAAGATTGAATCCCGCTTCCTGATGTTCTACACGCACACGCCGGAAGGGTTCCACAAAGTGGACGATGTGCGATTGGAGAACGGGAAGATTATTATCGAGGACCACAAGACACATCAGCAGGTGACGCTTACGGCGTCGCTGCCAATTTAAAGAAAGGTTAGCCGCGAATGGACGCGAATACACGCGGATTATGAAAAGACTTCTGGTACTTTCGCTCGTTGCAATCACTCTTGGCGCCGAGGAAAAAGTTGATCTCTCTGTCGTCCAGCGCATCAAGACGGAGGCGTTTCAGAACTCCAAGGTGATGGACCACCTGTTCTGGATCACGGACGTGTATGGGCCGCGGTTGACGGGCTCGCCGGGCTTGACGGCGGCGGCGAACTGGGTGGTCAAGCAGCTCAAGGAATACGGCATCGATGATGCGGCCACGCAGCCGTGGGGAAAATTCGGCCGGAGCTGGCGGCTCACAAAGTTCAGCATTTCGATCCAGGAGCCGGAATACGCTCCGCTGATTGGATTTCCGCTGGCGTGGTCGGCGGATACGAAAGGGCCGCTGGAGGCGGAGCCGGTGCTGGCGGCACTGAAGATCACAGACCGCCTGGACACCAAGAAGACGGAAGAGGAGCTGCAAAAGTACTTTCAGGAACAGAAGGGCAAGCTGAGGGGCAAGATCGTGCTGCTCGAAACGCCGCGCGATGTGACTCCGGTGACGACGGCGCCGGCCTCGCGGTATTCCGATGCAGACCTGGCGAAGGAGGCCCAAGCCCCTACGCCGGTGGCGCTGCCGCCATTCGATCTTACGAAGATGATCCTGCCGGAAAAGCGCGAGGAACGGCAAGCACTATTCAGCCTTCTGCCACTCGATGCCGAAGCCAAGATCTGGGAGTACAGCTACGACACCATCACCGATAGAGTGAACCATTTTCTGGCACAGGAAGGTGCGGTGGCAGCAATCGTTCCTAGCTACAAGGCCGATGCAGGCACCGTGGCCGGCGAAGCCGCGGGCACGTACAAGAGCGATCAGCCACCGGCTCAGCCGCGGATTGCGTTGACCATCGAACATTACAATCGCATCGCGCGGCTGTTGGATAAGAAAGTTCCGGTGAAACTGGAGCTGGAAGTTCGGACGACGAGCGAAGGCGCCACTGGGGAGGGGCTGAACATCATCGCCAACATTCCGGGCACGACGAAACCGGACGAAATCGTCATGATCGGCGCGCATTTCGATTCGTGGATCGGCGGAACGGGTGCGACGGACAACGGAACAGGCGACGCGGTGATGATCGAGGTGATGCGCATTCTGAAGACGCTGCATCTGAAACTCGACCGGACGGTCCGGATGGGTTTGTGGAGCGGCGAGGAACAGGGGATTTTCGGCTCGCGCGCGTATGTGAAGGAAAATTTCGGCGACCCTGACACCATGCAGCTCAAACCCGCGCATGCCAAGCTCTCGGGCTATTTCAATGACGATAACGGCACGGGGAAGATTCGCGGCGTGCATTTGCAGGGGAATGACGCCATGCGGCCGGTGTTCGAGGCGTGGCTCGCGCCGTTCCGCGACCTGGGTGCCACAACGATTACGATTCGAAATACCGGCGGAACGGATCATCTGTCCTTCGACCAGGTGGGCTTGCCGGGTTTCCAGTTCATTCAGGATGAGGTGGAGTACGGGTCCATTACACACCACACAAATATGGACTTGTACGACCACGCGGTGCCGGCGGACTTGATGCAGGCATCGGCGGTGATTGCGTCGATTGTGTATCACGCGGCGAACCGGCCGGAAATGCTGCCGCGCAAGGAATTGCCGCCGCCGGTGAAGATGAAGAACTAGAGCGTCGTGGCGCACGTTTCAACGTGCCGGGCCGAACTTCAGTTCGGTCTCGTGAGCAAACGCTTGACTGCCGGCTGAAGCCGTCAGCAGCGCGCTGAAGCGCACGCCACGCTACCTCCTGGGACGCTGCACTAGAATGAGGGATATGGTCAGCGTCCATCCGCTTGGTATCGCGCTTTTCCTCACGGTCTCCACGCTGTGCGGTGCGGCGCCGCTGCACGTACACCAGTCGGCATTCAAGCCTGGGGAAAACGGATTGCCGCTGGGATGGAGCGTGTATGGGGCGCGGCCGGAGATCACGCCGAAGACGTTCGTCGATACGACGCGCTACCGCACCGAGCCTGGGTCGCTGGCGATTTCCGGCAACAGCAACGCCGCGGCATACGGCGGGTGGACGTATCTGGCTCCGGAGATTGGTGCGGGCAAGTGGTACCGCTTCGTGGCCTACTACCGTTCCGAGGGGTTGCAGGATGAAGCCTTGCAGGTGGTGGCGCGGCTCGATTGGCAACAGGCGGACGGTCAAGTCGCGGGGCGGCCGGATTATCCTTACAGGGTGACTCGCGAGGGCGAGTGGACGCGCCTGACGTTAGACGCGCCCGCGCCGGAGAAGGCGGCGGCCGTCAAGATCGAGCTATTTCTGCAAAACGCGCCGCAGGCCACGCTGTGGTGGGATGACATTTCGCTCGAAGAGATTCCGAATCCGGGACCACGGAATGTTACGGTCGCAACCGTGAAATACCGTCCGCAGAACACGCACTCCGCGGAGGAAAATGTTCGGCAGTTTGTGGAGCTGGTGGATCGCGCGGTGCCTGACAAGACGGATGTCATCGTGCTGCCGGAAGGCATGACCGTGGCCGGGACGGGCAAGGGTGACGCCGATGTTTCGGAACCCGTACCCGGGCCGACCACTGAAAAACTGGGCGAACTGGCGCGGCGCAAGCACGCCTACATCGTGGGCGGCATTTACGAACGGGAAGCGCCGGCCGTTTACAACACGGCGGTGCTGATCGATCGCGAGGGCCGATTCATCGGCAAGTATCGCAAGGTGTATTTGCCGCGTGAGGAAATCGAAGCCGGCCTGACTCCTGGCAACGATTATCCGGTGTTCCGCACGGACTTCGGCAAGATCGGGATCATGATCTGCTGGGATGTGCAATACGCCGATCCGGCGCGCGCCCTGGCGATGAAGGGCGCGGAGATGATTCTAATGCCCATCTGGGGCGGAAACGCCACGCTAACCAAAGCGCGGGCTATCGAGAACCACGTGTTTCTGGTGAGCTCGATTTACGACGGCGATTCCCTGATCCTCGATCCGAACGGCGAGACGCAGGCAGTCGCCAAAGATAGCGGGACGGTGGCGATCGCGAAGATCGACCTGAACAGGCGGTATGACGATGAGTGGTTGGGCAACATGCGGGAGAGGTTTATGAAGGAGCTGCGGTTGGACGTGGCGGTGAAATAAATCGGGATTTAGGATTTCTAATCCTAGCCAAAAATATTTGGAATTTTGAAGACGTGAAGCTCATGGTTACGAGTTGAGATCTTGAAAGACCGTGGGGTTTGATTCCATCGGCCGGGGGATCGATGATTTTGTTGTCAAGGCAAGATCACG
>Ga0326728_10012613_pt1 | contig 18699 bp, 27 predicted proteins | sample MB3enrmetagenome_FD_207602 | JGI IMG/M metagenome (GOLD analysis project Ga0326728, IMG submission 207602) | Lab enriched peat soil microbial communities from McLean, Ithaca, NY, United States - MB31MN | ecosystem: Environmental > Terrestrial > Soil > Wetlands > Peat | place: USA: New York... | reverse complement strand
GTATCCACCAAATGTGGTGACTTCACCAAATACCGAGGCCAAACGAATCATTTCATACTTTTCTGCTATTCTCTCCTATTAATCTAACCACCTGTTATTAAAGAATGGATCCAAACTTATATTTCCAATCGGCTATTGGCATGCCATTTGCTGTTACTATTTCTATGATCCTGGTAATCATACGAATGAATGTCTTTTCTAAGAAGCGCATGGAGTTGTCACAGGCGATTGTTTCACTGTCCAGTTCCATAAGAATGGAGAAGGGATGCCAGCGCTGTGACTTCTGCCAGAGTATCGAGGATGAAAATCAACTCTTTCTTCTGGAAGAATGGGATACCCAGGAAAACTTTAAAGACCACCTGAAGTCAAGGCACTTCAAGGTGTTCCGGGGGGCGATGAACCTTCTCAGAGAACCCTGTGAAATGACGTCCCACACCGTTTTCTACCCGGAGGGGATGGAGGAGATTAATCCGGGATCGGATGATTGTGCTCCAGCAGTCAAATTGAAATCCTAAAGAAGGAATACGAAGAATACCATGAAATCAAGTACGAAGGACCAGGCGGAGGGCATGTATCTCAAAATAACAGGTAAGATCAAGGAGGTCGCTGGGAAACTCACCGATAATCCAAAGTTGGAAGCTGAAGGTGCTGTTGAAAAGATGATCGGCAAAGTGCAGGAAAAGATCGGTCAGGTCAAGGAGGTTTGGGGAATTAATGAGAGCGTCGTATCATGCACCGGCGTGTCCTTGTGCCCCGGGCTGCGGTTGCATGATGCACACTATAACCGAGACTCTGAAAGGCATGAGGTCTTCGGAGTAAAAGCATTAAATTCAATTAGTTGCAGTTATTAATGTTGCAATCGATTGAGTACAACAGCTCAAAGAAGGGAGAAGAGAAATGAAGGTTATTTTGTTTTCAGTGTAAGTGGTTTTAGGATTGGCCTTGTTTTCAGGCTGCGCCACTATACAAACATGGCCAGATTATGAAAGAAGCGCAGAGAGCAAGATGGTTGCAATCCAGGAGAAGATGGGGATGGGCTGAAAACCGGCGCACTTTCGCCCGATCAGTCCCAGATGTATCTGACAACACTGAAGGGTATTCGAACAGACTACACGGAGCTGAGAGACAAAAGGGTTTCCCAGGAAGAATGGAACAGCATTCATGCAAGACTTAATGTACTTGGAGAGGAAATAAACAGGGCACTTACGCGGACTACAAGAATAGAAGAACCAAGGAATGGGGACAGGATTGTCACACTCCAGAATAGAATTGATGATGGAAAAATCAGCGGGCGCTTACCTCTAACTGAGGGGAAAGACTTTCAAGCCAGACTAGATTCCATTCGGAGTGATTATTTGCGGATGACGGAAGGAGGCAGGTCCGTCACGAAAGAGGAGAGAGCAGAGATTTCCAGTCGGCTTGATTCCTTGGAAACGGATCTAAACAAGTTCCGGTAGAATTTTCTAGAAAAAACGGTAATGCTGGAAGCTTTCTAGAAAACGGGAATAACACAGCACATGCATTTGTTATATAGTGTTGTACTTGGTGTTACTTAACATGTGGTATATATTCTGGGGCAGGTCAGTTTTTTAGAAAGAACGGAGATAATACAGATGACCAGACTGTCCACAAAACTGGGATCATCCTGGTGTCTACGTTGTGTATTCTTTTTGGGGCTTGCGCTGCTCGCGGGATGCGCGAGCACGCCACCCAAGTCGAGGCACTTTTTCCTGGCCGAAGAAGGGTTGGAAAGTCACGGCCGCAAGACCTGGGCTGATCGCCTCTTTGAGGCCGATCCGGGAGGTGCATCCTTCGTGATCGCAGAAGACTATCAGGAACGTCCGCCACAAAAGATTGCGGTACTGCCGTTTTTAGATGAGGGTAAAGGCAACTACTTGGTCAATAAGGTTCCACTCAAAACTTTAAACGAGGACGAGCTGAGCAGGTGGTCATGGACCCATACCAACCGGGTGCGGCGTGCTCTTGCAGGTGATCTTGCGGCACGAGAATTCGTCATCGTTTCTTTATTAAGGGTCGATGCGGTGTTGGCCGATCATGGGATCACCGACGGGGACAAGCTCAATGCTGTTCCACCCGAAGAGCTCGGCCGCTGGTTCAATGCTGATACGGTAGTCTATGGCGATCTGCTCAGTTATGAGGCGTACTATAGCTTTCTCTTCTCAAGCTGGAAAGTCAGCGCACGCGTGAGAATGGTCTCGACGAAGGACGGGCACGAGCTTTTTTCGTGCACCGACCGCCGGTATTCCAGTAACGTGAATCCGGCCATTGATCCCATCGATATGGTAATCAATTCCATTCTGTCTCTGGTTCATCTTCGAGACATAACGCTGGCTCGTACGGAATACGAGGTGGGCCGCGAAATCGCTCTGAGCCTCCCAAGGGCTCAGCGAAATATTTCCGAGTTCCTGACCGGGGCGAAAGAGGAAACATGGCGGCTCGACTCCGGCAGCAGCGGGGCCATTTCGCAAGAGTTCTTGCGATAGATTTCTTTCCCCGGAATTCGCCTCATAAGCCGCAGTATACCCGCATCACTGAATTACTCGGTCTCGGCTATGGCTGCGACGGACCATAGGGCCACGACGCTCACACCGGAACGACGGGGGCTCCCCCGAAAATAAAAGGCCGCCCGTTTTCCGGCGGCTGTCTACTGAAGAGGCTCGGTAAAACTATCCGAGACCCGTTGGCTTTCCGTCCCACCCTCGCGGATGGTTTGCTTTGTTAGTAGGAGACATCCGCAATTTTTCTGATCAGGAATTTTCAAAAATTTAAGACCGTGTCGAACCGAATGACTCCGTCCTATATACACAATCAATGGAGTTCTGTAAAAGTACTCGCTTTCAAATCGAAATAACCATTGTAGTAGAAGTAGAGGGTCCACCTCCCTTCAAAAGTATCCACCGAATGTGGTGACTTCACCAAATACCGAGGCCAAACGAATCATTTCATACTTTCCGTTGTTCTCTCCCATTAATCTAACCACTTGTTATTATAGGATGAATAAAAACTTGTGATTTTCCTTTAGCTATTGGCATGCCATTTGCTGTTATTATTTCGATGAAGAAAATCATTATATTGGCAATGGTTTTAGTGATGATGATTGTATCTATTGGAGGATGTTGGATAGGGTTTGATGATGAGGGCAGGGATGGAAGAGGTGGAGGTCATGACAGAGATGAAAGGCATGATGAGCGACGTTAGCAAATGAAGGAGATCATCACTAAGGTTTTAAGAAGCGATAAAATAGGATTTTCCTGACGGCAAATCGTTGCGCAGCTGCGGGAAATTGAGTCATTTGTTTTATAACTTTTAGATCATGCAAGCGCTAAAGACTAAACTAATAAGGAGACAGATCATGAAAAGAAATGCTTCTCAAGTTGCTTTTCAAGCTACGCTCGTTGCTGTGATGGTGGCGTTTCTATCCGCTATCTTTTTCGCCAATGCAAATCTTTCTTTTGCAGCCTCGAGCAAAAAGAAATCGCCAGCAGTTGCTAAAATCTCTGCCGTCGCCGAGACTGAGGCCCGCATCAAACAGCTTCACGGCGCGCTAAATATCACCGAGGACCAGGAAGAATTATGGAATAACCTTACTCAGGTGATGCGGGAAAATGCAAAAGACATGGATGCCCTTACCAAGGACACGGCTGAAAATGCCAAGACGATGAACGCTGTGGAGCAAATGAAATTACACAGCCGAATTACCGAAGCCCATTTAGATCAACTGAAGAAGTTCATCCCGCCTTTCGAGGCACTCTATTCCAGTATGTCGGATGGACAGAAGAAGACTACCGATACAATATTTCGGACAGGGAAACACGGAAAAAATAAGACAAATTGATTTGTAATATTATACAGTTAAGGATTGACGTTAAACAAGCGATTGGAATCGATCCAGGAATGGAGTGACTTTATGAAAACATCAAGTACATGGAATTTAGGATTCATAGTGGGCAAAATTATGATGGGGCTTGTTTTAGCTGCAATGATCAGCAGCATAAACGTGGTGCCCGCCCTCGGTAAAGATGACCATAAAAGTATGGGGAAACATGACAACGGCCGTTCTGAGCAAAGAGGACGTGGGTATGACCGCAACCGCTATGTGCATGGCCGGCGTGATTATCGGCCTTATGGTTACGGGGAGCAAGTTTATGTCGGACCGCCAGTCGTCTATGCACCACCTCCACCGGTGGGCATCGGTATCTTTCTCCCACATATCTATATTGGTCCTTAAGGGGATTGCTTCATGATTGGCGGCCTGTTCAATATGAAACTTGTAATCAGAGGAACACCATGAAATCAAGTATGAAGGACCAAGCGAAAGGCAAGTTTCACAAAGTAAAGGGTAAGATCAAGGAGGTCGCTGGGGAACTCACCGATAATCCAAAGTTGGAAGCGGAAGGTGCTGTTGAAAAGATGACCGGCAAAGTGCAGGAAAAGATCGGTCAGGTCAAGAAGGTTCTGGGTAATTGAACCGTGGGACGCCGTCGGCCTGAATAAATATTTTACCAACATATGAGACTAAAAGGAGAGAATAATGGAACAAGTAAGAGCTAAATTTATTTTAGTCGTGTGCATGGTCGTGATGATAGGAATCATCCCGGTTTTATCTTATGCGGCCACGGCCAAAGAGATCGATGCCAGCGTAAATGCATCCCTCGACCGATTTGTCAAGGACGTCAAGGGTGTACAGCAGTTTCTAAACGCCGCCAAGGGGGTTCTTATCATCCCTAAGGTTATACAGGGGGCGGTTGTGGTCGGAGCCGAGTATGGCGAGGGAGCCTTAAGGATTGGTGGCAAAACGGTTGGTTATTACGACATCACTGCCGGATCTTTCGGTGCTCAGATCGGAGGCCAGGAGAAGGACATCCTTCTTGTCTTCATGAATAACGCGGCCTTGAAGAAATTTCGTGCCAGCAAAAACTGGCAAGCGGGTGTTGATGCCGAGGTAACCCTGGTCAATATCGGCGCCGATGAATCCTTGGACACGACAAAATTCAAGCAACCTGTTGTCGGGTTTGTTTTTGGTCAGAAGGGGCTGATGGCCGGCGCCACGATAGAAGGTTCGAAAATTACCAAACTGAAAAAGTAAACAGTCATGAAAGCAGGTAACTGAGGAGGACTCTCGGGCACGGCAGAATGTATTTACTGTCGTTTACGGGAACTCCCTTCAGTTGCATGTTTTGTGACATCACACTGCTCTATGGATAGGAGAAAGTAACCTTTGACCTGGTTAGGATGGCTCGCGCTCGCAGTCATCATCACCGGCATTGCGGCCGCTACCGGCATCAAACCGACGGGTACGCGACACGTCGCTCACACGCGCTTGATGGTAATGGCACGGCTCGCGCTCCTGGCGGTCCTCATCATCGTCGGCTACCTGGCGTTTCGAGCCCGATCCGGCAGCTGACGTTGTCCCGCACAGTGCCATGAAGGTGAGGACTTGTAAGTGCATCATCGGCAGGGTTCTTCCTGAAGCAGATATTCTGAGGGGGTTTGTATATGAGTATGGAGAGAAAGACTAAAAAGCAGCTCGTAGATGAAATGGCAGAGCTGCGACGCAAAGTGGTGAGTCTGGAAAAAATAATAAGAGAACAGCAGGAAAGCGAGATAACAGAGCTTCAACGAAGAAAACAACATTTTACCCCAAAAAAGCCACTGATAGATCCGCTCTATGTTATTTTTGACAGACAATACGAATACGTTAATCAAACATTTGAAGATCTCTTCGGTTATGAAACAGGTGAAATCTGCCATCCCAAATTTGATATTATGACAGTGATTACCCCTGAGTGCCGACAAGCTGTGGAGAAGACATTCATCGAAGGCATCAGAGGTAATTATCATACATGTAAATTCAAATTTGAGGGATTAAAAAAAGATGGGATGAAAATTGAATGTGATACGTCGGTTATTTTTATACCATATAAATGGGGCACGGCTATTCAAGGCATTATTCATAATGTATCCGTACCAGCAAGCATCAATAGATTTGATGAAAGAATAAGAGAAAGCCGGATGAATGCAGTGATGTATTATTCGTAATTCACCAAGAGGGTTTCAATAGCGGGAAATAATGTGCCTGATCCTCCGTATTTCCTGCTATTGAAAACCCGAAGTGTATGCGATCCTTTTATGATATGGCCTACTATATAGTTCACGTGTTCTTTTACAAAGAGCTACTTGGAGCAGTCTAAGTTCAAGAACAGATTGACTGCCAGCTCTCTGGTGAGGATGTCTTAGGGCCTCCAAAGTAAACTGAACTGGATGGATGAATTGTGTCCTCAGAAAGGAGTCGACCATGCTTTGGACCATATTTGTGATTTTCTTGATTCTGTGGCTTCTGGGATTGGTTTCTGGCTACACGATGGGTGGGGTCATTCATATCCTGCTGATCATTGCCATTATCGTGCTAGTGATCCAACTTATTCAGGGACGAAGATGATCATCGCGATGTGGACCCTTGCCGGAGAAGGTGAGGTATTTGGAAAAGAGCTGTCTAGCAAGTTTGGAAAGATTTCCCCGAACTTTACAATCGTTAGAGGGATATTCAGAAAAAGAGGTAAATAATATGGCAACAATAGTTATTCATTGGAAGGATAAGGACATCCCGCCCATGGTAATCAAAGATGCGACCTATAAGGGCGCAGATAGTTCTATTATCAAAATTACATCTGCCGAGAATGAGTACTGGTTTAACTGGAACGAATGCTGGTTTATAGAGACTAGCGCCAAACCAGGAACAAAATGATTTTCCCCTAATTTAGTAGACACACTGAAAAGTTAAAAGATGGAAATTAAACATTTTTACTTTAACCATTAGCGTGTTGCACATCCACCACAAGCTTCCAGAGAGGAATAACCACTATGAAAAAGATGAATATCGTTATCCGCTGTTTTGTGCTTCTTATACTGATCGCCAACTTTGCAGCCTTTGCATCGACACGCACATATGCACAGGAAAGTCCGGGAGAATACGTTGACGATTCGCTCATCACGACCAAGGTAAAATCTCTGCTTGCAAATGATGATTTTCTCAAGTCATTCCAGATCAGTGTCGCAACTTACAAGGGCGTCGTTCAACTGAGCGGCTTTGTTGATTCACAAAAGGTCGTCGATAAAGCAATTGAAATCACCAGCAGCGTCAAATGGGTCAAATCCATAAAGAACAATTTGATCGTGAAATAGGCGAAGGAGAAATACCATGAAATCAAGTACGAAGGATCAAGCGAAAGGCAAGTTTCACAAAGTAAAAGGCAAGATTAAGGAGGTCGCCGGAGAACTCACCGATAATCCAAAACTGGAAGCGGAAGGCACCGTTGAAAAGATAGCCGGCAAAGTGCAGGAAAAGATCGGTCAGGTCAAGAAGGTCCTGGGTAATTGAACCGTGGGATGCCGTCGGCCTGAATAATTTATTACCAACACATTAGACTAAAAGGAGAAAATAATGAAACAAGTAAGAGTTACATTTTTTTTCGTCGTGTGCATGGTCGTAATGATAGGAATCTTCCCGGTTTTATCTTATGCGGCCACAGCCAAAGAGATCGATGCCAGTGTAAATGCATCCCTCGACCGATTTGTCAAGGACGTCAAGGGTGCACAGCAGTTTCTAAACGCCGCCAAAGGGGTCCTTATTATCCCTAAGGTCATACAGGGGGCGGTTGTGGTCGGCGCCGAGTATGGCGAGGGAGCCTTAAGGATCGGCGGCAAGACGGTCGGTTATTACAACATCGCTGCCGGATCTTTTGGTTATCAGATCGGAGGCCAGGAGAAGGACATCATCCTTGTCTTCATGGATAAAGAGGCCTTGAAGAAATTTCGTACCAGCAAAAACTGGCAAGCGGGTGTTGATGCCGAGGTAACCCTGGTCAATATAGGCGCCGATGAATCCTTGGACACGACAAAATTCAAGCAACCCATTGTCGGGTTTGTCTTTGGTCAGAAAGGGCTGATGGCTGGCGCCACGATAGAAGGTTCGAAAATTACCAAACTGAAAAAGTAAACAGTTATGAAAGCAGGTAACCGAGGAGGATTTTCCGGCGTTGCAGGATGAATTTACTGCCGACCGGAGATCCCCTTCAACTGCGAGTTTTATGACATCACACTGCTCTATGGAGAGGGGGAAGTGTCCCTTCTCCTTGAATGCGCAGTATGAAAGGAGAAATACTATGCCGTTGATTCAATTAGTGATTGTTTTGATTGTCGTTGGGGTGGTTCTATGGGTGATTAACACCTACATACCAATGCAGGCCACCATAAAGAAAATCCTCAATGTCGTCGTGGTTATTGCAGTGATTATCTGGCTATTGAGTGTCTTCGGAGTCTTAGGACAACTATCAACGATTCGTATTGGGAAGTGAAGGGTCTCAACATACGCTGAATAGAGTGCAAACGGAGAGTACTTGTGAGGGAAGCCACTTATTATTACCTGATTGATGATAAAAATGATTCATCAGAAGCGATAAGTAATTTTTGATAATACGGGAAAGGGAAAAGGAGTGAGAATCATGAAAACGAGAGACCAACGACACAACGGCGAAAGGATAAGAGTATGAACGAGAACAATTCCATCATAGCGATCTATCCATCGCACACGGCTGCCGAAGAGGCTATCAAGGAACTCCAACGATCCGGTTTCGATATGAAGAAGCTGTCAATTGTTGCACGCGACCATCACACAGATGAGCATGTGGTCGGCTACTACAATGCCGGCGACCGGATGAAAATGTGGGGTAAGAGAGGCGCCTTTTGGGGCGGGCTGTGGGGACTTTTGTTCGGTTGGGCGTTCTTTTTGATTCCAGGTTTGGGGCCGCTTTTGGTGGCGGGGCCATTGGTTGGTTGGATCGTCGCGGCACTGGAAGGCGCCACCGTGGTGGGTGGTCTAAGCGCTATTGGCGCTGGCTTATACAGCCTCGGCATTCCCAAGGACAGCATATTGCGTTACGAGACGGCGCTCAAGACCGACAAGTTTGTCTTGATTGCCCACGGCTCCAAGGATGACACGACCCGTGCCAAAGAAATCCTTAACCGCACCAAGCCGGAGACATTGGATCACCATCAGTGAATGCACCAGCGATGAGCCGCCGACCACGGTGGATTCGAATTGAAGTAACAACTCAATGGAAATTGCGTTGCCGACAGCGGTGCGGAAAAAGACAGACCGCAGTAAAATATCTTAGTCCCGGCAGTTCCACGAATTAAGAAGTTGCATTCAACGGAAGTGATAAATGAATTTTGACAACTAGAATGTGAAGGAGGTCTTGCTATGAGAAGAATCGGTTATGGATTAATTTTTTTGTTGATGTTTTGCATATTGTTTGCCGGTTGCGCGACATTTAGGCCGGTTGATCTTAACCCGCAGATTAAATCAGGGCAATTGGTTCAGAAAACAGACAATTTCATTGTCCTCTTTGACAAATCTGCTTCCATGGGTGGGTACCAACACAGCAATTGGCTCATGTTCAATGAAGAAACGCGCCTGATACCTGCGAAAGATGCTACAAAAAACATGATAGCGACGATTCCAGAAATCAAGATGAACGCAGGGCTTAGGACCTTCTGGGGCGAAGATACTGTTCTGATTTATGGAATGACGCCCCTTGTTAAAGAAGATTATACCAAAGCAATAAACTCTATCGAAAACGCCAACGGTAGAACTCCTATGGGAAGAGCTATTACGGCAGCAGGTGAGGATCTCAAAGGGGCGGAGGGTAATTCGGCCATTATCATTGTCAGTGATTTTTCTGAAATTCCAGGTGTTGATGACATCCGGCCCGCAGCTGTCATGGAGGCTATAACCAAAGTTAATGCAGAGTATGGTGACAAGCTCTGCGTTTATGCCATTCAGGTAGGATATACTCCCGATGGGAAAGAGCTTTCAGAAAAGATCGTGCAGAACGTTAAAGGCGGGTATACCGTAAATGCTGATGACCTAGTCACCCCGGCAGCCATGGCAACTTTTGTGGAAAAAGTAATCTCCGGGAATTGCTCTCGTTATCCAGAGTTGGTTGCGAAGCCAATAGAGAAGGTCGTTATCGTTGCGTCTGAACCAAAGGTCGAGGAGAAGGTCGTCGCTGCTACATCGGAGCCGAAGGTCATTATCCTTGCATTTGAGGACGTACATTTTAATTTCGATAAGTCGACTCTTACGCCAGAAGCGCAGGAAATCCTGAAAAAGGATATCCAGCTTCTGAAAGATAACCCGAAAGCTAAAGTCCGCATTGCAGGGTATACCTCTGCTTCCGGCACTTATGATTACAACATGAAATTAAGCGAAAGAAGAGCAAAGGCTGTCCAGGAATACCTTATTAGCGAAGGCCTCATTGCACCGGACAGACTTTCCACAATCGGATATGGCAAGACAGACCCGGCCATGTACGAAGCAGCGCCTAAAGAGCTTTACTCAAAAGCAGCAAAGGCAAACATGAGGGTTCTCTTCGAAATAGTCGTGCAATAGGAGCATCGGGTTAAGGGTCCGGAAAGGTGTTCTTGCATTGATCCGGATTCTTGCCTTTGAAATAAAATAGTCCGGAAGTCGGCAGGCATGAAGAACAACGTCAGGAAAGGATGAAAGCACCACTACAATATCAGTTACATGGGGTTAAATTGGGTATGGATAGAGGGGGTTACAAAATGAAAAAGTTACTTTTTGGAACAATACTCTTGGCGTTGGTACTTGTATTTCCTATTTCAGCGATGGCAAGGGTGGATGTAGGTGTTAGCATTTCTCTGCCTCCGCTTATCGTATTTGCCGGACCTCCGGAGTTGGTAGTGTTACCTGAAACGAATGTCTACGTTGTCCCTGACGTAGCTGTGGACATCTTTTTCTACCAAGGTTGGTGGTGGCGTCCGTGGGAAGGGCGATGGTATCGCTCGCGGAACTATAGTTCAGGTTGGGGCTACTATCAACACGTTCCATCTTTTTATAGAGAAATACCATCGGGCTGGAGGAATGACTATAGGGAGCATCGTTGGAAAGGACATCCTTGGAACTACCAACGAATACCCCACCAACAAGTCCAACAGAACTGGCACAGCTGGGAAAAGAACCGACATTGGGAGAAGCAAAATACCTGGGGTGTCCAAGGTTTGAAGCCCCGGTCACAATCCCGGGAGGTCCAACCATCCCATGCGGTTCAACAGAGAAATCAGGAAAGACCACAATCCCGAGAGATCCAACCATCCCATGCTGTTCAATCACAATCCAGACCAAAACAATCTAGAGAGGTTAAGGAACACGGAAAACCTGAAAGAGGATCGGGAGAAAAACAGGATAAAGAACAAAGAGAGAAACATTAGTTTATTGACAAGGCATGCTCTATCTTGGCGTGTAAACCCAAAATTTATGAGGAGGCAAATCATGAAAAAAATACTTTTGTTAACAGCGGCCGTTTGCTTGATAGCTGCGGGGTCAGCTTTTGCCGGAGCAAACTCCAACACCGGTTGTGGTCTGGGCAGTATTCTCTGGACAGAGCTTCATGAGTCAGGTTCAGGAGCGTCCCTGCTGGTTCAGGTATGTGAAGCGACAACCAATGGAACCTTCGGGACTCAGACATTCGGGATCACCACAGGGACATCCAACTGTGAAAAAGCTTCAAGAATCGTAAAAAATGAAGCCTTTGAATTTGCTGCGGCAAATCTTGACAATCTGGCGAAGGACATTGCCATGGGTAAAGGTGAGACGCTCTCCACCTTTGCGGAACTGATGGATATCCCTGCAGCACAGAAAGCTCAGATATACGCAAAACTCCAGGCCAACTTCTCCCACATCTTCACTTCGCGCAACATCGAAGCGGGAAAAGTGGTTGATAACATTGTAACTGTCATCAATAGCTGATCCGACGGGCCGCATCATATTGATTTACCGTAAAGGTATAGGATGTTTTTTTGAGGAAACAACTACATTGGTCAAATGATCCTCAACTGGCATGACACATATAAAGAAAGGCTTACCGATGCGAGGACCGCACTCTCCCGGATCAGGAGGGGGGCGCGGATATTCATCGGCTCGGCGTGTGGGGAACCCCAGCTCCTCGTCAAGACCCTCATCGACATAGCGTCGAACCTTGCAGACACTGAGATCATCCACTTTCTGGATCTCGGTGTCGCCTCCTATACTGATGAAAAGTATAATGAAAACTTCCGCCACAACGCACTGTTCATCGGCTCGAACACACGTGCGGCCATCAAGGAAGGCAGGGCGGACTATACCCCCATCTTTCTCTCGGAGATCCCCCTGCTCATGCAAAGAGGAAGCATGCCCATCGATGTGGCCCTCATTACCGTGTCCCCTCCTGATGATAGCGGGTATGTAAGTCTGGGGATCTCGGTTGATATAACCAAGACCGCAGCGGAGATTGCCCCATATGTGGTGGCAGAAGTGAATCCGAACATGCCGAGGACTTTGGGGAACAGCTTCCTCCATGTGAGCGAGATCGATGCCTTTGTGGAAAACGATGTTCCCCTTTTGGAGTTCGTTCAGAAGTCACCAGGCAATATTGCCAAGGCGATCGGTGAACTTATCGCTGATCTGATCGAGAACGAATCCACCATTCAGACAGGTGTGGGAAAGATTCCTAATTCAGTATTCCCTTACCTCATGAACAAGAAGGATTTGGGTATTCACACCGAAACATTCACGGAGGGTCTCATCGATCTCATCGAGGCGGGTGTCATCACCTGCAGGAAGAAGTCACTGCATCCCGGGAAAATCGTCGTCGCCTTCTGCATGGGTACAAAACGCCTATACAACTATGTGCATAACAACCCCCTATTTGAATTCCGCCCATGCATGTATGTCAATGATCCCTATGTGATCGCCCAAAATGACAAGATGGTTTCCATCAATTCCGCCCTCACTGTGGATCTTACAGGACAAGTCTGTTCCGATTCTTTAGGCTTCGAATTTTATAGTGGCATCGGTGGACAGGTGGATTTTGTCCGGGGTTCTGCCATGTCCAATCGGGGCAAATCTATTATGGTGCTGCCATCCACCACGGATGATGGAAAAATGTCCAGGGTCGTCCCGTATCCCTCTCCCGGCAGTGGCGTGGTCGTCACCCGGGGTGACATCCACTATGTGGTCACGGAATACGGGGTTGCCTATGTCCATGGGAAATCCATACGGGAGCGGGCCATGGCGCTGATCAATATAGCTCATCCCGACTTCCGCGAGGAGCTGCTGGAAGCGGCTAAGAAGCAAGGCTACATTTATAAAGATCAGACCCTGCCTGTGGTGCTCTATCCGAAGGAATATGAGACTTACTGGACCGACAGGAAAGGAACCGAGATCTTCTTCCGCCCGGTCAAGGCCACCGATGAACGGGCAATCCAGGATGAGCTTTATGCCCTTCCGGAACAGGACGTCTACACCCGGTTCTTCCAGGCCCTCAAGTCCTTTCACCACAAGGTTGCCATGCCCATGGCCGCCATTGACTACAATGACAAGATGGCCATTGCCGCAGTTACTGGGAAGGAGGAGCCCGAGAGCAGGGAGCAGATCGTAGCCGTTGGGCTATATATCCGCGACCCACATTCCAACCTTGCCGAGGTCGCCTTCACAACTCACCAGGACTGGCAGAATCGGGGTATCGGCACGTTCCTCCTCCAGTACCTGGTTCGCATAGCCAAAGAGAAGAATATCAAAGGATTCACGGCTGATGTCCTGGCACGGAACACCCCCATGCTAAAGGTATTTTCCAAGGTAGGGTACCCCTTGAAAACCCAACTGGAATATGGGGTCTATCAACTCGAGATTCCTTTCATAGGAGAAGAAAAGGAGAACGTATAGAAACCTGAAAATGGACAGCTATGGTCCCAAGAGTTTAATGGGTGACTTTGTGAACGATGATGAGAAGATGAAATTAATCCCGGGGATCTGCTAATAATCGGGTTGAACTGATGAAAGGAGGTATTCAGTATGAATATAAGAACGGTTTGTTTTTTTGTCGGGCTCTGTCTGTTATGGGGAGGGTTGCCTGTCCACGCTGCCGATCAGTCTGTCTGTAAAGAAGGATCAAAAGTGGATTATTATGGGGACGGATCTTTAAGGACTTGTGTCCTTAAAGATATTTATGCTGCAAATGGTATAAAATGCAAAGCCAACAATACCATTAAGTTTTACATCAGCGGCAATCTGCAGTCTTGTATTTTATCTGAAACATCGCTTGTCAAATCAGATAAATGCAAGGGGAATAGCTTAATCATTTTTTATGAAGACGGTACCGTGCAGGAATGTTCAAAAATAGATAGATGGAAATAAGGCAATGCGGAAATCGAAAGAAAAATCGGCGGATTCCGTCTGATTTTGAATATTAAACAGGAAGGTGGATAATGGAAGATATTAGAAGAGACTTATTAACACGAAATCAAATCAGTCTGCAAAGGATACAGCCTGATCGAGCCAGAAATTTTCTTAGGCAAGGGTTGCTCGCCGCAATTCTCGTCATCGCGTGTGCTGTTCCGGTCATGGCCGCACCGATCCAGTTGCCAGCGATTGTTGAACCCGCCAGCCAAGAGCATCACGTCGGTAAACTTATATTTGTTGAATTGGTAACGCCGGACCTCGCCGCCACTAAGCATTTCTATGCGGGACTGTTTGGCTGGACATTTCGCGACATTCAGGCTGGTGGGACAGAGTATGCCGCGGCATTGCTCGACGGTCGTCCGGTTGCAGGATTGATTCACAAGAATGTACCGGCAGGCGAACATCGACAGCCAGCGTGGCTAAGCTTCTTCGCCGTGGGTGATATCGATGCAGCAAAAAAGGTTGCTTTGCAAAATGCCGCTAAGGTGCTGTACGAACCGCACAGCATCCCTGACCGCGGCCGGGAAGCAGTCTTCGCAGATCCCCAGGGAGCCGTTTTTGCGGTCCTCGCTTCCAGTAGCGGCGATCCACCCGATATTCTGGCCGCACCTGGAGCATGGATTTGGAGCTCGCTGATCACGAGCGATCCGGACACTGATGCTGCTTTCTACCAGGCGCTATTCGACTATGAAGTCTTCGAGTTGCCCGCTAGCGAGGACGCCCAACATCTCTTGTTCGCGTCCGACAACTACGCTCGTGCGAGCGCGAATACGCTGCCTGCGAATAAGCCCAATGCCCATCCCCACTGGCTTAATTACGTACGTGTCGAAGATACGGTCAAGATGACTGCAAAGGTCGTGGCGCTTGGCGGTCGCGTGCTGGTTGAGCCGCGGATTGATCGCCACGGCGGTAAGGTCGCGGTGGTAGCCGACCCTTTGGGGGCACCCTTCGGATTGCTTGAATGGCCGGACACTGAAAGTAAAGAGGTGCCCAAATGAATATTTTACTCTTACGCTTACGCTGGTCAGCACTCGCCTTCGTGGTCTTGACGTTGCCGATCCTGTTGTCCGGCTGCTACTTAGGCTTCGGCGGATATGACGACGGTGGGGGTATTGGGGCGGCTTACTATGAACCGTACGGTGTCGATTATGGTGGCTGGGGACCTGGCTACCGAGTGGCTCCGCCTCGCGGTGGTGACCATCGTCAAGCCAGTGGAGGTAGCCGCGCATCTGCGCATGCTTACAGATCTGCGCCTGCTTCCCACTCGATGCCGTCTATTCCGTCGCATTCTGCTGGTTCGCGATCACGTTGAAGTGCGGTCCGACAAAGATCTTGAGTGTCTGTCCAGGAAGCCCTTGAAACATCTGGATCACTTATGATTCAAGATTGGAGGTCCAATTCGCAGGAGGACGCCAATATGGACGCACGAGAACTGCGGTCTTTACAACCGCAATAGGTTGAGCTACTCAGATTCACCTTTTAAGTTCCCTGTTCCACTAAACTTTGGAGTACTAAAGGGTTTTGTTACTTCCTGCACAATCAGGGGAGTTCTGTAAGGGAAGGTAATATAAAAAAATGCATCTTCAAAAAAAGAAAGGAGAAAGAACAATGGATCCTAAAATGATGGCAAAACAAGTCATTGAGTTTAACAAGACGGCATTTGATAACACATTTAACGCAATGGTGATTCTTCAGGATCAAATGGAAAAGGTGATGAATTTCTACATGGAGCAGAACAAGATTCTCCCGGATGAGGGTAAAAAAGCAATCATCGAGTGGATCAAGGCTTTCAAGCGTGCACGTGAGGATTTCAAGAATAGTGTGGACGAAAATTACAAGAAAGTGGAATCGTTCTTTGCAGGAACTTCAAAATAAAAGGTTACTATGAAAAATCCGTTTTTTGATGAAAGAATTTATGAGATTGCCCGCGAGTTTCAAGACAGATTAGTCACATTTGATGCTGAATCGATGTTGGATTCTTTGGATACCATTCCTGTAGCAACGGATGGCACTTTGCCTGTGACTCTTTTCAGTAGGAAGCTGAACTTTAGGCGAATAAAGGAAAAAGGAATCAAGTGGCTGCTTTGTTGTGCCGCAAATGACGATCTGTTGGATTCCGCATCAGCCCATGCTCCCATGGATTATATTGATACTATAGAGTTGGCCATATTCCCCAAAGGGCATGGAGCCATTGCCACATCCTGGTCTAATCCGGAAACAGAGTATGCTATCCAAAAGAGATTCGGCTCATACCGGGGTCCGGTCAGGTTCCAGCTCGATCTAGAAGAGGAGTTCAAGACAAAGAAGAAATAATAAATAAAAGAAGGAAGGGTGACATGAACAAAGAATTTTTTGAGCTTTGGGAGCGTTATTTTGTAAAACTAGCCTGGGATCAAATTAAAGTTGGCGATATGTCCAATTGGTTTTCTCAGGGGACAGAGGCGTGGGGACCTTTTATGGATTCATGGCGAAAAGTCTGGGGTCTCAACGAAGTGGAAAATGCCGTCGGTATGGATTGTGATGGGAAAAAATTCTTAGAGCTTTATACAAATATGTATCAGGACTTCATTAAATCCTTTAATGTCGTATCTCATCAGGACTATGAAGAGCTTAAGGAAAAATACCGGAAGCTGGAAGATGTAATTAGTGGCCAGGAATCAACGATTCAACATCTGAGGCAGCTTCTTGCAGAGAAGATGGCAGATCCATCAGGCATGAGCGATCAATTTCAAAAAATACTCAAGCAGCAGGAAACGAATTTCCAGAAGTTTACGGATAAGATGAGCAAGTCTGTTAGTCCATCCGTGGAGGGGGAAAAAGAAAAGCCTAAGAAGAAAGCTGCCAGGCGAAAGCGTCTATCCTAAAATGTACTTCCGGTAAAACAATGATTTTGGGGATTCATTCTGCTGGCTTTGGCGCTTTGGGAAGACTGACAGGGGTTTCGCCTTTCAAAATCATCGTACCATCCTGGTTGACACAAGATGTTCGCAAGCGGATGCGATTTTTATCAATTATAACTTTGATAACTTCAGCTCAAGAAATGAAAGGAGGTCAGTCATGTCGAATATGTATCCAGTAATCACACTGGTTGTCCTGGTTGTCCTGTTCCTATCGTCTGCCATCCGGATCCTCAACGAGTATCAGCGGGCCGTCATCTTCCGTCTGGGGAGGATCATCGCCACAAAGGGACCGGGGCTCATCATCCTGATACCGGTCATCGACAAGATGGTCAGGATCGACATGAGGACGATCACGATGGATGTTCCGCCGCAGGACGTCATCACCCGGGACAATGTGTCCATTAAGGTGAACGCCGTCGTTTATTTCCGGGTCATGGATGCGAACAACGCGGTGATTAACGTGGAGAATTACCTCTATGCCACGTCACAGCTTGCCCAGACGACTCTCCGGAGCGTCTGTGGCCAGGTAGAGCTCGACGAACTCCTCTCGCAACGGGAAAAGATCAACCTCCAACTCCAGGAGATCTTGGATCGGAGCACCGAACCTTGGGGAATCAAGGTTTCTCACGTCGAGGTCAAGCAGATCGATCTGCCCGAGGAGATGAAACGGGCCATTGCCAAACAGGCTGAAGCGGAGAGGGAGCGGCGGGCAAAGGTTATCAATGCAGAAGGCGAGTTTCAGGCCGCCCAGAAGCTGATCGATGCGGCGGCGCTCATGGAAACGCAGCCCATGTCATTGCAGCTTCGCTATCTCCAGACCTTGAACCAGATTGCGGCGGAGAACAACTCAACGACCATCTTCCCCATCCCGATCGATCTGTTCAAACCGTTCCTGAGGTTGGCAGAAAAGAGCTGAATGCGCATGAGATGGTGAGAGATTAAGACTTCCCCGTCTCGTCAATATTACCCTGCTTTCCGAGGATATTGCTCATTGATCCAACAAGTGAGCATGGCAGGGAGGTATTTATGAATATCAACGAGGTTCGTGCCATTGCCAAGCGATGGAGCGTAGATGCAAGGATAGGCTGGTCGAAAAAAGACATCATCCGGGATATTCAGATCAGAGAAGGGTATGCGCCTTGTTATGCCACGAAGGAGATGTGCGAACAAGATTGTCTATGGAAAACGGATTGTCTGAGAGAGACTAGGGTCAAGGTTTTATAGTCTAGCATGTCTTGATATCTGCGCAGACAGACTTGTTGGACGCGGCGTATCCACCCCATAGGAAGCGGAAACAAAAAATAACTGTAAAGGGGGGATAAATTGTGAAGGGATGTATTAAGCTGGGAGGAGATCCTATTTTGCATCACGGGAACATAGAAATTTACAGAAATATTCCAAAAGATACTGTAATTAAAAATTTAGAAAAATACAATACGCATACTCAACCATTTGTGTGGACCGTGACGGCGGACTCGA
>Ga0326728_10012611_pt1 | contig 18703 bp, 18 predicted proteins | sample MB3enrmetagenome_FD_207602 | JGI IMG/M metagenome (GOLD analysis project Ga0326728, IMG submission 207602) | Lab enriched peat soil microbial communities from McLean, Ithaca, NY, United States - MB31MN | ecosystem: Environmental > Terrestrial > Soil > Wetlands > Peat | place: USA: New York... | reverse complement strand
GCAGCCTCTCGCTCTGCCGTGACTTGGCGGAGAAGCCGGCGCTGCGGGGAGTCATCGACGGTACGCTCAAGGAATTGCGTGGCGGACAGTCGTTGGCCCACAGCCTGGCCGCCAACGAGCACTTCTTCCCGCCCCTTTATGTCGCCATGGTGCGGGCCGGAGAGGCCAGCGGCACGCTTCCGGCGGTACTGGATCGCTTGGTGGAGTTTGAGGAGTTCAGTGCCGAGCTTCGAGGCTATTTGCTTTCAGCTCTCATTTATCCCATGCTTCTCCTCACCGTGGGTGGCGTGGCGATCGCTTTCTTGCTCGGGTTTGTGGTGCCGCGTTTCGCGCAGATCTTTGAAGAGGCGGGGAAAGAGCTGCCCTTGCCAACCCAGATCTTAATGGACGTTTCCCTGGCCTTTCGCAACTACGGCTGGCTGGCAGCCCTGATCATCGTCCTCGCCGTATTCCTCGGTGCTCGCTGGGTACGGACCGAGCCCGGCCGGCTGCGTTGGGACCAGTGGCGTCTGAGGGCGCCCTTGCTGGGAGACGTCAGCCTGAAACTCGAAATCGCCCGCTTTGCCAAGACCATGGGAACATTGCTGGCCCAGTCGGTCCCGATTATCTCGGCGCTGCGCCTTACCCGTGAGGTCTTGAGCAATCGCCGCGTGGCCGCTGCGGTCGAGCCACTCATTCAGGGTATCAAGCGGGGCCAGGGGCTGGCGACCCCGCTGGCCGAAACCGGCTTGTTTCCGGTGCTCGCCGTGCAATTGATGACTCTGGGAGAGCAAACGGGAAAGCTGGACTCCATGCTGCTCGAGCTGGCCGCGATTTACGACCGGGAGGTCCGCGTGGCCACCAAGCGCTTGGTGGCGCTGGTCGAGCCGGCGGTGATTCTGGCCATGGGCTTGGTTGTCGGAACCATTGTGATTTCCACTCTGCTGGCGATTGTCAGCATCAACGAGGTACCTTTCTAATGCGCCGACCAAGAAAAGAGAAAAGGCATTTATCGGGACAGCAATCCATGCAGGGTTTCACCTTGATCGAGTTGATTGTGGTGGTTCTAATCCTGGGTCTGCTTGCCGGTCTGGTGGTCCCTCGCTTGTTCAGGCATGTAACGCAGGCCAAGATCACCGTGGCGAAGGCGCAGATCGCTGCTTTCCAGACCGCGCTCGGGGCCTACAAACTGGATACGGGCAATTTCCCCACCACGGACCAGGGCTTGCAGGCGCTGCGGACGCTCCCCCCAGGCGTCAACAATTGGAACGGTCCCTACCTTCCCAAGGACATTCCCATGGATCCTTGGAACCGGCCCTATATCTACAAGTATCCTGGGGAACATGGCGATGAGCCGGACATCATCAGTTATGGAGCCGACGGGCTACCGGGCGGCGAGGGAGAGAATGCGGATATCCTCAGTTGGAAATGAACGGCGTCACCGCAGGTCGCAGGAAGCCGGCGTGACGCTTCTCGAGTTGGTGATCGTCCTGGCTATTCTCTCTCTGGCAGTGTCGCTGGTCGCTCCGCGTTTTGGCAACTGGAGCGATGAATGGACGCTGAGGAGCGCGGCAGAAAGGGTTGCGCAGACGGTCCGCTACGCCCGGACGCGCGCCCTTTTTGAGCAGAGCTATTACGTGGTGGAAATCGAGCCGGAAACGCGCCTGGTGCGGGTTTTCAATCCCGCCTCCGGTTTTTTGCGGGAGTTTACACTTCCCCGGGGCGTGACGGTAGATGACGGCGAGGATTCCGCGCCTCCGGTCGTTCGACTCCTGCTCCCACCGTCCGGGGTGGTGGAAGAGAGGAACCTGTGGCTCAGTAACCGCCGTGGAAGCAAATTCAGGGTGCATGTGGATTTTTTGCTCGGTAGTCCGGCCATCGAGGCCGTTAGACAAGGATCACGCTAAGTGCAGAGGATTATCCAACCTCATCGTGGGCCGCGCGAGGCCGGTGTCAGCCTCCTGGAAGTTCTGATAGCGATCTCGCTTCTGGGAATCAGCTTTGCCACCATTTTCTCGGGTCTTTCTGCGGCTCTTCGCACTACTGACCGCCTGGACGGTTTCGATCGGGCCAACGACTTTGCCGCAAGGAAGCTCAGCGAGCTGATCTTGGATCCCTCGCTCGCGGCCGACCAAGTGCGCTCCGGATTTTCTCCTTCCGGTATCGGGTGGCAGGCAAGAACCGAGTTAGTGGACACGAGACCGCTGTCCGATCCTAAGAAACCGGCTCAGTTGGTTCGAATCACATTGGAAGTTTCCTGGCGCACGCGTTCGGGCGGGCAGAGTCTGAGTCTGGAGACGCTTAAGCTGTGCATTCCGGAGCCGCCACCCAGTCCATGAATCGGGTGATCGGGTGATCGGGAGATCGGGTGAACGAAAGCCGGATCGAAATCGGCTGATCGGTTGACCGGGAGATCGGATGAACGAAAGCTGCGTCGGAATCGGGAGATCGGTTGATCCAGAGATGGGATTGATTGATCCGGAGATCGGGCGAACGAAAGCCTGGTTCCCCCGATCACCCGATCGCCCGATCACCCGATCACCCGATCAAACGGGGTTCACGCTGTTCGAGGTACTGATCAGTATTACGCTGATCGGGTTCTTGATGGCTGCCTTGTTGGTCGGCCTCCGGGTGGCAAACCGGGCCTGGCGAACAGGAGAGGCGCGACTCCGGCGGGTGCATGCGGAGGCGGAGCGGAATGCATTCGTGGTTCAGCAGATCTCGTCGCTGGTTCCTTATCAGGTGACGCTTACTGACCCTAGTCTGCCGGGAACATTTACTGTCCTTCAGGCGAGCGCCACCTGTCTGCGTTTTGTTAGCTCTTATAGCAGCGTTTTTCGAAGCCGTTCGGGGCTGGTGCTCGCCGAGTACGGCATCGTCGAGGCCTCTCCCGGAAACGTTGAGGTGGCGTTGCGTGAAACTCCGGTTGGGGATAATGAGGTTCTTCTCCATAGGCTTATCCGGGGTGTTACGAACGATCCCGACACAGGCGTCCCCGTGATCGACTACCAGCCGTTCTTAGTAAGAGTGACAGACCTGCCGTTGATGACGGGTCTAAGAGCCGCTTGGTTTGAATACTTGGACCTACACCCCGAGAAAGGCAACGGTCCTGCCGAGAAAGGCACCGGTCCGGTTTGGCGGCTGGCTTGGAAGAGCAGGGAGGAGGCGCCTTACCCTGAGGCGATCCGGCTCCGCTGGGATGGTGGAACCCAAGCGGAGGAAGAAGTTATCCCCCTGCGAGCGAAGTTTATGCCGCAATTGACACTTGGGCAATGACGTAGGATTCAGGAGCCAGGATTCAGGGGTCAGAAATGCAAGGTTCAATAGCCAGCATGCAGGCGCCAGGGAAAAACTACAAGCGCGCTTCCCTGAATCCTGAATCCCGAATCCTGAATCCTGCTTTTCCGAGTTTGGCTCTCACAAGTCGGACTGGCAAGGGGGACGCTGGGGTGGCCTTGCTGGCCGTGATGTCTGCAGTCACCGTGATGATCTTGGTGGCTCTGGCGTTTTCGGGTTCGGTCCAGATCGAGACTCGGACGGCCATTTATCGCAAGGAGGCCACTCAGGCTTATGCCTTGGCGGAGGGCGGAGTCCAAGCCGCCATTCTGGAGATCGCCTACCCGCCTCCCCTTGACCAGCAAGATAAACCCCGGCTCTGGAAAAAAGGGCAGCGTTTGGTGCGGGTGCCTTATGAGCAGGGCGCGGCGCTGGTGGATATTGTGAATGAGACCGGCAAGCTCGACCTGAACGTTGCCGGGCGAAAACAACTGGCGCGTTTGTTTGAAGTGCGGGGCCTGGAAGCGGCGGAGGCGGCCCAGTTGGCGGCGGCCATTAATCACTGGCGGAGCCCCGCGGGGCCTAATGACCAGGAGTCCGAGGCCTTGGAAGACTATTATCGCAGCGCCGGGTATCGTCCCGCTCACCAGCGCTTCGGCTCACTGGAAGAAGTGCTGCGCGTCCGAGGGATGAGCCGGGATATCTTCTACGGCACGGCAGAGTTCAGCCGGGAAGAGGGAATTCAATACAAGTATGGAGTGGGGCAGGACTTGACGATTTACTCGGATTCCACTCAGGTCAATGTGAATTATGCGTCCGAGGCGGTCTTGCTTTGCGTGCCGGGGATGGGCGAGGACTTGGCGGAGCCCATTGTTCGGGAACGAACCAACCAGCCCTTTAAGTCCCTGGAGGATGTGGCGCAACGTCTGTCGACATCCCTGCCGGATCAGGCGCTGCCGTTCCTTACCACGAGCGAGGTTGGGACTTACAGCATCGTCTCGGTGGGAGAGGTCAATGGCTCCCGGGTTCGGCGGACAATCAAAGCCGTTGTCCAAGTGGCCCCACAGGGCGCGGCCCTGCATCGCATCATTGCTTGGTACGACGACTTCACGGAATGAAAGGAGGAGTCAGAAGGCAGAAGTCAGAAGTCAGAATGACCCTGAAACTCGAAACTCGTTGCGGGCAACGTCACCCCGGGGAAGGCGGGGTTCCACGAGGTTATGGATTCCCGCTCACGCGGGAATGACCTGTTGGGCGGTTTTCGAGTTTCGAATTTCGAGTTTCGATTCTGTCTTCTGACTCCTGACTTCTGACTCCTATTTAGAAAATGTCTCTCGCTTTTATCAAACTCGCTGTCGGAGTCGATTGCGGCGGTGGGGCGTTCAATCTCACCGCTCTGGGCCGCCGATTTCGGCGCTATGTGGTGATTGATGAGTTGCGTCTGCCGGAACCGCTGCAGGAGGATGCGGGCGCCAAAGTGGCCGGCTTTCTGGAGCGCCATCGGCTCCGCGAAGCCCGCGTCATGGCTTGCTTGCCGCGCGAAGCGGTCCTGGTTCGATTCCTGGACCTGCCGGTGGAAGCAGAGCCGCAGTTAGCCAAAGTGGTAGGCTATCAGTTGAGATCGCTTCATCCCTTCAAGGACGATCAGGTCTATTGGGATTGTGCGGTGGTGGGTCGCGACCCAAAGGCGAAGCAGGTCAGCGTGATGGTGGTGGTGGCGGAGAAGTCGAGCGTGAACCTCGCCAAGCAGGCGTTTGAAGAACTGGGCCTGCGGCTGAGCGGCTTGACGCTGGGAGCCGCAGCCATGGCTCTCTTGGCGAAGCCCTTGCTGCCGCCGACGGGGGCGCTGATCGTTTGTGGCCGAAGCTCGGGGGTGGAACTGCTGTCCTTCCGCGAAGGGAACTTGTGCTCCACCCAAGAGATTCCTCTCGAACCGAGTGCCAGCGCCAAAGAGCGGTTCGACCGGGAGTGGCATCGTGCCCTCGCGGCTTTGCCCGTGTCCGACCCCGCCACGGTTCCCTGGTTTGTCTGCGGGTCCGTGCCGTCCCCCTTTTCCGATCTCCTCCAGGGGGCGTCACCCTTGCCCGCTCCGAAGCTGAACCTGGCCAAGCGCAATGGGTCGGAGGGCTTCGAGTGGCCCGCCCTGGCTGCGGCCTATGCAGGCTTGATCCGCAGCAGCTCGTCGTTCATCAACCTCCTTCCTCCGCAAGAGCGTTGGCAGCCGCAGCGCGGCGCGCGCGTCCCAGTTTACGCTTTGGGCGGCACGGCGGCGCTTCTAGCGCTCACCTTGGCGTCCCACGCCTGGATCGAAAGGGCGTTGTACGACCGCGCCCTGGAGCGCGCGCTGCGACGCCTGGAGGTTCCTGCCCAGCAGCTTCGCCGGCAGAATCAAGAGACGAGTACTCTCGAGACTCGCGCGGCGGTCCTCGAGGACCTCCGGGCCCGTGACTGGCGGAAGCTCCACCTGCTCCAGCAACTGACCAGGCTGCTCCCGGACGGCACTTGGCTCCAGCAATTGCAAATCAGCGAAGATACGGTCGAGATCTTCGGTTATTCCAACCACGCGGCGGAGTTGGTTCCGCCCCTGGAGAATTCGCCTTACTTTTTTCAGGTTGAGTTCACGGCTCCGATCACGCGGGACAACCAGAGCAGAGAGGTTTTTCGAATCCGCATGCGGCTGAAGCAGGCCGCGCGGCCCTAAAGGATTGACGATTGATGATTGTCGATTGATGATTTGGGATTGGCCATATTCTGTCGTCGATTTTGGATTGACGATTTTCGATTCTGCAACCGTCAATCTACAGTCGGCAATCCCCAAGCGGCAATCCCCTGAGAACGGACTCCGATGCTTGCAAAGCTTAGTCGTCGAGATCGAATTGCCCTGACCGCCGCCGCGGTTGCTGCGGTGCTGTTCATGCTCTTGAACTTCGGCGTTTTTCCCCTCTTGGAGCACCTGGGCTCAAGCCCCGAGGTCGTACAGCAGAATGAAGTCGAACTGCGCCGGGACATGCGACTGTTGGCCGAGGCGGAGCTTGAGAGGACGCATCTCTCTGCCGCCGGGGAGCGCCTGAAAGGACTCGAGGCGGGCCTTCTCGAAAGTTCCTCGCCTTCTCTGGCCAATGCCGAGTGGCAGCGGCTGGTGGGCCAGTTGGCTGACAGCAAGGGCATCGAGCTCGGCAGCAGTGAGTTCCTTCGCACTCAGGAGCTCGGCGCAGGGTATTCCCTCGTGACGGGTCGGGTGCAGTTCCGCTGCCGCCTGGACCAGCTCGTCGATTTTCTGGTCGCTTTGGCGGGCTTTCCCAGGCTCTTGTCCGTCACGAGCCTCACGGTTACCGGCTCCCAGGGGGACCCACAAGGAAAACTAAACGTGCAGTTGATTATTGGGGCGGCGACCCGGACGCTGAAGCAGGCGAAGGACGAGGCAGCCGCACCACACTAACGCAGGCCGAAATTCGAAATTCGAAAATCGAAACTCGGTTCAGCGGTCGAATTTCGAGTTTCGGTCTTTGCGGAGGAGGCACACATGCTTGCCAGACGTCGGGAACAAATTCTCATTATCGCCGGGCTCATCGGCCTGAACATCCTGCTGAGCTGGTTCTTGGGACGGTTCTGGAAGGACTATCGCGGCCGCACTCAGTGGCTTGACGTCGGCGCCCCCGCGCAGCCTCGTGCCAGACCTGCGGCCGGCCCGAATCGGGCGGGGGAGCCGCAAAGCTTCGTGGAGATAGTTGATCGAAATCTTTTCAGCCCCCTGCGGGGCCACCCGCCAGCGCAGCCGCAAGATGAGGCTAAAGCTCCGAAGCCGCCGTACTTGTTCGGGACCATGAACCTGGGGAACGGCTGGTTTGCGTTGATGGCCCCCGGTGACGAGCCTTCCCCGGTCTCCAAACGTGTCCTGCCTGGGGAGGAAATCGGGGGTTACAAGTTGGTTTCTATTGGCACCTCGAATGTGGTGATTGAGTGGCAGGATAAGAAGATCACACTGGACATTTCCGAGTCTGCCCGGCGTGCCCCTGGCAATATTGAGAAAACGGCCAGCGGCGGCGCGCGTTACGCAGCGGGACCAACATCGGGAAGCTATAGGCCCACCCCAGGGAGGCCTACAGCCCCTGTTTCTGTTGCTGGGTCGCCACCCCCTGTCGACCAGTTCGGGCCGCCCGGGGCCTCTCCGGACGCCGCGCCTGGCACCGTCGTTGGAGGAAGGCGAAAGGTTCTGGTGCCGACTCCTTTTGGCACGATGGTCCAATGGCAGCCCGTGGAACAGCCCGGCTCACAGGCGCCGCAACAAACCGGCAGTCCCAATAGGTAAGGAGTCAGGAGTCAGGATTCAGGAGTCAGGAGGGCGGAAACTGGGAAATGGAAATTGGAAACTGGACGGGGAAGAAAATGGAAACTAGAAAATGGAAACTGGCCGACGCTATGAGTTCCCAGTTTCCAGTTTCCAATTTCCTCTTTCCTGAATACTAAATCCTGAATCCTGGGCAAGGAGGAACAGATTGCTTTTACTCTTTAGTCTGCACCGCCGTCATTTGCGAACACGGGGGACGATCCCTGTCGTGTCATGCCCGAGTGCGCCAGCCCTCTGGCGCGGAGTGCTGTGGCTCTCGACTGGTTTTGCCGTCCTCGCCGCAGCCTCCCTAACCCTTCGCGCGCTCCCACCCGCCGCTCAGCAAGCCGAGCCGTCCGCGCCACAGGCATCACAAGCCGGGCCGCAGGCACCACAGGCACCGCAAGCCGGGCCGCCTGCTCCACAAGCAACACAAGCCAAGCCGTCCGCGCCACAGGCATCACAAGCCGGGCCGCCTGCTCCACAGGCATCGCAAGCCGGGCCGCAGGCGCCACAGGCACCTCAAGCCGGGCCGCCTGCTCCACAAGCAACACAAGCCAATCCGCCTGCGCCACACAAATGGGAAGCCCGGTCGCACGCGTCACAGAGATCGCAGGCCGGGCCGCCTGCGCCACAAGAAGGGCAAGGCCGGTCGCACGCGTCACGAAGATCTCAAGCCGGGCCGCCTGCGCCACAAGCATCGCAGCCCGGACCCCCGCCCCAGCCCTCGCCGCAAACTCCTCCTTCGAGCGAAACCACGCCGGCCGAGAATGCTCCTCCGACCGCGCCTGCTGCGGCTGCTGGTAGGGCGGGGGTGGGGTTCCGTCTCGAGAATGCTGACCTCCTTCAGTTCGTCAGCTTGGTGGCCGGCGAGTTGAAGCTGAACTACGTTGTGGATCCAGCCGTAAAAGGAGCGGTGACCATTTCCACGGCGGGCGACCTCAAGCCTGAGGACCTGCTACCCATTCTCGAAACCGTGCTGAAGATGAACAATGCCACGGCCATCAAGGCCGGGAATTTCTATCGCATCGTTCCTCTCGGCGCAGCGCCCAGAAACCCCTTGAGTATCTCGACTGGAGCAGCTCTGCCGGAGGATGATCGCATGCTCATGCAGATCATCCCTCTGAAGTTCGTCTTCGCAGGCGACATGGCCAAGATGCTTTCACCGTTTCTTTCGGAGGGGGGCACGGTGGCCGTGCACGAGGCCGGCAACACCCTGATCCTGGTCGATGACAGCTTGAACGTAAAGCGGCTGATGGAGATCCTCCAGCAGTTTGACAATTCCAACTTTGCCCAGCAGCGCGTGCGGTTGATGCCTGTGCGCAACAACGTGTCGTCCGCTCTGGTTCCCGAGCTCGAGTCGATTTTCTCCACCTACGCACTCTCCAACAAGGAAACGCCCTTGCGCTTCGTGCCCCTCGATCGCATCAATGGCATTCTGGTGGCGGCCGCTGATCCCGCCGCCTTCGATGAGGTCGAGCAATGGATAGCGAAACTCGACCAGCCGGCCGCCCCGAACGGAATTCAGACCTTTGTTTATAGGGTTCAGTACTCCGAAGCCGGACGCCTCGTCGGCCTGCTGAACGCCCTCCGGGGGACTGGAGGAGGCGGGGGAGGCGGAGGAGCCTTTGGGGAAGCCACTTCCCACGGCACGGGAGGTGGCGGCAGGGGGCTCGGGTCAGGCGGGGGCGGCATGGGGTCGATGTCGGAGCAGCAACAAACTCTCCAGCCGCGCTCCAGTGATACCACGCCGGGCATGGGTGCTTTCAGCTCGACGGGCGGCGAGGGAACCGCGACGGCCCCCGAAAAGAAGTTGCGTATCGTAACTGATCCGGTCAGCAATTCGATCATTGTCCAGGGCACTGCGCAGGAGTATGCCGAAATCGCCAAGACCCTCGATAAGCTCGACGTTGTACCCCGGCAGGTTATGATCGACGCCCGCGTCTACGAAGTGGACATTACCGGCGATTTATCGTTTGGTCTCACGTACGCGCTCCAGCAGAGAGGTACCGGCACGACGCCTTTGCAGTTCCTCGGTGACTACGGCGTCAACTCCGCGGGTATCTTGACAGGTTCCACTGGGTTCTTGGTCGGCCAGACCCGCCAATTGATGGCTTTTCTGACCGCCACCGAAAACCGCTCGCGGGTGAAAACGCTCTCGGCGCCCACCGTGCTCACCACCGATAGCACCGAGGCGCGAATCCAGGTGGGCGCCTCAGTGCCGGTTCTCACCTCCCAGGGTATCTCGTCGGGCGGAACCTCGAGTGGCAGCAGCCTGTATACTAGTACCGTCACCAATGTGGACACGGGCATTATCCTTACGGTGACTCCGCGCATCACCAGCACGGGTCTGGTTTCCCTTACCATCGACCAGAACATCAGCAACGCGGTGCCGCCTGCAGCGGGTAGCGGCATCCAATCCCCGAGCTTCACGAAGCGTTCGGTGGCCACCCACGCCGTGGCTCAGGACGGCCAGACCATTGCCTTGGGCGGGCTGATCTCGTACCAGTACAACAAAACCGTTACTCGCATCCCCCTGCTCGGCGACATTCCTTGGCTCGGTGTGCTTTTTGGAAGCACTTCCTACAACACCACGGAACAGGAATTGATTGTGCTCCTCACGCCGCGCATCATCACTACTCTTCCCGCTGCCCTCGATGCCACGCGCGAGCTTCGGGACAAGTTGAAGGACTTGCGCCGCGAGTTCAAGAAGGACAAATTATTGAACCCGTAAGACCAGGATTCAGGATTCAGGGGGCCGCGGTTGGAGAGAGGCTCAAGGAGCGGACCGCAAAAGAGCCAGGATTCAGGAGGGCGGAAACTGGAAACTGGAAAATGGAAACTGGCCGAGGCTACGAGTTTCCAGTTTCCAGTTTCCGATTTCCAGTTTCTAGTTTCCAGCTTCAAATTTCCGTTTTTCCCTTACCTGAATCCTGACTCCTGAATCCTGCTTTTCTCAATCTTCAACCGGCAATCGTCAATCGTCAATGATTGTAGGGGCGGCTCGGGAACGGCCCCTGTGACAGAAGCTCTCCTCCAAAAAAAACCAAAAAAAATTCTTGACAGCGCATTTTGTTGGTGCTACGTTACCGGTCATCATTACGAGTTTGATTAAGGTAGTTAACACGCAGTAGGGTGGCGAAGCGGGAGCGATGCGGAAGCAGGAGAAGGCCTCGAGAGGAAGCAGGCGGCGATACTTGCTCCCATAGCTCGCGCGCACCAGGACTGCGGCGAAGAAAGTTGTTGACAAGAAGGTGGGCGTACTGGTAGGCTCTTCGGAGTTCCATGGTTCAACCGGCTTTTCAGTCAATCGGGGTTTGCGAACCCAAACACGCTTACCCCACAAAAAAGGAGAGGGAAATAAGATGACAAAGAGAAATTTGTTATTGGTGAGTTTGCTTTTAGTTTTGGGGCTCGTGGGAATGACGACGAATGCCCTGGCAACCTCATGGACCGTCAATGGCAACACTAATTACTTTGGGCGCGCGGAGGGCCTTAGTGAGGCGGCGGGCCAAGTGGTCCTCAACCTCACCGGCGGCGGCTCAATCAATTCGTGGCCTGCCGGCTTTACGTTTACCTTCAGTCAGCCGGTCGTGACCGAGACGGCAGAGGTCTCGTGCGCGGGCGGCACTGTCGGCGCTAATTCCAGCCCGTGGGTTGGGGGCTGTGGTGATACCCTCGTTCTTCCGCCCACTTATGGTGCTGGTAGCACATTCGGTACTCCAAGCACTTACACCAATACGGTGAAAGTGTACTTCACATCCGGCGTGACGACGACTTTTTACACCGGGGATAATAGCCAGCTCGTACTCACTGTGCGCATTTATCCCGCTGCCTTGGGCAAGAACGGCGGGTCAGTCACTGCTACTGTGGGCGCGTTCAACCCTACAGGTGGCGTCGAAGTCTCCCTCGGGAACAATTCTCCACCGAACCCGGTGCTGATCGTCAACCCACTGCCGGCCCTCTCATTGACGCTTGCGAATGAATGGGGCGCAAAGGCCGGACAAGCGGCGGGAGTCTTGACCTGCCTCGGCACCAAGAGCGTGGATGGCTATAAAGACTATTTTGTCATTAACGTCGATGAGAACTTCCAAGATGCGCTGACGAGCGAGACTTACGAGACAACCTTGGATCCCGGCGACACTAGTGGCTCAGCGTCGGTTACGAACGGGTCGGATTTTATTGTCACTTTCACCAACGTACCCACCGGACTGGGGATCGAACTCGCGGACGTTGTGCCGTGCAGTGACTTGGACACTGCCAACCCGATGCAATGCAACGCTCCTGGCCCCATTTATGGGACTCTGGCCGTGGCTCCTGTGGCTCCCTACTCTGGTACGGGCACAGTCGCTGACAGCAATACTGTAAGTTTCTACTTTGTGGTGACGGCGACGGATAATACTGCGGCCACGAACCTGAAGGAGAGCGTGGATCTATCCTTCTACTTTAGGGCGCATGGCGCGCTGCCCAATGGGTTGCCTGCCATGTATGCTAACGTTGCATACGCTCCCACCCTCACCGCCCTACTCCCAATCCCCTACTTCACGGGCGCGAATGAGCTGGCCTCGCCGGGCTTGGCTGTGGTGTACTTCTATGACTGCGTCACCAACATGCTATTCCCCTACATCAATACCTACAGGGCGGGGGGTACCTACGCGTTTGCTAACTTCGGCACCGGCATCGCCCTAGCGAATACCACCCTGGACCCGTATAATGGGAGTATTAACGCTGGTCTAGACATTACAGGCAAAGGCGGTGCTGTGGCACAGAATGGTACCTGCACCCTCTACTTGTACCCGAATGACCTAACCGCTGCCCAAGCGTACACGACGGGAGTGATAAGCTCAGGCGGGACGGCTGTCTTCGACGTTGCCACGGTCGCGCCGGGATTCGCCAACAAGCAAGGTTACGGGATTGCCATTTGCAACTTCGAGGATGGCTACGGCTACGCCGAGATCTATGACAACGTTGGTATCGGCTCTCCGACGGCAACGCTGGCATACCTGCCGTACATCATACCGAATCCCTCGCTCTATCCTCGTAGCCCTGCTGGTGATGGGCTTGGAGCGAGTGCAATTGCTCCGTACGACATCGCCAAACAGTTCGCGTGGCTATTGATGCACGGGTTCGGTGGTATGGGCTTTGGCGCGACGACGACCAAATAACCCACCACGGGGATGCTATAGCACTCAGTACTATTGGGTGCGAGCGTCTCGAGTTGGCGGAATGCAAGAGGCAGCTCTGTACAGGCGGGGCTGCCTCTGCTCCCCAACAGCAACCGCGCCACTAGTTCCAGTACAACTTGATGGTGGCCTCGGCCTGTTGGGTTAGCGGAAACACAAGGGGCAGTTGCGCTCAGGCGGGGCTGCCTCTTTGATCCCACAATGGCTGGCCTCCAGTCCGAAGTACCGCACCTGGCGGTGGCCGGCGTTCTGAGTTGTCGGAAGGCGGAGAGGCTGTTGCTCGCAGGGGCGCCTGCCTCTCCAGTGATGGGTGACGTAAGTTCGTGTCGTGCCGCGTGGGTGAAAGGGCCGGAATTCACCCGCGGCCCGCAAGCCGCTACCCTCACTCAGCACGCGATTCTCCCATCCCCGTTAGGCAAGGGACAGGGAGTGTCCTTGCGGTGGGGCCGAATCCCGCCCCTCCACGAGCACATGGCAAGCAGGTGGGGCTCGTGTCGGTGAGTCGTGGTCTCCAGTACACTTCCGCCTGGATGTTGTCGCACACCAAGTTCACCATGTTGAAGATGAGCGTCCTTAAGAAGAGGGTGAAGTGCTGTTTGTTGGCAGCTTCGTTGCTGTGCGCGTGCTGCCTGCTTGCGCCGTGTGCCTTGGTCATGGCCTCATCATCGAGTGAGGAAGCGTTGCGGGCCCGGGTGGAGCAGTGCTACAGTGCCCTCCAGCAAGGCGATTGGCATAAGGTCGAGAAATATCTCACTAAAGGTTCAAGGGAAGTCTTCCGCAATCAGACCAAGAAGCCACTGCTGGGGTACCGGATTCAGTCAATCAAACTGGAGCCGGATGGGCGGACGGCATCGGTCGTGGTCCTGGTTCCCCTTGTGGCTGCGATGATGCCAAAACCTATGCCCGTACCGCAGACTACTCTGTGGCGACTGGTCAATCACGCTTGGTCCATGGAGCTTCTTCCCACCCCTGACCCTAGCGCTCAACAGTGGCTCTTTGATACGGCTCCCAGGACGCCGCATGCGCATTCCTCTCCGCTCTTTTCGCAAGACCTGAAGTTCGAGTCGACTTGGTTTAGTCTTGGCATTGTCGAGGAAGGCAAGATCCAGGTGGCTCGGTTTACCTTTACAAACGTAAGCACACACCCCGTCACGTTGAGCGAATTCCAGCTTGGCGGCGACTGCCTGCGCCTGAAGACTGAGCAGAAGGAATATCAGCCGGGCCAAACAGCAACCCTGGAATTCGAGTTTGACCCATCACGCCTGGGAGTCGCCGCTGGCGAGACGTTTACCCAGGATATTATGATAAAGACCGAACCCGGCGGCGCGTACGTCAAGCTAACTATTGGCGGGGGTGTGGCTGCAGGTCCCGCACCTCCCGCGAAACCTTAGATCGCTTACGGCGCGACCTGAATCTGAACTGCTTGAAGAGGCGGGCCTGACGATCAAAAGCATCGGGACAGGCGAGGCCGGCAGTCTAAATTCAGCGAGTTGTCCCCGGCTGGTCGGGGCCGCTACCATGAGCGGCAGATCTCTTCCTGGCCACCTCAAGGCAGCCTGCGAGACTCCCTGCCCGCATATCCGCGTTATAGGGTTCGAGACTGGAGCTGGAAGTGGAAGTTCTCGAACCACCTGGACGTCGCGTGCTCAATCTCGAGGCTGTGCGGGAACTTGTAGGGCCGAACGGCGTCGGCCTCAGTGGGATGGCTTTGTCCAACTTGTTCTTGAAACTGTGAGGGAACCTTGAATAGACGGTCATTCGTCATCTTGTTGCTGATCGCCACGGCGCTTGCATTCGGTGGCTGGCCGAAACCCGCCGCCTGTGGGCAGCAGGCCTCCCCGCCCAACACGGCGGGATCCGCACCGGGCGAGCGCGTTGTGCTCACCATCGGCAACGAGAAAATCACCGCCGCTGAGATCGACGATTTCATTCAGGCACTGCCCCCCCAATTTCAAGCCTTCTACGGTGGTCCGGGAAAGCGCCTTTTGCCCCAGTACATCGTCGCGATGAAGGTACTCTCCGCCGAGGCGGTCAAGCTGAAACTGGGGGAGCAGCCTGAGGTGGTGCGTGCCATCGAGATCGCCCGTGAGGGCATCCTTTCCGACGCCGCTCGGAAGCACTTCCTTCAGAGTATTACGGTCAGCGATCAGGAACTTCGGGAACTCTACGCGAAGGACAAAACGCTCTCGGAAGAGGTTCGCATTCGCCACATTCTCATCTCGACGGAGGACGCTCCGTTGAAATCCCGCGCCGCGGGCCATCCCGCGTTGCCCGAACCTGAGGCGCGCAAAAAGCTCGAGGAGATCCGTGAGCGAATCCTGGCGGGCGCTGACTTTGCACAGATGGCTAAGCAGTACTCGGAGGACACCGCCACCGCCGCCTCCGGTGGGGACATGGGTGTCATTCAGCGTGACAAGGTCGTCCCCCCAATCGTCAATGCGGCCTACGCTCTTGAGCCCGGCCAAGTGAGTGACATCATATCAACCCCGTCCGGCGTCGAGATTATTAAGGTCGAGGACAAACACACCAAGTCGTTCGAGGAAGTCAAGCCGGCCCTGGAGACACAACTTCGGCAGTCCAAGGCCTCTGAGATCGTTCAGCACCTCATGGCCAATTACCCTTTGGTCATTGACCAGGAGTTCTTCGCCGGCTCGCCGGCCAAGCAGACCTCAACGGTCCCCCCGCCTAAGCCCTAAGGCCGCGCCTGCCTTCGTCCGCGGAGCGAGCGCCGCGCCCCGCGACGTGTCGGGACGGACGGCTTTCCCAAAGCGCGGTGACGCGCAAGCATCGCTAGTCAGAGGTCAGAAGAAAAGACCCGACCACTGCCAGCAGTACGCATCTCTGAGATGGTTGGTTGCTCCCTATAATCCCCGGAAGGGCAAAAGCACTTCATCCCGCGAGGCGGGACAAAGTTCTTGAAGGCGCACAGGAAACGAGGCCGTTCTTCTTTGCGAGTCTTTGCGCCCGCGCACGGTCGAAGGTGCGCCGATCCTAATGGCGGGCGGATCAAAGGAGAGCTTCGTCCCGCTCTAGGGTGTGAGTGTGTTTGTTTTTCAACGGCTTTTCAGTCGCGGGTGGGAAGATGGAGCGAGAAGGCCGGTTGTTGGGAATTGTGGGTTCTTCTCGGCCACTGCCCACCCGCCGCGGCGGGTTCGTCCGCCAATGAGAATGGACACTGGATGAAAGTCTCTGACCTCCGGCGCGCCCCCGGAGTCCGGCTACAATTCTAGCTCATGAACTCCGTTCCAGTGATGCAATGAATCAATCACTCGATGTAGTTGTCCACCGGCCCCCTTTTTCAAGGGACTGCTGAAAACTGCCAGGCAGGAGGTAAGAGACGGAAGCAAAGGAAGAAGCAGAAAACGAAAAGCTGCCGGCTGTCAACTGACCATTGAAGGCTGCCCCACCCTCTCGGGAAAGCTTCACCCCGCTCGCCATGCCAGTGCCTTGCTCAACATCCTGGCAGACCTACGAAGCGGCGAGGGAATGCACGCGTGGTAAGGAATCGCCAGGCGCGCACCCCCCGCACAGCTATTTCTTCTCTTCGGTCTTCGTCTCCTTAGGTGCTGCCTTGGCCCGGTGGGGCTCTGCCAGAAGCGCCTTCAAGTCCGCCGCTTTGTACGGATAGTATTCAAGGGACTTCTTCCCCGTCGTGCTGAGAACAACATCCACCCGGCGATTGTTGGCCAGCACAAAAATTGGGAAACGGCGGTAAACCTTCTTGCGGTCCTGGTCCGTAAGATCGGGATTCTGTTCGGTCAACTGCTTCACGGTTGCGGCATCGAGGTCTTGTCCTTTTCCGAAAGCCTGCGTCTGGAGGTTGGCGGCGTTGATCCCCTGTTCAACGAGGAAGCTCCGCACGCGCTCGGCGCGCCGCTCGGAAAGCGCCATGTTGTATTTGACAGACCCGCGCCTATCCGCATGGCCCTCGAGCATGAGGTGGGCGTCCGGGCTGAACTGCAGGTATTGCTTGAGGTTGGCCACGAGTTCATTCAGCAACTGCGTCTGGCTCGCAACCAGCCCGCCCTCCGGTTTTCCCCTCCAGGGAAGGTCGGTTGGGAAGTAGACACTGTTGCCGGGTAGCTTGACCTGCAGAACTTCGGCTGCTGCTTCTAGCCCCGACTCAATGGACCCCACAATGTGCAAGCTTGCGGTCCGCGTGTCAGAGCCCCCGCAGGCATTGGAACTGTGGAGCGTGTAGGTGATGGTTTCGTCGATCGGTCCCACGTCGGTTTTGCTGGGCGTAGGTTGAACGGTGCGGTTACCTGTGGGCGATACGGAACCGAACGGGTCAAGCGAAGCGGTGTCAGCCCCGGGGGCCGACCAGGAGAGCGTAGCGCTCCCTTGCTGATCGACTTTGTCACCTACCTTGTGGTAACGAATCTCCGCCGGTGTCACGCTCAGCGAACCTTGAATGTTCGAATTCACGTTGACCGTAACCTCGGAGTTGGCGACGCCGCCCGGCCCGGTAGCAGTTAACTTGTAGTCGGTGGTCTGCTTGGGTTGGACCGCTTGCCCGCCCGATGCCGCGACTTCTCCGGCTCCGCTCAGCTCCACGCGCGGAGCGTCGGTCGAGGACCACGTGAGTTGAGTCGAACCCCCACATTCAACCTGGGCTGAGGCGCTCGATATCTGCGCCGTCGGTTTGGCCACGGCCACGCTGGAAGTTTCTGCCTGAAAGCGTGGCAGAGAACCCAGAGACTTGCCCTCTGGCCAGTCGGCGGTCTTCTTCTCTCCGGGGGTGGCCAGGGGGATAATCGTTCGCTGGTTTGCGCCCACGGTAATCGGCCCGGAATAGACCGTCCCCGAGCAACAGCCAAGAACCGTGAGCTGATAATCTCCGGGGGGCACCACCAGTCGCCGCTTCCCGCCGCTGGCCTCTCCCACGTTGGCGACAAAGAAGTCCGGCGTATTCCCGTTCAAGAGCACTGCGGCCCCCTGCGGACCCTTAAGCTCTATCCGCCCCCAAGGGCCTGGTACGGTCCCGGGAATGGCCTCCAGCGCCACAGACAGGCTGCTGGTTTTTCCGTCCTCCGCCGTGAACTTCGTGGTATACGGCTTGTAACCATAGTTGTAAACAACTAGCGTATGCTCGCCTGGGTCGGCCTTGAAATTGCCGCCTCCCCATCCTAGCGGCATGCCGTCAATAAAAACGTACGCTTGCTTGGGAGTTACATGTAACTTAAGATGTCCACATTTTGCCAGGAGAGGTGTGGCTCCTAGCAAGAGAATCAGAATTCCCAAAACGTAAACGAACGGAACATGACGGAACCTTCGCATAAGGTTTCCTCCCCTGAGTCTACGGTACTTGCCCCGCAACGCTTATTTGGCAGAAAGAACATCCTTAACTCCGCGCTTCAAGAGCGTCTCTGTTATGTCGCCCCGTAAGAGGCTTCTTGTTTGCTATCATTTCAATTGTGACCCAGTGAAACCCATTGGTCAAGGACATATTTCCTCTCCACGAAAGTCCTCGACGCGATGGCCATCCTGATCGAGAATAAGGGGGGGCGCTCGAGCGCGAAAAGCGAGGGGCGAATTGCTGGCGCAAATTGAAAGTCTTATCGCGGCGAACGTTACAAACCTGAGGGGAGGTCATACTTGAATGGACTCATCCGAATTGACCCGCCTTTATGATTTCACCGGACAGACGGTCGTGATCACTGGCGGGACAGGAACCCTGGGTGGCGAAATTGCCTGCGCGCTGGTGGGATGCGGAGCCAATGTTGCGATCTTAGACCGCAATCTGGACCCCGCCCAGCACATTCTGGAGCTCATGGAGCCGCGCGCAAACCACGCGGTGACGGTCCGCGCCGATGTCCTGGACCCGGAGAGCCTGCGCCAGGCCGCCAAGATCATCCTACAGAAGTTCGGCACTGTTCACAGCCTGGTGAACGCGGTGGGAGGCAATAATCCTCAGGCTACTACCACGCCCAACCTC
>Ga0326728_10012610_pt1 | contig 18704 bp, 9 predicted proteins | sample MB3enrmetagenome_FD_207602 | JGI IMG/M metagenome (GOLD analysis project Ga0326728, IMG submission 207602) | Lab enriched peat soil microbial communities from McLean, Ithaca, NY, United States - MB31MN | ecosystem: Environmental > Terrestrial > Soil > Wetlands > Peat | place: USA: New York... | reverse complement strand
GCTGGCCGTCGGCCATGCCGTCACTGACGGCGTTCCCTTGTTCACCGTCACACTGACCGTGCCCGTCAACGTGCTGTAGTCGGTCGCATCGGTGGGCGTGAAGGTCACGCTCTGCGATGCCGTGCCCAGGCCCGGTTTGGTTGTCGGCGTGGTGAAGGCAAACGAGCCCGCCGGAGTCGAGGCGCCGCCCGACAGCGTCGAGGATGCCAGCGTCTGGCCGTAGGTGATCGAACTGGCCGTCGGCCATGCCGTCACTGACGGCGTTCCCTTGTTCACCGTCACCTGAATCTTTGCGGGCTCGACACCATAATTCCCTTGTGTGTCTCCCAGGTGGGCGCCATATAAATACGTTCCGGCAGACGGGGCGGTATCATATAAAGTGACGTTCGCGGAATTGCCTGAGACTGAAGTTGATTGTGTCTCAGTCCATCCATTAACGCCAGTAAGATCTGTTGTCCTCCAGAGCGTAGCTATCGATAATGGATACGAGCCAGCATTGCCTTGAATAGTCGCTTTCAACTGACTTCCGACCGTCGCGGTTTTGGGTGTAATGTCAAAGTATGTGACCGTCGGTGCGGAACTAAGCGAAAAGGCCGCAATCTGATCGGTGAAAACCGGCGGGAAATCGTAAGCCGTATCCCAGAGGTCGATACCGCAGGTTTCCAGCTTGGCTCCAACGCCAGGAATCAGATCTGCATCGACCACCAGTTGCGTCGTGGTAAGATCTGATTGCAGTTCAAACTTGGCGTAGACGTCTGGTCCCACACCCGACCCCAACGCTCCGATATAGAGCCAGAGATCTGGTTTTAGATAGACGCTTGCGTTTACATCCTGGCCAAAAGTAGCGCTAAAGGACGGTGTCATCGTACAGGTGGGTCCCGTTGCTGGGGGATCCCCACAACTGAATCCTGAAGGGCACGGATTCATGCAGTAATTAAATGAAAATTGCTGTGTGTTCAGGTTGTACGACGCCTCTCCCGACATGCGCAGCTGCACCGAACCGGTTGCAGTTGCTGAAAGCTTCGACGAAAAGTTATAACCTGCATAAAGATTGAGTTCGACAGAGATGGGGATGCCAGCCACATCGACTGTGCCAGTAAATGGGCCAAGCACCTCGATATCATCCTTCGAGATGCTGGTGTCGACCGAGGCGTTTATATTGACGGTTCCGGTAATCTGTGGCGTGAGAATAAATGTAATTGTCGGGTTCACAACGCAAGCGTTATAAGCGTTATAAATCAGTTCCGTGGTCGCGGTGATTGTTAGTTCACCCGATACCCCAAGGCTGTACTGGGTACTACCGACCGTATTTGAATACAAAGTTGCATTGTACTGTTCGTTGACAAGACCCCACTCGGCGCCATCCGGAAGAGTCCCGATGGGAGCAATCGCGGCGTATTCAGCTGATGCCTCGGACAAATATTCAGGCCGTATTCCCCTGTCGGTTACCCGTGCACTCGCGGGGTCGGCGGTAGAGGACGCCGGTGCATCCGGAACGAAAAAGTAGACTGGCGTGTTATCAAGATATAAGTGGACTTCAGAAAAGGCCTGGAGTAAATCGACTGGCGCTGTCTGGACCTCCGTCACACCTGATTCGTTGCGCGAGATGGAGGTCACTTTTGCTACTAGTCCCAGTGGCAACGCTGCGTTCTTTTCGGAGTACACAATACTGCCCTGCCTTAGGGAAGCAATTTTCGCGCTCTCACTGGAAAACACAATCCTCTTGCCCCATCCATCTACATTCAAAATCAGCTTTGCATCATCTTCATCGAGTTTGATAGTCGAAGGAAGCAAGATTCCGGTGCCCGACGACGACGTGGCTTGGGCATAGCCTAGCGAAGGTCGTTGAACCCACCCCCGCTTGAGGTAAAAGTCTCGCTCAGTTGGGCTGGTGGTGTGCACAATATCCCCGTTAGCCAGATTGGCCACCCGGAAAACTTCCGAAGCCCCTTCTACCTGGCGGGAATATACGAATACTGGGTCCAACTCTTGCAACCCCCGCTTTATCAAATCCTCCCGCTCATCCTCGTTGGCTGCGAACAACATCGAGTTATCTTGTCTCAGGAACCGATAGATAGGAGTCGTCGCCGAATACTGCTCGGTGTACACATAAAATGCAGGGCTGGAAGTCGCCCCCTGTGGAACGGACTCCCTGACGAAGGACGCCGAAAGAGGTTGGTCCGGTTCGGTGCCAGCCGCCGTCACATAAGCATGTACTTGGCTTGAGGGGTCGCGGTAGCGGAGAACTTTCAGGGGCTTCCCGGTTTGAATTGCCGCCAGCAGCTTCATATCCTGTACTTGCCCTATATTGGGGAGGCTTGTAATTCGTCCGGCAGCGATACTTCCGGTAGCCGTCTGTGCCCAAATTGACGGAGCAATGGACAATGTTGCGAGTGACGTTAGCACAAGCAAGACTGTCCTGACGAGCAACCGGGACGCAGTCTGAGAGGGATTAGAGGCAGAAAAACTGGCAGATGAGGAAAGGGCGTTCATAATATCTCCTGGAATCTCGATGCTCTCTGTTCGATTTGCTGAACTAAGGCGAGAATTAACGCTTGCTCTTCAGAGACTAAGCAGAGTGTTACAGGCGTCTGAGAAATTCCGGAGGGGGATTTTGTGTCCTCTAATTGGTTTCGCAAGAAGTAGACCTGCTATCAATCGGATTGTCAAGTGTGAATATTTATTGAGGTAACGCACATGTTACATATTGTTTTGGTTGCAGGCTACAAATGCCTTAAGCTAATGACCAAAATACGTGATACAGGTCACATGGGGCTGAGCACGGCTATTCCCTGCCCCCTGACCCCTGTTCCCTGTCAAAACCACCCATAACCGCCCGAAACGCTTCCCAAATAACCCCACTTTACGCAAAAACCCTCTATTTATATGCAAAGGCTTTATGCTCGCATGGTCCTGGTCCCATTTCCTACTCCCTATTCCCTGTTTACCCAAAACGGCGTAGACTCCTATCTACAGCACACGGAACGGATTAGATGGTACGAACCTCCCCAAAACAGAAGCTTTTCACCGGACGCGATCACTCCTGGATGCAGTTCAACCGGCGTGTCCTCGAAGAGGCCGAAGACCCCTCCAACCCCCTGCTGGAGCGGGTCAAGTTCCTCGCCATTACCGGCTCCAACCTCGACGAGTACGTTGAAGTTCGCCAGGCCGGCCTCATGCAGCGCATAGAAGATGGCTACCGCGAACCGGGTTATGACGGCCTGCGCCCCGACGAAAGTCTTGCCATTCTGACCGCCGAGATGCACAGCTTTGTGGACGCACAGTACCGCTGCTGGAACGATCTGTTGCTGCCCGAACTGATCAAGCAGCGCATTCGCCTGCTGGAGTGGCGGGAGTTGGACGAAGAGACTAAAGCCTTTGCCCACAACTACTTCCAGCGCGAGGTTGACCCGTTGCTGACCCCCATCAGCATCGACCCCGCCCATCCTTTTCCGCGCGTGCTCAACAAAGCTCTCTGCCTGGCATTGCTGCTCCGGCTCAAGCGCAAAAGCTCCGGCCCCCAGGTCCTGGGAGTCGTCACCGTGCCCCGAGCCCTGCCCCGCTTTGTCCGCCTACCCTCGGACGAGGGCGCGTACGACTACCTGCTGCTCCAGGACCTGATCGCGCAGAACCTGGCCGGAATGTACCGCGGCTACGAGGTGCTCTCCCGAGCCGCTTTTCGCGTCACCCGCAACTCCAACCTCTACTTTGAGGAGGAGGAAGCCCGCTCCCTTTTAGAAACCATCCGCGTAGAGCTGCACAACCGCCGCAAGGGCGACGCCGTCCGACTGGAGATAGAGATCGGAGCCGACGAGGAGATCGTAGAGCGGCTGAGGGTCAACTTTGAGTTGGATCAGGATCAGGTCTTCCGCGGCGACGGCCCGGTGAACCTCTCGCGGCTGATGTTCTTTTATGACGATGTGCGGCGGACTGACCTGAAGTTTCCGCCCTTTACGCCTAAACCCTTCAAACTCAGCCGCACCTCCGGCAACATCTTCGACGAGTTGCGCCGCCACGACGTTCTGCTCCACCACCCTTACGACTCCTACGACCCGGTTGTGGATTTCATTCAGCAGGGCGCCGAAGACCCGGCCGTGGTCAGCATGAAGCAGACTCTCTATCGCACCAGTGACGACTCGCCCATGTTCCAGGCGCTCATCGATGCCTCCGCCAACAAGGAGACCACCCTGGTTGTCGAGCTGATGGCCCGTTTCGACGAGGCCTCGAACATTCGCTGGGCGCGCAGCATGGAGGACGCGGGAGTCCAGGTCTTCCACGGCGTGGTCGGGCTCAAGACCCATTGCAAGCTGGCCATGCTGGTCCGCCGCGACGAGGACGGCGTCACCCGCCGCTATTGCCACCTGGGCACCGGCAACTACAACCCCGATACCGCCCGCTTCTACACTGACCTGAGCCTGTTGACCAGCGATCCGCAGTTCACCGAGAGGGTACACATGGTCTTCAACTATCTGACGGCTCATGCGGAGATTGACGACTACCGCCCTCTGCTGGTGGCGCCGCTGACCATGGCCGAGAGCTTCCTGGGCCTCATCCGCCGCGAGCAGGAGCACGCCCAGGCCGGTCGTCCCGCCCACATTGTGGCCAAAATGAACGCCCTGCTGGAGCCCTCGATCATCGAGGCTCTTTATGCAGCCTCGCGGGCGGGCGTGGAAATCGACCTGATTGTGCGCGGACTTTCGATTCTTCGACCAGGCGTCAAGGGACTCTCGGAGCGGATTCGCGTGCGATCCATTGTGGGCCGTTTTCTGGAGCACTCGCGCATCTTCCACTTCGCCAATGGCGGCAACGACGAAATCTATCTCGGCTCGGCAGACTGGATGCCGCGCAACCTCTTCGAGCGCTGCGAAGTGGTTTTCCCGGTCCGCGACCCGGTGGCCCTGGCTCGCATCCACGACGAGATTCTGCCCGCCTATCTGGCCGACACCCTCAAGGCCCGCTTGCAGCAGCCGGACGGAAGCTACCTGCGCGCCAGCAAACTGCTCAAGGAGTTGAAACCCTTCTCTGCCCAGGAGTTCCTGATGCAGTTGGCCGAAGGCAAGGCGGATCTGGACGCCATCCCCACGCCCGGCGCCGCCAAGCCGCCAGTAAAATCCGCAGCCAAGAAGGCCATCGACGCTGATTGACAATGACTATCGAAATGCCCAAAATGCACTCAAGAATACCCCATCCACGATTGATCCTGCACTGTATCTCGATGATAATCGACATACATTCAATAACTTACGTGATGGTAATATTTTAGAGTCAGAGCGTTGACATTATTTTCCGATTGGTGTATTTTCCAACTATGCAGGAAATTTCATCAGCAGAAATCGTCCAACGAATACAGTCCGAAAACCCGTGGTGGCAAGGTGATCACACCATCAGCGCAGTCTTTGGAGAATTGAAGCGGCGTGCCTATTTTAATTTGTTCCTCCCACTGGTCAAGGAACAAAGTATGCGCAGGGCCGTTGTTCTCATGGGTCCCCGACGCGTAGGGAAGACCGTAATGATTCACCACGCGATTCAGGCACTCATCGATGAAGGGGCGTCTCCTCTATCTGTCGGATATTTTTCCGTCGACCACCCAATCTATAACGGGCTCAGTTTGGAAAAACTCCTCGAATACTACGCACAATCGAGCGGCCTGAACTACAAGCGCGACCAGATTTACATCTTCTTCGACGAAATACAATATCTGCGCAATTGGGAGGTTCATCTGAAGTCCGTCGTCGACGCATACCCTAATATCAAGGTCGTGGCCTCCGGATCCGCCGCTGCCGCCCTACGGCTCAAGTCTCAGGAATCTGGCGCGGGAAGATTTACCGATTTCCTCCTCCCTCCTCTTACCTTCTATGAATACATCGACCTCATGAATAAGTCCGACATGGTAAAGGAGCCAATAGAGGATCATCCACGCCGCTATTTTGCGGCAAATAACATCGAGTTATTCAATAATGAATTCATCAACTACTTGAACTTTGGCGGATATCCCGAGGTGATATTCTCGCCCCAGATTCAAGCTAACCTCGGAAGGTTCATCAAGAGCGATATTGTCGATAAGGTCTTACTGAGAGACTTGCCGAGCCTGTATGGTATCGGCGATATACAGGAACTGAATTACTTGTTCACGACGCTGGCATTCAACACAGCGAATGAAATTTCTCTGCAAGAATTGGCACAAAACTCGGGCGTAGCCAAGAATACCATCAAACGGTACATTGAGTATCTTGAGGCGGCCTTTCTGATAAAGATCGTCCATCGGGTAGACCATAGCGCGAAAAGGTTCCATCGCGCGAACTATTTTAAGGTTTACCTGACCAATCCAACTATGCGCGCCGCGCTTTTTTCCCCTATGAAAGCGGACGATAATGGAATCGGCAGCCTGGCTGAAACAGCAATATTTTCGCAGTGGTTTCATAGCGATGCGACTCTTTACTACGCAAGATGGGATAAAGGCCCCGACAAAGGGGAGGTAGACTTGGTTCGACTATCTCCAGAAACACAAAAACTAGTCTGGGCAGTGGAGGTTAAATGGTCGGACCGTTATTGCGAGAAACTCAATGAACTGAGCGGACTCATCGGCTTCTGTCGTCAGAACCATCTAAAAAATGTGCTCGTGACTTCCAGATCAAAGACGATGAATTGCCAAGAACAAAACATCAACATTGAATTTCTGCCTGCAAGTGTTTACTGTTACAGCGTTGGTTACAACCTTATTCACACGAAGGAATTGAAGTGGGTCAAATGACAGTATTGATGCCCACCAACTTGGGCGGAGCTTGAACCGTCTCCTCATTTTTCGCAGGACGGCAGGAAATCATAACCGCCGCAACGACGGATTCCTGAGATTTGCCGGATTCTGAAGGCTTCTCAATCCACGCGCTTGCGTCTGAGGCTTTGCCGAGGAATGTCGGTCAACTTCGGCAGCAGGCTTGCAGGAAGCAATACATCATGATCGCTCTTGCCATAAACGAAGAAGAGGAGCGCGCGTAATAAAGACTATGCCTGAAAGTAAAGGTTATTTTGCGATTTTTAGGTTACCAGGAGGCATTGACCGCTTTTCGTGTTACGATAAACGTTAAGCATGATTCAGTCCTTCGCCGACGACGAAACGGAAGCTGTCTTCCTGACCGGGACCAGCTGGCGATGGGCGGGGATTGCGCGGGTTGCGGCACGGCGGTTGCAGGCTGTGGATTATGCTTCCGCGATTGAGGATTTACTGAAGCCTCCCGGCAACCGGTTGGAAAAGCTGAAAAGCGACCGGGAGGGCTGGTGGAGCATTCGCACTAACGATCAGCTCCAGAATCGGCTCTGGGTATGCTTTCGCTGGGATGGTAAAGATGCCTGGGATGTGGAAATTGTTGATTACCACTAAGGGAGATTGCGCATGAGTATTCCGAGAGAGCACGAACAAAGGGGTGTCCCTATTCACCCCGGTGAGTTTTTGCGTGAGGATTTTCTTGTGCCACTGGGACTTTCGGCCAATGCTTTGGCCATCGCCTTGCGTGTACCAGTCACGCGCATTTCGGAGATTGTGCGGGAGCGGCGCGGGATTACAGCAGATACTGCGCTGCGTCTGGCGCGGTATTTTGGGACTACGCCGGATTTTTGGATGAAGATGCAGATGTCTTATGATCTGGCGATAGCCAGCCGGGAGGTAACGGCTCGGATCGAGGTGGAGATTTTTCCCGCGCCGCGGACAGAGACAGGTGAATTGAAGGCCAGGCAGGTTGCTTAACCGGAATGGGATGAGCGAATGCAGCGAAGAGCAAAAAGCAAGCTCCGGTACCCTTGGGCTACGCTCAGTGCAGAACGAAGATCAAAAGCAGGTCCTTCGACTCCCTTCGCTTCGCTACGGCCGCTCAGGATGGCAGGCTATTTTGACGCTCCGCTCAGGATGACAGTTTTTGATTAGGTAACAAGGAAACGAGTCCAGACAGATTATGGCCACGACCACGAACAAGGACTATTACGGCACGCTCGGCGTAAAGAAGACGGCGACAGCGGAGGAGATCCGCAAGGCCTTCCGCAAGGCTGCGCGGCGGTATCACCCAGACGTGAACCCCAACGACAAGCGGGCCGAGGAGAAGTTCAAGGAGATCTCCGAGGCTAACGACGTGCTGAGCGACGAGAAGAAGCGCAAGGTTTACGACCAATTGGGCTTCTACTCCGACCAGATCGACCCGGCGCAGGCCGAGGCTTATGCGCGGCAGGGCGCGGGTCACGGCATGCCGGTGGACTTTGGCGGGTTTGACTTCACCGGCTTCCAAGGGGGGCCGGGTCAGCACCGGGGCGAGAGTACAGCGGCAGATTCGGCTTCATGGGGCAGCTTCAAGGACATCTTTTCCGGCATCTTCAGCGGGGCGCAGCAGCCGCAGAGGGCGCGCGGTCCGCAGGTGGGGACGGATCTTGAATATCAGGCCACGGTGGACTTCTGGACGGCTATTCGCGGCGGTTTGGCGCGGCTGGAGGTGCATCGCCAGGAGGTTTGTCCCTCCTGCCACGGCCAGTCCTCTGCCGGCGGGCCCATGGAGTGCCCGGAGTGCGGCGGCACGGGCCAGGTGACGCAGATGGGCGGGAGGATGAAGTTCAATATTCCCTGCCCCAAATGCAACGGCACGGGCCGCATCTCGAATTCCTGCTCCACCTGCCACGGCGAGGGTGTAGTCAGCCGCAGCGAACCCGTCGAGTTTCGCATCAAGGCCGGCACGCGCGACGGTCAGCGCATCCGCTTGCAAGGCAAGGGCAACGCCGGCGTGAACGGCGGCGCTCCCGGCGATCTCTACCTTATCGTCCGCACCGGCACTCACCCCGTCTTTGCCCGCGTGGGCGACGACATTCATTTGACCGTTCCGGTAACCGTGCCCGAGGCCTCTCTGGGCGCCAAGGTGGACGTGCCCACCATCGACGGGCGCGCGCAATTGAAGATTCCACCCGGCACTCAGAGCGGGCAAAAATTGCGCATGAGGGAACGGGGCGTGGAGAATGCGCAGCGGCCCGAGCAGCGCGGCGACCAGATTGTGACCGTAGATGTGACCGTGCCGCACCTCAACGACGAGCGCAGCCGCGAGATTATGCGCGAGCTGGCCAAACTGAACAGCCAGGACCCGCGCGCGGCGCTGTTTGAAAAGCTGTGAGCGTTTGATTAAGGATAAAGCGATGGCACAAAAACCAGTCTCAGTTTGTACACGTTGTGGTCACTTTTCATATAACCCGACATTGATAAATCAGCCATGTGGGATGCGGCCCGATGGAAAAATGCAGTGCAATGGAGTCAATGGTAGTGCGCTCAATAAAAGTGATTGGATACAGTGTGAATGTTGCGAAGGCACTACGGTTTATAAAAGCGCACGTTGTGAACTCCGCCAAGGTTCAGGTTGGATGTATGTTCGGAAATAAGTTCAGGCTTCAAGTGTAATATTGGAGCAAGTGCTAGTGTGGTGAGTCGGAAGTTCCTTGAAAAACAACCGCAGATCCTTCGACTCACCACCCCCAGGCTGAAGAGAACGCCTGGGGCCCCGTTCGCTCAGGATGACAACCGTTGTTCTAATTCGAACTTCGGACTCAGGACACTAGATGGCGGCGAAACGCAAATCGAAGGGCGCGTACATGATCTCGGCGGTGGCCGAGATGTACGAGATTCATCCACAAACGCTGCGCCTCTATGAGCGCGAGGGGCTGCTGAAGCCATCGCGCACCGAGGGCAATACGCGGCTCTACACCGACGAGGACCTGGAGCGGCTGGAATTTATTCTGAACCTGGCGCGCGACCTGGGCGTCAACATTGCCGGCATGGCCATCATTCTGCAGATGCGCGAGCGCATGGAAGAAATGAATCGCCAGATGCAGAGCTTTGTGGAGTACGTGCGCACCGAGATGCTGGCGCGCTTTACGCAGGCCGCGCCCGGCGCCGGAGCCATTGTGCCGCTGCGCAAGCCAGCCGCCGTGGCCAAGTCCACCGGCATTGGCCGCAAAAGCTAAGCAGAAGATTCTAAAGACGGTTGTGTCCAGCCAATCTCTTATTCCCGCCTGATTTGACTCCGATGCATTGGTACAGTGTATGGTGTATTCCGGGTCGAAAAGAGCCTGGAGACCGGTTTGAACTGGTATCCGCCGGGACGCCGTAGACCCAAGCCCGGCGATGCCGGACGAACTGGCCAGTACACAGGGGATGATGAACCAATGACTGAGAACGAAACCAACTCTCTACCAGCAAATGCCTACCTGCCGCTGAAACGCGGCGAATCTTACCAGCCCATCGTTCCCACGCAGGCCAAAGAGCCGGAAATCACGCTGCGCTCGGTCTTTTGGGGCGTTTTACTTTGCGCGATCTTCACCGTCGCCTCGGCTTACTCGGGGCTGAAGGTGGGACAAGGGATGGAAGCCGCCATCCCCATTTCGATATTGGCTATAGGTCTGGCGCGCGTCTTCAAGCGCCGGACAAGTTTGCTGGAAAATGTCATCATCACCGGCATCGGAGCCGCCTCCGCCAGTGTGGTGTCCGGCGCAATCTTTACCTTGCCTGCGCTGTACATGCTCCACCTCGATCCGCACCCGGTACAAACCATCTTCATCTGCCTCGCCGGGGGCTGCCTGGGCGTGCTTTTCCTGATACCGCTGCGCCGCTACTTTGCGCGCGAGATGCATGGCCAGTTGCCCTTTCCCGAGGCCACCGCCATCACCGAAGTGCTGGTCACCGGCGAGAAGGGCGGCTCGCAGGCCAAGTTGCTCCTTCAGGCAACCGTCATCGCCGCCGTTTACGATTTTTTTGTCTCCACATTTCACGTGTGGAAAGAGTACCTCGACTTTCAGTTCGTGCCGGTAATCCGTTCCATGGCTGAGCGCGGCCGCATGGTCTTCAAATTCGAGGCGATCAGCTTCATCATGGGCCTGGGCTATGTGATGGGCCTGCGCAGTTCCCTCACTTTTTGCGCCGGAAGCATTCTTACCAGCTTCGTGCTGGTGCCGTTGATCTGGTACTTCGGCAGCCACTTTGATATCCATGCCACCGTCTACCCAGCTACCATTCCCATTGCCCAGATGACGGCGGCGGAGATTGTTCGCAATTATGTGAGATTTATCGGCGTGGGGGCCATCGCCACGGCAGGGATTATCGGCATCCTCAAATCGCTGCGCGTGGTGGCCGGTTCCTTCGGCATCGCGCTACACACCTTCCGCCACGGCGAGGCCGCCGCCCCGGAGCGCACCGACCGCGATATTTCTATTATCTCCATTCTTCTCGGCGTGGTCGTCAGTTCCCTCGCGGTGGCGATTTTCTTTGGCCGCCTGCAAGTCTCCTGGACGGTGCTGGGCTTGGGCCTGGTGTTGACGCTGATTTTCTCTTTCTTTTTTACCTCGGTGGCGGCCAACGCGATTGCGACGACGGCGAACAATCCGGCCTCGGGCATGACTATGCTCACCATCATCATCTCCGCGGTGGTGCTGTTGAACTTTGGCCTCTCGGGAGATACAGGAATGTTTTTCGTAATGGCCATTGCGGGCATGGTGTGCACTGCCCTGTGCGTCTCGGGACAGTTCATTACCGATCTCAAGGCCGGCTACTGGATCGGCTCCACGCCGGCGGCGCAGCAGAAGGTCAAGTTTATCGGCGTCATCACAGCTGCCATCATCGGCGGACTGACCATCGTGATGCTGGCCCATGGGTATAAGTTCGGGGAGACCGGGGATAGGGCTCTAGCAGCGCCCCAGGCTTCCATCATGAAGGCCCTGGTGGTGGGATTCATGAGCCGCCAGCCGGTCGCCTATATGCTGTTTGGCATCGGCGCCATTATCACGCTGATCCTGGAGATGCTGGGCAAGTCTTCCATGGTCTTTGCACTGGGAATCTATCTGCCGCTGGAGCTGACCTCGCCGGTGCTGGCAGGCGGCATTCTCTCGCACATCATCAACAGGCGCTCGGAGAAGGTTGGCGGCGAGCCGGGCAATCGGATTCGCGAGCGCGGAGTCATTCTGGCCTCGGGGCTGATGGCGGGCGGCGCGTTGGGAGGGGTCTTGGGCGCTTCTCTGCATCTGTTCGACTGGTATCACGAGGACATGATCACCACCCCGTTCTACATGAACGATCCCGTCTCGCAATCGGTTTCCGCGGTGCTGTTTGTGTGCCTGTGTTTCTACGTCTGGTTTTATTCGGTGAAGAAGGAAAGGGTGTAAGCGATGAATCAAGCGGACAAGTATATTGCTGATGCTGTTTTAGGAATTGACACGCTGTGGGGTGGGGACGTGATGTGTCCCTCAGGTACCGGGCGCTTCATCGCCGATTCGTGGTTCTCCGATTTTCCGCTGCCCGAGGCGTACACGCATCCGGCGGCGGCAAAGCTGCGCGCGGCAGGCGGCGTATCGGTCAAGAATCGCGAGGCCGTAGAGGAGTACCTGCGCGCGATCAACCTGACCGAAGCTATCGCCGGAGTGCGCCAGGAAGCTGCCAAAATGGAGGCTCTGCGCCAGGCCTATCTGATTGGAATGGCGGATTCTCTCGATGTGATGTGGGAACTGGCCCTGGAGGTAGCCGGCAAGGGCGATGCGGTGCCTTACGCGCGCTGCGTGTATGCGGCGACGGCCGGGCAGCCGGAAGCCTCTCAGCCGGAGAGGAAGCGCGAGCGCGTAGCCGAACTGCTGGGCCGCGCGGGCTACAAGGGCAGCTTGCTGGAGGCCGTCGATGCATGGCGCAAGGAGCGCGTGGCTCCCATGGCCTCGGTGCGCGCCCTGAGCTCGGCGGTGATTGCCCATTACGACAACCTGAGCGCAAAACATCTGCTGCCGCATCTTCCTACGGAACTCGGGCGTGTGCCACGAGCCAATATCGATTTCCAGCCCATCAAGGACGCCTGGTTCTCCGGGTCGATGAATTACATTGGGCGGGCGCGCAACGCCGACGACTCGCCGCAATACGAGGCCAGCTACGAGATCAATGCTTCGTTGCAGATTTCGTATCCGGAGTTTGAGCAGCTCATCAGCCACGAGGTGGTGCCGGGACATGTGACTACCTTCGCCTACCTGCAGGATTTGTACGTGCGCGGAAAGGCGGGTTTCGAGGCGACCATTCTGACCATGAACACGCGCGCCGCCACGCTCTTCGAAGGAATCGCAAACAACGCGATCCTAATTGCGCACGGCGTTACGGAGATTGAGCAATTGCCCGATGAAGACACGCAGATCGGCGTGCTGCTGGCCCTGTTGCAGGACGATGCCAAGAACCAGTCGTCGTATCTGACCTGGGGCGAAGGCAAGCCGCAGCCGGAGGTGGCCGCTACGCTACGGCGCGATTTTTTGGTCACCGAAGAGCGCGCCGACAAGCTTTCTGGCGCGTGGGGACGGCATCCGCTGCTGGGCCGCATGTACCTGCCAGCGTACCGTTGCGGCACGGACAAGGTCGCCCATTTGCGGCGAACCTATCCCGCGGGCAAGGTGCTGCCGGTGCTTTACGGATGCAGCGGATTAGTGGATATACAGACGATTGATCTGGTGCTGAAGAGATAGAATCTGCCAGCTGTCCCACCTTTTCCGCAGCACACCACCCCACGAACGAAGACCTGCCTGTGGAGAACCCTGGGAGCGGAATGTATGGGACCCTGAAGGCGACTTTTTCAGGAACAACTACATAAGCTGATTCAATAAAAAGCCGAGGAAGCGCGTTTGCACTCCCTCGGCTCTTGGTTTAACTACCAAATGATGTGTGCGCCCAACTGGAACTGCCGGGAAAAGGTACCGCTATAAACGCCGCTGGTCGTACCGAAGGCGCTCGATGTCGGGCTGACGTTCGGCGTGTTATATTGCGGGCGGTTGAGCATGTTGAAGACATCAAGACGCAGTTGTACTTTGATGTTTCTATACGTTGTGATGTCCTTCTGCACATTCCCATCCCAGTTGCTGGTGTAGTCCTGACGCAGCAAGTATTGCGGGAAGGTGCGGTAGTTATTGCTGGTCGGCTGAATGTTTGGATTGTACGGATTCGTTGCGGACACGTTGGTCGGATCATTGTTGCATGCTGTCTGGCCGGTTACAAAGGGATACTCGCAGGTGCGCGTATCGAAGACGGACGTGTTGAAGACAGTTCCGCCAGTCACGTTAGCCGAACTATGCTGTGTGTTGTGGAAGTCGTTCCAGCCGCTTCCCGTGTAGATGACGTTATTCCACGACATCGGCGTGCCGGAGAGGAACTGGTAGATGGCTGAAATCTGCCATCCTCCAATGAAACCGTCCACAATGCGGTTGTCGTGGTTGAAGAACTGACGACCGCGTCCAAAGGGCAATTGATACGTACCGTAGGCTGCCAGGTGGAAGGGATAATCGGAGGTAGTCTCACCATAGTTGAGGACGTCGCCGGGGTTCAACTGGTTAAAGGTTCCCAGCAAGCGCGACCACTCGAAGATGCCGTTCAACGTCAGCCCGTGTCCCATCCGCTTGGCTACGCGGGCATTGAGCGCATTGTAGCTCGAGGATGAGCCAGGGATTAGCTGCTCCGTGACGCCACTCGTGAACTCCGGATATTCCGCCAGGAATTGATTGGGGGCCATGAGGGAGGTTGTTGCGTAGGTGCCTGTCATTCCCGTAAGGCCCTTGAAGGGATTCGCGATGTTGGTTGTCGCCGGACCGCCGTTCTTGAAAGTTGCACCGGTAAGTTGGTTAGTGACGGCCACATCGTAGTACTGAGAACGGCTCAGATATGGCAGCAACGGAATCGAACTGACCGTGTTGCTATACGAGAGATGCACCTGGTGGTTATGGAGGTAGCCGAGGTCGATCAGGATCGTGTTTCCAATTTGATACTGTAGGTCCAGACTGAAGCGCTCGGAGTAAGGCACCTTGATGGTTGGCGAGTAGAACACCATTTTGCTGCCCAGATTCGTATTCACCCCAAGGGTGCTGCCTGTCGGCAGTTGGATCGGATTGGTGGCCGCGGGAAACGGATCGCTGATCGTACCGTTGGTCATCCCGCCGTTGTAAGTTTGCACATATGTTGAGGTTGCGGTATAGCCATACGTCTGGCCCTGGTTGTAATCGTTGAAGGGGTTCGTGTAGATGCCAAAACCGGCGCGAATCACGCCCTTTTGCTTCAGAAGCGACGGGGCCCACGTAATGCCGATGCGGGGGCTGTAATAAACGGGCGCCACATGGTAGGCATAGCGATTGTATGGTGCCGAGGCATAGGTAGCGCCGCCGGTGGGCAGGAACGATGCGGCAGCCAACAGCGAACTCGGGTGCGCGGTATATTCTGTCTCCGCTGCCGCCGTCACTTCGTTCGTGGCGGTGGTATTGAATCCGTTGACCATGCGGTTCTGGCTTTCATTCACCGGAAGCTCATGCTCGAAGCGGATGCCCATACTGACGGTCACGTTGGACCTTGGCTTCCAGTCGTCCTGGATGAAAAAGGCATTCAGGAAACTGTTGTACTGGTACGCCTCCGCGATGTTTTCCGTGCCGCCTGTCGGGATACCCAGCATAAAGAGCGCCAACGAACTGCCGAAAGTTGCGGGGGCGGCCGTGTTGCTGGCCGCCACAGGATTGCCATTTGACTTGGCGAAGCCGAAGGTGCCATCCGCGTCGCCCGGCGAGAGATACGATTCTTTGTATGCGCGCAGGTCGATGCCACCCAGGAAGGTGTGCGCTCTCCAGGTCTTGGTCACAACTGAAAACAGCTGAATCGTGTCAAAGTTCTCAATCGTTCCGGGCAAGTTGCTGTAAGTCAAGGGGTTGGAAGCATCCGTGAAAGTGATCTGCGGCAATGCGATCGCCGTGGCATTGGAGGCAAGATACCCTGGGAAACCAAAAGTCGTCGGGCTGATGCCGGTGCTGGAGACGCCGTTGGTATTGTCGTATCGCGTGACGCTGCCGCGCGTATCCAGGAAAAGCGTTGGCGAGAAGGTGTGGATTTCTTCCACCTGACCGCCACCCATAATCTGATCGGTTACTGTGCCGGTCAGCGCGTCGTGAAAGTAATTGCTCGCCGTAGTCAGATAGCGGCTCCGCTGCGCAGTGCCGAAGAGCTTGTCGCTGGCGCTGATGTTGTAATCGATGCGGCCCATGTGCGACCGATAGTCCTGGATCGTGCGTGTATAGGCGAAATAATTGTTCTCGCCGTCGGCTTTGGTCGTCGCTCCCGTGTAGTTCGGCAGCGGGACCAGATTCAAATAGGCCGTGGCAATCGGGCTCACCGTCAAGCCGGCATTGGAGAAGACATTGCCCGGGATCGCCGTTCTAGTGTAGTTGGATTGTGTTCCCGTCGCAGTGTACGGATTGTAGAGCTGGTAACCCAGGGCGTACAACGCCGAGAAGTCGCCTGTGCGCTCCGCCTGGGTAGGAACGGTGCCGACGGTTTGCGCCGGCGGCTGCTGGCCAACATAACCCTGGTAGGCATAGAAGAAAAACAGTTTGTCGTGGCCGTTAAAAACGCGCGGAATCCACACCGGACCGCCGATGGTGCCGCCAAACTCGTTGAAGTGCGTGGAAGGGGGAACAGAGGCCGTTGTCAGGTAAGGCAACGCCGCCATCCAGGTGCAATGGTTCGCGTCGCGGCCGGTGAAGCTGCCGTCCAGGCTGGAACATCCGGATTCCTGGTAGGACTCGTATAACGATCCGTGGAAGTGATTGGTGCCGCTCTTGGTTGTGATATTGACTGTGCCGCCCGAGGTGTCGCCATACATCACGTTCGCGCCGAAGACGTCCACGCGAATCTCATTCACAGCATCGAGCGCGGGGCTGAAGCCGGCGACGCGCCCGCTGTCCTGCATATTGGGAACTCCGTTGAGCAGGATCTCGTTCGATTGCGAGTTTCCGCCACCGAGAGAAAAGTCGCTCACGGTGCTGTTACTCATTGGCGTCGCACCGCCGAGAGCGTGTTTTGCCTTCACCACCGCGCCATACTCAATGCGGGCGAAGCCGAGCGGCGACCCGCCATCGCTGGGAAGGTCCTGCACCTCTTCGGTGGTCAGCACCTGGCCTGTCGTGGCATCGGCCGTCTCGATGAGCGGAGCCGCCGCGGTCACTGACACCGACTCGGAAGTGGAGCCGACAGCAAGCTGGATGTTGACGGTCGCGTTTTCCTGCGTCAGGAGCTGAATGCCTGCTCTCACGAACGTTTTAAAACCCGGGACAGAGACCGCGACGGTATAGCCGCCGGGCATCAGGTTTGGCGCCGTATAAAAACCGACGTCCGTCGTGATCACGCGAGTGATCGCGCCGGTATCGGTACTGGTGACAGTGACGCTTGCCTTGGGTATGACTGCCCCAAGAGGGTCCGTCACTTGTCCGGTGATCGAACCGCGGGAATCTTGCGCGTAGGCGTTTACGCCCATCAAAGCAATAAGAAGTAACACGAAACGTTTCATCTGAGGACTCCTTGAGTTGCGGCATTGGCTAAGGCCTGGCAAACACTCCAAGCCAAATGATAGCAGCGGCGTAGTAACCGCTAACTTTCAATAGAGAACATTAGATACTCGCAGGATGTTGAAGTGTCAAGACAATTCTGCAAAATAAACACCACATTTTGGAAATTATATTTTCAAGTTTTAAAATGCTTGAAAATACAGGGCATTTTGGGGAAACTCAATCAGAATAGCCGTATTGTGCCGACATGCGGAATTGATAATACGAGGAATGGAACCGCCAGGGGAAGAATTGGCTCAGTGGAGGTAAAGGCGGGGATGAGGCCGCAGTCCCTCCTGGCAATTCTGGATTTGGCGGGAAAAGGTAAGAATTGTGCCGAAAGGCATTAATGTCTCAATGAAAATAGTAAAGTTGAAGTGAAATGCCACGGTTCTTGCGCTCATCCGGGAGCAGGATTCTCGAAGCGAAAATCAGCCGAGAGAGCCAACATGAACAATGTACCTATGAAATGGATCGTGCTTTCTTTCATTATTGTGATTTAGTTCTCAATGATGCGAGCAGCTGCCTCCAAGACGGCTTTACGGGCATCCTCCTCGCGCGCCGGGGTCATACGGACCACGGGCATGGAAATGCTGAGGGCCGCGACTACTGGCTTGCCGTCCGACTGGATGGCGGCGCTATAGCAGATGCCGCCGAGGATGGACTCTTCACGGTCACAAGCGATGCCGGTCTTGCGGATTTCGTCGAATTCCTGGAAGAGGCGGGCGCGGTCCGTGATGGTGTGATCGGTGCGCCGGGATAGTCCATAGACCTCGAGAATCCGGTCGGCGAGGGCGCGATCCTGAAAGGCGGTGATGGCCTTGCCCATAGCGCTGCAATGCGGCGGCAGGACGCGGCCAATACGATTGGACATACGGATTTCATGAAAAGTTTCTACCGAATCGAGCACATGGATGCGGTCGTCGTAGAGGTATGCCATGCTGGCGGTTTCATTGAAGCGATTGGCAAGCCGCTCGAGCTCCGGCCGCACTTTATCGCGGAGTGCATTGGCCTCCCCGATCAGCCAGCCAAAACGCAGCTTGGCAGCGAGTTGGTAGGTGCCGTCGACCGCCTGTTGAAGGTAGCCGTGTTTTTCAAGGGTGAGGAGGACGCGGAACAGAGTGGATTCGGGCAGGCCGGTGTTGGCGCTGATGTCCTTGAGCGCAAGCGGGGTCTTGCCATCGAAGCAGTCGAGAACTTCCAGAGCGCGGCCGATGGAGCGCAGGTAGTACTGTTCGTTAGGAGCGTTTTCAGCACTGGATTGGAGCGCCCACTTGGGAATGCGACGGCGGATGGACTTCTCGGATGTGGGTGGATTT
>Ga0326728_10012609_pt1 | contig 18704 bp, 13 predicted proteins | sample MB3enrmetagenome_FD_207602 | JGI IMG/M metagenome (GOLD analysis project Ga0326728, IMG submission 207602) | Lab enriched peat soil microbial communities from McLean, Ithaca, NY, United States - MB31MN | ecosystem: Environmental > Terrestrial > Soil > Wetlands > Peat | place: USA: New York... | reverse complement strand
CCATGGATATGCTGCACTCGACGGAGGACAACGGGAGGAAAACGCCATGACCCGGAAATATTACCTCATTTGCCTTGCCCTGATCGTTGCGTGTTTCGTGGCCGCCGCCATCCTCTACCCCCATCTGCCCAGCCGCGTTCCCACCCATTGGAATATCCATGGCCAAGTGGATCATTATTCCGGTAGGTGGTGGGTCCTCACCATCCCGCCCGGCATGATGTTCGGGATGATGGGGCTCATGGCGGCAATTCCCTGGCTTTCGCCTCGCCGCTTCGAAGTGGAACCGTTTCGCTCAACCTACCTTTACATCATGGTGGTTATCGTGGCTTTTCTGGCTTTCGTCCACGCCATGATGCTTTGGGCCGCTGTGTCCGGACATCTGGACATTCCCAAGGCGATGATGGGAGGGGCGTGCCTGTTGATTGCGCTTCTGGGTAATGTAATGGGCAAGGTTCGGCGGAACTTCTACATTGGTTTCCGGACGCCGTGGACCATCGCCGACGAACGTGTTTGGAACGCCACGCATCGCCTGGGGGCAAAAACCCTCGTTCTGGGAGGGCTTTGCGGGCTTATCCTCGCTTTGGCGGGAGCTTGGCCCTGGCTTTGCCTCGTTTCGGTACTGGCTGGCGCCTTTGTGCCGGCCATCTATTCACTGGTCTACTACAAACAACTCGAACGCCGTGGGGAACTGACATAGTTCTTATCAAAATATCCGAGCGGAGGCGACTTATGAAAACATTGGCCATGATGATGGTTTTTCTAGCTTCCACGGTCCTGATGGCAAACGCCCAGGATGTTGTCGGTGACTGGCAAGGTACCCTTAAAGCCGGCGGCGCCGAGCTGCGCCTTGTCCTGCATATTACCAAGGGGGAGAGTGGCGAACTAAAGGCGACGATGGACAGTGTCGATCAGGCAGCCAACGGCATTCCCGTCAGCGCCATTACGCTCAAAGATTCCCAACTGAACCTCACCGTGGAGGCATGGCACGGCACCTACGAGGGCAAGGTCAACGCCGCCGCCACGGAAATCGAGGGTACTTGGTCGCAGGGCCAACCCCTGCCCCTCGTTTTCAAGCGGGCCACCGCTCCGGCAGTGACTGCGCACAAACCCGCCAAGCCCTCTGACATCGATGGCGCCTGGATGGGCACGCTCGACGCGGGCGTAATGAAACTGCGGATCGTATTCCACATCACCAACACCGAGGATGGCCTGACCGCAACCATGGACAGCCCCGATCAGAATGCCCATGGCTTGCCCGTGACCTCCGTCACGCGAGACGGCGCGTCACTCAAGATGGAGTTGAAGCAAATTGCGGGAAGGTTCGAAGGCAAGATTGCCGAAGACCTCACCACCATTGAAGGGACATGGACTCAAGGTGGTAATAGTTTTCCTCTAGTCCTGAAGCGCGTCAAGGATACGGCGGAACTGGAGCGACGCCGCCCGCAAAATCCGGTAAAGCCCTACCCTTACCGTGATGAGGAAGTCAGTTACGCAAACCCCGTGGCAAGCATCACGCTCGCCGCAACGTTGACGATCCCGCCGGGTAAAGGGCCGTTTCCCGCGGTGCTTTTGATTGTGGGATCAGGACCTCACGACCGCGACGAAGCCTTGATGGGTCACCAGCCGTTCCTAGTGTTGTCCGACTACCTCACGCGCCACGGCATTGCGGTCCTGCGGGCTGACGATCGCGGCGTGGGGAAATCCGGCGGGAAATTCGCCACGGCGACGACTGCGGATCTTGCCACGGACGCGGAGGCTGGGGTGGCTTACCTCAAGCAGCGGCCCGAGGTCGATCCCCGCAAGATCGGCTTGGTCGGCCACAGCGAAGGCGGGATCATCGCGCCCATGGTGGCAGCCCGTAACCCGGACGTCGCCTTCATTGTGATGATGGCAGGGTCGGGGGTCCCGGGCGACCAAATCTTGGTGGCGCAAACACGCCTGATTGCCGAAGCCGCCGGCCAAAGCCCTGCGGAAGCGGAGAAGAACGCCAACGAGGAACGCGAAACTCTGTCGCTGGTGAAGAACGAAAAAGACAGCGCCGCCCTGGAAAGTGACTTGCGAAAAAGGCTGGCCGGAAAGGGTCCGGAGGCGCAAGTGAACGCGCAGATCAAAGTGCTCACTTCCCCTTGGTTCCGTTATTTCCTCGCTTACGACCCGGCGGAGGCTTTGAGAAAAGTCCAGTGTCCGGTGTTAGCTCTTAACGGGGAAAAGGATCTTCAGGTGCCCCCCACGCTGAATCTACCTGTGATTCGCCAGGCTTTAGAAGAGGGCGGCAACAAGCACTTTGAAACCGATGAACTTCCAGGCTTGAACCATCTTTTCCAAACTGCCCGAACCGGCGCGCCCAGCGAGTACGCCGAAATCGAAGAAACCATCTCGCCCGTGGCGCTTGAGAAAATGGCGGGCTGGATTCTCAAGCAGTAGCTGCCCCACACTCACCCCCTGTAATCTTCCTTCCGCATCCGGCGAGGGACCATCTCAATTTTCTGTAAAGCTCTCAGATGAGGGCAACTCGGGGCGAGATGAGTGACCTCTTATGCGTCTTATTGGCTTATAATGCATGGCTTCGCTTTGGAGTTAAGACCGACTCGATAGCCGATAGAGAGGGCATAGGCTTTTCGGCGGAAGGAGTATCCATGAGGTTCTGGCGCTTGACTGTAATCTTGGCCTGCCTGCTGGGGGTGGCGGGCTCGGCGCACGCCGCGGGTGGTTGGAAGGTCCCCGCCGCGACCAGGAAGTTCCCCAATGGTTTGGTGGTGGTGGTTTCCGAGGACCACTCTGCGCCGACCTTCGGGCTATGCATCTCCTATCGCATCGGGTTTCGCTTGGAACCCGAGGGCCGCACGGGGTTCGCGCACCTGTTCGAGCACATGATGTTTGAGGGCACACCCGTAGCGCCCAAAGGGACGTTTGACCGCGTGATTGAAAGTGGCGGCGGTTCGAACAACGCTGACACGCGCTATGACTTTACCGAATACGTTGACACCGCGCCGGTCTCCGCGCTTGACCCCGTGCTGTGGCTGGAGGCCGACCGCCTGAAGACTCTGGATTTTGCTCCCGAACACCTGGAGAACCAGCGTAAGGTGGTGGAAGAGGAAGTCCGCGTCAACGTGCTGAACGAGCCCTATGGTTTTTTCTATGCCATTGATTTGCCCGGCAAGGCGTTCGACCGGTTTCCCAACGCGCACAATTTCTATGGCGATTTCAAGGACCTGGATGCCGCGAAGATCCAGGACGTCGAGGCCTTCTTCAAACATTACTACGCCCCCAACAATGCGGTCATGGCGATCGCAGGCGATGTAACCCCCGTGGAAGTATTCGCCAAAGTCGAAAAGTATTTTGGCGGGATTGCGCCGCGTCAGGTGCCGCCCAAACCCGACCTCACCGAGCCGCCGCAGACCGCAGAGCGGCGCTCCACCGAGCAGGACAAGCTGGCGCGCGTGCCGGCCTTGGCCATCGGCTATCGCATGCCGCCGCGCCACTCGCACGACGCGGTGGTCGGCGCGCTGGTGGGAGAACTGCTGCACAACGGGCAAGCCTCGTTGCTTTACCAGGCGCTGGTAAAGGACAAGGAGGTGGCGCTCGAGGTCAGCGGCGGGGTCAACTTTGTGTTTGGCAATCCCTTCGAATACGACGGGCCGACGCTGCTGGCGTCGTTCATCATCTACCCGCCGAATTTGAAGGCGGACGACGTTATCAGTGCTTACGACGCGGTCCTGACCAGTCTCGCCGAGCAAGGACCCAGCCCGGCGGCGCTGGCGCGCATTAGCGCCAAGATGCAGTCCGATTGGTATTCGAATATGGAGATTCCCATCAGTCGTGCCTCCCTCCTGTCGCACGCCACGCTGCTCGACGGCAGCCCGGAGCGCGTGAATGAAATCCCGGATGAGCTGGCGCGGGTGACGCCGGAGGAAGTTCGAGCCTTCGTTGCTAAGTATCTGGTGAAAACTCATCGCACCATCATCGACCGCGTCCCCGCGCCGGCCTCTGGCCCCAACGGCGGCGGCGAGAAGGGAGCCCGCTAATGACTCGTCGGAGGCATAGATGTGCCGAAGGCACCTTGGAGTGCGGCGGCTCGACGCCGCCTTGCCTTGGGCCTCCACTAGGTAATGAAGTTGGTGAAAAGGCGGCGTCGAGCCGCCGCACTCCAAGGCGCTTCGCGCAATTCATGGCGCTGGCCGTCCTAGGATTACTGGCTCTTACCGCGGCGCCAGCCCTGGCGGCGGAGAAGGAACAACCTCTGCCGAAGAATTTGCCTCCCTACGGCACACTGAAACCGTTCCAGGCGCCGCAGGTCACCACGCAGAAGCTTGCCAATGGAATGATGCTGTGGCTGGTGCCGCGCCCGGGCTTTCCCAAAGTTTCCTATACGCTGGCCGTGCGGGGGGGCATGTCCGCTGATCCCCAGGACCGGCCCGGGCTCGCCGAACTCCTGACCGCCACCATCGACCAGGGAACAGCCACGCGAGGCGCCAAACAGATCGCCGAAGAATTGCAGGCAGCGGGCGGAGACCTGAGCGCCGGCGCGGGAAGCGAATCCATTGTGATCGGCACGAGCGTTCTCACCGCGAAGGCCGAGGCGGGGCTTGCCGTGCTCGCTGACATCGTGGAGAACGCCACGTTTCCTGACAGCGAGGTGGAGTTGGCCAAACGCAACGCCGCCGACCATTTGCAACAACAGGAATCCGATCCTTCTTTCTTGGCCGAGCGCGCCTTGTGGCGAGTCCTATTTGGCCAGCATCCCTACGCGGTGACTTCTTTGACCCAAGACTCCATCGCCAAGGCGACTCCTCAGGAGTTGCGCAGTGAATACGCGCGACGTTTTCGCCCTGACCAGGCGATCCTGGTGGTGGTGGGTGATTTCGACGCAGCGGAAATGGCGGCCTTCACCGAATCGCTGCTCGGCAAGTGGGCCGCGCCTTCCACCTCCCCCGTGCCGGCGGTTGAAAAGCCTTCGTTTGTGTCCCCGCATGCCGTGTTCTTCGTCGATCGCCCCGACTCCGTCCAGACCATCATTGCCCTTGGCTCCCTCGGCCCCATGGAGGGCAGCCCGGATTATGCCGGCGCCCAAGTGGCCAACGCCCTGTTCGGGGGAATGTTTGGCTCGCGCTTGACGCTGAACATCCGCGAAGACAAGGGCTACACTTACACGCCGGGTTCCTATGTGGTGTCGCGGCGAACCACCGGCATCTTCCAGACCTCGGCGGCCGTGCGCAACGAGGTCACGGGAGCGACGCTCAACGAAATTGACTACGAACTGAACCGCATGGCGACCACCAGCCCCTCGGAAGAAGAACTCGTCCATGCGCAGAGATACTTGGTGGGCAACCAGGCCATCGACCTCCAAGCGCAAGATTCCGTGGGGCGATCGCTGGCGCGCCTGTGGGTTCTCGGGCTGCCGCCGGAAGAATTGGGGCGGGAAAGCGAGCGCATCGGCAAGGTGACCATCAAAGATGTGGACGAAGCTGCCGCCAAGTATTTTCCCGCCGCGCGCCAAGCCATCGTCGCGGTGGGAGTCGAGAAGGTCATCAAAGACCAACTCGCACCGTTCCGGTTGGAGATGAAGGCGGCGCCGTGACAGCTCGAAAGCTTAGCGATTCCCCGCCGGTTGGGGAATTGACGAGCACACCGTGGCGGCTGAGGCTTGCGGCAGGGGTCCTTCCGGCATGACGATCCAGGCGATAAGATAACCGAGGATTCCCCAACCCCCAAATACGGCTAGCATCAGCCAGATGATTCGCACCAGGGTCGAGTCCAGTTCGAGGTACTCGGCGAATCCGCCGCAGACACCCGCGATTTTGCTGTCGGTGCGCGAGCGCGTAAGCTTCTTGTGCACAGCCGGCGCGGGTATCGAGAGCGCCGTACCGCAATGACAGCAGAAATTCACTCGCTCGGTATATTCTTTTCCACATTGAGGGCAAAACATTTCTCTTCCTCCCATCAGACAACCACCATTATCTCAGTATACGGTTCTCGGGGCATGAAAGTTCCATTCGCAGTAAATTCGCACCTCACCCGCAGGGATTTGGAGTAAGATTCCGCCGTCAAAAAAACGTGGTTGAAGGGCCTTGTCCTCCTGCTTTTTGCCGGGGAAAGTCACGTATGGTTTGGCGTTCGCCGAGATCGTTCATCGTCCTGCTTCAGGGTTTCTCCCTGCGCCGTCGAGTAGCTTTAAGCCTGGCGCTGGTGCGCTTCATTCTGGTGCCGGTTATCTTCTTGGCGGTCTATTATCTGTTTGCCATGGCCTCCATCGTGGACCGCATCGTCAGCGTCGATGCTCCCGTGGCCACCAACGCCGAGCGCGCTTCCATTGAGATGCTGGACGCCCGGCGGGCGGAGACCAATTACTTCCTCCTGCACGACCCCGACGACATTGCCCGCAACCGGGAATCTCTGCGGCAACTCGAGAAAACCGTTCAGAGCTGCCGCACCTTGCAGCCGGAGGAAAAGCCCACCTTCGATGATCTGGAGGCGCAGATCACCTTTTACCGGTCGAGCTTTAACCACGCGGTGGAGCGGCTGGGGGAAAGCAACCTGCCTCCCATTCAAAGCCTCCGCCAGGTGGTGCGGACTTATCAGAAGGACCTGGACGACGTCCTTGCGAATTCACCCCGCGAAAGCCGCACGCGCTTGATCGAAATGCTGCGCGCCCGCATTGAGTCCTTTGACGCGGAAGTCGCGGCCAAGGTGGAACAGAACGACCCGGAGATTCGCCAAACCTCGCGGGATTTGGCCACCGCCAGCCAGAGGATCCTCAACCTCTCAACCGAACTCGAAAGCCGCAGTTGGCAGCGCGTTCAGAGGGACCACGAACGCGCCCGCGCCTTGCTGATTCGCGCCGAAGTGGTGGGCGGGATCGTTTCCGTCATCACGATACTGGTGAGCATCTGGGTCAGCTTGCTGCTACCACGCCAGGTGGTGAAGCCCCTGACCGACCTGAAACAAGCGGTGGACCACGCTGCGGCAGGAAACTACGAAATCGAGTTTAACGTGAAGGGTGACGGCGAAGTGGTGCAGCTTGCCGATAGCGTCCGCAACTTGATCGCCCACGTGCGTGATAAACACCACGGCGGCGCCGCGGGATAAAGACAGGATAAGGCTTGACGAATACCTTTTTTCCATTTATCTCTGGTAGTCCGCTCGATGGAAGGAAGTCCGCAGTCCAAAGGAGCAAATATGAAGGGCAAATCGGAAGTCATCGAGGTCCTGGCCAAAATGCTGAAGGAGGAACTCGGAGCCATCAGCCAATATTTCATCCACGCGGAAATGTGCGAGACGTGGGGCTATAAGAAACTGAGCGACCACACCAAGAAAGAGTCGATCAACGAGATGAAGCACGCGGAAAAACTCATCGAGCGCATTCTCTTTCTGGAAGGTACGCCCAACCTGAATGATATGCCCAAACTCGTCGTGGGCAAGGACGTGAAATCGCAATTCCAGAACGACCTGGCGCTGGAGAAGAATGCCGTGGCCGAATACAACGCCGCCATCGCCACCTGCCGCAAAGCGGGTGACCAAGCCTCGGCCGACCTGCTCCAGGTAATCCTGGCGGATGAAGAAGAGCATGTCGATTTTCTGGAAGAGCAACTGGGCATCATCGAGGCCATCGGCATTCAGAATTATCTGGCCCAGCAGGTGTAGACGGCGGTTCGGTGGGGTGTGAAGGGTGCCGAGGAATCGCGCACCTAAACGCCGTGCGCAACGACAAGAGGAGCTATCTTCCTTCGCCGCCGTCTTGACGCTTTCCACAATTCGTACTTGGTCTACATTCCCGTCCAAAGTTCGGTGCTGGTGCCTAGGGCGTCGGACAGCCTTAACGCCTTGTCGGCGGAGATTCCAGCACTGGCCTTCAGGACGCGCGATAGCGCGACCCGTGTGAGCCCCAGATGGCGAGCCGCATCTGTGACAGACACCGGCCCTAAGTACTCCCGCAGGACGCTTCCTGGATGAGGTGGGTTGTGCATGCGCATAAAGCAAGTTCCTCAGTGGTAGTCTTGATAATGATGCAGAACCGAAAACGAGCAGCGCAGAGTTAGTCCCGTGCCCCGTATCCCGTGTCCCGAGCCCCTACCCTTTAATTACACCCATAGGTTTCAGCCGTGCCACGCGGCGGGCCAAGCCGGCATTGTGGACCACATCAATGACCGCATCCACATCTTTATAAGCTTCCGGAATCTCTTCCGTAATTCCGTCGCGCGACTCGGCGCGCACGATGATGCCAAGGTCTTCGAGGCGCTGCCTGGCGTCCTGGGCGTAGCGTGATTTCTTGGCGGCCGTGCGGCTCATCACGCGGCCCGCGCCGTGGCAGGTGGTACCGAAACTTTCCTGCATGGCGCCTTCGGCGCCCACCAGCACATAGGACGAAGTACCCATCGACCCGGGAATCAGCACCGGCTGGCCCACGTGCCGGTAGACCTCGGGCACGTCGCGATGGCCCGGCGGAAAAGCGCGCGTGGCGCCCTTGCGGTGTACCATCACTTCGCGCTCGCGGCCTTCCACCTGGTGGCGTTCGAGTTTGGCGATATTGTGGCACACGTCGTAAATGACGCGCAGTTCCTCCTGCTCGCCGAAAATCCGCTTGAACGCCTGGCGGGTAAAGTGCGTAATCCCTTGGCGATTGGCCCAGGCATAATTCGCCGCGGCGCGCATAGCAGCAAGGTAAGCTTGCCCTTCGGGGGACTTCACCGGCACGCAGGCCAGTTGGCGATCCGGCAGGTCAATGCCGTAGCGATGCATAGCGGGACCCATTTCGCGCAGGTAATCGGTGCACACCTGGTGGCCCAGCCCGCGTGAGCCGGAATGGATGAGCACCACCACCTCGCCTTCATAAAGCCCCAGGGCCTCAGCACGGCCCGGATCAAACACCTGCTCCACATACTGAACCTCGAGAAAGTGATTGCCTGACCCGAGCGTGCCGACCTGCGGCAAGCCGCGCTTTTTGGCATGATCCCTCACCATCCCGGGGTCGGCGCCCTCGATGGCCCCATTCTCCTCGCAGTGGGTCAGGTCCTCCCCGCGACCGTAGCCGTGCTCTGCCATCCACGCGGCGCCCTCCTGGAGCAGCTTGTCAAGGTCGGGATAGGAAATCCGGATGTTGCCACTCTGCCCCGCGCCCGAGGGAATGTCGCGAAACAACTGGTTCACCAGCTCGCGAATCTTGGTGTGCACTTCCCCGCGGGTCAACGAACTGCCGAGCAGACGCACGCCGCAGTTGATGTCAAATCCCACGCCCCCCGGTGAGACCACGCCGTCGCGGTGCGGGTCCGTAGCTGCCACGCCGCCGATGGGGAAGCCGTAACCCTGATGAATGTCGGGCATGGCAAGCGACCGCCCCACGATGCCGGGCAACATCGCCACGTTGATGGCCTGCTCGAGCGAAAGGTCCTTCAGCAGGTCCTTCAGCAGCCGTTCGTCCGTAAAGATGAGCGCGTCCGTCAACATGCCGGGCTTCGTACCGCGCGGCACCAGAAAGCGGTAATCATCCAGCTTCTGCAATTGGTGTAATTCTAGAGGCATGGCAATTCCTCGGGGACTATCGTACTCCCCCAACCAGTTTGATGATACACGGTTAACCCTGCGCGCTTCCTTCAGATTTACAGTAGAGGGGTAGGGACGGTTCGCGAACCGCCCCTACTTTTCATCGTCCCGACCCGTAGGTTTCACCTACGGCTCTTCGTGCTATCATGGATTCTTGATCCTAGCGGGGCAGGGTTTTAATCGGCCAAAAATCAATTCTGACAAGGAGGCATTTCGATGAGCTATTCGAAGCAGAATCGCCGGGAGTTCCTGGAAAAGGTGACCCTGGGCGTGGCGGGCGCCGGCGTCGCCGTTTCTGGAAACGCCCTGAGTGCGCTGCCCGCACCTGCCGCCAACGGTGAAATGCCTTATCGCACGCTAGGCCGCAGCGGTGAGAAGGTTTCGCTGCTGGGGCTCGGCGGGTTTCACCTCGGTCTCCAGCGCGACGAGCAGGAGAGCATCCGCATTGTCCGCACTGCCATCGATAACGACGTCAACTTCATGGACAACTGCTGGGATTATAACGACGGCAACAGCGAAGTCCGCATGGGCAAGGCGCTCCGCGACGGTTACCGCAAGAAAGTTTTCCTGATGACCAAGATCGATGGCCAGGTGAAAGACGTTGCCGCGCGGCAGATCGACGAATCACTCCGGCGCTTGCAAACCGATACCATTGATCTGCTGCAATTTCACGAAGTCATTCGCCCCGAGGACCCCGACCGCATCTTCGGCCCCGGTGGCAGCATCGAAGCGGCGCTGGCCGCCAAAGAAGCCGGCAAGATTCGCTACATCGGCTTTACCGGCCACAAAGACCCCGACATCCATCTGAAGATGCTCAACACCGCATTCCAGCGCGGCTTCACATTTGACGCCGTGCAGATGCCGCTCAACGTGATGGACATGCACTTTAAGAGCTTTGCCCAGAAAGTGGTACCGGTGCTGGTGCAGCACAGTATCGGCGTGCTGGGAATGAAGTCGATGGGCGATGGGCAGGTCTTGAAGAGCAATACGGTGACACCCATTGAATGCCTGCATTACGCCATGAATTTGCCGACCTCGGTTGTCATCAACGGGTGCGAATCACTCGAGCGGCTGGAGCAGGGATTGCACGCTGCGCGCACGTTTCGCCCGCTGACTCAGAAGGAACTCGACTCGCTCCACGCTCGCACCGCCGCGGCAGGCCGCGATGGCCAATTCGAACCCTTCAAGACTTCGCACATGTTCGACGGCACCTATCACAATCCCGGTTGGCTGGGGTAACTCAGGGAGTCTACTTAATCAGGGAGGTGTAAAGTGCCCAAAATCTCCGCCGTATTTTGCGACGTGGGCGGCGTGTTGCTGACCAACGGCTGGGATCACAGCCAGCGCGCCAGGCTGGTGGAGCAGTTCGGCCTGGACGCCGGCGATTTTGAGGGCCGGCACCAGATGTTGATCGCAGCGTTCGACACCGGGCAACTCGACCTCGATCAGTATCTCGATCGCACCATCTTCTACCGCCCCCGCGCCTATAGCAAACAAGAGGTGCGCGATTTCATGTATGCGCAGTCGGAAGCGCTGCCCGATTCGCTCGCCCTCATGGCGCGACTCGCACAAGCGCGGAAGGTCTTTCTGGCGACGCTCAACAACGAATCGCGCGAGCTGAATCTCCACCGCATTGAGAAATTCGGATTGCGCAATTATTTTTCCGTCTTCTTCAGCTCCTGCTACCTGGGCGTATCCAAACCTCACCCGCAGATTTACCGCATGGCGCTCGACCTCTCGCAACGCCAGGCGGAAGAGTGCGTCTTCATCGACGACCGCTCGCTCAACCTGGAGTGTGCGCGGCAGATCGGCATGCGTACGATTCAATTTCTGAGTGCGGGGCAACTGGAAAACGACCTGCGAACTTTGGGGGTTGAATTCTAATGGGGGGAAGCTCTTACGCGGCCGCCACTCTGGCGGCGAGCTTCTGTGCGGTTTGCTTCACCAACTTCAGATCCAGTTTTCCGCTACCCATCAGGGGGAGCGACTCGACCCGATAAAAGTGCTCGCGGCGCGGCATCCACAAGGGGGGCAATCCGGAATCGCGCACGCGCCTCAGCAATTCGTCCACTTCCAATCCCAAATCGAGGTGCAGCACCACGAAGCGCTCACCCTTCTGAGCGTCGGAAACCGACGTCACTACCATCCGCTGCTCCAGGCTGCCCAGCGCGCGATGCAGCGCCTCCTCCAAGTGGACGTGGGAGACCATTTCGCCGGCGACTTTCGAAAAACGCGAAAGCCGGTCGGTAATGGTGATGAAGCCGTCTTCGTCGAGTTGCGCCACGTCGCCGGTGATATACCAGCCGTCTTCCCAGATGGCTTGGCGCGTCTTTTCCGGTTCGTCGAGGTAACCCGCCATCACGCCCGGCCCTTTCACCAGCAGCATTCCCTCCTGGCCCGGTCCCAGGGTCTCAAACGTTTCGGGATTCACCACGCGCACCGCCGTCCCGGGAATCGGCCGGCCCACGCTTCCGGGCGCCACGCTGCCCATCTGACTTTGCCTCTTGCGCCCGGCGGTCTCCACGGAGACCACCGGGGAAGTTTCCGTGCAGCCGTAGCCCTGCGCGAGATCGAGATGGAATTTCTCCCAGAAGGCGTCCGCGAGCTCCGGCCGCATTTTTTCCGCGCCGGCAATGGCCACGCGCACGGAGGCCAGGTCCCCCCGCTCGCAGCGCCGGACGTATTCCCACAGAAAACTGGGCGCGCCGATCATCAGCGTGACGCGATATTTCCGGCAGAGTTCGCCAATCGTGCGCGCCTCCAGCGGGTTGGTGTGAAATACCACGCCGAACCCGGCGACGGTAGGCAGCCACAATCCCACCGTGAAGCCGAACGAGTGGAAGAAGGGCAGAACCCCCAGGAGGCAATCGTCCCGGTCGACGTCGATGGCCTGAACCATACCTTCCACGTTGGAGACGATGTTGCGATGGGTCAGCATCACGCCCTTGGGTGTACCCGTGGACCCGCTGGAGAAGACCACCGTGGCGAGGGAATCCAGCGTCACTTCACGCGGAATCAAGGCTCGGCGCAGGAGCACGGTGGGCGCCAGGCGAGCGATGGCCGCCCACACCAGCTTGTCAGCTTGGGAAAAGGTTTGCGCCGCCTCTTCCATCAGGATCATGCCCGGCCGCTGGGGAATTCCGAAACGTTCCAGCAATTTTTCCGAGGTAAAAATAGTTTTGATTCCACAGCGCTCAATGGCCGACTCCACGGCCTGGATGGGCGCGGTGTAATTCAGGTTCACGGCCACCCGGCCGGCCAGGCTGATGCCGAGATTCACCACCGCCGTCGGCGCCGAGGGCGGCAGGAGCACACCCACCATCTTTTCCCCGGGGCAGCGCTTCAGGACGAAACGCCGGAAAAGCAGCGCGCCAATCAACGCCTTCCCGAAGGTGAGCTCGCGCCCTGCCGAATCCGCCATGGCGAAGCGGCGCCAGTTGCGCCGCGCGCAATCCAAGAACGCCGCCGGCAACGGTTGTTGCACCGCGTCGCACCGGGCAGCAGTCTCCGCAGCCCGCAGCGCCAGGACCTGCCGTATCTGGAAAGCGCTGGAGCTTGCCGGGAGCGCCGCGCCGAAGTTTACCGTGACGCGATAGGGGATTCGGCGCGGCCACGTGAAGAAAAAACGTCCCTGCTCGAAACCGAAAATGTGTCCCCACTCGCGGTCGATATGCACGGGAATTACCGGCACGCTAAGCCCGCGCGTGAGGGCCTCCAGGGTGGGCGCGAAGCGCGGCAAATCACCGGCGCGCATCAGCCCGCATTCCGCAAACAGGCATACCAATGCCCCGGCGCGAAGGCGGTCCTGCGCCGCTTCGTCGGCCCGCGCCATTTCCAGCGGCGGGTCGGTGGCGGAGACTGGAATCGCTCCCATCCGCTTCGCCAGCCAGTGAATGGCGCGCGCCTCATAAAATCGCCGCGGCATGAGGAAACAAATGGAGCGACGCACGCCCGCGCCCAACAGGAAAGGATCGATGAATGCGATGTGGTTGCACACCAGCAGCGCCGGGCCGCTCTTCGGCAGGTTCTCCCCACCGCGAACTTGCACTCGATAGAATGTGTGGGCCAGCAGCCAAAGCCAGAGGCGAACGATTAAGTGAGAGAGAAGCATTGAGTTGTGAGCAAACGTTGAAATTGCAAGCACTGGCCCGCAGAAGGAGCCAGTCCGGCCAAGACTTGCGAGCGCCAACCAGAGGGTCGAGCGGGGCGCCGGAAAGGAGTATACCCCCTTCCTGGCACAAGGTTCCACAACTCGCGAAGTCATTTGACAGCCCGTTCGGCGAAACCCCCACTCGGGGGGGCACTGCAAAGGTAATGCGGTGTTTGCCATCTTCGCAATGGGCCTGGCCCCGATCCTCATTCCAGCCCTGTGGCGGGTTGCGTGGTGGCGAGCCTCTGGGCGGTTTCCTTCACTTGTTTCAAATCCAGTTTGCCGCTGCCGAGGAAGGGCAACGCCGGCACCGCGAAAAAGTTTTCTTTGCGCGGCACCCACAGTTTGGGGAGTCCGGAATCGCGCATGCGTTTGAGCAAGTCATCCACGCTCAATCCCAACTCCGTGTGGAGCACCACAAAGCGCTCGCCTTTCTGCTCGTCGGAAATCGAGGTCACTACCATGCGCGGCTCAAAGCAGCCGAGCGCGCGGTGCAGCGCTTCCTCCACCTGGACATGCGACACCATCTCGCCGCCGATCTTGGAAAAGCGCGATAGCCGGTCGGTAATCTGGATAAAGCCGTCTTCGTCAAGTTGCGCTACGTCGCCGGTAATGTACCAGCCATCCTCCCACATGACCTGGTGTGTCTTTTCCGGCTCGCCGAGGTAGCCCACCATCACGCTCGGGCCTTTCACCAACAGCATGCCCGCTTGGCGGGAGCCGAGCGTCGCGAAGGTTTCCGGATTCACGATACGCACCGCGACGCCGGGAATCGGGTGTCCGACGGTGCCGCGCTTGGCGCCGATCTGCTTCTGGTCTCTGCCGGTGTAGCCGGGGGTTTCCACCGAAACCACCGGCGAGAGCTCCGTGCACCCGTAACCTTGCAGGAGGTCGAAGTGGAATTTCTCGCGGAAGGCCTCACCGAGTTCAGGCTTCATTTTTTCCGCGCCTACAATCGCCACGCGCAAGGAGGCAAAATCCTCCGCCTGGCAGCGCCGCACGTATTCCCACACAAAAGTGGGCGTGGATATCATGATGGTGACGTGAAACTTCCGGCAGAGATCGCCGATTTTGCGCGCCTCCAGCGGGTTCGTATGGTAGGCCACGCCGAACCCGGAAATGGCCGGCAGCCACAGTCCAATGGAGAAGCCAAAGGAGTGGAAAAAAGGCAGAATCCCCAGCAGGCAATCGCTCCGGTTCACGTTGATCGCCTGCTGCACGCCTTCCAGGTTGGAAACGATGTTGCGATGGCTCAGCATCACGCCTTTGGGTGTCCCGGTGCTACCGCTGGAAAAGATCACCGTGGCAAGCGAATCGAGCTTCACCTCGCGCGGAATCAGCCAGCGCCGCAGCAGCGCGGTGGGAACCAGGCGGGCGAGGACAGCCCAAACCAGTTTGTCACGCCGGGTGAAAGTCTTCGCCACATCTTCGATCATCACCATACCGGGCTGCTTCTCGATGCCCAATCGGCTCAACAGCTTTTCCGTCGTGAAAATCGTCTGGAGGCCGGAGCGCTCTACGGCCACTGCCATCGCCTGCTTTGACGACGTGTAATTCAGATTCACCGGCACGCGGCCCGCCAGGCTGATGCCGAAATTCATCAGCGCTGCCGGCGCCGAGGGCGGCAGCAGGACGCCGACCATTTTCTCGTCTGGGCAATATGCCACCACATGGCGCCGGAACAGCAGCGCGCCAATTAACGCCTGCCCGAAGTTCACCTCGCGCCCGGTGGAATCCGCCATGGCGAAGCGCCGCCAGTTTCGGCGTGCGCTATCCAGGAACAACTCCGGCAGCGGCCGCTGGGCCTGCCCGCGCCGCGCGAAGGCCTCCGCGCTCAGCGCCATCACGACTTGCCGCACCTGGAAGGCGTTCACTTCGCCCGAGAGCGGCGCGCCGAAGCTCACCGTGACGCGATAGGGGATGCGGCGCGGCCACTTGAAGAAGAAGCGCCCGCGCTCGAAGCTGAAGATGCTGCCCCACACGCGGTCAAGGTGAACGGGAATGACGGGAACCGGAAGACCGCGCGTGATGCGCTCAAAGCCACGCCGGAAGCGCAACAGGTTTCCCGTCCGCGTAATGGCTCCTTCCGCGAAGATGCAGACCAGATCGCCTTCGCGCAGGCGGTCCTGCGCCGTATGCAGCGACGCCACCAGCTCCCGCGGCTTGTCGGCTTCGGAAATCGGAATCGCTCCCATCAGCTTCGCCAGCCAATGAATTCCCGGCGTCTCGTAAAAGTGCCGGTACATCAGGAAGCGAATGAAGCGCGGCGTGCAGGCGCCAATCAAAAACGGATCGGCAAAAGAGATGTGATTGCACACCAGCAGCGCCGGCCCGTGCCGGGGCAGGTTTTCCGCGCCGCGAACTTCAATCCGATAGAACGTGTGCGTCAGCAGGAAGAAGCACAGACGGATCGTGAAATCGGGCAGGACCGTCAAAATATGCCACGTGGCGCCAAATGAAATCACCGCCATGACCAACAGAACCTGGTTCGCTTGCATTCGGCAAGGGCCGGAAAGGAACGCGAAAATGCCCGCGCCCAGAAACACTCCGGTGAACGTCAAGACGTTCGAGGTGGCGATGACCCGTCCCTTGGAGTGCTCGCCCGCGTTCGCCTGCAAATAGGATTGCAGCGGGATAATAAAGATTCCGCCCGAAACACCCAGCAGGAAATGCCCAATGAAAACCTGGGCAACCGAGTGATGGCCGAGAAAGAGAAACACACCGAAGACGCCGAGGCCTACCGAACCGATGGGTACCAAGCCCAGTTCCACGCGGTCGGCGGAAAGCTTGCCCGCTACAAACGCGCCCAGCCCTATGCCGATCGATACCGAAGCGGTCAGATAACTGATTCCGGTATTGCTCAAATGTAAAAGGTCCCGACCGTAACCGATAACGTTTTGCAAATAGACCGCGCCTAGAAACCAGAAATAGGCAATGGCCAAAACCGTTCGGAATAGGGCCCGCGAGGCGCGAATTTCCGCAAAGTCCTGCCAGAACTCCCGGAACGCGTTCCAGCGGAATTTCTCTCCCGCGGCGATGGCGGGAACACGGCTGATGCCGGTGGCCACCACCAGTCCCAACAAAGCCGTGCCCACGAGCATGGCCACGGGAATATAAGGTTTGGAAGGAAAAGCGTCGAGCAGCAGCCCGGCGGCCACGGGTCCTGACACAATCATGGCGTAAACGGTAAGCTGCATCAGCCCGTTGGCGCGCGACAAGGCCTCGTCGGGAAAGATCTGCGGCAGAATCCCTTCTTTGGCGGGATCGAGGAAACAGGCGTGAATTCCCAACAGGAAGAGCACCGCCAGCATGGCAATGACATGTCCAGCAAACATGGCAAAGGTGGCGAGGATGAGAAGCGTGGCCTCAACCATCTTCATGAAAATGATCACCTGGCGCTTGGAAAAGTGGTCGGCTACCTGGCCCGCATAAGAAGAGAACACGATGTACGGCAGCACGTAGAGCGCCGTGCCCAGGGAAATGTAAAGGTTGCGAGTGGCCAGGGAGGAGACGCTCGCGGTGACGAAGAGCATCAGGAGTTGTTTGAAGGTGTTATCATCAAAGACCGCCAGCGCCTGTGCCGCCAGCAGGAACACAAATCCCCGAACTTTCAGAACCTCCGAGTATCCGCGCGAGCTTGCCATATTCTCCTCCTGCCTGCTTTCCTGCCGGTCCGCGCCCGATGCTCGGGTCACGCACATCAGGTCACGCCAATTACGAAAAACCCGGGAAGGCCAAGAGGTGTGAGCATTCGCCCGTGCCCATTCTAGAGCAATTGGCGAGGCGGCAAAAGCCCGTTTCACCGTCCCTTTCATATCGGCCTACCCAGCGAGCGCGCCAAGATCACAAAGCCATGCAGCCATTCCTCGGGGGCCCAGCACAAAGTAACCAAGCTGAACACCACCGGGCCCACGATCACGATCCCCAAACTCAATTCGGCTCCCATGTTTTCCACACTCGCGCCGGAGAATAAGCGAGAGCGGGGGACCAACGCGACAGCGGGCGTTACAGTTTGTGAAGTGTCACACGGGGAAGAGGTGCTAGGTGCCAGGATTTTGCTGGCACCTGGCACCTAACACCTTCTTTGCTCTGCGCCTTCGCGCCTCTGCTATGAAAATGGATGTGCCAAAGGCACCTTGGACTGCGGCGGCTCGACGCCGCCTTGAAATAATGCCGAGGACGGTGACAAAGGCGGCGTCGAGCCGCCGCAGTCCAAGGTGCTCCGCGCGTTTTTTCCGCCGAACCTCGCTCTACGGGCCTACATTACCAAGGCTATTGGCCGCAGGGCGGTGGCCGACGCGCCAAGGCCGCTATGGCATCGGCGCGCGTTTGGCCCCGGGGGTTTCCGCATTTCTGATGGGATTGCTTCGCCGACGCGGACCCCGAGCGATGGCAGCACAGACCCCATCTGCGGTAAGGCGACTTTATGGCAAAGTGGAACGCTTGGGATTCGCAGCCCAGCTGCTTTCGCTGGAACTCTAGGCGCTGTGGCATGACCCTGAACCAATACGGGTTGCGGGGAGGGGGATTTCCCCACAGTTATGCAGGATGCACCCCTTTGATGTCCACAAAGGGCGTTTCATATCGTCGCGAGAAGGCGGATTGGGCGTACAATGGCTGCTGTTTTCGAAGTCAAAAAGGAACCCATGCTTAAACGTACGTTGCAGCGAAGGCATCGCGGACCTTGGGGAGTCTGTTCGGGCGAACAAGAAGAAACAGTGGGGAAACTATGATGAATCGGCGGAAATTCCTGCGTGCGTTTGTCGCAGTGTTGCTTTTAGGTCTTTCCGGGATTTCTGGGAAGGCTCAAAGTGATTCGGCGAATGATGAGGGCTATACGAAAAAGATTCGCGAATACACGACAGAGCCCTTCTTTCTCACCGATCTGGTGGATCATCTTCCCGCCTCGGCGACGGTCCCGTCGCCGGAGAAAATTCTCGGGCACATCATCGGGGCCCCAGACGTTCTCACCTACTCGAAGGACATTTACCGTTACTACGACGAGCTCGCCAAGGCC
>Ga0326728_10012608_pt1 | contig 18706 bp, 14 predicted proteins | sample MB3enrmetagenome_FD_207602 | JGI IMG/M metagenome (GOLD analysis project Ga0326728, IMG submission 207602) | Lab enriched peat soil microbial communities from McLean, Ithaca, NY, United States - MB31MN | ecosystem: Environmental > Terrestrial > Soil > Wetlands > Peat | place: USA: New York... | reverse complement strand
TCAGCGACGGGACCTGGCACGGCATGAAGTGCAAGCTGGCCAAGAGCGGGTCGTGCACGAACGTGAAAACCATCGACGACCCAAATGGCACGCACACTACGGGCCAAGGCATCAACACGGCGGGCGACATGGTGGGTTACTATGTTAACTCAGCCGGTAACTATCAGGGGTTTTTGTACAAGGGCGGAACGTTCACCGACATCTCCGGTCCCGAGGGGTCAATCGGGTCGCTGGCGATAGGAATCAACGATAAGGGATTGATTGTCGGCTGGTACCAAGACTCGGCTGGCGTCTGGCATGGATTCCTCTACGACGGTACCACGTACACGGACCTGACGGTGCCCGGTGCCTCAGCAACGTATGCCCAGGCAATCAACAACAAGAACTGGATTGTCTTAGTCGTCGTCAACTCCAGTGGGCTCTACGACTCCTACCTAACCACGAATAAGGGCAACAGCTACAACCCGATCGATGTTCCGGGCGCAGCGCAGTCTTGGGTAAACGACATCAACAATGCGGGCAACAGAGTGTATACCATTTACGATTCCCAGGGCGTTCGTCACGGTGACCTGTATTATGGCGGCAAGTATACCCAGTTTGATGACCCCAAAGGCACGAACACTCGGGGCGACGCGGTCAATGACAGTCTCGTGATCGTCGGACGCTACGGGTCCGGACCGAGCGGCGGGAATGGCGGCTACGGCTACGAGGCGGTTGTAAAGAAGTAGCCTCTACCCGGACTCGGGAGATGACCGCTCGATGGCTCGTGACTGATCTGGGGGCGGCAATCCCGCCCCCCTTGTCCACAGCCGCGGGAGCGGCGACAGAGTTTAGCCCACGCGCGAGGCGTGGGTGGTGACATCGTCTCGGCACCTGTCTTGGGTTGCCCCGGAGGGGCGAAAAGACGCCGTTCTAAAGCCTTGGGATCTTTCGCCCCCCTGGGGCTGTGGCGTTCGGCTACAAGCACGCGGGCTGGCTGAAGAGCCTTCCCCCGGCGGCGTCAGAAACTCTCCAGACGCTGGCCGCCCAATTCGCACGTGGCGGGACCGAGGCCCTGGAAAATCCGCATGTCTTTGAGATGTCCGATGTCCGGGCGGCTGGGGGACTGGCCGCTCTGCGGGTGATCGGCAACCCGCCCGATGTCTTGCGCGAAACCAAGGAAAGGATTTTCGCGGCGTAGGGGCAAGCGGCGCTCGCCCTCGGCCGACCGCCGTTCGGCCCACAAATCAAAAGGGGCCCTTGCGGGGCCCCCGAAAGCTTATGCCTTCCACCTCCGAATAAACCGGATTAATGCGATTCTGAGTTCGCTTGCTGGCTTTGTCAATGCCCGTTCTGCTTTGCTATTGCCAGAGCGTGTCGACAAGGTGAGCTTCGACGATGCTGGAGTCCTTGGTCAGGATTGAAACCGTGTCGCCAAGAGACTGGAGGTGGAGCGCAGAGCCGACGATCAGCCGGTCATGCATTTCAGGCAGCACGGTGGCGTTCAAGCTCTGCTGAAATACTTCCCACGTAAGCGGGTGAATCGCGATGCGGAGATCGGCGAGAATGGCTGTCAGGAGGTCGGGCACGGTGGGAATCGCTGTGCGTCCCTTCTCGACGATATAAGCAGCCTCGGCGAGAGCAATGAGCGGCAAAACGAGCTCGCTAAGGGAATCGTCGATGACTCTTTTCGCCTCGCGTCCAAGGCGTGGGTTGGCTTCCAGATACCACACCAGTGCGTGGGTATCGAGCACGTACTTATGGGCTATTCATCTCCCGGTCCGTGGGCAGCCATTCCGCGATGCTGAAGTCGCCCTCGGTCGACATCCGCGCCCCTCGGAATTCTCCATATGGAAGATGACGCGGCTCCGCTGAGTGTGCAGGTGTAATGAGGGTGTCGACGACGCTCTTGATGAGCCGGAGCCTTTCCTCGGGTGGAAGGTGTTGAACCTGGGCGACGATGCTTTCAAGACTCATCTGTGCGACACGTCTCCTCGAAGATCAAGTTGCTACGCGCCTACTTGCTGATTGTACTCTGTTTCCTTGGCGCACTCAACCCAACCGCTGTTCCATGCACGCGCCCCTTGACAGCTACCACCGAGGCGCGTAGCATTCTCTTGGGCGCGGGTAAGCCCGTACCGAAGAGCAGGGCATGAGGGTGAAGGTCCTGCCGCGCAGGTCTGCGCTGATCTCTGAGTCAGCGCCTCAAAGTCGCTCCCTCCTTGGGACATCCCGCGCCCGCTTGGCTGAAAGTTGGGACTCGGGGCTCTCCGAGGGGGAAAGATGGCCGAGCGCTCCCACAACGCTTTCGAAGTCACTTGCCCGTGCTGCGGCGCGCTGCTGAGAATTGACCCCGAACTAGGCAGGGTGATTTCCCACCAGGCGCCCCGCAGACAGACCAGAGCCCCGGACATTGACCGCGCCACCGCCTTGCTGCAGAAAGAGGCCGAGCGGCGCGAAGCCCTTTTCCGCCAGAGCGAGGAAGAGGAGAAGGTCAAGTCTCAACTGCTCGAGCGCAAGTTCGCCGAGGCCCTCCAGAAAACCAAAGGCGAGCCCGTCACCCGCCCGGCGCGCGACATTGATCTGGACTAGCGGAAGAGAGCAGAAGGGCGAAAGCAAGATTGACGAAAGCTCTTCCGTTTCCCTAATCCCCAGGCGATGGCTTCTGTCTGCTGGGAGATCGAGTAGGGCAGCGACCCATGACCAGGCCGAATATGTGGCGATTTTTCTTGACACAGCATCGAATTGTATGCCATATTACAAATGTAAGTATCCGCTACGCTCGTAGGCGAGCAAGTATCCAGGGCCCCCGGTTGAATTTGGGGGCCTTTTATTTTTGCAGCTAGACCCATGCCAAAGCGGATTGCCGTTCTGATAGACGGCGGCTACCTGCGCGTGTTGTCTCGCAGGGCCGGACACACTTATAACCCGGACTTTATTGAGAAATTCGCGGTACTCTGCAAGGGGGCGGACGAAGAAATATTCCGCATCCTGTACTACGACTGCGCTCCCTACACAGGGCAGGCACGCCTGCCGGTATCAGGAACGATGCGCCAGTTTGGAGGCTCGGACGAGTGGCTAAAAGAGCTTTCGCGGAAGGACCTTTTTGCCGTCAGGGGGGGCGTCCTCAAGTTTCGAGGGTTCAAGCCGAAGAACATTCCTGTAACCACCACGGGTGGCCCACCCGTCCAAGATACCGACTTCTCGCCTGATTTTGAGCAGAAGGGCGTAGATATGCGGATCGGTCTCGACATAGCGCTCTTTTCCGACACGCGGTCCGTGGACAGGATCGTGCTTGTGTCAAACGACACCGATTGCATACCAGCAATGAAGCATGGAAGGAAAGCGGGTCTGCAAGTTGTGATCGTAGAACTCCCAGGCGGTCACGTTGCCCCCGAACTCCTGTCACACGCGGACTTCAAGCGTCCAATTGCATGGCCTACTCCCTGAGAGCGGCTCTGCGCCGGAGGATTCGCGCGCAAGTGGAGAATCCCCTCCGCCGTCACGGAGTATCAAGAGCTGCTTGACCGCAAAGACGTCGACGTGGTCGTCCTGGAGATCATTTACGCCGGGTACAAGTCCGCGGGCACGGGCAAGCGAATCACTTGGCCCTAAAGGCCGAAGAAGCCCGGCGAGGCGCCGGTGAACGCCGGGCTCGAGAAAAGAAGTTGACAGTCGAAGGTCGAAGGTTGAAAGTAGGAGCTGGATCCGCGGTGCGGAATCCCCCCGATGATTGAGCAACCTCCGGTCGGCGTGTCTGCGGAAAGCCGGCGCACCTTTTTTGAAAAGACAGCGGCGGGCCTTGCTGATGCGCTGGTTTGTGAGAGAGCGGTTGGGTTGACCGTCGGGTGGGTCCTAGATGATTAATAGAGGACAGTGCCGAAGGCGCTGCTCCGCCTTGCGCTATCCCAAAGAACTTGAATCCGGTCGATGGCCCTCTTGCCTGGACCGGGGCAGCCTCTGGGCGGTCCCTCAGAATGGTAACGTGTGGCGCCAATCGTTATCGGGGTTTCCGATAGCGTCTTGAGTTTGACACGGGAGCGCGTATGGACAGAAAGTATCGGCAGCGTGGCTATATGGATTCCGGGCGGGATCGCGAACCGCGTTCGCAGCAGCCGGGCGGACCCAAACCCGAGACTTTCGGCCCGCGCACGCCCCGCATGCCGGGGACGCACTCCGTCACCCGCTGCTCCAGTTGCGGCCTCATCCTGCCGCCCGGCTTTGACCCGCAGGGCAAGTGCCCGCAGTGTGGTTTTGAGCTGCATAGCTGCAAGCAGTGCGTCTACTTCAACACCGCTGCGCGTTTCGAGTGCGCACAGCCAATCCCGGAGCGGATCGCGAAGAAGGACGCCCGTAACGATTGCCAGTTCTATTCGCCGCGCGTCACCGTGGAGCGCCAGACTTCGCCCGGCGCTCCGATCACTGTTTCCGGTCAGGCGTACGATCCGCGCAAAGCTTTCGAAAACCTCTTCAAGAAGTGAAGGCGGAGGAGAGCCATGATGAGAATGAGTAAAGTGTTGGTCTGGGTTGTCGCGTTGGGCTTGTGGGGCGCCTTGGCTTCGGCCCAAGGAGCCGGCACGGCCAACGAGGCTGCCTGGAACAAGCTCAAGAGTCTGGCGGGGGAGTGGGAGGGTAAGACTCCCGACGGTAAGACGGTTACGCTTTCTTACCGGCTCGTCTCCAACGAGTCGGCCCTGGTCGAGACCCTGCGTCCCCCAGGCGAAGAAATGGTAACCGTCTATCACATCGACGGCGATTCTTTGATGTTGACCCACTACTGCGCGGCCGGAAACCAGCCTCGGATGCGGGCCACGCCGTCCGCCGGTGAGGTCAAGGAGCTCGCCTTCAAGTTCGTTGATGCCACCAACCTCTCGAGTCCGTCGGCGGGCCACATGGCTGGACTGGCCCTCACTTTCGAGGATGCCAATCACTTCGCGCAAAAGTGGACCTGGGTCGAGAACGGCCAGCAAAAGGACGAGGTCTTCCGCTTGACCCGCAAGATGTGAGCATTGTTCCTCCGGTTGCGGGGCCGGGCACGGCACTGGTCTTCTCGGCCTCTGCGGTCTTCAGCGCGCGGCCTTGGAATCACACGGGCGCGATGGGACGTGCGGGCCGGGACAGATCGACGCTGCCGGGAGGGTGGGTGCTGGCAAGATCCCGGCTGCTGCCGGCAAGGCTCAACTGGCCGCACGCCCCCATGATGTCTTGCCCGCGGGAGACTCGAATAAAGGTGGGAACGCCGCGCTCGCCGAGGACCTTTTGGAAATGGAGGACGCGTCGGAGTGGCGAGGCACGATAAGGGAGCTGGACGCCGCCGTTGTAGGGAATCAAGTTGACGCGCGCCGGAACGCCGCGGCACAACTCCGCCACGCGACGGGCGTCGGCATCCGAATCGTTGATGCTGTCCAGCATGACGTACTCGAACGTCAGCCGCTCCCGCGGCCGTAGGGGATAAGCGCGGCAGGCGTCCATCAGGTCCTTCAGCGGGTATTTCCGGTTGATCGGCATTAACGCTGTACGCTGCTCTTCGTTTGACGCGTTGAGCGAGATCGCCAGCTTGGGCCGCACCGGCTCGCGCGCCAGATCATAAATACGGGGGACAATCCCCACTGTCGAAACCGTGATGCGCCGCAACGCGATGCCGCAGCCGTCCGTCGAGGCCAGAAGGCTGACGGCTTTCATGAGCGGGCCGAGGTTGAGCAGCGGCTCGCCCTGACCCATGAAGACCACGCTGAGGCGCGCCTTGGGCGGAATCGACCGAACCTCGACCAGCGTCAGCACCTGCCCGACGATTTCCCCCGCCGTGAGGTTTCTTCCCAGGCCCAGCAGCCCTGTGAAACAGAACTTGCAATCGACCGCGCAGCCCACCTGGCTCGAGATGCAAAGGGTGGCGCGGTCCGTGTCACCCTGCTCGGTGGGCATGTAGACGGACTCAACTGTGCGGCCGTCGCTCAGGCCGAGAAGATAGCGGACGGACCCGTCACGTGACGTAAACTCGCGCAGGATCTCAGGGTACGCCACTTCATAGCGACACTCGAGCAGTGCACGGAGCTCACCGTCAAGATCGGTCATGGCGCCGAAGTCACGTTTGCGGCGGCCGTAAATCGCGTGGTAGAGCTGGCGGCCTCGGTACGCGGCACGCCCGGATTCCACCGCCAGCCGCTCGAGTTCGTCGCGGCCCAAGCCCAGCAGATTCGTTCTGGTGCTCGTTTCCGTCATTCCCTTATTACGGGCCCTTATTACTGGACCTTGTTACTGGCCTCGGAGCCTATCGTAACACGCGAGTTTACGCAGCCTCAACCAAACGTGAGCCCCGGCGCCTGCTTCGTGTTCCTTTCACTGGCTTCGAGAACGGCGGGCCGTGAGCGGCTTCGCGGCAGGCTTCAAGAGCGCCGGGACCTTCGGAAAAAGTTTGGCCGCCTCCTCAACCTGCGGGTCGTTTTGCGTTTCGATCTCATCGCCGAGCGCCAGCCCATAGACCAGGGTCATAATCTCCGCTTTGATCCTGAGCCTCAGATAATCCTGGTCCGCTCCCCAGTATTCGTCAGGGGCGCTAATCCCCTCGCGTGTCAAGAAGTCCTTGAACTCACCCAGCGTCTTCTTATCCGGTTCGAAGGAGCGATCGAGCTTGCCATGCAGGCTGAGGTAATCGGAGGCGAACGTGGTGAAGACGCCGCGCTGATTGAGAAACGTCACCCAGGGGTCGAGGGGGCGCGGCGGGATCGAGACATCGGGTGTGATGCCTCCCTCGGCCGAGACAGACCGGCCGTCGTCGGTATGGAACGCAATCGTCTCGGAGCTGTCGGCCACGGCCAGCATGGTATCGGGGAGAGGTCGCTGGATTGACCGGCCGCTGGGAGTGAAGTACTGCCCGGTGGTCAGAGCAAGCCCGGTGCTCTCACTCAGGCCGATGACGCTCTCGACCACACCCTTACCGTAGGTCGGCTGGCCCGCGATCAGCGCGCGGTCATGGTCTTGGAGCGCGGCGGTGAGGAGTTCAGCGGCGCTCGCCGTTTCCCCGTTCACCAGCACCACGAGCGGCACATCGAAATGGGAGGGCATCGGCGCCGTCCGATACGTCTTCCGGGTTCGCGCCCGATCGCGCACCGTCAGCACGACAACGTCCGGCTTCAGAAAGAGGCTTGCGGTCGCGACGGCTGAGTCCACGATGCCGCCGTGATTGTCGCGCAGGTCGAGGAGCAGACCTTTGAGGCCCTCAGGGTCGGAGCCGCCGAGGCGGCCAATGGCGTCGATGACCTCCTGCGGCGTCTTCTGCTCGAAGCCGGAGATGTGGACGTAACCGATGCCAGAACGGAGAACAAACGCTTTGTCGATGGTGGGCAGCGCCACTTCCGCCGGCTTCAGCTCGTAGTCCTGGGAAACCACTCTGCCCGGATGAATCACACCCAGGCGCACCGGTTGCGACCGCGACCGCTGAAGCAGTTCCACCAGCGACTGGAAGTCGAGGCGATTGATGCGGGTGCCGTTGACTTCGACGATCTCGTCTCCGGGGCCCAGTCCTGCCCGCCCCGAGGGCGACCCCTGCGCCGTCTGGAGCACTACCACCTTCCCCGTCTGGACGTAGAGGATGGAGCCGAAACCAAGCGCCTGCCCGCGCGCCTGCTCCTTCAGCATCTCGAACTGATCGCGATCGAAGAAAGCCGAGAACGGGTCGAGCTTCGCCAGCATCCCGCGAATGGCGCCGTTGAAAATCGTCTGCTCAGGATCGATGGGATCGACGTAGCTCTCTTCGATGGCGCCGAAGACACGCGCGAACGTCGCGCTGCCTTGAGCGACGTCATCAGAAGAAACGTCGGGCGGCGCGCCCTTCTGGGCGGCCCCATGGCCCGCAAGAACGAAGATGGCCCCGAGGATAGAAAGAACTTGAAACCCGCAAACTCTTGCTCTCAATCTGTGCCCACCACCCCCTCGTCTAGTATAGCGCGGAGCGGCTCTCCGCGACCTCTCGAAGGAGTGGTCGGCCGCGAGCGCCTTCATCGCAAATCCAGAACTTCACTGGCCATTAGGACGTCGAGCCGTTTTTTCTGTTCCTTCCGTGAAAGACTTCTCGGCCGCGCTCTTTGTCAGGCGACCCGCGGGCTTTGCTGTATACTGCCACTTGCCATGCGCCCAATCCGCCAGTCAGGAGGCCCTGATGATTCCCAAACATCTTGTGAACGTATCACTTCTATTCCTGGTTCTCGTATTCTCCGCATCGGCTGGTCCCTCGAGAACGACGAACCCATCCGCTGCCCAGTCACCCGGGGAGGTGGCTGCCAGGAAGCGCGATCGTATCACCTTTATTCATTGTGGTTTGCTGATTGACGAAAAATCGGAGGAGCCGCGGAAGAACGCGCTCATCGAAATTGATGGGGGCAAGATCCGGGCGGTCGGGAGTTTTGCACCCGGCTGGGCGAAGCCAGCCGAGGCGTCCTTCATCGACCTGGGCTCCGAGACTTGCCTTCCCGGCCTCATTGATACGCACACGCACGTGCTCCTGCAGGGCGACCAGAAGCCGGGGCAGTATGAAGAGCAGATCCTGAAGTGGTCGCTTGCCTACCGCACCATCCGGGCGACGCAGTCGGCGCGGCGCGCCCTGGGCTACGGATTCACCACGATCCGCGACCTCGAGACGGAGGGCGCCGGTTATGCTGATGTAGCCGTTCGCGACGCCGTCAAGCAGGGGGTGATCCCCGGACCCCGCATGCTGGTGGTAACACGCGCGCTCGACGTGACCGGCGCCTACCCCCTGCTCGGCTACGCGCCGGAAGTTGCGGTGCCGCACGGTGTCCAGGTAGTCGACGGGCCGCTGCAGTGCCGCCAGGCCGTGCGCGAGCAGATTTCCTACGGCGCCGACTGGATCAAAGTGTACGCCGACCAGCGCGTTTTCACGGCCGGCGGGGTGGTGCACAGCGTTCCGACTTTCACCCCGGAGGAACTGCACGCCATCGTGGACGAGACGCACCGCGAGCGGCACAAGGTGGCGGCGCATGCCATGGGGCTCGAAGGGGTCCACAGCGCGGTGGAAGCGGGCGTCGATTCGATTGAGCACGGCGTCTACATCTCCGCTGACGACATGCGAACCATGGTGACGCGGGGCCTCTGGTACGTGCCGACCCTGTACATTTTCGAATATGCCGAGGAGCTTCGCTCGGCGGAAGGCTTCCCGGGATGGAAGGGTGGTGTCGGAATCCACGCCGAAACGTTTCGCCGGGCGCTGAAGGCAGGAGTGAAAATCGCCTTTGGGACGGACGTGGGGGGATTCGAATGGACCATCAACCCGGCCAGAGAGTTCCCGCTCATGGTGAAGTACGGCATGACTCCGGCCGAGGCCCTACGCTCGGCCACCGTCTCCGCGGCGGAGTTGCTGGAGATGCAGGGCGAAATCGGTTCGATCGAGCCCGGCAAGTCCGCCGATCTTGTCGCGGTTCCAGGGGACCCTCTCCGCAACATCGAAGCGCTCGAAGACGTGAACTTCGTTATGAAGGAGGGCGTCGTGCACAAGAGCGCAAGTCAGCGCTCAGGAGCCGGGGACTGTGCGGCGGGAAGCTCAGGCAGTTGACCGGGAGATGGCCGTCTTTGACGTCATCTCCCCGCACCAGCTTGTCTGCGAGTCGATGGCCGTACCGCGCTTCCTTCATCGAACTCCCCATAATGCTTGCGGCGGACCAGCGGGACCAGTATTTTGGCCTTGCCTGGGCGCTTCACCACTGGTAGAATACTGAAGTCCATTGATCACGTCTGACCTCGGGGGACGTGGGCGTCGGTTCGGGCCATCGCGTACGTGACGAGGGGGCGTGGGAGGCTCGCCGGCGTGCGTTGAGGGCTTGAGCTGCACGTGGCTGCGAAACAGGGGCAAGGGGTTTGGCCTGTGGCCGCACCGGCCTGCGCACGGTGAGGCGGAGCTTTGGGGTTGGCTTTTATGGGGTCGCCAAGTGAATTAATGTCCCTGCTGATAACGAGAAGCGTACTTGACAGTACGGCAAAGATCATGCAGGTTGAATAGAAACAGGTAAACATAAGTTGCGATACTTGACGGGTCTAGAGAGAGCGCTCGGAGCGATGCGAGTTGTCGCCCTGCCCGCCGAGGGGCAAGGGGGCGAGTACGTGTTGGCGGTGGCCCGTGTTTTGCTGGCCGCGGGCTCGCTTGTGGCGATCCGTCTCGGGCTTCTCGCGCCCCCCATGCGCGACCTGGCGGCCTCCCTCAGCGCGGCCTATCTGTTGTACAGTTCGGCAATTCTCCTTTGGGTCCGGACCGGGAGCAACCCGGGGCCTGCATTGTTGCCTTTCGGCCTCCAGGGCGTTGACGTTCTTTGGACCGCTCTGCTTCCCCTATGGACCGGGCATCCCGAGGTTCTCTTTTCAGCGTTCTTCTTATTCACGCTCGTGGCGGCGGCCTATCGATGGGGATTTTGGAGAACCCTGGCCACCGTGGGTTCGGTGACCGTCTTGCTCCTCCTGGCGGCGGTCTTGTCGGCCCGGGGTTGGCCTGCCGGTTGGCTGCGGACCGGGGGTGGTGTCCTGCCGGACAGCCTGGCCGCGCGGACCGTCGGCTGGATTCTGATGGGATGCCTGCTGGGCTATTTTGGCGAAAGCCAGAAGCTTCTCCGGGAGCGGGCGCTGGTTATACGCCGATTATCGGGACGCCCTGACGCTGAGGTTGGAACACGGGGGACGCTGGAACAGATCCTGCGCGCCACGCTCGAACTGTTTAACGCCCGTCGCGCGGCGCTCGCTTTGCAGAATGAGATGACTCAGCGAGCCTACCTCTGGCAGGCAACGCGGGGAAGCAACAGGGAGAAGGCCTCGCTACAGTTCTCGGAGCTGAATCCTTCGGAGAGGGAGAGATACTTGTTCGCGGCTCCCGAGCATAGCTGGTGCACCGTTCAACCGCGGGGAGAGCATGGCGATCCGCCCCGGGTTCTGATGTTGGACAGGTGGGGGCGGCACCGGCCTGAGGTCCGGTGGGTCTGGCCCGTTGATTCTCTTCCGGGGGAGGGATGCCGCTCGCACTTTGCCGTCTCCTTGAGGGTGGGGGAGCAATGGAGCGGGCGGCTTTTCTTGTTGGATCCGGGCGGGGGGAGCGACCGGGAGGCAGAGTTACGGTTTCTTCAGTTGCTGGTTCGCGAGGTGGGGCCCGCGGTTTACAGCGCCCGTGCCTTACGGCACTTGCGCGATCAGGCGGCGGAGACGGAGCGCGCGCGTTTGGCGAACGAACTTCACGACGGGGTCATTCAGACCCTGGCGGCGGCGGAGTTGCGAATCGAGGTTCTGCGGCGGCCGGGCACTGCCGCATCTGTCGCCGCGGAAGAGATGGCGCACATTCAGCAAATTCTTCACAACGAGGCTCTGAATCTGCGGGGGTTGCTGCGACGGTTGAAGTCGCCGGGGCTTGATCCCGGTCGACTGATGGATAGTCTGGTGGAAATTGTCGACGGATTTCGGCGCGAGACAGGCATCTCCGCCAGCTTCGTTTCCGAATGCCAGGAGGTCAGCTTGCCGCCCGTCGTGTGCCGTGAGGTGACGCAGATTGTGAGGGAAGCGCTGGTCAACGTTCGCAAGCACAGCGGGGCGCGGAACGTGGTGGTGCGCCTGGGTCCGGAAAATGGACATTGGAAGCTGCGGATCGACGACGATGGCCGGGGGTTTGATTTCTCGGGCCGGCGCTCTCAAGCCGAACTGGATGCGCTCCGGCAAGGGCCGGCGGTGATCAAGGAACGAGTCCGTCTGATTCGGGGCGAGCTTACGGTGGAGTCCAAGCCCGGCTGTGGCTCACGATTGGAGATAACAGTTCCACAAGGGGCTTATTAACGAGGCGGATGAAGAAGACTCGCATCCTCATTGCCGACGATCATCCGATTTTTCGCGACGGCCTGCGGAAGCTGCTGGAGGCTGAGCCGGACCTTTGCGTGGTGGCGGAGGCCCGGGATGGAGGGGAGGCCGTCCGCTTGGTGCGGCGGCACAAGCCCGACATCGTCCTGATGGATCTTCTGATGCCCGGGAGTTCGGGCCTCGATGCCCTGCGCGAATTGGATGGAAGTCCGGTTCCGTCGCGGATCATTATCCTGGCGGCCACGATCGAGAGGGCGCAAGTGGTCGAGGCGTTTCAACTGGGGGCGCGGGGCGTGGTCTCCAAAGAGTCTGCCACCCAGCTCCTGCTTAAGTGCATTCGGACGGTGATGGCCGAGCAATTCTGGGTGGGCCGGGAGAGTGTCTCCGACTTGGTGAACGCCATGCGCACTCTCCCTACTGCCGCCATCGAGCAAGGAAAGCCGAAGAACTTCGGGCTGACGGCGCGCGAACTGGATATTGTGGCGGCTGTCGTCGCCGGTTACAGCAACAGGGAGATCGCACAAAAGCTTTCCCTGAGCGAACAAACGGTCAAGCACCACGTGAGCAGCGCTTTCGACAAGCTCGGCGTTTACAACCGGCTGGAACTGGCGCTCTTTGCCGTCGATCACCGCCTGGTGGGTGGTGAGGCTGATCTGGACGGTCGCGAAGCGAGAGAAGTCCGCATTGTCAAAGCATCTTAGAGAAAGCGAGGAGAAAAAGGGCCCGGATTCGATATAGCACTTTAGTGCTATGCGATACCCTACTTTCGGGCCATTGCCAGATTTTGTACCCTGCGCTAACTTTTGTGTCGTACGTGGGGTTTCTCTGGAGCGCCAGCCTGTTTGGAGTGAGTGGCTGAGCTTGTGGGCGAGAAGCATGGCACATGGGAGCGGGAGGGGGAGGCACAACTTGATGTCGCGCGCGGCTCGTTTCGATCTGCGGATACCGATCCGCTATCGAGCCAGCGGGGAAGCGGGCTGGGGCGAAGGAACGACGGAGAACATTAGCCGGTCGGGTGTGCTGTTTCGAGCCAAGCAACTCTTGGGCGTGGGCACACCGATCGACCTGGCTTTTGCGCTCCCTGCCGAGATCTCGGGCGAAGCGCATGCCGAGGTTACCTGCCACGGTCGCATCGTTCGCCACGAGGTAGCGGCGAACGCTGGCACCCTGCCCGGTCTTGCGGCGACGATCTTGAATTACCGTTTCTTGCGAACTAAAGAGCCGCCTAGCGCGTGACGGATTGAGCGGCATCGCCGGCAACCGCGCCGGTAAAGCACTCGGTTTGGCCCCGGGTAAAGGTCTCGAATTGGGGGAGCTCGATTCCGGTGTGCGATGCGCACTGGGTGGGGACACCACTCACCTCCCTTCGAGCGGTGACGGCGGCGCGGGAGCCATGCTGCGTAACCCCGGGAGAGTTGGTGGGTCGCGATCGTGGGTCAACGGAACTGACGCCGTGTTGAAGAGACTCTTAAGGAGCTGCAATCAATGAACAGACGCTTTCCTTCCGATTTTGACGACGTGGGGGAGATTTTCCTCCGCCGGCGCTGGTGGTTGATCCTGATCCCGTTAATTGTCATCGCTATTTCGTTACCGATCATTTTCACATGGCCCAAGACCTGGCGCTCGGAGACCACAATCCAGGTCGTGCCGCAGCAGGTTCCGCCAACGTACATCACATCGACGGTGACGACGGACGCGACGGCCCGTCTGGAAATGATCACCCAGGCCATTCTCAGTCGTACCCACTTGCAAAGGATTATCGATCAGTTTGGCCTCTATCGGGACCAAAAGAAGGCGACGCAGGAAGACATCGTGGAACTCATGAAAAAGGACATTCACGTCGATGTCCTCGTCGACCCTCAACAGCCCCTCGACCGCCGCGGCAGCTTGGCGTTCAAGATCTCCTATGAGGGCTCGGATCCGGTGCTGGTGCAACAGGTGACTCGTCAACTCGGGAACCTCTTCACCGAAGAAAATCTTAAGATTCGCCAAAAGCAAGCCGACGCCACGAGGGATTTCATCGACGGCGAGCTGGAAAAGGGCCGCCAGGAGATGGACAAGCAGGAGGGGCGACTGCGGGCGTTTCAATCCCAACATGCCGGAACGCTGCCCGAGCAGCAGGGAGTTACTCTCGGCGTTCTCAACCAGCTTGAAATCGCCCTTGCGTCCAATGCTGACGCGATCGCCCGGGCCCAGGATCGGAAGACGTACAATGAGTCACTATTGAGTTTCCTATCTAAGAACGCGCCGGTGGACGCCAATGGTAACCCGGTTCCAGTCCAGACCATCGTCCAGACCCAACTCGAGGCCCGCAAGAGTGAATTGCTTTATGCCGAGCAGATGTATACGCCGCGCCATCCGGACGTTGTCCGTTTGAAAGGAGAAGTGGCGGCCCTCGAAAAACTGTCCACCCAGCCGGCTTCATCCCAGCCGACAGCCCCCGCCAACGGCGCCAATGCCGCATACACGGCTGCTGCGGCTACCACGACGGGCCAGCTTCGCAGCGAGATCCTCGCACTCGAGCAGGAGATCAAAGAACGTACTAAGAAGTATGCTGAGATCGAAGGGAAGATAAAAGACGCCGAAGCGCGCCTCGAGCGCCTTCCCATGGTCCAGGTGGAGATGTCCGAGATCACTCGCGATTACCAAAGAACGGAGAAGACCTACGAGTCGCTGCTGGACAAGAAGATTAACTCTTCCATGGCCGCGGCCATGGAACAGGGCGCCAAAGGAGAGGCTTTCCAGACCCTCGATCCTGCCAGTCTCCCTGACAAGCCCGTTCGGCCGAACCTGTTGACTTGGAGCTTGCTGGCTTGCCTCGGCGGCATCTTGTGCGGGTTGATCGTGGGCACGGCGGTGGAGTTTAGAGATAAGACGATCAACTGCGACAAGGATGTCGTCTTCTATCTTCCGGCGCCGCTCCTTGCTTCTCTTCCGATGATCGCACGCGCGGAGATGGGGAACAAGAAGAGGCCTTTGCAGCTCAAGGGTCAATCCAAGGTCATCACCATCGAGCCCTCGGCCCGAAGCGAGCGGCCGGTGGGGGAGTCCCCGGAACCAGCCTCAGCAACGGGGATCCCAGTCGCTCCGGTCCTATCAGGTCCATCCCTGGCTGCCAAGGAGAGCCGCGGCCAGGCACAGCCCCCGGACCTGCGCACCGGGTCGAAGGAACTGCCGGAAGCGTTGAGCGCGCTGTGGCAAGGGTCGCGCACGGACGCCGGTGCTTTCGCTGTGGAACAACTCCGGATTGTGCGTACCCGTTTGCGAGAACTGATGCGGGTGCGGACGATGCGCACCCTGATGGTGACGAGCGCTGTTCAGGGTGAGGGGAAGACGCTGGTGTCCGCCAACCTCGCCTTTGCCATGAGCCAGCTTGAAGGTTTAAAGGTTCTTCTGGTGGATGCGGACCTCCGCAAGGCGAGCCTGGGCACATTTCTCAACCTGAAGCCGAAGACGGGGTTGAGCACCTACCTGATGAACGGAAAGGGCCTCAGCGATGTCCGCGTGCAGATCAAGGATAACTTGGCTGTGGTTCCCACCCTTTCTCTTTGGGAGAATACAACCGAACTCCTGAACGGCCGCCGCATGGAGGACTTCCTGCACGAAGCGCTCCGAGACTACGACCTGGTCATCGTGGACGCACCGCCCATGATCCCGGTTGCGGACGCTCAGGTGCTTATTTCCATGGTGGATGGCGCGCTGCTGGTGGTCCGCGCCGGCGCCTGTCCGTTCGATCTCGCTTGCAGCGCTGCGGAACTCTTGCAGCCGAAACTTGTGGGCGTGATCCTTAACGGCGTGTCGCGACTTCCTCATCGTCGCTACTACTACGGCTATTACGGCTACTACGGCAGGGCTTCTGAGAATCGGCAATGGTCAAAGTCTTAAACCAGTATTTCCCGGGGCGGCTTTTCGTTTTCGTCGTGGCCGAGAACGCGCTGATCATCGTCGGTATTTGGGTGGTGGTGTCGTTTCAGACGGGAGGACTCAATCTCGGCCTCCTGCAACACTCGGGAGTGGTCAGCCGAGCATTGCTCATCACGGCCGTCTGCCAGGCTTGCCTTTACTTCAACGACCTCTATGACCTGAAGTCAATCCAGTCCCCCCGCCAGGTCTTGGTTGGGGCCCTGAAGGCCTTTGGCGTGGCCTCCCTGATCCTGGCGCTGCTTTATTTGCTGGTTCCGGAAGTGCGTTTCGGACAAGGGATTATTGAAAGCTCGGTCATTTCTGTGACCTTGATCATTCTGCTGTGGCGGATCGTGGTTGAATGGGTGTATCGGCGATACGGCCGCGGGGACAGCATTCTGGTCGTGGGAACTGGACCGCACGCCGAGGCGCTGACCCGGCAGATCCGCCAACGCCCGGACCTGCATCTGAGGGTGGCGGGGTTGGTGAGCGTCAACGGCGCGGGCCCGGGGACCGCGGCGATGGGGGTGCCTTATCTGGGCCGACTGGAAAAGCTGAGGGAGATTGTCGACCAAACCAAACCTGATCGCATCGTCATCGCGCTTGAGGAGCGGCGCCAGTTTTTGCCCATGGAGACTCTCCTCCGGCTTCGTTTGCGAGGCGTATCGATCGAGCATGCCAACAGCCTTTATGAGAAGCTGACGGGCAGGATTTCCATTGATAGCCTCCACCCGAGCTCTTTGGTGTTCTCGGACGTCTTACACAAGTCGGCGCGATCCTTCCTCTACCGCCGGGTGCTGGGCGCGGCCTTCTCGTGCCTGGGGCTGGTGACCTTGAGCCCCCTTCTGGCCCTGATCGCCGTCGCCGTCAAGCTTGATTCACGCGGACCCATTTTGTATCGGCAGGCCCGCGTCGGGCTGGATGGACACGTTTTTGAAATCCTGAAATTCCGTTCCATGCGAGCCGACGCCGAGTCGGTGACAGGTCCCGTGTGGGCGCGGGAAAACGATCCCCGCGTGACCCGCGTTGGCCGTGTATTGCGCAAACTTCGGTTGGACGAGCTGCCGCAGCTCATCAACATCTTGCGAGGCGACATGAGTCTTGTGGGACCGCGGCCGGAGCGGCCCTACTTCGTGGAGAAACTGCGGCCCCTGATACCTTACTACGACGTCCGGCACGTGGTAAGGCCGGGTGTTACGGGGTGGGCCCAGGTCTCGTGCTCCTACGGTTCGACCCTTGAAGAGGCAAAGGACAAGCTCGAGTACGAACTGTTCTACATCAAGAACCAGTCTATTTTCCTCGACGTGGTTATTCTCTTCCAGACGCTCAAGATCGCCCTCTTTGGCCGTGGCGCCCGCTGATGGATGGGTAGGTTCGGGAGGTTGGAAACCATGCAGGTGGAATGCAAGGCAAGTCTTCGGCTGGTCCTCGTGGGTGCGTTCCTACTGATCGCGGCAGGGTGTACGACGAATCCGGAGCGAAGAAAGTCCCAGTTCGCCCTGAGCGCCGAGAAGTACTTCAGCGCGGGCGACTTCAGCAAGGCGATCATTCAATACAAGAACGCCCTCAAAATCGAGCCGCGCTCAGCAGAGCTTCATTACAAGCTTGGGCAGGCCTATTTCCAGGACGGGCAGTCCCAGCAGTCCTATGCCGAGTTCAACCAGGCGAGCAGCTTGAATCCGGACTACGTTCCGGCCCGCCTGGCGATTACCAGCCTCTATCTCCTGGGAGGCCGAAACGATCCTCGAAATTTCGACGACGCGCTCAAGACCGCACAATCCATCCTCGATAAGCACCCGGACGAGGTTGAGGCGCAGATCCTCATGGCTGACGCCTACGCGGGAAAGCAGGATTTTACACGGGGAGTCGCCGTCTTGCAGCAGTTGATCGCCAAACATGCCGACTACGTTCCTGCTTATCTCGACCTGGGGTTAATTCAAGCGGCGCAGGGGCAGATGGATCAGGCCAAAGAGCAATTCGAGAAGGCCGTGGCGCTGAACCCGAAGTCAGTTCCGGCTCACCGGACTCTGGCCGGCTATTACGCCGGTCAGGGGCGCTATGACCAGGCAGAAGAAGAGTACCGGGCGGCGGTGAGCTTGGATCCCAATTCGGTTGAAGCGCGGAGGGCGCTCGCCGATTTTTACTCTGGCCAGCGGAACTTTGCCGAAGCCGAACAGGCGTATGGCGAGCTCGTCAGAATGGAGGGCGGATCCCTGGCAGCCCGCTTTACCCTCGCCAACTTTTACTTCAACGCGGGCCGCCTTGAGGACGCTGGCAAGTTGTACACCCAGATCGCCAAGGAGAAGCCAGCCTTTGTGCCTGCCCGTCTGCAACTGGCGCAGTTGGCGATGCGTCAGCAAAAGGTCGATGAGGCGGAGCGAGTCGTCAACGACATCCTGAAGGACCGTCCCAAGGAGCCGCTGGCCTTGATGCTGAAGGCGAGGATCTTGCTGACGCGCAAGGACCCAGGGAGGGCGATCGAGGTTCTCGAGTCGGCCCAGCGGCTGGATCGTAACATTCCCGCCCTTCACTTCCTGAAAGGTGTTGCTTACCAGGAAGAAGGGAACCTGGATCTGGCCCAGCACAGTTTTGAGGAAACGGTCGGCTTGAATCCACGGTACACCGATGCCTACGTTGCCCTGTCTCAGATGATGCTCAACCGCGGCCTTTGGAATGCGGCGCTCCGCTATGCCCAGCAGGCGTTGACCCAGCAGCCGAAGCGGGCCGAGGCGCACATGATGGCGGGAACCGCAGAGCTGAATCTGGGTGAAGCCGCGAAGGCCGAGGCAGAGTTTCGAGAATTCATTACCTTGCAGCCTTTGTCCTCCCAAGGCCCCACGCGTCTGGCGTTGGTCTATGTCGCCCAACATCGTTCTGACTTTGCCCAGAAAGAGTTTGAGAAGGCCCTCGCGCTGAATCCGAAGGATCTCGACCCCCTGGCGGGCCTGGTCGCTCTGTACCGGGCTCAGGGCCACAACGACAAGGCGGTGGC
>Ga0326728_10012607_pt1 | contig 18710 bp, 10 predicted proteins | sample MB3enrmetagenome_FD_207602 | JGI IMG/M metagenome (GOLD analysis project Ga0326728, IMG submission 207602) | Lab enriched peat soil microbial communities from McLean, Ithaca, NY, United States - MB31MN | ecosystem: Environmental > Terrestrial > Soil > Wetlands > Peat | place: USA: New York... | reverse complement strand
ATGTTCACCAGCTGGAAGATCGGCGCAATCATCATGGCCAGAAAGACGTTGTACTGGAAATAGTCGCCGACGGTCCAGCGGCTGTGGAGCACGAGCTGACCTCCCATCCACATCACCAGCGAAGAGACCAGGCCGAGCATGGTAGTGGTGGCCGCTGAGAGCCCGCTGGTCATGGTAAGCGACTTCATGACGTTCTGGAGAAGCCGCTCGACGCCGCCCGCGAAGACCTCTGCCTCGCGATCTTCAGCGTGGTAGCCCTTGATGACGCGCACGCCGCCGAGGGACTCAGTGAGCCGGCCGGTGACTTCGGCGTTGATTTTGCCGCGCTCGCGAAAGATGGGACGGATGGTCTTGAAGCCGTATTGAAGAACGAAGGCAAACACGCCGATGCCGGCGAAGACACTGATCGTGACGGGGGCGCTTTTGTGCAGGAGATAGAAAAAGGCCAGCGTAGCGGTGACGATACCACCGAGGAACTCGACAAGGCCGGTGCCGACCAGATTGCGCACGCCTTCAACGTCGGTCATGATGCGGGCGACGAGCGTGCCGGTGCGGTTTTCGTCGTAGTAGGCCACCGAGAGCAGGCCAACGTGGCGTTGTACCTGGCGGCGCATCTCGGCAATCAGCCGCTGACCGGCCTTGGAGAGAAGCTGAGTGAGCGAGAACGATGTGATGGCCTGAATGATGGTTGCAACGAGAACGACGAAGATGAGCTGGCCGAGAAGACGCGGATGTGCGTGAACCGGGTTAAGCGCCTGGTCGAGGAGCGGTTTGCTCATGAAGGGCATCACCAAGCCGGCGACACGATTGATGAGCATGAGAACGAGGCCGATGGCGATAAGGCCCTTGCGGGGCTTGATCAGCGCCCAGATTTCAGGGCCGATCTTTCTCAGGTTTGGCTTGCGCTTGGACAGTTCGCCCTGGCCGGAGCGCGCACCGCGGCCGTGAGGCGTGCGCTCAGCGCGCATGCCCATCCCCATTCCTGCCCCGCGCATTGTGGACATACGCTAGACCTTCTGTGCGCGGCGGGCGGCGATAAAGGAACGCACGCACAGGTTGACGTATATGAGGAGCAGAACGGCCATGGCGAGTTGAGAGGCGATGGCTTTCATGTCGACATCGACGCCGAGGGAACGAGCGTGGCCATAAGCGTGAATGGCGCTGCCGATGGCGCCAAGAAAGCCGAGCAGGCCAACGGTGACATTGATGTGCATGTAAAGTTTGCGGCGGCTCTCAAGAGGACTTTTCGCCAGATAGCCAAAGACAACCAGGGGAAGACCGAAGTAGATGGGAATAAGCGCAGTGGGATGCGCGCTGCCGGTTCCCACAAAGGCGACAAAGCCCAGAATGAAGAGAAGCGCCCCGAAAAAAACACTTACCTTTGCCACGAAAGACCTCCGATGACAGTGTACAGGCGGGCAGCTTCTAGCCTCTAGCAATTAGCTCTTAGCCATTAGCTTTTAGCTTGCAGCCATCAGCCCACATTTCTCACCGGCGCCAGGAGCTGCAAAGCTGGTTTCCTAACCGGCTGTTCCTAGTCCCTATTGCCTATTGCCTAGTCCCTGTTCCCTGTTCTTACCGCTGTATACGGGCTGAACCGCCTTTCGCGACGGCGCGCACCTGTTCGAGGGTGGCCATCGTGGTGTCGCCTGGGAAAGTGGTGAGCAAAGCGCCATGGGCCCAGCCGAGCTTGAGGGCCTCTTCAGGGCTCTCGCCGTTGAGCAGGCCGTAGATGAAGCCGGCCGCGAAGCCGTCCCCGCCGCCGACGCGATCGATCACGTCGAGCTCGATGGTGGGAGCGGTATACGTTTTGCCTTCGACCCAGGCAACGGAGCTCCAGCTATGGCGGTTTGTCGAGTGGACCTCGCGGAGGGTTGTGGCGACAATCTTGGCCTGAGGGTGCTTCTCTATGACCTGCTCGATCATTGCGAAGAAAACAGCCGGATCGAGCCTGGACTTCGAATGAACGTCGGGGCCGTGGATGCCGAGGCCTTTCTGGAGATCTTCTTCGTTGCCGATGAGTACGTCGACATTTTCGACGATCGTGCCGATCGTTTCAACGGCGTGATCGATGCCGCCGGAGATCTTCCAGAGCTTCTCGCGGAAGTTGAGATCGAAGGAAGTAACGGCGCCGGCGGCCTTGGCGGCTTTCATCATCTCGGCGGCCAGATGAGCGGTGGTGGGGCTGAGCGAAGCGAAGAGGCCTCCGCAGTGAACCCAGCGAACCCCCGCGGAGAAGATGGCTTTCCAGTCGAAGTCTCCGGGCTTGAGCTGGGCGGCGGCCTCGTTGGCGCGGTTGTAGAAGACCACGGGAGCGCGGACGCCTGCGCCCCGGTCGCTGTACACGGTGGCCATGTTGGGGCCGGTGGCGCCATTGTGCTCGAAGTGCTTGTAGATGGGACGGACGCCCATGGCGCGCACGCGCTCGGCGATCAGATCGCCGATGGGATAGTCGACCATGGCGGAGACAATGGCCGTGCGCATGCGGAAACAGTCAGAGAGGTTGGCGGCCACGTTGTATTCGCCGCCGCTGACGTGAATCTGGCACTCGGTAGCCTTCCGGAAAGGGATGATGCCCGGGTCGAGGCGGTGAATCAGGGCGCCGAGGGCGAGAAAATCAAGTTCGCCCGTTTGAGGGAGGTTGAGGCCGTTACTCATTGTTCGTTCCTTGCCTTGCATTCAAACTGGAGTTCATCGTAAGCGGACTCATCCTGCGCTCGACTGCAGCTTCTTTACATCCGCAAGTACCTGGGCGGGGGTCCACTCGTTGCCGGGATAAAATTGCGCGACTTTGCCATCCGGGCCTATGAGCGTAGTTGAAAGCGTGTGATTGATGGTGTCGTTGTCGCCGCGGGTGATGCCGACATCGAAATATTTCGCCATCTCAAGGACCTCATCTTGGCTGCCAACTGCGAATTCCCAGTGGTTGAAGGCGTTTTGTGCATCGTTGCCCAGGTAAGTGGCGCCGTAGGCGCGCAGCCGTTCGGGGGTGTCGTGTTCGGGATCGAAGCTGACCGAGAGCAGATGGGTCTTTGCGTAGAGCGCGGCGTCGGCCGAGAGCTGCTGGTTGATGGCAGCAAAGTTGCGCGTGACCAGCGGGCAGAAGTTGGGCAGCGGGCAGCGCGTGTAGATGAAGGTGATGAGCAGGGTTTTACCGCGAAACTGGCTGAGACGGATCGCGCGGCCATCCTGGTTGCGGAGCTTGAAGTCCGGAACCTGGTCGCCGGGCGCAGGCACGTGATAGAGGACCGTGGGCTTGTAGTCAGGCTTGCCTTGCGCAATGACGACGATATGGTCAAGGAGGATGTCGGCATCGGGATTCTGCGAAACGAGAACGTCGGCAGTGATCACGTCGCCGGGGTGAAGCTCGCTGAGGATGGAGGGGTCCTTGAGCTTGTACGGCATGGTCATGGCTTCCATGAAGCCGGGGATGGCTTCATGGTCGACTGTGACCTCGCCCGTGGCGGGATTGGTATTCATGACTTTGCCGCGCAGATGGTAGACCTTGAAGGCCGGCGACGCGGAGGATTGCTGCGTGGGAGCCGGCGCTAAATGACAACCGGACAGAAGAAAAAGAGCGACGGCCGCACCTGACAGAAAACGGCGGATCATGATTACGAGTGTATAACCGTGGACTGACCCGCTTGAAGCGGGCCGCACCGGTGGCAGTGGCGAAGCCGGGCAGGGTATAACGCAGGAATGGGGACACGGAGCAAAGCGGAGATGGACGCGTGGCTGCGCGGCGGCGGGACCGTGGTTACAGCCAGCGAACGAAGCGCGCGCGCCATTGTCGCCGCGTACCACCGGGCGCGGCGCGGCGAAGGTCTGGCGGCATGGCCTGCACCGAATGTGAAGGACTGGCAGAGCTTTGCGCTTGAGGAGTGGGAGAAACGGAACGGCAAAGCGTGCATGGTGCTGAATCCCCTCCAGGAGCAGGGGTTGTGGGCCGGGATCGTGAAAGAACGGCACGATGCGGTGGATCTGGAGGGTCCGCGGCAGCGGCTGGCCGCGATGGCGATGGATGCGCACCGGCTGATCTGCTTGTACGCGCCGCAGTATCTGGATGCAAGGGCGCGGATTGCATGGCAGCAGGATGCAGGGGCATTCAGCGGCTGGCTCGCGGCATTTGACGAACTGTGCCGCAGGCGCGAATGCGTGAGCGGTGCGAGACTGGCACTGGAGGCGGCAAGGCTGCTTGAGGGCGACCGGGCTGAGCGAAGTGAGCTGCTGCTGGCAGGGTTCGACAGAGTTTTGCCGGTACAGCGTACGTTGCTTGAGGCGTGGGGCAAGTGGAGCGAGGCTGGTGCCGGCGAGTCCTCAGCACCCGTCAACTTCTTTAAGGCTGCGGATTCGCGACAGGAGATGGCGGCGTGCGCGCAGTGGTGCCGGCAGGAGCTAACGTCGAATCCTGGAACCCGGCTGCTGGTAGTAACGCGGAACGATGCACGGCAACGCGGCGAAATTGAGCGGGCGTTGCTGCGGTACGCCGAGCCGGAAGGGTGGAGGGGAACCGGCGCACCGTTGTTTGAGTTTTCGCTGGGCGTTCCGCTGGCGCAGACAGCGCTGGGGCGCGGAGCGCTGCTGACGCTCAAATGGTTGAGCGAAGCGATAACGGAAAACGAGATCGATTGGCTGCTTTCAACGGGGCAAATCGCCGCAGATGACGATGAAACGCGCGCGCTGACAGCCTATATGCGGGCGCTGCGGCGGCGCAGTCTGCAGCGCACCGATTGGACGTTGACTGATTGGATGACGCAGCGCGGGGCCGAGGGGCTGCCGGATACGTGGATGAGGCGGTTGACTGAGGCGAAACGGCTGCTGGAAGAGCGGCTGCGTGGAGTGCAGAGCCCTATGGACTGGGCAGAGCTGGCGCAGACCTTGCTTGAAAGCGCCGGATGGCCCGGTGGGCGCACGCTCGGGAGCGAAGAGTTCCAGGTCACGCGGCGGCTGGGACGGGTGATGGACGATTGCGCGTCGCTGGGGTTTGATGGCGAGCGCGTACCGTGGCGGGGTTTTGTGGATGCGCTCGAGAGAACGGCAGCGCAGGCGCTGTTTGCGCCCGAGAGCCAGGATGCGCCGATATTGATTGCCGGGCCGGCTGAGACTGCGGGGTTGGCAGTGGATGGCATCTGGTTTCTGGGTGCGAGCGAGGATGCGTGGCCGGCGCCGGGAACGACGCATCCGTTCTTGCCGCTGAGCGTGCAGCGCGAGGCGCGGATGCCGCACGCGGCGGCGCAGTTTGACTGGGACCTTGCGCAGGCCATGACGGCGCGCCTGCTGGCATCGACGCGGCAGGCGATCTTCAGCTATGCGCGCCTTGAAGAAGGTGTGGAGGCAAGGCCTTCGCGGGTGATTGCGAAGATTGCGGGTGAGCCGCGGGAGTTGCCGGAGGAGTTGCGGCTGGCGAGCGCGAGAGAGGCTGCGACCGGGACGTGGACGGATGCGAGCACGGTTCCCTTCCCCGGCGGCAAAGTGCGCGGCGGAGCCGGCGTGCTGACGGCGCAGTCGCAATGCCCGTTCAAGGCATTTGCCACGGCGCGTCTGGGCGCTGAGAGTTGGGATGCCGCGGAGGCCGGACTGACCGCTGCACAACGGGGCAAGTTGCTGCATGCGGTGCTGAAGCTGGTGTGGGATGTGAAGGAGGACGGAGTTGGAAGCCACGGCGAGCTAATGACGATTGCCGATCTGCACGGGTTTGTTGAAAAGCGCGTGCTACTCGCAATGACTGAAGAACTGCGCCATGGCGAGCGCGAGGTGATGCCGCCCAGGTATCTGGAGCTGGAGCGAGTGCGGCTGACGAACCTGGTGACCGAGTGGCTGGAGTATGAGCGGACGCGTGCGCCATTCACGGTCGAAAGCACTGAGGCTGAGCAGACCAAGCCGATCGCAGGGCTCGATCTGCGTTTGCGCATGGACCGCGTCGACCGGCTGAAGGACGGCAAGCTGCTGGTGATCGATTACAAGAGCGGGGACGTGGACCCCAAGGTGTGGGAGATGCCCCGGCCGGACGATGTGCAACTGCCGCTGTATGCGGGGTTCGCACTGAATGAGGACGCGGAGTGCGGCGGGCTGGTATTTGCGAAGATCCGCGCGGGAGAGATCGGGTTTGACGGACGCGTGGGGGACGCAAGAGTGACGCTGATGCCTGCGGCGCACGCCACCAGCAGGCTGGCAAAGAAGAAGCTGACCGGGCAGGACCTGGAGGAGTGGCGAGAGTACATCGAACAGATGGCGCAGAATTTTGTCGCAGGTGAAGCGAAGGTGGATCCGCGCGACCGGGAAAAGACCTGCGAGAACTGCGGACTGCAGATGCTGTGCCGGATTGCTGAGTTTGAAGCGGCGGGCGACGACGAGCGCGCGAATGACGAGGAGGACGGCAATGAGTAACTCCGAAAAGCCTAAGCTTCCTCCGGATCAACCGGAACGCGAAAGGGCGCTCGACGCAGAGAAGTGCGTGCTGGTGAAGGCGCCGGCGGGCTCGGGAAAAACGGACCTGCTGACGCGCAGGTTTTTGCGGCTGCTGTCAATGGTGGACGAGCCGGGCGAGATTGTTGCTATCACCTTCACCAGGGCCGCGGCAGCGGAGATGCGGCACAGAATCCTGGCCGAGTTGGAAAAGACGGCGGAACGCCGAAGCGACGGCGATGAAGGCGATGAAAACGATGCGTTCTCAATGGAGACACTGGCACGCAGAGCCCTGGAACACTCGGAACGTGCGGGATGGAGGCTGATCGACCTGCCGGCGCAACTGCGGATCATGACCATCGACGCCTTTTGCCGGGAGTTGGCGCTGCAGCAACCGTTGCTCTCAGGGCTGGGCGGAGGGCTGGAGATTGCCGAGCAGCCGATGGAACTCTACCGCAGGGCGGCGCGGCAGACGCTGAATGCGATAGCAGGAGCCGATGCGGAACTTCGCGAAGCCATTGAGGCGCTGCTGCTGTGGCGCGACAACAGTTGGCAGGACGTGGAGAACCAGCTGGTCGAGATGCTGGCGCAACGCGACCTCTGGATGCGCAGTTTTGTGCTGGATCGCGAGCCGGATTGGGAGGAGCTGCGCGAGCGGCTGGAGCGGCCGTTTGAGCGTGCCGTGCGGGAGGCGTTGACGCGGCTGAGCGAAATGCTGGAAGCGGCGCCGGGAGCGCGCGAGGAGATCATGGAACTGGCGAGATTTGCATGCGCTGAGCCCGGTGAGATTTCGCCCTGGGAACTGGCCGAGTGCGTTGGAATTCCCGCTGCGCCGTTTGAAGACGATCTGCACGCGGCACGAGAGGCCTATGCGCTGGCAGCGAGATTTCTGGTGAAGAACGACGGAGACTGGCGCTCTCCCAAGGGTTTGACTGCCAAAAACGGCTTCCCACCAACTCCGCAGGGGCGGGTCGGCAAGGCTCGATTTGGAGATCTGATCGCGAAGCTGAGCCAGGTTGAGGGGCTTTGCAAAGCGCTTGGCGCAGCGATGAACCTGCCCCCGGCACGATTTACCGGCGAAGACTGGCGGATTGTGCAAGCGTGCTTCACGGCGCTGCGGCGCGCATCGGGTGAGTTGAAGGTGGTGTTTGCCGAGGCGGGGACAGCGGATTACACCGAGGTAGCGCAGATTGCTGCAGCGGTGCTGAAGGGCGAGGAGGGGATTCCAAGCGAAGGCGCGCTGGCGGCTGCGGACAACATCAAGCACCTGCTGGTAGACGAGTTCCAGGACACCAGCCGCAAGCAGCATCGGCTGCTCGAAAGGCTGATTGCGGCGTGGCCCGATCGCGCGGGCCGGACGTGCTTTGTGGTTGGCGATCCGATGCAGTCGATTTACCTGTTTCGCGAGGCCGACGCGGAGCTCTTTGGGCGCGTGGAACGGCTGGGGCTGGAGATTGAGGACGATCTGCCGATGGAGTTCGATGCGGTGCAGTTGACGTCGAACTTCAGGACGGATTCGGGACTGGTAACGACGCTGAACGCGACGTTCGATGAGGTTTTCCGCGCAGATGACGGCAGCGGAGTGCGGTTTGCGAGGGCCGAGGCGGCGCGAAGCGAGGGCCATGGGGCATGGGAGGGCGCGCAGGAGCCGAGGATGGCACTGCACGTTGAGTTCGTACCGGCAAGCCGAGGTGGAAGCAGGACAAGCGAGGAGCGGGAGCGAAAGAAAAAGGAACGCGGGGCCGCGCAGGAGAGGCAGACAGCAGAGATTGTGGAGCTGATCCAGACGCACCGGGACCGGAGTGAGGAAACGCTACGGAGAGACGCCGGGAACTCCTGCGGCAAGAAAGAGAAATATCGCGTCGCTGTGTTGGGCAGGACCAAGAAAGCGCTGGCGGGCGTGGCAGCTGCGCTGCGAGAAAAGAAGATCCCCTTTCGCGCGGTGGATCTGGAGCATTTGAATGACCGGCCTGAGGTCATGGACGCGCTGGCGCTGGGCCGCGCACTGATGAACGGCGAGGATCGCGTGGCGTGGCTGGGCGTGCTGCGTGCGCCGTGGTGCGGCCTGGCGCTTGACGACCTGCATGCGATGACCAGCAGCGATGACGAGCTACTGATCCGGCGGCCGGTGCCGGAACTGATAACGGAGCGTGCGAATCTGCTGAGCGCAGATGGACAGGTACGCGTGGAGAGGCTGCGGCGGGCGCTTGAAACTGCGCCGCGATTGCGTTTCGCCCGGCCGGCAACGCAGCTGGGCACATGGCTTGAGCAGATGTGGCTGCGCGTGGGCGGGGCCGCGTGTGTGGACTCAGCGGAGCGCACAAATCTTGACCTGCTGTGGCGGACGCTGGATGGATTACCGGATGGCGAGCAGGATTTTGTGGGGCCGGCGCTGGATGCGGCGCTCGAAAAGCTGCATGCGTTGCCCGACCCAGGTGCGGATGCCGAGTGCGGCGTGCAGTTGATGACCATCCACGCGGCGAAGGGGCTGGAGTTCGAAGTGGTGATTGTGCCCGAGTTGCAGGCGGGCAGCGGCCGTGGAGAACGCAAGATGCTGGCATGGATGGAACGAGGCGTGCTCGACCCGGAGGCAGCGGAGGAACCAACCGAGCTGCTGATTGCGCCCTTCCAGGCCAAGGGCGCGGAGCGAGGAAAAGCAAAGGCGTGGGTGGACGGCGTGCATCACGAGCGGGAGCGGCAGGAGATGCGGCGAATCCTGTACGTGGCGGCGACGCGTGCGCGCGAGGAACTGCACCTTTTTGCGCGGCCCGAGTACAAGCAGGGCGCCGACGGGACTGAACTTTGCGATCCACGCGAGAGCCTGCTCGAAACGGCGTGGCCCGCGTTTGCGGCTGAGATCGAGCAGAAGTTCGCGGCGTGGAAGGCTGAGCAGGAAGGAAGCGTGGAAGACCTCGCTGCGCAGGCGGCAAGTGTTGTCCAGATGCCGTTGAGACACGCTGCGGAGACTGGCGACCGCAGACAAACGATGCGGCGCTTACCGGCAAACTGGAGCGCCGCAGAGGATGAGGTCGCTGAACACGCGACAGAAGCCAGGATTGCGGGACTGGGACGGTTGTACGAGCGGCATGAGGGAGGGTTGGTTTCGCGGACGCTGGGGCGCGCGGTGCATCTGCTGCTGCAACTGGCGGCAGTGTTGCGCGCGGAGCGAACGTGGAATGAGGTGCGTGCGGCCCTGTACGAGTTGCGCCCGCGGGTAACGGCTGAGATTCGCGCGGCGGGGATTGAGGCGGGCAATGCGGCGCGGATTGCCGAGCGCGCGCTGGCGATTGCCGTCGCTGCGACAGAGGATGAGGCGGGACAGTGGATTCTGGGACAGCGTGTCGAGGCCGCGAGTGAGGTTCGCTGGGCGGGGCTTGCCGGCGGCGCGGTGCGGATGGTGCAGGCGGACCGCATATTCAGGGCCGGCGAGGTGCCATTGAGCGTCAATGGCGATGTGTGGTGGATTGTGGATTACAAGACCGCACACGAAGAGAATGTAGACTTGGCGGACCTGCGCCGGGCATTTGCGCCGCAGCTTGAGACATATGCGCGGGTGCTGAGAAATCTGAGAGGGGCTGAAGCCAAGGTATGCGCGGGGCTGTATTACCCGCGGATGGGAAAGTTGGATTGGTGGGGGATTGGTTAGCCTCCAGCCTCTAGTTCCATCCTGCTGATCGCTGAAGTCCGCGTCGTTTAGATGAAGTCAAGAAAAGCCAGAAACCAGAGGCTAGGAGCTCGAATTACTGCAGGTTGTGCATGAGGCTTTCGAGGGCACTCTTGGGCGGCCGCGTCAGCGACTCGGGCAGCGTAGACAGCGGCTCGTCGACAACATTCAGCAGGTCGACAAAGGTCGACTTTTGGGTGTCGATGTAGAAGACGCCGGTGAGAATCTCTTCGCTCTCATGCGCCTCCATCAGGGTGCGGACGGCGTTGGCCTTGTCGGTCGGGTCGTAGTCCTCGAGCAGTTTGCGCAGACGCAGGCTTGAGCCGTCGTGCATCTGCACGTCATAGACCTCGCCGGAGTCGTAGTCGACCTCGATGTCGTCGAAGCTGGCCACGAAGCCGATCTCGTTGATCGGCTCGTCGTTCTCCTGCAGGAACTTGTAGCTCTTAGTCGAGCCCTCGTGATCGTTGAAGGTGACGCAGGGGCTGATGACGTCGAGCATAACGGTTCCCTTGTGGGCGATGGCGGCCTTGAGCATGGCCAGCAGCTGCTTCTTGTCGCCCGAGAACGAGCGGCCAACGAAGGTCGCGCCCAGCTGGATGGCGAGGGCGCAGGTGTCGATGGCGGGCAGGTCGTTGATGACGCCGGTCTTGAGCTTGGAGCCGATGTCCGCGGTAGCCGAAAACTGGCCCTTGGTCAGGCCGTAGACGCCGTTGTCTTCAATGATGTAGATCATGGGCAGATTGCGGCGCATGAGGTGAACGAACTGGCCCATGCCGATGGATGCAGTGTCGCCGTCGCCTGAGACGCCTAGGGCCAGCATGTTGTGGTTGGCCAGCATGGCGCCGGTGGTGACCGCGGCCATGCGGCCGTGCAGGGAGTTGAACGAGTGCGACCGGCTCATGAAGTACGCCGGACTCTTCGAAGAGCAGCCGATGCCGCTCATCTTCATCACGCGCTCGGGTTGAACGCCCATCTCAAACATGGCGTCGATGATGCGCTCGGAGATGGCGTTGTGGCCGCAACCGGCACAGAGCGTCGACTTGCCGCCGCGGTAATCGATGATCGGAAGGCCGATGTGATTCAATTTGGGAGTTGATGCGGTTGCCATTAGAGGCCCTCCTTGGTCGCAAACTCTTCGGTGATGGTGCGGGCGTCGATTGGCAACCCGTTGTAGTGCAGGATGCTGCGCAGCTTGACCGCCTGGTCGCTGGGCAGATCGAGCTTGAGCAGGCTCAAAAGCTGGGCGTCGCGATTCTGCTCGACCACGTAGACGCGCTCGTGCGAGGCGACGAAGTCGTGAATCTCGTGCGCAAAGGGGTAGGCCCGAATGCGCATGTAATCCGCACTCTTCTTGTACTCATCTCTGATCTGGTCCAGGCTCTCGCGCATTGCGAAGTCGGTTGAGCCGAAGGCAAGGAAGCCGATCTTTGAGCTTCCGTCCTTGACGGCAATGGGCGCGGGAACCAGCTTGCGGGCGCCTTCAAACTTGCGCGCAAGGCGCTCCATTACAGCCTGGTACTCGTCGGGCTTCTCGGTGTAGGCCGCGGCGTCGTTATGTCCCGAGCCGCGCGTAAAGTAGGCTGCCTTGGGATGGTTCGTGCCGGGCAACGTACGCCAGCCAATGCCGTCGCCATCCACGTCGCGATAGCGCGCAAAGCCGCCCAGGCGCTCAAGGTCTTCGGCGGTGAGCACCTTGCCGCGATCCTGCGGCTTGTCAGGATAAACAAACGGTTCGGACATCCAGTTGTTCATGCCGAGGTCGAGATCGGTCAGCACAAAGACCGGGGTCTGCAGGCGCTCGGCCAGATCGAAGGCCGCGCAGCCGAATTCGAAGCACTCCTTGACGGAGCCGGGCAGCAGGATGACATGCTTTGTGTCGCCGTGGGAGAGGAACGCGGTCGAGATCAGATCGGCCTGCTGGGTACGCGTGGGCATGCCGGTAGCAGGGCCGGTTCGCTGCACGTCGAAGATGACGCCGGGGATCTCAGCGTAGTAGCCGAGACCGGCAAACTCGGCCATCAGCGAGATGCCCGGGCCGGAGGTCGACGTCATGGAGCGGGCGCCGGCCCAGCCTGCGCCGAGCACCATGCCGATGGCGGCCAGCTCGTCTTCAGACTGGACAACGGCAAACGTGGCCTTGCCCTCGGGCGTAACGCGGAATTTCTTGAGCAGATCGGTGGTGGCCTCGATCAGCGAGGTTGAAGGCGTGATGGGATACCACGCTACCACCGTGACCCCGGCGAAGACCGCGCCCATGCCGCAGGCGGCGTTGCCGTCGATGATGATCTTGCCGGCGGTTTGGTTCATTTGCTCGATGTAGAAGGGGTCCTGCTTGGTAAAGGTCGACTTTGCGTAGTCGTAGCCTGCCTTCACAGCGCCGAAGTTAAGTTCGAAGACCTTCTGCTTCTTGGCGAACTGCTTTTGGACGCTCTTTTCGACGATGGCGAGGTCGATGTCGAGCAGCTGCGAGACCACGCCGACGAACACCATATTCTTGACCAGCTTGCGCAGCTTGGCCTCAGGGCAAACGGCGGCGGTGAGCTTGTCGAATGGAACCGGGTAGCAGACGACATCGTCGCGGTACTGTTTGAGGTTGAAGTTCTCCTCGTAGATAGCCACGCCGCCCGGCGGCAGGGCCAGGATATCTTCGCGGGCAGTCTCGGGGTTCAGGGCCACCAGGACTTCAGAGTCGCGCTTGCGGGCTACGTAACCGTCTTTGCTGGCGCGAATGGTGTACCAGGTGGGCAGGCCGGCGATATTTGAGGGGAAGAGGTTCTTGCCGCTGACCGGAACCCCCATTCCAAAAATGCTCTTCAGCAACACGCTATTGGCGGATTGCGAGCCGGATCCGTTCACCGTTGCTACGTTGATGCTGAAGTTATTCACAACGCGCAGAGTCGCGCTGATTTCGCCCTGCTCTTGACCCAGGGCGAGGTCTCCTGTCGCCATTTGGCGGGATTCCCTTCGAGTAGATTGAGGCGAGACGCCTGAGTTCTGGCCCTCTCAAAGAGAGGGCACAATGTCGCGCTCCTTTGTGATTATAGTCACCCCGCATGTTTCGTGTACCGCTTTCGCGAAACGGCGGTAATCCGGTTGGATACGGGGCACGAACAAGGCGATGGGTAGGGGACAGCTGCGGACAGTTAGACGAGAAGCTAACTATAAGAATGTACATACTTTACTCGCAACACTGACTGAAGATCGGCAGCCCCTGCCCCACTCGCGCAGGAGACCGTTGAACCCAGGCCTTTTGCCGCTACCATTGCGCCCAGTCGCCCATGATCAGCACCCAGACGGCGAGCAGCAGATTGCTGACCGCATGCGCGGCGACGGCATCGCCCATGCGGCCCGATTTTCTAAGCAAAGTGGCAAAAGCGAGCCCCGCGAGCGTGCCGGCGATCCAGCGGCTGCCGTGCATGAGACCGAAGGCAAGCGATGAAAAGAGAACGGCCGGAATCGTGAGGCTCGTGAACGAGACGAAGTCGAACTCGCGGCAAACGATGCGACGGGCAAGGTAGCCGCGAAAGGCAAGTTCTTCAGCGATGGGCACCACGGTGACTGCGGTGAGGACGCGGAAGAAGATCCAGCCGATGCGCAGTGAAATCGGGAGGGTTCCGAGGGCCTGGCCGAGAGGCGAAGAGGTGTGCGTGTGCGACCATGCGGCGGGCGCGATCCAGATAAGGAAAACCGAGATGCCGGCGAATGCGGCTCCCCAGCCGAAGCGCCATTTGAGACGCTTCAACTCCGCGCGGAAGTACCAGATGGCAAAGGCGCCGGCGAAGAAACGGAGCGGGTAGAGCCAGTCAAATAAACCGGAGGCGGCCCGAGAGATAAACGCCGAGCCTAGCACGAAGAGAAATGGCAGCAAATAGGCGGGTGCAAGGGGTGATTCCGTGGCGCGAGGAACAAAACGGGCCTGCAGCGCCGGCGAGCCTGCGTCGAGGTGCCGAGATGCCGGCGGGAGATCCGCGTGAGCGGCGATGGTGGGTTTACGGACCCAGGAGAGATTCTGGCAGGAGGCGGCCAGGGCGAGGGCGACACCGAGAAACAAAATCCAGCCAGCCGTAGAATGAAAACCGTTGACAGCAACGTCGGAACTGATGAAATTGCCAATAAGCATCAGGGCGCAGATGCGGACAACGTTCAACAGTCCGGCGCAAACGAGCGCCACCAGAACCAGCAGGGAGGCGCGGAACAAGCGGATTTCGCTGCGAAAGTAAAAAAGCCAGCAACCGCCAAAGACGAGTACGAGACCAACCCCCTCCCAACCGGAACAACCCATACCGACCGAAACGGAGAAGTTGGGAGCGTTGATGACGCAGGCCCGGCCGTCGACAGTGACGCCGGGCAGAATGGAGTGCAGCACTAAGCCGACGGCGTCGATGGTTATGGTTCTGAGGAGACCTAAGGGGGCGCCCATGACCGAACGCAGGAGAGCAAGGATGCCGGCGGCAAGCAAACTGCAAATCCAGGCAGGCGTGGTGGCACGGAGGGTAGGAATACAGACCGAAAACGGGACGGATGCGAGCGCGAGGAAGACAACCGGAGCGGTGAGCGAGGCGTAATGAGCCGCCTGAAGAGCGATTGTGCCGCCGTGAGTGAGTGCGTAAATGGAACCCGAATAGAAACCTGCGAAATAAAGCGCGAGACAGACGAGGTGGGCGAAAAAGAGCGGGAGACTGAACGGCAGGACTTCTGTCTGGCTCTTGAGAAAGGGATGCGCGAGGCGCAGATAGACGACGGCAGCTCCGAAGACGATCAGTAATGCAGCGTGGCCCCTCTGGTGCAAGAGGCCGAGACGCATCACGAACTCAAAGAGCAGCACGCCGGCAACGAAGCACAGCCGGCCCAACAAACCATTGAGATGGCTTGCAAAAACGCCCAGCCCAGAGAAAGCTCCGCCCTTGGGGCGGGTCTCGCTGCCCCACTCGACCGGAAAGCTCACTTAGACTACCTCGAGCGTCGAGCGCGAATAACCACGAGCGCTCCGCCAAGCAGTGCTACGGCGCCGATGGCGAGGTTGGGATCGATTTCAGGAACGGCGGGCCTGGCGAACGCCGCGGCGGGAAACAAGGCAATCAGCAATCCCACATACACAAGGACAGGCAGATGCGAATTCTTTTTCATGGACACATCCTTTCCTGATTCAGAAGACGAGGAGGAAGCAACCGAAGGAGGGGAGAGATCGGCTGGCAGAATCATAGCACCATACAGAACAGATATGAGCGGCAATTTTTACCGGTAAGTGAAAAGCGTTGGCGGCCCGGCTGCCGGCTGTGATTTGGCCTGCTCCCAGGCCTTGCGTCGCGGAGTTACACTATTCCGCGTTTGTTTGGGCCGGTTGCCGGCGCTGCTCCTGTAAGGTGAAGGTTGAATCTGGGGCGCTGGAACCGGGGAAACCGGGCAAGAGAAGGGATGCATCGATGAGCGAGTCCACAACAGTTGAAACGGCAGCGCAATCGCTGCCTGAGAATGCCTACAGGCCACTGAAAGAGGGCGAGACGTACAAGCCGATAATCGGCGCGGAGGTGACGCGGCCTGAGCTGACGCTGCGCGCGGTGTTCTGGGGCGTGCTGTTCTGCATTGTGTTCTCGGTGGCCTCGGCGTATTCAGCTCTGAAGGTGGGCCAGGGAATGGAGGCGGCCATTCCGATCTCGATTTTGACCATCGGGCTGGCCCGCATGTTCAAGCGGCGCTCGACATTGCTCGAGAACGTGATCATCACTGGGATCGGCGCGGCGTCGGCAGCCGTGGTGTCAGGCGCGGTCTTCACGATTCCGGCGCTCTACACGCTGCACCTCGATCCGCACCCTGCGCAGACCATTTTTATCTGCCTGGCAGGCGGGTGCTTCGGCGTGCTGTTCCTCATTCCGCTGCGGCGATATTTTGTGCGCGAGACGCACGGACATTTTCCCTTCCCCGAGGCGACAGCCATCACCGAGGTTCTGGTGACGGGCGAGAAAGGCGGATCGCAGGCGAGGCTGTTGTTGCAGGCCACGGCCGTTGCCGGCGTCTATGACTTCTTCGTGACCACGTTCCACACCTGGAAAGAGTATCTCGATTTCCAGTTCGTGCCGGTGGTGAGGACTCTGGCCGATCGCGCGCGGATGGTTTTCAACTTCGACGCGGTCAGCTTTGTGCTGGGGCTGGGATACGTGATGGGGATTCGCAGCGCGATTGTCTTTTGCGCAGGCGGCATCTTTTCAAACTTCGTGCTGACGCCGCTCTTCTGGTTTACGGGCAGTCACATGGCTACCGCCGTATATCCGGGAACGATTCCGATTGCGCAGATGACGGCGATGCAGATCTATCGCAATTACGTGCGGTTTATAGGCGTGGGCGCGATTGCCACGGCGGGAATCGTGGGTGTGCTGAAGTCGCTGCGCGTGATTGCCGGGGCATTCGGAATTGCGCTGCGTACATTCAGCACGGGGACAGCCGAAACCCAGGAACGGACCGACCGCGACGTGCCGATGATAGGCATCCTGCTGGGGATTGTGATTGGGGCAATTGCGGCCGCAGTTTTCTTTTCGCGGTTAGACGTTTCGTGGACAGTGCTGGCCGCAGGGCTGGTGTTGATGCTCGTGTTTGCATTCTTCTTTACCTCGGTTGCTGCCAATGCGATTGCGACCACGGCCAATAACCCAGCCTCGGGTATGACCATGCTCACCGTCATTATTTCGTCGGTGATTCTGTTGAGCTTTGGCCTGAGCGGAACCACGGGAATGTTCTTCGTGATGGCCATTGCGGGCATGGTGTGCACTGCATTGTGCTCGTCAGGCCAGTTCATCACCGATTTAAAGGCCGGCTATTGGATCGGATCGACGCCCGCAGCGCAGGAAAAGGTGAAGTTCCTCGGCGTGATTATAGCGGCGGTGACGGCGGGACTGACGATTGTGCTGTTGGCACACTCCTACCAGTTTGGCGAGCAATCGGTGGGCGATGGGCGCCAGGTTCTGGCCGCCCCGCAGGCCTCGATCATGAAGGCGCTGGTGGTGGGATTCATGAGCCGGCAGCCGGTGGCGTATCTGCTGTTTGGAATTGGCGCTGCGGTGACCGTGATCATGGAGATGCTGGGCAAGTCGTCGCTGGTGTTTGCGCTCGGCATGTATCTTCCGTTGGGTTTGACGACGCCGATTCTGGCCGGCGGTTTTTTGTCGCACCTGGTGCATCGAAAAGCGGAGAAGACTGACGGTGAACCGGGCAAGCGGATTCGCGAGCGCGGCGTGATTCTGGCGTCGGGGTTGATGGCGGGCGGTGCGCTGGGCGGCGTATTGGGCGCTGCGCTTAGGCTGTTGCCGAGTTACCGCGAAGATTGGATTCAGACGCCCTTCTATGGGAATGATTCAGTTTCACAGATGGTGTCGGCGCTTTTGTTTATTGGGGTCTGCCTCTATGTCTGGTTTGGGGCAATGAAGAAAGAGAGGGTGAAGTGATGGATGCGGCAGGGAGATTTGTAGCGGATGCGGTGCTGGGCATCGACACGTTGTGGGGCGGCGATGTTCTGTGCCCCTCGGGAACGGGAAGGTTTATTGCGGACTCGTGGTTCAGCGATGAGCCATTGCCGCTGGCGTATACGCATGAGGCCGCAGGCACGCTGCGGCAGGCCGGCGGCGTGGGCGCCAAGGCTCTCGATGGCGCGGTGATCGACAGGTACGTGAACGAAATCGATCTGCGGAGCGCGATTGCGGGCGTTCGCAAAGAGGCAGGCGCGGCGGGCGGGTTGCGCGGCGCGTATCTCGACGGGCTGGCGGTGTGCCTGGAGACGATGTTCGACCTGGCGATGGAAGTCGCGGACAAGGGCGAGCCGGTTCCCTACGCGCGGGCCGTTGAAGCGTCGACGGCGATGGCGCCGGAGCCGTCGCAGCCTGAGGCAAAGCGGGAACGAGTGGAAGACCTGCTGGGATGCGCGGGATACACGGGCAGTTTGCAGGACGCGGTGGACGCGTGGCGGCGCGAACGCGTGGTTCCGATGGCGTCGGTAAAGGCGTTCGGAGCGGCGGTGATTGCCTACTTCGACCAGTTGAGCGAGAAGAACCTGCTGCCCTGGCTGCCGGCTGAGCTGAGGTCCGTTCCGAGAGCTAACATCGGCTTTTTGCCGATCAAGGATGCGTGGTTTTCGGGCTCGATGAATTACATCGGGCGCGCGCGCAATGCGGATGGAAGCCCGCAGTACGAAGCATCGTACGAGATCAACGCATCGCTCTCGATCTCCTATCCCGAGTTTGAGCAACTGGTGAGCCACGAGGTTGTGCCAGGACACGTATCGACGTTTGCGTACCTGCAGAACCTATATGTGCGGGGCAAGGCGCCGTTTGAAGCGTCGGTGCTGACGATGAACACGCGCGCCGCAACGCTGTTTGAGGGGATTGCGAACAACGCGATCCTGATTGCTCACGGAGTGACCGAGGTGGAAGACCTGCCCGACCAGGACTTGCAGATCGGCGTGCTGCTGGCGCTGCTGCAGGACGACGCGAAGAACCAGTCGTCGTATATGACCTGGGGCGAGGGCCGCGAACAGGCCGAGGTTGCCGCGACGCTGAGGCGGGATTTCCTGGTGTCGGAAGAGCGAGCGAATAAACTGTCGGGCGCGTGGGGAAAGCATCCGCTGCTGGGACGGATGTATCTGCCGGCGTAT